>Ga0137796_10000339_pt1 | contig 29856 bp, 33 predicted proteins | sample OV2TP3_FD_97704 | JGI IMG/M metagenome (GOLD analysis project Ga0137796, IMG submission 97704) | reverse complement strand
GCGGACGAGCCCGGCCCGGTCCACCACCTCGTTGCAGGTGGGGCAGACCTGCTGCTGCCGGATCCGGGAGCCGCACTTGGCGTGCAGCAGGTTGAAGGAGACGCCGCCGGAGGCGGCGGCCGTGTAGAGCTTGATCGGGATGGAGACCAGGCCGAAGGAGATCGTGCCCGATCCGAGGGAATGGGGCGGCATGGCGAAAACCCTCCTGCTCCGGGATCTCGGACGGTGAATTGCACCTTACCACGAAAGCCCCTATGATTCAAAAAGGCCCGGGCATTCAAGCCCTTGGGCCGAGGTGACGGCCACGACGCCACCGGTTGGGGTATGAGACGCGATCTCCCTCCGCTGAAGGAGTATCGGGCCAAGCGCGACCCCGAGCGGACGCCGGAGCCGTTCGGCGGCCGCCGGGGTGGGGAGGGGCGGCTCTTCGTCGTCCAGAAGCACGCCGCCCGGCGCCTGCACTACGACCTGCGCCTGGAGATCGACGGGGTCTTGAAGAGCTGGGCCGTCCCCAGGGGTCCCTCGGTCCGGGCGGGCGAGAAGCGGCTCGCCGTCCACGTCGAGGACCATCCGGTCGAGTACGCCGACTTCGAAGGGGTGATCCCCCCGGGGAACTACGGCGCGGGCCCCGTGATCGTCTGGGACCGCGGCTGGTACCGCCCCGTCAAGGATCGGGACCCGCTCGAGCAGCTCGCCGGGGGGAAGCTCGAGGTCGAGCTCTTCGGGGTCAAGCTCCGCGGCCGCTGGACGCTGGCGCGGATGAGCGGGAAGGCCAAGGAGTGGCTCCTCCTCAAGACGGCCGACGCCTTCGCCGGCGAGGAGGAGCCGACCGAGCGCTACCCGGAGTCGGTCCTCTCGGGGCTGACGCTCGAGGAGCTCCGGGAGGGCGCAGGGCGGCTCGCGGGCCTCCGCCGGCGACTCGAGGCCCTCCGGGCGCCCCGGGGCGAGATCGCGCTCCGCGAGCAGCCGCTCATGCTCGCCTCCCCGGCGGCCCGGCCCTTCTCAGACGCGGGGTGGCTCTTCGAGATCAAGTACGACGGCGTCCGCGTCCTGGCCTGGCGCGAGGGGGAGCGGGTGGAGGTCTACGGCCGGAACCGCGAGGCGATCACGGCCCGCTACCCCGAGGTCGCCCGGGCCCTGGGGGCGCTCCCGGTGGAGCGCTTCGTCCTGGACGGCGAGGTGGTGGCCCTGGACGAGACCGGGCGGCCGAGCTTCCAGCGCCTCCAGGCGCGGATGCACCTCACGAACCCCCACGACATCGAGCGGGCCCGGGCCACGACGCCGGTCACCGGGGTCTTCTTCGACTGCCTGGCCGTGGAGGGGCGCGACCTCCGCGGCCTCCCCCTCCTCGAGCGGAAGGAGGTCCTCCGGCTCTTCCTCCCGGCCCGCGGCGTGGTCCGCTACGGTGACCACGTCCTCGAGCACGGCGAGGCGTTCTTCGAGGCCGCCTCCGCGGAGCGGCTGGAGGGGATCGTCGCCAAGAAGGTCGCGAGCCGCTATACGGGCGGGCGGACGCGGGAGTGGCTCAAGGTCAAGTGCGAGCGCCGGCAGGAGTTCGTCATCGGCGGCTACACCGACCCCCGGGGCTCCCGCGGCTACTTCGGGGCCCTCCACCTCGGGCTCTACGAGGACGACCGGCTGGTCTACGTCTCCAAGGTCGGGACGGGGTTCGACGAGGCGACGCTCAAGGCGTTGTGGGCGAGGCTCGAGCCGCTCCGCCGCCCGACCTCCCCCTTCGCGGCCGGGACCCCGGTCGGCCGGGGACACCACTGGGTGGAGCCGAGGCTGGTCTCGGAGGTGCGCTTCACCGAGTGGACCCGGGACGGCGGGATCCGCCACCCGACCTTTCTCGGGCTCCGGGAGGACAAGCGGCCGGAGGAGTGCCGGCGCGAGACGCCGGTGGAGCCGTTTCCGCCCGCCCCCCCGCCGGAGGAGGCCGGCCGCCTCGAGGTCCGGATCACGAACCCGACCAAGGTCTTCTGGCCGAAGGAGGGGTACACCAAGGCCGACCTGGTCGCCTACTACGAGGCCGTGGCGCCGCGCCTTTTGCCGTACCTCAGGGACCGCCCCCTGGTCCTGACCCGTTACCCCGACGGGATCGCGGGGAAGTCGTTCTTCCAGAAGGACGCCCCCGACTTCGTCCCGGCCTGGGTCCGGACCGAGCGGATCTACTCCAAGGACGCCGGGCGCGAGATCGACTACTTCGTCGTGAACGACCTCGAGACGCTCCGCTACATCGTCAACCTCGGGACGATCCCGCTCCACCTCTGGAGCTCGCGCCTCGGCGCCCTCGACCGCCCCGACTGGCTGGTCCTCGACCTCGACCCCAAGGGCGCCCCGTTCGGCGACGTCGTCCGGGTCGCCCGCCGGCTCCACCGGATCCTCGAACGGCTCGAGATCTCGAGCTTTGTCAAGACCTCCGGCGCCACGGGGCTCCACATCCTCCTCCCCCTCGGGGCCCGCTACGGCCACGAGGAGGCGCGGACCTTCGCGCGGCTCCTGGCGATGCTCGCCGTGGAGGCCGAGCCCGAGGTCGCGACGGTCGCCCGGCCGCTCCGGGCGCGGGGCGGGAAGGTCTACATCGACGTCGGCCAGAACGGCCACGGCCGGACGATCGTGGCGCCGTTCTCGGTCCGGCCGCTCCCCGGGGCCCCGGTCTCCTGCCCCCTCCGCTGGGCGGAGGTGACGGCGAGGCTCGACCCGGGCCGCTTCACGATCAAGACCGCCCCAGCGCGGCTCGAGAAGCTCGGCGATCCGCTGGCCCCGGTGCTGGCCGGCGCGATCGACATCGCCGCCGCCCTGGCCCGGATCGAGGCGCGGCTGACCAAAGTGAAATAGCCGGCCCGCGGGTCCGGTCGGGATCCGAGGGGGGTGCGCCGCGCTCTCGACCTTCGGCTTGCGGATTAGGTGGTCCGCTCCGAGCGCGGGCTTGGCCCGCGCAGCTTTGGGGGGAGGTTCGGAAGGGGGGCAGCGCCCCCCTCCGAAGTCGCTCAGGCGGTCAGGTAGGCGTGGCGGACGACGTCGGAGTCGCGCAGCTCGGCGGCGCTTCCCGCCCCGACGATTTCCCCCTTCTGGATCAGGTAGCCGTGGTGGGCCAGGGCGAGGGTCTTGCGGGCGTTCTGCTCGACCAGGAACACCGTCGTCCCCCGGCGGTTGATGGTCTGGATCATCTCGAAGATCTGCTCGACCAGCAGGGGGGAGAGGCCGAGGGAGGGCTCGTCCAGGAGGAGGAGCCGCGGGCGCCCCATCAGGGCGCGCCCGATGGCCAGCATCGCCTGCTCGCCGCCGGAGAGCGTCCCGGCGACCTGCCGGCGCCGCTCGCCCAGGCGCGGGAACTGCCCGTAGATCTCGGCGAGCCGGTCTTCGACCTCGCGCGTCCCCCAGTCGGCGAAGGCCCCCATCCGGAGGTTCTCCTCCACCGCCATCTTCGGGAAGATCCGGCGCCCCTCCGGGACCACCCCGATGCCGCGCTCGACGATCCGGTTGGTCTTCAGGCCGTGGATGCGCTCCCCCCGGAAGAGGATGGCCCCCTCCACCGGCCGCACGATCCCCAGGATCGTCCGGATCAGCGTGGTCTTCCCCGCCCCGTTGGGGCCCAGGAGGCAGGCGATCTCGCCTTCGCGGAGGGCGACCGAGACGTTCCGCAGCATGGTGATCTGGCCGTACCGGGTGGAGATGCCGCGCACCTCGAGCACGCCCGCCCCCTCAGCGCCCGGGCGGGAAGGCCGGGGCGGCCTCGCCCGCCTCCGCCGCCCGCCCGAGGTAGGCCTCGCGCACCTCCTCGTTCCGGGCGACCTCGGCGAAGGTCCCCTCGGCGATCTTCCGCCCGTAGTTGAAGGCCACGACCCGATGGCTCACGCCCTCGATGACGAACATGTCGTGCTCGATGATGATGACGCTGAGCCCCGGCATCTCTCCGCGGACGATCTGGAGGTCCTTCATCAGCTCCAGCGTCTCCTCCGGGTTCATCCCGGCCGAGGGCTCGTCGAGCAGGAGCAGCCGGGGGTGCGCCGCCAGGGCCCGGCAGATCTCCACGCGGCGGCGGTCGATGTGCGGGAGGGCGCCGACCGGCTCGAAGCCGCGCTCCACCAGCTCCGCGTTGAAGAGGCTCAGCAGGTGGGCGGCCTCGGCGAGGGCGCCGCGGACCTCGGCGAGGACGCGCCGGCGGCGGAAGAGGGCGTCCCACACCCCGGTCCGGACCCGGGTGTGCATCCCGATCAGGACGTTGTCGAAGACGCTCTGGCCGAGGCAGAGGCGGCTCGTCTGGAAGGTGCGCGCGATCCCCCGCTGACAGATGGCGTTGGGCTCGAGCCCCTGGAGCGGGCCCCCGCGGAACAGCGCCTCCCCCGTGGCCGGGACCAGGCCCGTCACGGCGTTGAAGAACGTGGTCTTCCCGGAGCCGTTGGGGCCGATGAGCCCCAGGGTCTCCCCCTCTTCCAGGCGGAGGTCCACCTGGTCCACGGCCGTCAACCCGCCGAACCGGACGGTGAGGGCGCGGGTGGCGAAGAGGCTCACCGGTCCACCTTGGGGGGGAGCGGCGTCGCTCCTCCCCCAAGCCCCCCCACCGCCCGGGGCCGCGGTTGGGTGGCGACAGGAAGAGGCGGATGGCTCATCGCCGTCCTCCCTCGGGCGCGAAGCTGGCCGCCGGCTCCCGGAGGCCGTAGCGCCGCACCGTGGCCGGCCACAACCCCCGCGGCCGGAAGAGGAGCATCAGGACGATGGCCGCCCCGTAGAGGAGGAGCCGGTACTCGTGGAGGAACCGGAAGCGCTCGGGCAGCGGGATCAGGAGGGAGGCCCCCAGGACGATCCCCGGGATCGAGTCGAGGCCCCCCAGGATGATGATGGAGACCATGACCAGGGAGTAGCCGAAGTCGAAGTCGGGGGGCGACACGAACCCCACCATGACCGCGTAGAAGGCCCCCCCGAGCCCGATGGAGAAGTTCCCGATGGAGAAGGCCAGGAGCTTGTACCGCGCCACGGAGACCCCGCTGCACTTGGCCGCGATCTCGTCGTCCCGGACCGTGTTCAGGGTCAGCCCGGTCCAGGAGTTGTAGAGGCGCCAGGTCAGCCAGGTGACGAGGGCCGCCATGGCGAGCGCGGCGAAGTAGAAGTTGGCGTGATACGGCAGCTTCATCCCGAACAGCTCCGGGGCAGTGGTGAAGGCGTACCCGAACAGCCGGAGCGTCGGGATGTTCTTGATCCCCTGGGGCCCGCCGGTGAACTCCAGGTTGTTCATGAGGATGTTGAAGATGAAGCCGAAGGCGATGGTGACCAGGGCGAGGTAGTGCCCACGCACCTTCAGGATGGGGACGAAGAGGAGCGCGCCCACGACGACGGCGACCAGGGGGCCGATGAGGAAGGCCAGCCACGGGGTCACGCCCAGGCCGACGGTCAGGAGGCCCACCGTGTAGCCGCCCAGCCCGGCGAAGGCCGCGCCGGCCAGGTTGATGACCCCCGTGGTCCCGATCTGGAGGTTGAGCCCCTGGCCGATGGTGACGTAGACCAGCGCCAGCGTGGCGACGAAGGTCCAGTACGGGCTCGCCCGGAGGAAGAAGGGGAGCGCGAGGGCGAGGACCGCGGCGCCGACGAGGGCGGCGGCCCGGTGGGCCCGGAAGGCGGCCGTCACCCACGCCCAGAGGCGGGCCGAGGTCCGGGCGATGACGGCCAGGGCGGCGATGCCGCCGATGGTGGCCCCGAGGGCGAGCGGTCGCTCGGCGAGGAGCGCCGCCACCACCAGCGCGAAGAGGACCAGCTCGACCGCCCAGACCGCGAGCACCTGAGTCATGAGGTCCTGCGCTCCGTCAGGGTCAGACGCGCTCGATGGGCTTCTCGCCCAGGATCCCGGTGGGCTTGAGGACCATGAAGATCATGACCACGGCGAAGGCGACCACGTCCCGGAACTCCGACCCTCGGGGGATGAAGGCGGCGGCGAGGGTCTGCAGGACGCCGAAGAGGAAACCGCCCAGGATGGCCCCGTACACGTTGCCCAGCCCGCCGACGGCGGCGGCCGAGAAGCCGATGACGCCCGCCATGATCCCCATGATGAAGTGGATCTCGCTGTAGTAGAGGCCGTTCAGGATCCCGGCGACCGCGGCCAGCCCCGCCCCGAGGAAGAAGGTGAAGTCCACGGTGCGGTCCAGATCGACCCCCATCATCTGCGCGGCCTCGGCGTCCTGCGCCACCGCCCGGATGCTGGCCCCGATCCGCGTCCGCTTGATGATCAGGTCCACCAGCACCATGGCGGCGCCGCCGATGGCCAGGATGATCAGGTTCTCGTAGCGGATGACCACCCCCCCGACCTCGAAGAGCCCCTGGGGGAGCAGGGCGGGGAACGGCTTGGGGTCCGCCCCCCGCGGGTAGAAGATGAGGACCGCCTCCCGGATGACCAGGCCGAGGGAGAGGGTGGCGAGGAGCGTCATGAGGGGGGGCGCCTTGGCCAGCGGCTTGACGCACCCCCGCCCCGTCAGGACCCCGATCAGGCCGGTGGCGAGGATGGCGCCGAGGAAGGTGAGGGGGAGGGCGACGGCCGGGCTGCCGAGCCCGACCGCCACCCAGAGGAAGGTCAGGCTGAGGCCGGTGAACGCCCCGAGCATGAAGATGTCGCCGTGGGAGAAGTGGATCACGTCGAGCACCCCGAAGAACAGGGTGAACCCCACGGCGACGAGGGCGTACATGACGCCCAGCATCAGGCCGTTGAAGGCCTGCTGCAGGACGACCTCGAGGGGCGGCATCGGGCCTCAGGGAAGGGCGTCGCGCCCTACACCCGCTCGCGCTTGAACTTGAGCCCGGGCAGCTCGCGCTTCCCCGCGGCGTACTCCGAGTCCTCCCAGACGACCCACTTGCCGTCCTGGGCCACGTGGGTCGTGATCAGCGGCACGGTGTTCTGGCCGTGCTCGTCGAACTCCACGGGCCCGATGATGGTGTCCTGCTTCTTCGTCCGCTTCAGCTTCTGGGCCACCTTGGCGCGATCCGGCCCCACCTCCTCGATGGCGTCGATGACGAGGTGGGTGGCCACGTAGGCGAACGGCCCGTACGCCTCGGACGGCTCGGCGAAGTTCATCTTGCTGTAGGCCTCGAGGAACTTCTTGCCGCCGGGGAGCTTCTCGGTCGGCGCCCCCTCCACGAAGCAGTAGACCCCCTCGGCGCTCGCCCCGGCGGTCTCGATGAAGGTGTCGGACTTGATCCCCGAGGTCCCCTGGAACTGCGCCTTGACCCCGAGCTTGTCCATCTGGACCTTGACGCGCACCCCGTCCGGCGTCAGGCCGCCGTAGTAGATCACCTCGGGCTTCTCGGCCTTGACCTTGGTCAGCTCCGCCGTGTAGTCCTTCTGGTCCTTGGCCGTGCCGGTCGTGGAGAGGATCTTCCCGCCGACCCGCTCCAGCCCCTCGGTGAAGTACTTGGCGTGGCCCCGCCCGTAGTCGGTGGTGTCGTGGATGATCGAGAAGGTCTTGAACCCGAGCCTCTTCACGGCGAACTCGGCCGCGATGTGGTTCTGGTTGATCATGGTGCCGTTGACGCGCGTGACCTCCAGGTGCTTGTGGCCGTAGGTGATGTCGGGGAGCACCGCCCCCCAGACCATGGACGGCAGCCCCAGCTTGTGGAAGCTGTCCACGGTGGCGATGGCCACCACGCTGCAGTAGTGGGAGACGGAGGCGATGACCTCCGGGTCCGACCCGACCTTGAGCGCCGCCTGCACCCCGACCGTGGGCTTGCACTCGTCGTCCAGCACGATCGTCTCGTACCGGTACTTGCTCTTGGGGTCGGCGTTCCGCTCGGCCACGGCCAGCAGGAACGAGTTGCGCCCGCCCAGCCCGTTGGATGCGGTCCCGCCGGTGAGCGGGCCGATGAACGATAGTTTGACGACCTTCTTGGCCTGCGCCGCCGCCGGCCGCCAGGGGCCGCGGAAGGCCATCAGGCCGAGCCCCGCCGAGACCCCGGTTCTCAGCAGGTCTCGCCGGGTGATTCCCCCTCGCGCATACGGTGACGTCTGATCTCTCATGGGTCGGCCCTCCTTTTGGGAATGACGGGGTTTGCTCCCTCCGCTGGCTACCCCAGGGATAGGGGCGATTATAGGGCGTACGCCCCAAAAGGGCAACCGGCGATCGCCGCGGGCTCGGTGCCCCCCGGCGCGGGCGCCCGCCGCCGCAGGTTAGAGGAGCGCCGCGATCGCCCGGCCGACCTCCGCCGTCGAGGCCTTGCCGCCGAGATCCGGGGGCAGCGCCTTCCCCTCCGCCAGCACCGCCTCGATCGCCCCGACGACGGCGCTGGCCGCCTCGGGGTGGCCGAGGTGCTCCAGCATCATCGCGCCCGACCAGATCTGCCCGATGGGGTTGGCGATCCCGCGGCCGGCGATGTCAGGGGCCGAGCCGTGGACGGGCTCGAACATCGAGGGGTACTCCTTCTCCGGGTTCAGGTTGGCCCCCGGCGCGAGGCCGATAGACCCCATGACCGCCGCCCCGAGGTCGGAGAGGATGTCGCCGAAGAGGTTCGAGGCCACGACCACGTCGAACCAGTCGGGGTGCTGGACGAGGTGTGCGGAGAGGATGTCGATGTGGTACTGGTCGGTCCTGACCTCGGGGTAGTGCCTCGCCATGGCGGCGAAGCGCTCGTCCCAGTACGGCATGCTGTGGATGATCCCGTTGGACTTGGTCGCCGAGGTCAGATGGCGCGCCGGCCGGGTCATGGCCAGCTCGAAGGCGTAGCGTATGATCCGGTCGCACCCCTGGCGGGTGAAGATCGCCTGCTGGACGGCCAGCTCCTCGGGGGTGCCGCGGTAGAGGCGGCCGCCGATCTCGGAGTACTCCCCCTCGTTGTTCTCGCGCACGACCACGAGGTCGATCTCCCCGGGCCCGCGGCCGGCCAGCGGCGAGCGCACCCCCCGGAAGAGCCGCACCGGCCGGAGGTTGACGTACTGGCGGAAGGCGCGCCGGATCGGGATCAGGAGGCCCCAGAGCGAGACGTGGTCGGGGACGCCGGGGAAGCCCACGGCGCCGAGGTAGATGGCGTCGAAGGGCCGGAGGCGCTCGAGGCCGTCCTCGGGCATCATCCGCCCGGTCCGGGCGTAGACCTCGCAGCTCCAGTCGAAGGTGGTCCACTCGAAGTCGAGACCGAACCGCTGGCCGGCGGCCTCGAGGACCCGGATGCCCTCGGGCACGACCTCCTTGCCGATCCCATCACCGGGGATCACCGCGATCCGATACGCCATGGCTTGGCTCCTCCAGGGGTTGGACCGGGCGCCCTCAGTACTTGTAGAAGTGGTGGTCGATCTCGAAGCCGACGTCCCGCCCCTCGAAGCCGCGCACCTCCGAGCGCTTCACCGCCAGGTACTCGCGGGCCAGGACCTCCCCCAGGGCCTCGCGCAGAACCGCATCCCGCTCCAGCTCGTCCAGCGCCTCGGCCAGCGTGGTCGGGAGCCGGCGGATCCCGCGCCGCCGGCGCTCCTCCTCGGAGAGCGTGTCAGGATCGACGAGGACCGCCTCGCCCGGGTCGAGCCGCTCGGCCAGGCCGTGGAGGCCCGCGGCGATGAGGCCGCCCAGGGCGAGGTAGGGGTTCGAGGAAGGGTCGCACGGCTTCAGCTCGAGGTTCGTGGACTCCATCTCGAGCCCCCGGCGCTTGGAGGGGATCCGGACCGCCGCCTCGCGGTTGTCCGGGCCGTAGCAGGTGTAGGCCGAGGACCAGAAGCGCGGCTGGAGGCGGCGGTAGGAGTTGACGCTGGGGGCGGTCAGGGCGACCAGGGCGGGGAGGTGGCGGAGGACCCCGCCGATCCAGTGGTACCCCTCCGCGCTCAGCCCGTAGCGGTCGGCGGAATCGTGAAAGAGGTTCGTCCCGTCCCGGAGGCGCCAGACGCTGTGGTGGAGGTGGCTCCCGTTGCCGGCCTGGTCGGGGAACGGCTTCGGCGCGAAGGAGGCCAGGAGGCCGTGGCGGAGGGCGACCCCGCGGGCGGTCTCGCGGAAGACGAGCTGGGTGTCGGCGGCCCGGCGCGCCTCGGCGAAGCGGACCGGCAGCTCCTGCTGTCCCGGCCCCAGCTCGGCGTAGTACTGCTCCGGCTGGACCCCCTGGCGCTGGAGCGCCTCCACCAGCTCGAGGATGACCGGCGCGGCCGAGTCCATCCCGATGGAGGAGAAGCAGGGGCTCCGGTCCAGGGGGGCGTAGCCGTCCCCTTCGCGCCGGGCCAGGGTGAACTCGTTCTCGAAGGCGGCCCGGACCTCGAGCTTCTGCTCGCGGGCGCGCTCCGTCATCCGCCGGAGGAAGCTCCGGGGGCAGGCGCCCCAGGGCTCGCCCTCGAGGGTCAGCATGTCGCAGAAGAGCCGGGCGCTCTTCGGGGCGTAGGGGAGGACGGCGAAGGTGGCGGGGTCGGGGACGAGGCGGATCTCGCCCACGGGCCCGAAGGACCCCTCGGCGACGAGCTGGTCGAGCATGTTGAACGACTGCATCGCCACCGTGAGCCCGATCCCGGAGCGGAGGTAGGAGGCGAGGAACCGGGTGTGGCAGGCCTTGCCCCGGATCACCCCGTCGTTGCCGCAGTACATGAAGCGAATCAGCTCTATTTTTGCGGACTTACACCGCCTCACGAGCTCCTGGACCTGGCGGTCGTCCGAGGCCTTTTCCCTGGTCTTGGCGGCTTTCCTGGCGGGCATCGCGGCTCCCCCCTTTCCGGCTGGCAGGAGGCATGATAGCCCGGATTCGCTGACGCCTCGCCAACATTTTCGGCGGAGGTCGGAGGGCCTGTAAGCCCTCTTCCCCGGGCGATGATCGGGTGTAAAATGTTTTGGATGCTGAAGATCCTCGTTGCGCTCGCCGTGCTGCTCGCGGGACTCGCGACGAGCGGGCCCGATCCCCGTCCGGGTCTCGCCGAGGCGCGCGCCTATCCGACCCCGTCGCCCGGCTGCGGGGCGAGCGGCGAGCCGAAGGCGGCGGCACCCACTCTCGACCTGGAGTCCCTGGAGCGTCGGCTCCGCGAGACCAAGGCGATCGGGTTCTTCACCAAGCTGTCGCTCAAGAATCAGGTGGACGATCTGGTCGGGCGGTTCCGCCGCTTCCACGACGGCATCAGGGGCGTCACCCTCGAGGAGCTCCGGGAGCGCTACAACCTGTTGCTCCTCAAGGTCCTCTCCCTCCTCCAGAAGGACGACCCGAAGCTCTCCCAGGACATCGCCGCCTCCCGCGAGGCCATCTGGGATCTCCTCGCCGATCCGGACAAGTTCCGCACCCTTTCCAAGGAGGCCAAGTCGTGATACGCGTCTTCAGTCTCGCCGTGGCCGTCCTCGCAACCGCGCTGGCCGTGGCGCCGGCCGGGTCGGCCGAAGACGCCGCCGTGAAGAAGGATCTCACGGCGGTGATCGCGCTCAATGGGATGCCGTGCGGGGAGGTCGTCAGCTTCGAGCGCCGGGGCGAAAACGATTACGTCGCGACCTGTCAGGACGGCAACCGGTACCGGATCTACGTCAATCCCGAAGGCCGCGTCGTCGTCGAAAAGCGGTGATGGGGCGGCGGGCCTGGGTTCAAAAACCTTCCAGGGCCATGTTGGACGGCTGCATGGCCACCGTGAGCCCGATCCCCGCAGGGAGGGGTCGGGCGTAGCAGGCCTCCCCCCCGGAACACCCCGCCGTTCCCGCAGTAGAGGAAGCGAATCAGTAGATTTTTGCGGACTTACACTGCCTCAGGGCCGGGCCTCGGGAGGCCGATGGGAACGGATGGAGACGGCGATCCGCGCGACCCCGAGGGCGAGCGAGGCGGAGGAGTGGGCCCTGGTGCTCGCCGCCGCGGGAATCCCCCATCGTCTCGAGCCGGCCCGCGCCGGCTGGGTCCTGCTCGTCCCCGGTTCCGAGGTCCAGCGGGCGCAGGCGGCCCTCGAGGCCTACCAGGAGGAGGAGGCGCGGGGGGGGCCGACCGCTGCCCTCCTCGAGCACGCGTCGGGCCGCGTCGCCTGGTCCGTCGGTCTCGCCGCCGGCGCGCTCCTCCTGGCGTTCTTCGCCGTGACCGGACCACCCGCTCCCGGCTCGGGGTGGTTCGAGCGGGGCGCCGCCTCGGCCGGCCGCATCCTGGGTGGGGAGCCGTGGAGGGCGGTGACCGCGCTGACGCTCCACCTGGACGCGGTCCATGTGGCCGGCAACGCCGTCGCCACCGCGCTGCTCTTGCCGGCGATCGTGCGGCGGCTCGGGCCCGGTGGCGGCGTCTGGCTCGTGCTCCTCGCGGGGACCCTGGGGAACCTGCTCGGCGCCGTGGCGCACGACCCGCGCCATATCGCCGTCGGCGCCTCGACGGCGACCTTCGCGGCGCTCGGGATTCTCGCGGCCCTCCGGCTCTGGCCCGCCCCGGCCGCGGCGCGGACGAGGGGGAAGCCGTGGATGGTGGTCGTCGCGAGCCTCGTGCTCCTCGCGATGCTCGGCGCCGGCCGGGGCGCGGACGTCCTGGGGCACGGCCTCGGTCTGCTGAGCGGCGGCGCGGTGGGGCTGGCCGCCGGCGCCGCCCTCGGGCGGCCGCCTGGCCCGTCCATCCAGTGGACGCTGGTGGTCCTGGCCACGCTGGTCGTCGCCGGCTGCTGGGGCCTGGCGCTGGCCGGTCTTTGACCTGACCGCCATCCAGCGGGATTGTCCTCCAAGAGTGCGCCCCGCTGGACGCGTAAGGCGCGGCCGGCCCTGGAGGTCTACCCGGCGTCCAGCTTCAGGGCCGCCGAGTTGATGCAGTACCGCAGCCCGGTCGGTGGCGGGCCGTCGGGAAAGACATGCCCCAGGTGCGCGTCACACCGCGCGCAGAGCACCTCGGTCCGCACCGTCCCGTGGCTGCGGTCCTGTCTGCCCCGCACCGCCTCTCCGTCCACGGGCGCCCAGAAGCTGGGCCAGCCCGTGCCGGAATCGTACTTCGTCTCGGAACGGAAGAGCGCGGCCCCGCAGCACGCGCAACGGTACGTGCCGGGGTTCTTGCAGTCCCAGTACTCGCCGGTAAACGCCCGCTCGGTCGCGCCCTGCCGGGTGATCCGGTACTGCTCCGGCGTCAATCGGCGCCGCCACTCCTCGTCGGGAAGGCTCAACCGCTCCCGACTCGAGTCCCCGGCCGTTTCCCTGTGCTTGTCGCCGGTCGCCGTCATGCTTCTCCCCCCCTTTGCCGGTGCCGGCTTTGCCCGGCAGCGTCAGGGCTTGAGCCTCGCGGAAAACTCCTATCGGAATCTGGCCAGCGCGGTCAGGGCCTGGCGGCCGAGGCGAGGATGGCGGGCATGGGGAGCTCGATGGCGCTCCCCTTCTGATAAGCGCTGACGGCCGCGCGCACCGCGGCCCGGATGGCGGCGAGGGCCTCGGGCCGTTGAGCCCGGAGGAGGGCCCGGGTCCTGACGGTGCTCCCCTCGATGGCCTCCCACAGGGCATCGGGGGAGGGAAGCCGCCAGACCTGGGGTATCGTCACGACCTCGGGGTCCCCGAACCCCGCCGCCGTCAGCGTCCGGCGGCACTCCTCGGGATCGCTGAACCGGAAGAAGGGCGGCCCCGGCGGTAGCGGGACGTTCAGGTCGCCGTGGGCCTCGACCGCGCGGAGGACGATCCGGAACCCGACGGCCTCCTCGGGCTTGCTCCAGACGGTAAAAGCAAATCGGCCGCCTGGGCGGAGGACGCGGCACCCCTCGGCCAGCGCCTGCTCCGGTCTCGCCAGGTGCAGGAGCCCGAAGTTCATGACGACCGCGTCGAAGCTCCCGTCGGGGAACGCGAGCGCCTCGGCGTCGCCCTCGACGAACTCGAGACCCGGATGGAGGCGGCGCGCGAGCGCCACCATCGCCGCGGAGAAGTCCACGCCGCCGACGTCGGCCCCGCGGTGCGCCGCGGCGCGGGCGACGTAGCCGGGCCCGGTCGCGACGTCGAGCAGGCGCACGCCCGGGCCCGCACCCACGGCGTCCAGGAGCGGGCCGACGGCCTGGGCGGTCAGCTCCCCGAAGGCGTCGTGGTACCCCGCGTAGACGGCTTGCCAGCCGTCGTGCTCGAAGGCCTTGAAGGCGGCCGGGTCAACGCTCTGCGTCACGCTGGCCTCCGTTCAGCTCGGGTAGCCTGTGCTCGAGGGCCGTGGGGCATGATACCACGGGCTTGCGGGCTTTGAAGCCCCCTGGGTGCCCCTTTTTCACGCCGGGACCGTTCCGGTGTCTTACAATTTGACCATGGGCGGAGACGGGTTCGAGGCCATCGTGGCAGCCCACCACGGGGAGATCTACCGCTACCTCCGTCGGACCACCGGGCAGGCCAGCGAGGCCGATGACCTTTCGCAGGAGACCTTTCTCCGGGCCTTCAGGGCCTACCGGGCGCTGCCCCAGGACGCCAATGTTCGCGCGTGGTTGTTCGCCATCGCGACCAACCTCTACAGGAACCGCTTCCGGGCGGGGAAGCGCCAGCGGAGGGCCCTGGAAGCGGTGCGGGCCGAGGGCAGCCACGTCGATGGCCGGGGGCCCGAGGCGGAGATGCTCTTCCGCGAAACCAGGACCCGGATCGAGGCGATCGTCGCCGGCCTCCCGCTCAAGCAACGGCTGGCGTTCACGCTGAGGAAGGTCCACGACCTCGACTACGAGGCGATCGCCCGGAGCCTCGACTGCTCGACGGAGAGCGCCCGGGCCCATGTCTTTCAAGCCCTTCGGAAGATCCGCCAGGGTCTGGACCGCCACGAGCCGGTCCAGAGGGAGCGGCAGAGATGAAGGAAACGCTGTCGGAATGCTGCGCCATCGAGCCTGACCTGATCGCCACGGCGACGCAGGAGGCGGAGCCCGCCGCCGCGCGGCGCGTCGAGGCCCACATCGGTCGCTGCGCCTCCTGCCGGGGCGAGTTCGAGCAGTACCGTGCCATCGAGGGGGCGGTCGGCGTCCTGCGAGGCGAGCCGCTCCCCGCCGCGCCCCTGAGGCGCGCCCGCGCGGAGCTGGAGTCGCGTCTGGCCGATCTGCGCGCCCGCCTCGTGGAGTACCGGGTCTTTCCGTCGCCCCTCGGCCCCATCCTGATCGCGCGGTCGGAGCAGGGGGTCTCCCTGGTGGAGTACCTGAAGAGCCGGCGAGCCCTCGGCGGTTCCCGCCTGGGCCGGGTGGCCGGGGTGGAGGCGGTGGAGGGCGGCGCGGAGGTCGAGGCGCTCTACCGCGAGTTCCTGGAGTACCTGGAGGGCAGGCGCACCCGCCTCGAGTGGCCGCTCGACCTCCGATGGGCGCGGAGCGAGTTCCACCGCGCGGTGCTCCAGGTCACCGCAGGAATCCCCTACGGGGCCGTGACCTCGTACACGGGGATCGCCCGGCAGGTCGGCAGGCCGGCGGCCGTGCGCGCGGTGGCCCAGGCGCTCCGCTGGAACCCGTTGCCGATCGTGGTCCCCTGCCACCGCGTGGTCGGCGTCTCCGGCTCGCTCACCGGCTACGCCGGCAATAGGATCGACCTCAAACAACGGCTCCTTGCCGCGGAAGGGGTCCCCACCCTGAAGGTGCGCCGCGACCTTCAGATCGCCCGGGAGGCCATGTACGCGGTCTCCCGCGGCGAGGAGGAGTACTGCCTGCCGACCTGTCCATCCCTCAGGGCGCGCACGCTCGCGCACCTCACCCTTTTCGGGGCGCGGGAGCGCGCCGAAGCCGCGGGGCTCGCCCCCTGCACGACCTGCCGCCCGGACCTCCACCCGATTTCACGGTAGCCTCCCTCCGGTGTCTTATCGGGTGAGGTAGGCAATCCGAAGACAGAGGGAGGGAATCGGGATGGACGGACTGGCGGCGGTCACTGTCGTGGCGCTCACGGTCGGCGCCCCACTCGGGTGGATGGCGCTTCTCAACCGGCGAGATCGGCGGAAGAAAGGCCTGCTCGACGCCGTGTTTCGTCAGCTCAGCTCGCCCGACCTCCGCGGTCGCATCGCGGTCCGGGTCCAGAGCGGCGTGCTCTCGCCGAGGAGTGTGGTGGCCGTTGACGTCCTCGCGGCCTCGGAGAAGGAGATGTGGCAGATCATGGCGCGCCTCGCCGAGCGCCTCTCACACCCCGTTCGGATCGAGGTGACCGGTCAGGTGGACCCGCACTTCCTGACCACCATGGCGGTCGAGACGACGGGAAGACAGGCGCGACCTTGCCCGTCCCCGGCGACAGGCTGAGGCTCCGGGTCCGGCGTGGAGGGTACGGCGATGGAGCTGATGACCCAGCTCAGGCTGATGACGCTCGGCGCCTACGTCTTCCTGCTGGTCCTGACCCTGGGACCACTGCTGGGGCTCTCCTGGCTCCTCGACCTCCGCGACCGGCGCCGGGCGAGGTTGCGCGAGGCGGTACTCCGGGGCCGTCAGGTCCGGTAGCGCTGCTCGAGGGCCATCATCTCGGGGACCCCGATCAGGGCGTTGAACTCCGCGAAGGCCATCAGCCGCTCCCGGTCGGCCGGCTTCTGGTCGCCGGTCGCCAGGGCCCCGAGGTAGTCCGCCATCGCGCGGGCGGCCACGAAGAGGGTGTCCACCGGCAGGAGGATGATGGCGTAGCCGAGCTCCCGGAGCCGGCTGAAGGGGAGGAGCGGGCTCCGGCCGCCCGCGGCGTAGTTGAACAGCAGCGGGACCTCGAAGGACTTGGCGATGGTCTCGATCTCCGCCGCGCTCACCGGGGCCTCGATGAACAGGACGTCGGCCCCGGCCTCGGCGTAGCGCTCCCCCCGGCGGAGGGCCTCCTCGAACCCGATCGCGGCGATGGCGTCGGTCCGGGCGATCAGGAGGAGGTCCGGGTCCTGGCGGGCCTCGACGGCGGCCCGGAGCTTCTGGACCATCTCCTCCACCGGGATGACCTCCTTTCCGGCCAGGTGGCCGCAGCGCTTCGGGGCGACCTGGTCCTCCAGGTGGAGGGCGGCGATCCCGGCCGCCTCGTAGGCGCGGACGGTGCGTCGGACCTGGAGCGGGTTGCCGTAGCCGGTGTCGGCATCGGCGATCAGCGGGATCCAGACCGCCTCGGCCATCTGGCGGGCGTTCTCGACCATCTCCGCGAGCCCGGCGAAGCCGAGGTCCGGGAGCCCCAGGCGCGACGCCGAGGTCCCGTACCCGGTCATGTAGACCGCGGGGAAGCCGGCCCGCTCCACGAGCCGCGCCGAGACGCAGTCGTAGGCCCCGGGGACCACCAGGCCCGCCTTCCGGCTCACCAGCTCGCGCAGCCGTCTCCGTCGCTCCATGGCGTCCTCCAGCTCAGGCGGCGCCGAGCGCGGCCTGCCGGGCCCGGGCCTCGGCGATCCGCCGCTCCAGGGCCGGGTGGGTGGCGAAGAGGAACTCCTTCACCGGGTGGGGGCGCCGCTCGGCGAGGTTGAGCGCGCCCAGGCGCTCCATCGCGGAGACGAACGGCTCGTGGGCCCCCGTCACGTCCAGGGCGAAGCGGTCCGCCTCCCGCTCGAGGCGCCGGGACCAGGCCGCGGCGAAGGGAGTCGCCGCCAGACCGAGGCCGAGCAGGAGGAGGGCGATGAGCGGCAGCCCCGCCGGATCCGAGGGCGCGGCGAGCCCCACCGCGCGCCACCAGGCCCTGAGCCCGACATCGGCCAGCCCGAGGACCGCGAGGAAGAGCCCGCCCTGGAGCGCAAGGGTGCGGGTCAGGTGGCGGCGGGCGTGGTGGCCGAGCTCGTGGGCCAGGATCACCTCGACCTCCTCGGACGGGAACTCGCTGAGGAGCGTGTCGCTGACCAGGATCCGGCGGGTCCGGCCGAGCCCCACGACCGCGGCGTTGGCGGCCCGCCCCTTGCGCGAGAGGTCCGCCACCGCCACCTCTACCACCGGGACCCCGATCCGCCGGGCCAGGGCGAGGAGCCGCTCCGTGAGGGCGGCGTCCTCGAGGGGGGCGAGGCGGTAGAAGAGGGGGACGATCCAGATCGGGACGACGGCGGTCAGGATCAGCGTCCCCGCGAAGACGATCGCCGCGGCCAGGAGCCACCACCACGCGGTGAGCCGAAGGGAGGCGTAGAGGACCTCGAGGGCCAGGAGCCCGAGCCCGCCGCCGAGGGCGAGGGCCTTGGCGCGGTCCCGGCCCCAGGCCGCGAGGCTCTGGTGCGAGAGGCCGAAGCGGCGGGGGAGGAGGTAGCCCTGGAGGACGTCGAAGGGGAGGGTCAGGAGCGTCGCGCTCCCACCGACGGCGAGGAAGAGGCCGGCCACCTGGAGCCACGGTGAGTCGGTCAGCCGCTCGAGCCAGCCCCTGAGATCGAGCGCGGCCCCGCTCCAGAGCCAGCCCGCCAGGACGGCGGCGGTGAGGAGGTGGTCGGCGACGGCGAGCCGAAACTGCCAGCGATGGTAGCGGCGGGCGTCGTCGTCGAGGGCGGTCACGCCTCGATTATACGGAACGGCTGGACAGGGCGCCACCGCCCGACTACGATGGACCCTGTGCGTCCGCCCGCCGAGACCCCGTCCGAGATCCCGCTGACCGCCGCCGCGGTCCCGACCGCGACCGAGACCGTCGCCCGCCCTCTCGCCCGCCCCCTCGCCCTCCTGGCGCTCGGTCACCTGGTCATCGACATCCACCAGGGCGCGCTGCCCGCCCTGCTGCCGTTCCTGAAGAACGCCTTCGGCCTCTCCTACGCCGCCGCGGGGACCGTGATCCTGGCGGCGAACCTCACCTCCTCGGTCATCCAGCCGCTCTTCGGCCACCTCGCCGACCGGAGCGCCCGCCGCTGGCTCCTCCCCTGGGCGCTCGTCTTCGCGACCCTCGGCATGGGGTTCACGGGGCTGATCTCGAGCTACGCGCTGTTGCTGGCGCTCGTCGTGGTGTCGGGGCTCGGGGTGGCCGCGTACCACCCGGAAGGGTACAGGACGGCGAACCAGGTGGCGGGGGCGCGGAAGGCGACGGGGCTGGCGTTCTTCTCGATCGGCGGGAACCTCGGGATCGCCCTGGGGCCGCCGCTCATCACCGCGCTGGTCGCGGCCTTCGGCCTCCCGGGGACCCTGGGGATGCTCGTCCCCGGGCTCGCCATGGCGGGGCTCCTCGCCCTGACCCTGCCCGCGCTGGCGCCGGCGGGCCAGGCCCCGGCGGGTGCGGGCGGGCAGGCGGCGGGGCGGGCCGAGATGCGGGGGGCGATGCTCCTCCTGATCAGTGTGGTGACGCTGCGCTCATGGGCCCAGCTCGGCCTGACCGCCTTCGTGCCGTTCTTCTACGTGGACCACCTCGGGGGCGAGCCGTGGCTGGTGGGGCCGCTCCTGTTCGCCTTCCTGGGCTCGGGCGCGGTCGGCACGCTGGTGGGCGGACCCCTGGCGGACCGGTGGGGGCCGCGACGCTACATCGTCCTTGCCCTCCTCGCGGCCGCCCCGCTGGCGTCGGGCTTCGTCCTGACCCGCGGCTGGCCCGCCTACCTCCTCCTCGCCGCGACGGGCTTCGCCCTCGTCTCCACCTTCTCGGTCACCGTCGTCCTCGCCCAGACCTACCTCCCGCGCCAGCTCGGGATGGCCGCGGGGCTCATCGTCGGGTTCGCGATCGGCACCGGCGGGGTCGGGGTCGCCCTGCTGGGCTGGGTAGCCGATCAGTGGGGGCTGCCCGTCACGATGGGGGTGCTCGCGGCGATGCCGCTCCTCGGCGCCTTCCTGGCGGCCCTCCTCCCGGAACCCCGCCCCTGACGGGCCTTGTGCGCTTCAAAAATGGGAAAAGGTTACCGAACGATTATCAGGCCGGGTTGCCATGCCACCCCAGTTCTATTCGTCGGTATTTCAGAATTTTTCCATGGTAATATGCTTGGTCGATCGACAAGGGCATGGAGGGAATCATGGAACGCGTGGTCGTTATCTTCACCGTAATCTTCATCACTGCCTTTGGCCTTTCCCTTTCGTCCGCATACCTCCTATGGTCTCAAGGAGTCGAGCAATCATCTCAGACCGCGAGTTCCAACCTCATCCAGGAGGTCAGGCAAATCTCGAGGGAGCAAGCCCAAGCGTGGCTATTTGATTATGCGTTGCGAGCCGCTCCGATGACACTTAGCTTCTTGATTCTAATCTTTGGGGGCTTGGGAGCCGGACTGATAGGTTGGGCAAAGCGGACGATCTCGACGGGAATAAATGACGCTGTTGATCGAATGCAGCGTGAGATCTATGCAAGCGTTGCCGCATGCCAGTGCCTTGTTGTATGGCGCCAGGACAAGATAAGGGGAACTCTGGAAAACATCAACGAAGTCATCAGTTTGAGCGAAGACGCCTTACGCCGATTGAGGCCGAGCGATTCGATGTATTGGACCACGGTGAACAACCTGGCTTACTTCTGCGCGGAGTCAGGCTTGGCAGTGTACGGCGCAAAGGCCGCACACTTCGCCCGAATGTTGAAGGAGCAGTTCCTTTACTACAAGAAGGACTTTGACTACCTAACGACGTACGCCCGTGTGGTCGCGGCGTACCCAGAGAGCTTCGGGGTGAATCCCCTGCTGATGGTGGAAGAGGCGGAGCAACTTTTGGAATACCTCCGCACGTTGCCCGATTGTCCCGAGCAGCATCGAAAAAGCGCTGAGGGGCACACAGAGAGGCTCCGCCAGACGCGGAACTACCTCACCCGCCCCGTTGCCAGATAGATGGCGGCAGGGTTACCCGGCTAGCGTGGGGGCGCTGGCGTGGGATCGAGGGGGGTCGCACCCTTAGGGTCGGCCATCGTCAATTACCTTTAAATGGTCCCAGTTGGGATGTCAAGAAAAAAAATACAGCCCTTCCCAAGACCCTGATAACTCATCGGGAAAACACAGGGTTTCGTGCCCAGCCCCTGCGACTTGTGACCCCAGACCTAACCGGCTGAGCCCCGGAAGGGGGCTCAGCCGCTCGGACCGCGTGGGTCAGCCATCGGGCCGGCGTTACCCTGCCGGCTTCTCGGTGTCCGGGCGCTCGAGCTCGCTCTTCTCCTGGGTGCCCTCGGGCTGGCCCTCGGGCTGGCCGGTCCCGCCCATCTGGGTCCCGGGCTCCGACTGCGGGGCCTCGCCGCCAATCCGCTCCGTGCCCGGCTCCTGGGCGCAGGCCGTCAGCAGGAGCAGCGCGGGAATCACGATCAGGAACCTGACGAACCTCATCGTCGTCCTCCTTTCGAGGCCATGTGGCCTCTAGAGGAGGCTTCCCGCAACCTCCGTGCCAGACAGCGCCCCCCCACCCCGACGCGGGCAACCGCCTGATTTTGCCGCTATTTGGGACGGGCGCCCGCGTGGCCCTCTCCTCGACGCCGTCATGCCGCTCAAAAGGGAGCGGGTCAGAGTTACATGGGGAGGTGTAAAGCTTACAGGGGAGCCGGCCCTGGCTCGCCGGCATCGCCTCCGCTATAATGCACCCCTGTTCGGCATCCACCGGCAGGGGGGACCGTGTTCGGCTCGGTCGAGGAGATCCAGGAGCGCTTCGGGGCCTCGGGCTACATCGCCAACCGCCGCATCGCCACCGTCGTCTACCTGGCCGAGAGGATGGACCGGCCGGTCCTGGTCGAGGGGCCGGCCGGGGTCGGGAAGACGGAGCTGGCCAAGGCCCTGGCCGGGGCGGCGGAGCGGCCGCTGATCCGGCTCCAGTGCTACGAGGGGCTGGACGAGGCCAAGGCCCTCTACGAGTGGAGGTACGCCAAGCAGCTCCTCTACACCCAGATCCTGCGCGAGCGGATCGGCGCCCTCATCGCCGACGCCCCGACCCTTCCCGAGGCGGTGGAGCGGATCGCCCGCGAGGAGGACGCCTTCTTCTCCCGCCGCTTCCTCTCCCCGCGCCCGCTCCTGGCGGCGATCCTGGCCCCCCGCCCCTCGGTCCTCCTCGTCGACGAGATCGACAAGGCCGAGGTCGAGTTCGAGGCCTTCCTCCTCGAGGTCCTCTCCGACTGGCAGGTCTCGGTCCCGGAGCTGGGGACCCTCAAGGCCCGCCACATCCCCCTGGTGGTCCTGACCTCCAACAACGCCCGGGAGATCTCCGACGGCCTGAAGCGCCGCTGTCTCCACCTCTTCATCGACTTCCCCCGCCCCGAGGAGGAGCTGGCGATCATCCGCCTGAAGGTCCCCGAGATCTCCGAGCGCCTGGCCCGGCAGGTGGTGGCGGCGGTCCAGCGGATCCGGGGCCTCGACCTCCGGAAGCCGCCCTCGATCTCCGAGAGCCTCGACTGGGCCCGCTCCCTGGTGATCCTGAACGCCGACCGCCTGGACCCCGAGCTGGTCGAGTCCACCCTCACCCTCCTGGTGAAGCACGAGCGCGACCTCGAGCGGGTGCGGGCGGGGATGGACCGGGTCCTGGCCGACCTCGCCTGAGCGGCGGGGGTTTACGCTCCGCTCGGAGCCGAGCCACCTGATGCGGGCTGGAGAGGAGGGACGGATGGGCAAGGAGTGGTTCCACAACCTGCGCGAAGGCGGGATCCCCCGGGAGCTGGCCAGGGGGATCCGGGCCCGCATCTTCCCCGGCACGAACCTGATGCTCTCGGTCGTCGAGCTGGACCCCTGGTCGGAGTCGCCGGTCCACGCCCACCCGAACGAGCAGTGGGGGGTCTGCCTGGAGGGGGAGTGGATCCGCATCCAGGACGGCCAGGAGTACCACGTCAAGGCCGGGGACTTCTGGGAGACGCCCCCCGGCGTCCCGCACGGCGGCCGCACCCTCGGCCAGCGCTGCGTGATCCTGGACGTCTTCGCGCCGCCGCGGGAGGAGTACCGGCGGCCCGGCACCGGGTTGGGCGCCGCGACCCCGTAGGCGCCTCGGGCGACCTTCGTGGACGACCGGATCCTGGAGTTCATCGGCGATCTCCGGCGAGCGGAGGTCCGGGTCTCACCGATGGAGGCGATCGACGCCCTCCAGGCCGCCGCCGAGGTCGGGGTCGCGGACCGGGAGACCTTCAGGTCGGCCCTGGCCGCCACCCTGGTCAAGGAAGCGCGCGACCTCCCCACCTTCGACCGGCTCTTCGACCTCTACTTCCTCGACCTCCGCGCCCTCGGGGCCGAGGCGGTGGCCTCCCTCGGGCGGGAGGACCCCTGGGCCCGGGCGCTCCTCGAGCGGCTCCTCGCGGACGGCCTCGAGCTGGACCCCCTCACCGAGCTGCTCGTCTTCGGCGAGGGGTCCTCGCTCGAGGTCGCGGTCCGTCGAGGCGGCCGGGGCGCGGGGCTCGAGCGCCTGGCCTCCTTCCTCCAGGTCGGGTACTTCTCGCGGCGGATCTGGGAGCAGTTTCCGTGGAGCGACATCGAGGCCGACCTCGCGCGGCTTCTCGAGGCCCTCGAGGCGCAGGGGCTGGAGCCCGGCGCCCTGGCCCGGCTCCGGGCGTACCTCGAGCTGCGTCTCGAGGCCTTCCGCCGCCTGGTCCGCCAGCACGTCGAGCGCGAGCTCGCGCGGCGCGGCGACCGCGCCGAGGAGCGGCTCCGCGACGAGCTGCTGGCCGAGCGCCCGCTCTTCACCCTCTCGGCCGAGGAGGTCGCCCGGATGCAGGCGGTGGTGGCCCGGCTGGCGCGGAGGATCAAGGACGCCCTGGCCCGGCGCCAGCGCCGGGAGCGCCGCGGCCGGCTCGACCCGAAGCGGACCGTCCGCCGGAGCCTCCAGTACGACGGGGTGCCGGTGGAGCTGCGCTACCGCCGCCGCCACCGCGAGCGGCCCCGGCTCGTCACCCTCTGCGACGTCTCGGACTCGGTCCGGAACGCCTCGCGCTTCATGCTCCAGCTCCTCTGGAGCCTCCAGGACTGCTTCGCCAAGGTGCGAAGCTTCGTCTTCGTCGCGGAGATCGACGAGGTCACCGAGGCCTTCCGCGCGCTCCCCGTGGAGCGCGCCATCGAGTACGCCCTCGGCGCGGCCCGGGTGGACTACGGGAGCCGCTCCGACTTCGGCTACGCCTTCAGCCGCTTCTACCGGGAGCAGCTCGAGGGGCTGGACGGGAAGACCACGCTCCTGATCCTGGGCGACGCCCGGAACAACTATAACGACCCCCAGGCCTGGGCCCTCCGGCTCCTGCGGGAGCGGGTGAAGGGGATCATCTGGCTCAACCCCGAGGGGCGGTGGGGGTGGGGGGTCGGCGACTCGGTCCTGCCGCTCTACGCCCCGCACTGCGACCTGGTGCGGGAGTGCCGGACCCTGGCCCAGCTCGCCGAGGTCGTGGACGGCCTGGTCCAGGGGTGGTGGCGCCGCGCCCCGCGCGGGTGAGCCGCGCCCTTGCGGGCGAGGGCCCCCTTCGAGTACGCTGGGGGCCATGACCCGCGAGGTCGATCCCGCCGAGGCGATCGAGCAGCTCTACGCGCAGGGGGTGACCGACGGGCTCCCCGTCGTCCCCCCGACCCGGGAGCGGGTCCGCCGCTTCGTGGAGGCCGCGGGGCGCACGGCGGAGGAGCTGATCGCCCGGGTCCCACCCAACTTCGGCCGCGCCACCGTCGAGAAGATCGCGGTCAACGCCGTCCTGGCCGGCTGCCGCCCCGAGTACATGCCGGTGGTCATCGCGGGGGTCGAGGCGATCTGCGACGAGGCCTTCGACCTCCACGGGGTGGCCGCGACGACCCACTTCGCCTCGCCACTGGGGATCGTCAACGGCCCGATCCGGAAGGAGCTGGAGATCAATTCGGGGGCCAACGTCTTCGGCCAAGGGTGGCGGGCCAACGCGACCATCGGCCGGGCCCTCCGGCTCATCATGGTCAACCTCGGCGGGGCGAAGCCCGGGGTGATCAGCATGTCCACCCTGGGCCACCCGGGGCGCTACACCTACTGCATCGGCGAGAACGAGGAGGAGAGCCCCTGGGAGCCGCTCCACGTCGAGCGCGGCTTCGCGCCGGAGGAGAGCACGGTGGCCGTCTTCGCGGGCGAGGCCCCCCACGGGGTCTACGACCACCGGAGCCGGACCGCCCCCCAGATTCTCGCCTCCATCGCCGGGAGCCTGGCGGTCATCTCGCACTACCGGAGCATGGGCTGGGGCGACACCCTGATCGTCCTCTCCCCCGAGCACGCCCGGACGATCGCGGGGGACGGCTGGGACAAGCCGCGGATCCGGCAGTGGCTCTGGGAGCGGCTCCGGAAGCCGGTCCGGGAGCTGCTCCCGGATGCCGAGTGCGGCGAGGGGCTCCCGGAGAAGGTCGTGGCGCGCTTCGCCGACCCCCGCCGCGAGGAGACCTTGATCCCGAAGTTCCGCGCCCCGGAGAACCTGATCATTCTGGTGGCCGGTGGGACGGCCGGGCGCTTCTCGGCCGTCATCCCGGGCTGGACCTTCCCCGGCGGGAGCCAGCTCGTCATCCGAAAGATCCAGCGGTGAAGGAGGAGACCATGGCTCTGGAGTACCTGGACCCGACCGATGCTGTGGCGGCGAGGCGCACCATGGCCCCTCGGCTCCCCAGTCTCGAGGGGAAGGTGGTGGCGCTGCTCGACATCTCCAAGCCCCAGGGGAATCACTTCCTGGACCGGGTGGAGGAGCTGCTCCGCGAGCGCGCCCGCCCGAAGGCGATCCTCCGACGGACGAAGCCGACCTTCGCCAAGCCGGCCCCGGACGAGCTGAGGACCGAGCTGCTCGCCGGGGCGGACGTCGTCATCGAGGCCCTGGCCGACTGAGGGTCGTGCACCACGTGCAGTGTGCACGACGGCGTCTTCTTCGAGGATCAGGGGAGACCGACGGCGACGATCGCCACCACCGAGTTCGTCAACGCGGCCCGCGCCCAGGCGGAGGCCCTGGGGCTCCCCACCTTCCGCGTGGTGGCGCTCCCGCACCCCATCCAGCCGTTGACCCAGGCCGAGGTGCGCGCCCTGGCCGACAAGGCGTGGGACGAGATCGTGGAGCGCCTGACCCAGCCGGCCTGAGCCGGGAGGAAACCTTCTGGTAACAACACGGAAGAGGCGAGATGACGATCGAGTTCGGGGTGCTCCTGCCCACCCGCGACGCGATCATGTCCGGCCGTCCGAAGACCGCCCCGCTCCTGGCGATGGCCGAGCGGGCGGAGGCGGCGGGCTTCGACGCCGTGTGGATCGGCGACTCGATCACCGCGCGGCCGCGACACGAGCCCCTGACGCTCCTGGCGGCGGTAGCCGCGCGCACGCGACGGGTCCGCCTCGGCACCGCCGTACTCCTCCCCGCGCTGCGCCACCCCGTCGTCCTGGCCCACGTCGTCGGCACCCTCGACCGCCTCGCCGAGGGACGGGTGGTGCTCGGTGTGGGTATCGCCGCCGACAACGTGCCGATCCGCCGGGAGTTCGCCGCCGTGGGCGTGCCCTTCGCGCGGCGCGTCGGCCGGGTCCTCGAGACGCTCGAGATCTGTCGCGCCCTGTGGAGCCGCGACGGCGTGAGCTTCAGCGGCAGCCATTTCCAGCTCCAGGACGTCACGGTGGAGCCGAAGCCACACCGGGCGGGCGGACCGCCCATCTGGATCGGCGGCAGCGGCCCCACGGCGCTCCGCGAGGCCGCGCGCTTCGACGCCTGGTTCCCGCTGGGCCCCACCGTCGACTTCGTCGCCGAGGCCTGGCCGCGCGTCCAGGCGGCCGCCCGCGCCGCCGGGCGCCCCGCCGACGCCGTGACCTGCGCGGGGTACGTCACGCTGGCGCTCGACCCGAGCCCGGCGGCCGCCGAGCAGCGGCTCCACGCCTTCCTGGAGACCTACTACGGGGTGCCGGCGCGGGCGCTCCTGGCCCGCCAGGCGACCTACGCGGGTCCGGTCGAGGGGTGCGCGGAGTGGCTCCAGCGCTGGATCGACGCCGGCGCACGCCACATCGTCATCCGTTTCGCCGGCGGGGACCAACTCGCTCAGGTGGAGGAGGCGGCGGCTCGCCTCCTGCCGCGGCTCCAGCGTCGCTGAGGCCGGGGCTGTCGGGGCCCGCGACGTCAGATCCGCCGCCAGAGCGCAGCCACGCTTGGCGGCTCCCATCCTGCCAGGGCAGTGTGCGCCTGGATGCATTCGTACGTGGCGTCGGCGTAGGTGACGCGGTCGCCCACTCCGTAGGCTGTGCCCGCCCGCCAGGTGCCACCGGGCCGCGCCGCGGTCGGCGTCGGCGGGGGGATCGGGCCTGCCGTGGGGGTCAGGGAGGGCGCGGGGGCCGGAGCCCCGCCGCCGAAGTCGACGTCCGAGCAGGTGTAGAAGGCCTCGTGGCTGCCCACCACGCGCTGCCAGATCGAGTAGAGGATGTGCCGCCCCGTGCGCTGCGGCAAGGTGATCACCCAGTTGGTGAGCGTGGTGGGGTTCTGGTTGGTGAACGTCTCGATGTGGACCAGGTCCGACCACTTCAGAGGCATGGTCGGGCTCCAGCCCTGGCGGGTGATGTAGAACTCGAAGGTGCTGTTCGCGTGCGGGGCGCTGGCATGGTAGGTGAGCGTGAACGGGCCCGGCGACACCCTTGTGGCGGGCCAGTCGGCGCGCTGCAGGTCCAGCCCGCGAAACTTCTCGCGGCCGGCGCTGCAGAGCCTGCCGTCGGGGATCAGCTCGCGGTGCCGGCCGCCGGCGTTGATCAGGGAGACCTCGTTCCAGTCGTAGAACGCATGAGAGCCGCTGGCCACGACGGCCACCCTGCAGGCCTCTGACTTCGGCGATTCGGGGCCTTCGTTCTTGCACACGTAGACGCGGCTGGGCGGGTTCGACATGCTGCCGTGCGCGTAGGCGGCGCCGGCGAGCAGCAGGACGAGCGCGCTCGTGACGACGGCAGTGATGGTGTCCGCGGCTTTGTGTCGCCTGTACACCTTAACTCCTCCCGGCCTCGTGCCCCACGTCCCGGCGAGTTGCCCCAACAGTCCGCCCCCCGCGGACTGGATACCATGATACCCCAGCCGACGTATCCGTGATGGCCCCTGTCGGGGGCGGAAAGGAGTGCCCTGTGGAAGTGGTGGCGGGATCGCTGGCGCTGTTCGTCCTGGCGGGGCTGTGCGAGATCGGGGGCGGCTACCTGGTCTGGCAGTGGTGGCGCGAGGGGGCGGGATGGTGGCTGGGGCTCGCGGGGGCGGCCGTCCTCTTCCTCTACGGGATCGTCCCGACCTACCAGCCGGCCCACTTTGGCCGGGTCTACGCGGCCTACGGCGGGGTCTTCGTGATCCTCTCCCTCCTCTGGGGGTGGGGCGTGGACCGGATCGCCCCGGACCGCTACGATCTCCTGGGCGGTGCGCTCTGCCTGGCCGGCGTCGCCGTCATCATGTACACGCCCCGCTGAGCCCCGCGCCGGCGGCGCGGCCAGGCGGGCGGGTCGCGACCAGGAGCCCCAGGGCGACCAGGTTCGTGAGGGCCGAGACCAGGAAGGCCCAGGTGTAGGCCCCGGCCGTATCGAAGACCCACCCGGCCAGGACCGGCCCGAGGGCCGAGGCCGGCCCCGCCACCCCGAAGATGACCCCCACCAGGCTCCCGGCGTAGGCCGGGCCGTAGTAGTCCCCGACGATCGCCGGCATCAGCGAGGAGATCGCCCCGTAGCAGTAGCCGAAGAGCGCGGCGCTCGCCAGGAGCGCCGGCGCCGACCCGGCCAGCGCGAGGGAGAGGAAGGAGAGCGCCTGGAGCCCGAGGGCGATGGCGAGGGTCGGCCGTCGCCCGATCCGATCGGAGAGGGCGCCCATGGCGAGGCGGCCCGCGAAGGCGCCGATCCCGAGGGCCGAGATGGCGGCGGCGCCCACGGCCCGACCGAGCCCGAGGTCCTCGGCCAGGGGGACCAGGTGGACCAGCGGGAGGAAGACCGGGATCCACGTCGCGGTGTAGACCGCGAGGAGCCCCCAGAAGCTCCGGTGACGAAGCGCCTCGCCGGGGCTCCAGCTCGCCCCCGCCGCCTCGCCGCGGACGGCCGGGTCCTGGACGCCGCCGTACGGGGCGAGGCCGCGGACCGCGGGGTCGCGCACGAGGAGGAGGGCGAGCCCGGCGATGAGGACGAAGACGGTCCCCCCCAGGATCCCGTAGGCGGCCCGCCAGCCGGCCCCGGTCAGGAGGAGCGCGATCAGGGGCGGGCAAGCGAAGGTCCCGAGGCTCGCCCCCGACAAGGAGATCCCGACCGCCAGCCCGCGCCTGGCGGTGAACCACTTCACCACCGTCGCGTTGCAAGGGACATAGCCGGTGCCCATCCCGGCCGCGGCCAGGAGGTAGGTGAGATAGAGGCTCCCGAGCCAGTGGACGCGCCCGGAAAGGGCGAGGCCGAGGCCGTAGAGGAGCGCGCCCGTGGCCACGACCGCCCTGGGCCCCCACCGGTCCGTGAGGCGGCCGGCGACGAGGCCGAAGAACGAGTAGGCGGCGGCGTAGAGGGAGAAGACGCCGGAAAGGCTCGCCCGGCTCCAGCCGAACTCGGCGGTCAGCGCGGTGAAGAAGAGGCCGAAGGAGTACTGGACCCCGTACGCGACGAAGAGGATGGCGAAGGCCGCCCCGACGACGACCCACCCGTAGTGGACGCCCTCGGCGGCCTTGCCCGGGAGGGACGCCGAGCCTTCGCCCGGGAGGGTCACGGACGGAGGCGCTGCCCCCGGCGACCGCTCACCGCGTCCGCCGGCGGGCGTCCCGCCCGCCGTTCCGGAGGACCTCGCGGAGGTACTTTCCGGTGTAGGAGGCGGCGACCTGGGCGATCGCCTCGGGCGGCCCCTCGGCCACCAGCTCGCCGCCGGCCTCGCCGCCCTCCGGGCCGAGGTCGAGGATCCAGTCCGCGGTCTTGATCACATCGAGGTGGTGCTCGACCACCAGGACCGTGTTCCCGGCGTCCACGAGCCGCCCGAGGACCAGGAGGAGCCGCTTGATGTCCTCGAAGGCCAGCCCCGTGGTCGGCTCGTCCAGGATGTAGAGGACATCCTCGGTGAGGCGCGGGCCCAGCTCGGCCGCGATCTTGAGCCGCTGGGCCTCGCCGCCCGAGAGGGTGGTCGCCGGCTGCCCGAGGCGGAGGTAGCCGAGGCCGACGTCCTGGAGGACCCGGAGGCGCCGGACCAGGGTGGGGACGGCCGCGAACTGCTTCACCGCCTCGTCCACCGTGAGCTGGAGGATCTGGCTCACGTCCTTCCCGCGGTAGGTGACCTGGAGGACCTCGCGGCGGTAGCGGCGCCCCTCGCACTCCTGGCAGGTGACGTAGAC
>Ga0137796_10000337_pt1 | contig 29892 bp, 27 predicted proteins | sample OV2TP3_FD_97704 | JGI IMG/M metagenome (GOLD analysis project Ga0137796, IMG submission 97704) | reverse complement strand
TCTACAAGGCTAGGTCTCCTCCTCGTTCCTGGGCTGGCTCGGTTCTCGGCCCGCCGCGGCTCACGAGCCTACCGGAATGAGCTCTAAGGGAAATCGTCGATGATTTCCGGGGCGGTCTTTCCCGCCGCTACGCGGCTCACGATGATGTAGACCGGAATGCGCATGCCGCGAACGCAAGGTTTGCCGGAGCAGAGGTTCGGGTGACGCAGGATTCGATCCATGGTCATGGCGCAACGTGAATCCTAACCCCGAGACGGCGATTCTCAACCATAGGCCTTCCCTTGCTCGGTAGGCGAAAGGCCGGGGCCTCCCGTAGGGGCGGCCCCGACCCGCGCTGGTTGAGGAGGATGTGAACGCTATTTCGTCGGATAGCAAGCGGTCGGATTCGGAGCTTGGGGATGTCCCGAAGGGGCCGGAGCCATCCGGCGCTCCGTCTTCTTGGGCTTCGGGGGCTGCGTCGCGGTAGCCTTCCACGCGCAGGCCAGGATGACGGCCGCCATCGCCAGTCTCAGCATCTCACCGCTCCTTTCCGTCCACCGGTTCGAAAAAAACGGGCCGGAGGGGTTGCCTCCGGCCCGCGAGGTTAGAAAGGACGAGTCTCGAGGAGGTAGCCCTCTTCCGTGTTCCTCGTCCCGAGGTCGTCTCCGTCGAGATCCAGGACGAGGAGGCCGAAGTACGCCTTCTGTTCGCACGCCTTGCCCGAGGACCAAGCGACTGTGAAAATCCCGGAGCCGGAGATTCGGTTGTTCTCGACCTCGAGCTCCCTCATGACCGCTTGGATCTGCTTCTCGATATTGCTAACTGGTTCCGTTGCCTGTTCCGTATCAAGCTGATTGAGGAGAGCCTCGAGTTCAATCTCCAGCTCGACCGCCCGGGTCGACTTGAAGGTCCCCTGAACGGGATAAGCCGTGTCGCTGGTATAGTAGTTGTGGGTTCGAATCTCGGCGACTCCCGCGTCGGCCAGGGCGAGAATTTCCGAGGCATCCGCTACGCCGTCCCCATTCGCATCCTTCCAGATCCGGAGCTCCCCGAATCGCGGATCGTCCTGATTGATGGGGCCATCTCCATTGACGTCCAAGAGCGCGAGATCTTCGAAAGCGTTGAGCATGAACCTGCCATCTCGCAGCCCGACGAGGTCGCTTCCGCCGAAGAAGTCCTCAGGCTGGATCACGCCGTCTTGGTTGCGATCGAGCACCAGGACTCCGTCGCCATCCGACGCCCACTGGGTGAAGCGCAATTCGTCCTGGGAGACCCAAGATTCCGCGACGCCCTCGCTACTTCCTCCTCCGCCCCCACCGCCGCAACCGACGATGCCCAGGACCGTCCCCGCGAGCGCCATCCACAGCTTCTTCATCTCTCGTCCTCCTAACCTGTCCGAGAGTGCCCGCGGCACGGAGGCTTGATTGGGGGAAGTTTGTGCTTATAACGACTTGGTGTTTAATGTGATACAACTTTGATGGGGCGCAATCTGTAGGATTCCTTCTCGCGAGAAGCCGAAGCCGCGGGGGTGTAGGGGACGGCCCGAAGACCGCCCCCAGAGGCGACGACTACTCCTCGAAGAGCGCCGCGATCGTCTGTTGAACCGGTTCCAAACTCAATCCATCTTTGTCCAGATCGAGAACGAGGAGGCCCAGGGCCGACACGGCGCCCACGACTGGTCCTTCGAAGAAGGCCGTGGGATTGTATACGCCGCGAGCGGGCACTTGCGCATCCCCGGTAATGATGAACTGCACACCGATGGCCCACACCCCCGCCTCCGTGAGCGTCAGCCACTCGCCCGGATCGAGCCTCCCATCCTGGTTGCGATCCATCCACAAGCGGAGCGTAGTGAACAACCTGTCTCGATCGTCGATTCGGCCGTCGCTGTTCGAATCGAGCAGGGCTAGTTGATCGAATCCGTAGAAGAGATCTCCCTCTTCGATGACGCCATTGCTGTTGCGGTCCAGGAAGAGGATCGCGTCAGACAGGCGGACCTCCGCTTCAGGAGACTCTTCAGTAAGCCCCGGCTCATTCGTTCCCCCGCCGCCGCCTCCGCTGCCGCAACCGACGATGCCCAGGACCGTCCCCGCGAGCGCCATCCACAACTTCTTCATCTCTCGTCCTCCTAACCTGCCGGAGAGTGCCCCTGTGCCAGAGAGTCGATTACGCGATGCTGGAGAAACGGGGGTGTGTGTAACCGGTGTTCGGTTAAGGTGTTGCGTGCGTGCCGGGTGGGGGAGGGTGTTGAGAGAGGGGACACAAAGGACTAAGCACGGGCCCACCGTAAGGAGTCCAGGGGAATCGAGACATCGCGAATCCTAGAGAAAACGAAGGAAGAACGCCGCGAGCCCCACAACGAAGAAGATCAACCCTTCGCTTCCGCCCTCCTCGCCCCGCGTCAGTTCCGGTTTCATCGTTCTCCTCCTTTGCCTCAGACTCCAGATAATGCACCAGAAGGGCCGAAGTGTTTACTCGCTCCTGTTGCGACGTTTTTCGGGATTCGGAGAGAAGGATTCGCGGTCGGGCGCTACTTCAACCGCTCGGTCGCCTCCCGCAGCAGATCCTCCACGGCGCCTCGGAGGGGCCATCCCGCCGGGGCCGCCGCGAGGGCGGCACGATAGTCGTCGACCGCCAGGCGCCACTCCGCGCGCGCTCCCTCGAGACTTCCGCCGGCCGCGAGCCGATCGCCCCGCGCCTTGCGCGCCTTTCCCCGATTGCCGAGCGCCTCCGGGAACTTCGGCGCGATCTTGAGCGCCTCGTCGCAGTCCGCGAGCGCGCGGTCCGGATCGTCCGTCTCCAAGTACACCGTTGCGCGACCGACGCGGGCCAGGGCGTTCCGGCCGTCCAAGTCGATCGCCCGCGTGTAGTCGTCCAGAGCTCGATCCAGCTTGGCTCCCGCTTGGTGCGCGACTCCCCGGTTGAAATAGAAGTCGGACGAGTTCGGCCGCAACCGGATCGCCTCGTCGTAGTCGAGGACGGCGAGGTCGGGCTCACGACGCATCAAGTGCGCCTTTCCGCGATTCGCGAAGGCGTTGGGGTTCTTCCCGTTCAACCGGATCGCCCGATCCAGATCGGTGAGGGCCTCCGCGGGTTTTCCCTGGAGGATGCGGGCGGTGCCGCGGTTGTAGAGGGGCTCGGCCCACTCCGGGGCGAGGAGCGCGGCCTCGCTGAAATCGGCGATGGCGCCGTCCAGATCTCCCAGGTTCACTCTGGCGGAACCTCGATTGTCGAAGCAAGGCGCGGTGCGGGTGGCGGCGAGGAGCTCTCCATACTCCCGCTCGGCGGCGCGCCAATCCGCCACGGCCTCCTCCCGGCGTCCGGCCGCGATCAAGAGATCCCCTCGGCCGAGTCGGGCATTGGCTCGATAGAATCTCCCCTCCGGCGCGCGCGGACGATACGCGAGGGCGCGATCCAGCGCCCGCGTCGCCTCGCCGAGCGAGTCGATCGTGTTCACGAGATGCGCGGCGACGCCCAGGAATAGCCAGCCGCGGGCATCGGCCGCGTCGAGCGCGCAGTAGGATCGAAGTTGAGAGAACGCTTCGGAGAACTTTCCCTCCGCGAGCGAGAAGAGCCCCTTCGCAAAGGCGGATTCCGTACGCGCGGCCAAGAGGTCGCGCTCCACGTGCGCGCGGAGTTGGGGCGCCTCCCACACGGGAGTCTCGTGTCGCACGAGAGCCGCGAAAATACTTCCGGAGAGTCGCAAGATGGCCCGCTCCAGGTAGGCCGTCGCGAATTCGGGACTCGCGGCGATGGCCCGATCGCACCACCGGACCGCAATATCGTAGCGCTCCAAGAGGCGCCAGAGCCTGGCCATCTCCAAAAGAGCCTCCGGCCGTTCCGGCCAAACTTCGAGCGCCCGCATGAGCGAATCCTCCGCGCGCACGGCGAGCGCCTTCGCTTCCTCCTGAGTCCACTCCGGCGTCATGAGGAGGCGATCGAACTGGGCGATCGCGGTGCGCCCGGCGTCCAGGTGGGGACGCAAGGACTCCTCCCGTCGTAGGCGTTCCGCAAGCTCCTGCTCCCGGCGCTTCCGCTCGCGCGATTCCGCACGCCAACGAGGAATCAGGATCGCTGCGACGACGGCGGCGACGGCCAGTCCGAAGGCTCCGACACCGATCACCGCCTTCCGTCGGATCAGGATCCGGCGCAGGCGATAGGCCGTCGACATCGGGCGCGCGAGGATCGGCTCCCCGTCGAGCCATCGGGTGAACTCTTCCGCCAACTCTCGGGCCGTGCCGTACCGGCGCGCCGGGTCCTTCTCGAGACACTTGAGCGCGATCGTCTCGAGGTCCGCGTCGATCGTCGGATCGAGACTCCGCGGCGGGCGCGGATCCCGTTGAAGGATTTGCTGGAGGACATCGAACTCGGTCTCGCCCTTGAACGGGGGCTCCTCCGTCAGGAGTTCGTAGAGCGTAGCGCCCATGCCGTACACGTCGGTGCTCGGACGGATCGCGCGGTTGCGCCCCATGGCCTGCTCCGGGGACATGTACGCGAGAGTTCCAAGGACGAGGCCGGACTTCGAGAGGCGGATGTCGCTTGCGATCTGGCGGGCCAGACCGAAGTCGAGGACGTAGGGGCGCGTGCCGTCCTCGACCAGGATGTTGGCGGGCTTGAGGTCGCGGTGGACGATTCCCTGCTCGTGGGCCGCGTGCACCGCCAGGGTCGCGTCGCGGAGGATTCGGACAAGCCGACGGCGATCATTCTTCGGGACATGGGCCAGCGTCGTTCCGTCGATGAACTGCATCGCGATCCAGCGGCGCCCCGCGGACTCTCCCACTTCGTAGATCCGTGCGATGCCGGGATGCGTGAGCTGGGCCGCCAGCGTCGCCTCCCTTTGGAACCGCGCGAGGAGCTCCGGGTCGTCGCCGAGGATGAACTTGATCGCGACCCATCGCGAAAGGTGGGTGTCCCACGCCTTCCATACCTCGCCCATCCCACCGCGTCCGAGCGCGCGAACGAGGACGAATTTCCCCACGCGGGCCTTGGGGTCGTCGAGTCGGAGGCGAACCTCCTCGGGGGCCGGCGTCATGGCGTCTACCACCTCGCGCTCCCGGAGCTCCCGCTCGATCGCCGCGAGCTGGGCCGCGCTCAACCGTCCCCGGCGGAGAAGCTCTTTGGGAGAGGTATCGCCGGGAGTCGCGAGTCCTCGCTCGACGAGAAGCGCGAGGATCCGGCGGTCGCGCTCGTCCGCCTGTCCGCGGCGCAGACGGGTGATGGCATCAGGATCCATGTCTGAGAGAGAGTATAGCGGACGGTTGCCGAATCGCCCTTCGCAGCGTAGACTGTCAGCGTGACGCCCGACGGCCTGCTCGTCGAATGCGCGTGCGGAAACCAGACGAAGTTCCCGCGCACCTACGCGGGACGCACCACGAACTGCACCCACTGCGGGGCGCAGCTCCGGATTCCGGAGGTCACGAAGCCGTGCCCGTTCTGCGCCGAGTCGATCCAAGCCGGTGCGGTCAAGTGCCGCCACTGCGGCGAGTTCATCGACGGGCGGCCCCGGCACGCCCCCATCGCAAGGCCGACGACGGACCCGGGCGGCGTGGGGATTCTGGTGATGGGGATTCTGGCGCTGGTGCTCAACGTCTGCGGCGCGATCCTCGGGCCCATCGCGTGGGTGATGGGGAATAATTACATTCGGGATTGCCAAGCCCGCCGGATCCAGCCGAGCGGCATGGGGACCGCCGGGCGCATCTGCGGCATCATCGCCACGATCCTCTGGGGCGGACTCGTGGCGTTTTACGTTCTCATCATCGCAATCGTCGGAATCGGGACGGGGTTCAAATAGACCACATGTTCCTCACCGCCGTCGCCCTCCTCCTCCAAGAAACTCAGGCGATTCGGGAAGAGGAAGTCACCTTCGGGAAAGAGCCGTGGGTCGGCAAGGGGACCCTCTCCTGGCCCGCGAAAGTGGAAGGGTCCGTCCCCGCGGTCGTTCTCGTCCATGGATCCGGACCCCAGGATCGCGACGGGACGATCGGAGAGAACAAGCCGTACCGCGAGTTCGCGCAGGGGCTGGCGAAGAGGGGCGTGGCGTGCCTGCGATACGACAAGCGAAACGTCGCGCATCGCGACAAGCTTGTCAAGTTCACGGTCCCGGAGATCGTGAATGTCGGTCTCAACTGGGAGGTGGTCGAGGACGCGATCGCGGCCGTCCGCTACCTCAAGACCTTCAAGCAGATTACCAAGGTCTTTGTCGCCGGACACAGCCAGGGCGGCATGTTGGCCCCCCGGATCGCCGTCGAGGAAAAGGCGGTGGACGGAATCGTCTCCCTCGCCGGCCTGGCGCGGCGGTGGGACCTTGCGGCGATCGAGCAGTACGAGTATCTCCTGCCGCTGCAAGGCGGCACCAAGGAGCAGCAGGAGAAAGTCCTTGCCGGCGTCAAGAAGGGATTCGCGCGGATCGTGAACAAGGAAATGAAGGAGAACGAGTTCTTCCAGGGGGTCAGCGGGAAATATTGGTACGAAGTCTTCGCCCAGACGCCGGTGGAGACTGCCAAGGGCCTGAAGGTCCCGATCCTGATCCTTCAAGGAGAGGCGGACTACAACGTCACGATGGCGGATTTCGCCCTCTGGAAGGAGGGGCTCGGCGACAAGGCGACCTTCATCAGCTATCCGGGCCTGAACCACCTCTTCATCAAGGTCGCCGGGAAGAAGGCGACCCATCTCGATAGCCTTCGGAGAGGAACGGTGGCTCCCGAAGTTCTCGAGGCGATGGCGGAGTGGATCCGGAAGTCGTAGGTCACTTGGCGGGAATGGCCATCCGGGAGTCGTCCAGGAGCGCGAGGACGATCATCGCCGTCCCGAAATTCCGACTTCGCGGAAACACGCGATCGTTCCAGGTGCCGTCTTCGTCGCGCGTCCGGAGGATGGCCTTGAAGAGGCGCTCCCGCTCCCTCTTGCGCGCCGATTCCGGGAGGAGTCCGATCGCTTGGGCCGCGTAACCGTGGCCGTAATAGAAGTAATACGGTGCGATCCCGTAGGGTCCTTCGTGGGTGCCCGTTTTCTTCCGCCGCATTTCCAACTCTTCCCAGTGCTCGTGGAAGGCGTCGAGAGACGATGAGAGGGACTCCGCGGAGCCGCCGCCCAGCAAGAGGAGCGTCGTCTCGCAGATCGGGGATCGCGCGATCGAGCCCGGGAGGACGTCCGTTCGGTTCTTGGACTTTCCCGCGCCGCTGTAGCGGAACGCGCCCGATTCCTGTCGGGCCTCCTCGAGTACCCGGCGAGCCCGGTCCAGGACTTCGATCGGAACCTTCTCCCCCTGCGCCCGAGCGAGAAGAAGTGCTTGGGTGACGGAAGCGGTGACGAACGAGGACGGAGCCCGTCTCCCGGCGTAGTTCCAGCCTCCTCCGCGGAGCTCCTCTTCCGCGAGGGCTTGGACCAACTTCGGAATGGCCGCCTCGATCTTTCCCGTCAGATCCCCTCCGCCCTTCGATGCGCGGAGATGGCAGAGGAAGAGCAGGGCATAGGCCTGTCCCCACACGCGGACGTCGTATCGATCCACGATACTGGGCGCCATCAGCGGATCGTCGAGCTTGTCCAAGACGAAGGCGAGTCCGCGCGAGACCGCAGGCGACGCGTCCTTGTCGGCCGCGTGGAAGAGGGCGTCGGCAACGATGGCGGTTCCGCCTACCCGGTATCCGATCGGGATTTCGCCGCGGACGCGATAGACCCCCTCGTAGGGCCAATCGCCCTCGGGCTCCTGCATCTTCACGAGCTCGGCGACGGCCTTGCGGAGGAGATCCTTCGGCTCCTCCTGCAGCGCGAGAACGATCCAGAGTGCGACGATGCGACCCTCCCTGAAGAACTACGCACTTTGGAGCGAGAGGTTTTTCGAAAACCGCTCTGCCGGCCGGGGGCACTCTCCTTCAGTTTGAAGGAGGACGAAGGATGAAACGACTCTGGACGATTCTGGGTTTGGCCCTGGGTGCGAGCGTGGGATGTGGAGGGGGCCTTCGGTGACCTCGAGAATCTCTCCTCCCGGCCGGACTCGGAAAAGGTGGAGTAGGAACGGAGTCGCCTGGCGCGGCGCGAGGGCTTCTGCAGGTGCGGAGAAACCGTCGCCCGATCAGCCGGCCGAGGAATGAGCCCGAACCTCACGCTCGAGGCGCTTTCCGAGTCTGACCCGTGCGACCTCTAGATCGAAGCGGGATTGAAGGTTCATCCAGAAGCGGTCGGTCGTCCCGAAGAATCGTGCGAACCGGAGAGCCGTATCGGCCGTGATCCCCCGGATCCCATGCACGATCTCGTTGATCCGCCGTGCCGGGACTCCGATCTCCTTGGCGAGTCGATACTCGCTGAGATTCATCGGGTCGAGGAACTCCTCGGACAAAACCTCACCGGGGTGGACCGGCCTCAACTTCTTTCCCGCCATCTTCGACCTCTAGGGGTAGTCTACGATTTCGACATTGTCCGCGTTTCCGTCCTTCCAGCCGAAACACACCCTCCAGCGCTCGTTGATCCGAATGCTGTACCGCTCCTCCCGATCGCCGGAGAGCTTTTCCAGCCGATTCGACGGCGGAATTCGGAGATCCTCCAGACTCTCCGCTGCGTCCAGAACCACCAGCTTGCGCAGCGCGCGCCGCTGAAGATTCGACGGGAACTTCCTGGAGCTTTGGAGGCGAAAAAGCTTTTCCGTTTCGGCGCACCGGAAACCCCGGATCATGTATCCGGATAGTAACGTACTGCGTTATTAACGTCAAGCGTTCTTCCTCACCGCCGGGTTTTCTGAGCGGGCGGTCATGGGAGGACGAGGACACCTTTTTCCAGGGAACCGTACCCAAGAATGTACGATACCCCCCTGGTCTGACTGCCCCCCTCGCGCCCCTGTACTCGCCTTTCGGGTTTATGTTCGACCTCCTTGCCGCACTGCGCTACACCGATTCCCCCACGCGCTGGACCGATACCGTTCTTCCCACCCTCCGCGACGATCCCGTCGACGAGGCAGACGACACCATTGACTACCTCGAGGTGGGGCGCCTGAACGGATCCCCCCGGAATTCCTGCACGTCATAGGGCAGCGTGTGCGAGAATTCAGCGAGGGGACCCGTGTGCCCCGCGAGCGATCCCCATCGCATTGACAGGAGGGCTGGATGATGGCATCGGCGACTTTTATTACGCTCATGATCCTTTGTTCGCAGAAGAAACAGGGGGTCTCATTCGAGGAGAAACGCCTTGGGCAAGTCCTCCCAGGGGCGGTGATGCGCTCGCGTCCTGTGTTTAGCCCGAACGGGCGGAGCGTGGCGTACTCGGCCAGGAAGGACGGCGTGAATTTTGTAGTAGTTGGAGAGGGCATGGAAGAGACCTTCGATGACGTAAAAGACCTATCCTTCCGACCGGACTCGAATGAAGTGGCGTATGCGGCCAAGAGAGGAAAACAGTGGTCCGTCGTCGCGGGACGATCCAAGGGGAAGGAGTATGACGCCGTCGGGCCACCTCGATACAGTTCCGACGGTTCCGTTCTCGCCTACGCAGCGTCGAAGGGAACCAAGTCCGTGGTCGTCGTCGGAGGGAAGGAGGGCCCGGAGTTCGAGGATGTAACCGATCCGGCGCTCCGGGGAGATGGAAGGCAGGTGGCGTACGGAGCCAAGAGGGCAGGCAAGTGGTATCTGTGCATGGATGGAGAAATCGGGAAGGAGTTTGAGGGGGTTCACAGTCCGGTCTTTCGTCCGGACGGAGGACAGATCGCCTTCGCGGCCAAGAGAGAGGAGAAGTGGTTTGTCCTTGCGGGGAGCAGTGAGGGAGAGACGTTCGATCATGTGGGAGCTCCCGTGTGGAGTCCAGACGGGAAGAGGTTGGCGTATGCAGTGAAGATCGCTCAAAAGTGGTTCATGGTGGACGGAAGGGAGAGCGAGGAGGGATTCGACGGGATGAGCGTTCCCGTTTTTCGCCCGGATGGCAGGAGCATCGCTTACATTGCTTTTGAGGGAATGAACTGCTTCGTCGTCATAGGACAGCGAAAGGGAGGGACTTTTGAGAGGGTCGACCATCCCGTATTCAGTACAGACGGGAAAGTCGTCGCCTATGGAGCGAACAAAGGAAAGCGGTGGGTGATGGTCATTGGAGAGAAGACGTCGGATGAATTGGACGACGTCGGCGCTCCCGTATTCAGTCCAGACGGAAAGAAGGTCGCGTTCGGCGCCTCCATGAACGGGGTTCTTTGGTGGCGGGTGAAGAAGGTCGAATGAGATCCGGGAGGACTTCCAGGATTCGACATGAACTCTCGGCCAGCCAGCTTGGGAAGGCCTGATGAAACCGTCGAACGCGATCGGGGAGGAGCCGTGTGGACGGGTCGATTCGACGCTCCCTCCTGACGAGAATCATTCGCGCATTCCTCGGTTCCCCTCGTCGCCTCCCCCGCGACAGGTTTTCCTGGTGGGAAGTCAGGGGATCGTGCCGAAGGAGTTACTTTCAAGAGCCTGCCTCCGCTCGGGCAGAAGGGTGAAGGCCTACCCCGAGGGGGCTTGAGGCCTTCTCCAATTTGCAAACTCACCGACCCGACACGGGTGAAGTTGCGCCTAGCAATTGAGTGTCAAGCGGTTGCAGCACACCATTTGTCGTAATCACCTTCATTCTCCGTGGGCAATCCATCCCAACTTAAGGAGAATGAAATATGAAACGAATCATGATCGTTCTGTCCATAGCCCTGGGTGCGAGCATTGGATGCGGAGGCGGAGGGGGAGGCGGGGGCGATCCCGAAATCCCGGTCCCAACACCGGTTAGCAAGCTCCGGCATCGTCTTTTTTACATGGGGAATACCAGCGCCTCCGGGGAGACAACCGATACTATCTGGAGCCACGACCTCACCAGTGGAAATTCGGATTGGCAACAGAATGTGAATCAGCTTTCAGCCGAAAGCGGAAACCCCTATCCTCTGACCGTAGGGAATCGCCTCTTTCTTGTCACCGTTGCAAGAGTCTCGAGCAACGAACAAGTCACCATCGAAGAGCTCGATGCACGGACCGGGAGCCTGGCCTCTTCGTCGAAGGTCATTGTTCCATCTTCGAGATTCGTCATCGTGGCGGGTTACGTCTACTATCTGGTGCATTCCAGCACCTCCGAGAAGATCTACCGCATGAACTTGGACGCAACCTCTACGGCGATCGAAGTCCACACGTGGACGCCTGGGGACGGGGAGCAGCTGCGCGATTTTCTGGCGGTGGGAAATCAGATGTACTTGGTTACCGCTACGATTAGGGACGACAAGTCCATCAGCCGACTCTCCTTCTATGGGATGACGAAGTCGCGCTGGACAAACATCCTGGTGACGGTGGCCGTAGGGTCCATCACGTACTCGGAAACTCTGCGTCAGCCCTTCAAAATCTTCGCGGGGGACGACGCCCTATACCTTTGCGACCTCGTCGATTATCCGGACGATAACTTTGACTTCATCGAGGTGAAACGCCTGACCCTGACAAGCTTCACCGGTTCTATTGTGCTCCCTCCAGTCCTTACCTCCCAGATAATCGGAGATCGAATCTACATCAACAGGAGCGAACTAGGCGAATTCGCCGGGGTTTCCATCGACAGTCACAAGGGAACCCTCGCAGTTGTCCTCATCCGAGGCGAACGGGGCTCACTGGGAGGATGGAAACCCGCAACCCTCAAGATCGCAGAATGCATGCTCCTGGATCTCAATAGCTCTTCCGGAGTTTGGAACACCATTAGGGTGAACAAGCTGTTGGATCCGAAGTTGGAGTTGAGAATCCCAGCAGTCCAATTCATGTTCGTCGAGGAATAACCGCGAACTCATCCTCCTGGGCCGGGGGCGCCGTACGCGCCCCCGGCTGTTCGCTTTCCTTGACCCCCTCGCGGGGCTGTGCTACACCGATCCCTCCATGCGCTGGACCCAGACCTTTCTCCCCACCCTTCGCGAAGATCCCGTCGACGCGGAAAGCACCAGCCATAAACTGATGATCCGGGCGGGACTCGTCCGCCAGCTTTCGGCGGGAGTCTACAGCTACCTCCCCCTCGGCACCCGCGCGCTCCAGAAGGCGGCGGCCATCGTCCGCGAAGAGATGAACCGAGCGGGAGGGATCGAACTCCTCATGCCCGTCCTCCACCCGCCCGAACTCTGGCAAGAGACGGGCCGATTCGAGCTCTTCGGCGACACCCTCTTCAAACTCAAGGACCGTAAGGGCGGCACCCATGTCCTGGGCCCGACCCACGAGGAGGTCGTCGTCCATCTCGTGCGCACAGACGTGAAGAGCTACCGGCAGCTCCCGATGACCCTCTATCAGATTCAGACGAAATTCCGCGACGAGCCCCGCCCGCGATTCGGCATCGTCCGCACGCGCGAGTTCCTGATGAAGGACGCCTACTCCTTCGACGTCGACGAGCGGGGGATGAACAAGAGCTATCAGGCGATGTACGACGCGTACGTCCGGATTTTCACCCGCGCGGGGCTCGACTTCCTTCCCGTCGAAGCCGACACGGGTCTCATCGGGGGCGACGTCTCGCACGAATTCATGGCGATCAGTCCCGCGGGGGAGGACGAGGTCATCACCTGCCCGAAGTGCCGCTTCGCCGCGAACAAGGAAAAGGCGGAGTGCCGGCGCGATTCGAAGATCCCCGCCGATCGCGAGACGCGGGAGCTCGTTCCCATCGAGCCGGTCTCCACGCCCGGGATGAAGACGATCGAAGAGGTGTCGAACTTCCTCCAGATCCGACCGTGGCTCCTCGTCAAAACGATCGTCTTTCGGACCGATTTCGGATTTCTCGCCGCGCTCGTGCGGGGGGATCACGACGTCAATCCCGCAAAGCTCCAGCGCGTGGCGAAGGCGTCGCTCCTCGAGATGGCGTCGCCCGAGGAGATCCAGAAGGTGACCGGCGGACCGATCGGATTCTCCGGTCCGGTCGGGCTCACCGTGCCGATCTACGCGGATCTCGCGATCGAGAGCATCGCGAACTTCGTGACGGGCGCGAACCAGAAGGACACGCACCTCTTGAACGTGAACGCGAACCGCGACTTCCGGCCGGTCGCGTGGGCCGATCTTCGCTTCGCCAATCCCGGGGATCCGTGTCCGCGATGCGGCACGCCCGTGGACTTCACGCGCGGCATTGAGGCGGGCCATGTCTTCAAGCTGGGCACGAAGTACTCCGCGAAGATGAACTGCCAATACCTCGACCAGAACGGCAAGCTCCATCCGATGGTGATGGGCTGCTACGGCATCGGGGTCAATCGCATCCTCGCCTCGGCGGTCGAGAATCACCACGACAACGCCGGCATCATCTGGCCGAAGGAATTGGCGCCCTATCAAGTCGAGCTCGTGACGCTCAACCCGAAGGGGGATCTCCGGCTCGACGAGGCCTCCCTCGACCTCTACGGAAAGCTCACCGCGGCCGGAGTCGAGGTCCTCTGGGACGATCGAGATCTCTCGCCGGGCGTGAAATTCTCCGACGCCGATCTCGTCGGACTCCCCGTTCGCGTCGTTCTGGGGAAGAAGACCGTCGAGGGGGGAACGGCCGACGTCAAGGTCCGCAATAAACCCGACTTACAGACCGTCCGGTTGGAAGAGGTCGTGGAGGCCGTACGCCATGCGCTCTCGGAGTATCGCGTCTAGTCTGATTCTTCTCTCCGCCTGCAGCGGCGGGGGAGGAACCGACGTCCAAGACGACAAGGAGCCCGCATCGGGAAAGCTTCTCAAGGTCACCTATCTGCGGTTCGAGCTGGAACCGCAATCCCGCCGGTGGGTCGCGCAGTATCGCGTCATGATCTCGCGATCGTGGCGGGCCAAGCACGGCGATAGCCCGAACGAGCCGCTCGGGAAGCTGTTTCGCCGCGGCGGGCGCAGCCCTTTCCTCGGCGAAGTCCCCGACGCGCAGATGGAACTGCTCCTGCGCGAGCTCAACCGCAAGGGGATCGACAAGCTCGTCTCCACCCGCCCGGAGGATCTCGACCTTGTTTCGATCGTCCAGGCGGAGAAGGATCCCTCGACCGCCCAAGTCACCCGGATCATCACCGTGGGGAACGACTCCTCCCACCGGAGCTACCTCCTGCGCGCGAACTCGTCGCGCGAGGAGACGCTCAAGGGATTCGTGGATTGCGAGCGCGAGGTGATCAAGATGGCCGTCGCGTACACCGCGCAGGTCACCACGATCTCCAAGCCGTGGGAAGGGGAGAAATAGCTCGACGCCTCATTGAAGCGCCCGGAGCACACGCTTCCAGTCCCGCTCGATCGTCGCACGATAGCGCCAGTTCGGCGGAGCGATCTTAAGCGCGTGCTCGTAGTCCGCCGCGGCCTCCCGGAGGTGCTCTTTCGCCCGCTCGGGCTCCTCGGCGGCGAGCTTCGCGCGGTTCCACGCCCGATTGGCCCACGCCTCCGCATACGTCGGTCGAAGATCGATCGCCGCGGAGTAGTCGAGGATCGCGCCCTTCCAATCGCGCATCTTCTCTCGGAGGCGGCCTCGATTGAAGGGATGCTCGGGGTTCTTGGGATCCAACTCCATCGCCCGGGAATAGTCCTCGAACGATCCCCGGAGGTTCCCGGTTTCCAGGCGAGCCGAGGCGCGATTCCAGAAGCTCTGCGGATCCTCGGGATCGAGCTCGATGGCGCGGTCGAAATCGGGCAGCGACTGCGCGAACTCGCCCTTCATTGCGAAGGCGAACCCGCGCACGAAATAGGCGCAGGCGAGCCCGGGATTCTGCCCGAGGGCAGTCGTACAGTCCTGAATGGCACCGTCATAGTCGCCGGTCTGTGCCTTCGCCCGGCCCCGCTCCGACCAGGCTTGCGGGAAGTTCGGCTCCGCCTTGAGGGCCTTCGTGAAGTCCGCGAGAGCGCCCGCGGAATCGTTTGCGGAGAGTCGAGCCAATCCGCGGTTGAAATAGATGGAGCCATCCCGGGGATTCAAATCGATCGCGCGCGTGTAGTCTCGAACGGCTCCGTCGTAGTCGTGCATGGCCTTGCGCGCAAGGCCGCGGTTGGTGTAGGCATTGGGACTGTGGGGCACGATGGCCAGAACTCGGTCGCAATCCTCGATCGCGCCGGCGGGGTTTTTCGATCTCGTGAGAGCGAGGGCGCGGAGGAGATAGAGCCGGGGATTTCGGGGGCGATACTGGATCGCCTGGGCGAGGTGCGGAATCGCAGCTCCCTCCTTCCCCGGGAGATGGATGTAGCAGTGGCCCGCCCATTCTCGGCCCCGGGGATCCGCGACGTTCAGCTCGGCAAACTCCTCCAGCGTCTTCGCCGCCGGGCCGTAGTTTCCCTCCGCGAACGCGAACATCCCCTCGGCGTACCGCAGTTCCTTCCGGTCCCGCGACCAGCGTTTTACCGTCTCGAGATCCGCTTCGATTCGCTTTCGCAGGACCAGGCTCTCGGGAGTTTCCAGGCGGGCTCGCTCTTCGGCCCTGTGGCGCATCTCCTCGTACTCTTCGATCGCGACGCTCGCGCGCTCCAGGTAGGCCGTGGCGAACTCCGGACTCGATTCGATGGCGCGGGTGCACCATTGGATCGCCATCGCGCGGTTCTCGGTCATGGCGTAGGCCCGGGCCGTCTCGAGCATGGCCTCCGCGAATTCGGGACAGGTCTCCAACGCCTTCCGGAACTCCCCTCGGGCCTCCTCGGCGAGGGCGAGCGCGGACTGAGGTTTCCAATCCGGGGTGGTCAGGAGTCGGTCGAGCCGCGCGAGGATCGAGCGGCCCGCGTCCAAGTGCGGTCGCGCGCGATCCCGGGCCTCCCGCTCCGTCCGTCGCCGATTCTCCTCGCGCGCGAGCGCCGCCTCCTTCTCCCGTCGCCCGCGGGCTTCCGTCCGCCATCTCGGAATCAGAATCGCCGCGACCATCGCGACGCAGATCGCCCCCACCAGAGCCACGCCGAGGAGACTCCTCTTCCGGCGCACGAACTTCCCGAGTCGATACAGGGTGGAGGGCGGATGCGCCAGGATCGGCTCTCCTTCCAGCCATCGCGTCAGATCGGCCGAAAGCTCCAGCGCCGTCGCATACCGCCGCTTCGGGTCCTTCTCGAGACACTTGAGGACGATCGTCTCGAGGTCACGGGGAAGGTCCGGTCGGAACCCGCTCGGAGGAGGAGGGTCCGTCTCGGAAATCTGTCGGAGGAGCGAGTGAAGGTCGCGCTCCTGGAACGGGGGACGTCCCGCCAGGATTTCGTACAACGCCGCGCCCAGGGAGTAGACATCCGTGCGTCGGTCGATTACCGGCCTCCGCTCCGCCTGCTCCGGGCTCATGTAGAACGGCGTGCCGATGAGCATCCCGGCGCTGGAACGGTGATCCTTCACCTCGAGATTTCGTGCCAGACCGAAATCCATGACGACGATTCGAGGATTCGGGCCGGATTCGATCATCAGATTGTCCGGCTTGATGTCCCGATGGACGATGCCGGCCTCATGGGCGACGTGCAGTGCCGCGGCCGCATCGCGGAGGTAGCCGGCGAGCCGGCGCACGTCGCTCCGCGGAAAGTCCGAGAGCGTCGAGCCCTGGATATACTGCATCGCGATGAAGTTCCGACCGGCCGCTTCCCCGACGTCATGGACGGCACAGATACTCGGATGGCTCAGGCGTGCGGCCGTCCGCGCCTCCCGGCGGAAGCGCTCCAGCTCTTTCGCGTCGGTGCCCTTGAGGAGTTTGAGGGCGACCCATCGACGAAGGTCCTTGTCCCACGCCTTCCAGACCTCTCCCATTCCCCCTTCCCCGAGCTTCGATACGGAGACGTATCGTCCGTACCGGCGCTTCGGATCGCGCTCGGCCTCGACGACCTCGGCCGGGCGGAGCGACGTCTCCCCGTCCTCCAACGGAATCCCCAGTTCGCGGGCGGCGTCGGGGAGGGGAACGTAGTCTCGGGAGGAACGCTCGAGTTGCAGGGACTGAAGCCGCTTGGCCGCCGGGGCGCTCAGTCGTCCATCGCGGACGAGATCGTGGAGCTTCCGGTCGTCCTCGTGGAGCGACTGAAAGAGCTTGTCCAGGACTCGCGCCTCCACCTCGTCGAGAACGCCTCGCCGGGCCAGGCTTTCCGCCGACTTCGCGTCGGCGTTCCGGACGGCCTGCTCGGGCGAGAGGAGACCGCGCTGAACCGCGATCTCGAGAAGAAGATTCCGCGTGAATCCCGACATCTTCTTTCATTATATTCCGGCCTCCGCTATTCTCGACGGCCCATGATTCTGATCGATTCCCACGCCCATCTCGACGACGAGGCGTTCGCGACCGATCTTGCCGAAGTGCTCGACCGCGCCCGACGCAACGAAATCGCGGCGATCGTCACCGTCGGAACCGACGTGGAGTCGAGCCGACGGGCCTCGGCGATCGCGGAACGCGAGCCCGATGTCTTCGTTGCGGTGGGAATTCACCCCCACGAGGCGGATCGCAATCCCTCGGCGGAACCGCTGCGGGCGCTCGCGGATTCGCGCAAAGTGGTGGCGGTCGGCGAGACAGGATTGGATTACGCCAAGCGATTCTCGTCGACCGAGAATCAACGACGGCTTTTCTTGAGCCACCTCGCGCTGGCGCGGGACCTCGCGAAGCCGATCGTGATCCACTGCCGGGACGCTCACGCCGACGCCATTGCGATCTTGCGCGGAGAGGGCGTCGCCCGCGGCGTGATCCACTGCTTCTCCGGAACCGCGGCCGACGCCCAGCAGTATCTGGAAATGGGGTTTTTTCTTTCCATCGCGGGACCCGTGACCTTTCCGAACGCGCAACGCTTGCGGGAGGCGGTGGGGTCGATTCCGCTGGATCGCCTGATGGTCGAAACGGACTGCCCCCTTCTGGCGCCGCAGGCGGTTCGGGGGAAGCGGAACGAGCCGGCGTACGTGCGATACGCGGCCGCGGAAATCGGGCGCGTCCAGGGCCGTCCGATCGAAGAGGTGGCCGCGGCGACGTCGGCCAATGCGCGGAGGCTCTTCGCCCTATGAGCTTGGCGGTCGTGACCGGAGGGGCCGGATTCATCGGCTCCCATCTCGCGGAGGCTCTTCTCGCTTTGGGGAGGCGCGTCCGCATCGTGGACGATCTCTCCACCGGATCCGTCTCCAACGTGCCCAAGGAAGCGGAGCTCCTCCGCGCGAACGCGGCCCAGGCTTCCCTCGAGGGCGCGGAGGTCGTCTTCCACCTGGCGGCGATTCCGTCCGTGCCGCGATCGATCCAGCACCCGATCGAGTCCGACGAAGCGAACGCGGCCACGACGCTGGCCGTCCTTCGCGGAGCCGCGCGGGCCGGCGTGCGGCGGGTCGTCTACGCCAGTTCCTCCTCCGTGTACGGCGAACGGCCGGACCTTCCCAAACGGGAGGACCACGTCCCGCGCCCGATGTCTCCCTACGCCGCCTCGAAACTGGCGGGCGAAATGTACTGTGCCCAAGCGGCGAGACACTGGGGCGTGGAGACCGTTTCCCTCCGCTTCTTCAACGTCTACGGCCCTCGTCAGGATCCCGCATCTCCCTACGCGGCGGTCATCCCGATTTTCCTCTCGCGCCTGCGACGGGGGGATCCGCTGCCGGTCTATGGCGACGGGACTCAGACGCGAGACTTCACCTACGTGGGCGACGTGGCTCGGGGGCTCCTTCTGGCTTCGAAGGCTCCCAGGATCTCCGGCAGCGTGTTCAATCTTGCCGGAGGATGCCCGGTCTCCCTTCTAGCCTTGGCCGAAGCCCTCGGACGGACGCTGGGGGTGAACCCTCGGTTGGAGTTCCTTCCCCCGCGTCCGGGGGACATCCGGGAATCCTACGCGGACCCCACGCTCGCTCGAGAGCGTCTGGGCTTTCGCATCGCCACGTCGCTCGAAGAGGGATTGTCGGCGACGGCGCGATGGTTCGCCTCATGAAGGATCCGGCCCGGACTCCGATCCTCGTGGTCGACGACGAGCGGGAGAATCTGAACCTGCTCGAGCGGATCCTGGGGCGGGAATACGCGGTCTGGAAGGCGCCGAACGCCGCCGCGGCCCTGCGGATCCTTGAGGCGCGGGACATTCACATGATCCTCACCGACCAACGCATGCCGGGAATTCCGGGCGTGGAGCTCCTGGACCGGTCCCGTTCGCTCCGGCCGGATGCGGTCCGCATTCTGATCACGGCATATCCGGACGTGACGGTCGCCGTGGACGCCATCAATCGGGGACAGGTTAAACGCTACGTCGCGAAACCCTTCGATCCGGCGGAGCTTCGGGTCATCGTGCGACAGGAGCTCGAGGTCCGCGCGATGGCCCAGTCGAATCGCCGGCTGGCGGAAGAGCTGGCGGCGAAGGTCGAGGAACTCCAGAAGCTGGATCGGATGAAGGATCACTTCCTCGCGAACGTCTCGCACGAATTGAAGACGCCGCTCGTGTCGGCCCTCGGCTACGTCGAGCTCCTCCTCGACGGCGGGATGGGATCGCTCGAGGATCGCCAGACGAAGGGGCTCCGCGTCGCGCAGCGGAATCTGGAACGCCTGCTCGGACTGATCGAGGATCTCCTGGTGCTGGCGAAGCTGAAATTCCGTCCCGAGCGCGTCGAGAGGAAGAAGTTCCCGTTGGGAGATCTCGTCCGGGAGGAAGTGGAATCCCTCCGCGCCCGGTCGCGCAAAGAGACGCTGGACGTCACGATCGAGATTCCCCGGCGCCTCCCCCTCGTGGAGGGAGACGAACGGGCGATCCGCTCCGTCTTTACCAATGTCCTGTCCAACGCCGAGAAGTTTAGCCCGCCTCAGGCTCGAATTGCGATTCGCGCGCGCCGCGCCACGCGGACGCGATGCGAGGTCGAGGTCGAGGACAACGGGATCGGAACGGCGGAGCTGAAGAGGGAGGATTTCCCGTTCTTCCGCTCCTCGGACGATGCGGTGTCGAAGAAGTACGGCGGGCTTGGGATCGGTTTGGCCCTGGCCCGCGATATTCTCGCGTCGCACGGATGCGCGATCCGCCTGGGGCCGGCTTCCCGCAGAGGGGCGCGGGTGGTCTTCGATCTGCCGCTGGCAGGGGCCGGAACGCGCACCGGACGTGCGCTTTGACTGCGATCGATCTGGTTGGTTAAACGGGTCTGAATGAAACCATCCAGGATCGGGGCGTTCGATGCCACCATGGCCGAGAGACTCGAAAGCGGAATCCGCGCGCTTCCCGTCGAATGGCGCCATGCCGCAGCCGTGGCGTCGCTTCCTTTTCATCATCGGGATCCCGTCGACCGAGTGATGATCGCTCAGGCGATCGTCGAGGAGGTACCCATCGTTACGGCCGATCCGGGCTTCCGTCGCTACCGCGTTCCGATCCTCTGGTAGAGACGGTCCCTCCTCTTCCGCACGAACGCTCGAGACTCCCTTGAATGCTTGACACATCGTGGGGCGAGGGAGTATACTTTGTACATCTTGGGTAGGATATGATGGGAAAGAGACCCCTCCGTTCCTATACGACGGGAGACGTCGCCCGCCTCTGCGCGGTCACGAAACGGACCGTCATCAAGTGGATCGACTCCGGGCGGCTTCGCGGATATCGCATTCCCGGCTCGAAGCATCGCCGGATCGCCGGAGCGGAGCTGGCGAAGTTCATGCGAGAGCACGGACTCCCCGAGTATCGGGAGATCGAGCCCCGTCGAAAGGTGCTGATCGTCGACGACGATCCGGATCTCGGCGAGCTCCTTCGGGACGCCTTGAGGGAGTCCTACGACGTCGAAGTCGCCGTCTCGGCCCTCGAGGCCGCGACGCGCGCGCCCGTGTTCGCCCCGGACCTGCTCCTGGTGGACGTGCGGCTCCCGGACGTGAACGGCTTGGAGCTCTGCCGCCGGCTTCGGTCTCTCCTTCCTGCGTTGAAGGCGCCGATTTTGGCGATGTCGGCGTACGGGAGCGAGATCGATCCCGCCGAGATCCGCCGCTCGGGAGCGGCGGGCTTCCTGCCCAAGCCGCTGCGAATGGCGGATCTCAAGAACAGAATTCGAGCGATGGTGGGGTAACAACTTCGGGAGGAGAACGGCATGTCCTACTTCGGGGACCTGGTCCGGAAGCTCCGCAAGGAGCGCAACATGACGCTGGAGTTCGTGGCCAAGAAAATCGGCTCCCACAAAGGCTACGTCTCCGGGATCGAGAACGGGAAAGTGAATCCCCCCTCGGTCAAGTTCATCCGGAAATTCGCGAAGATCTTCAACTCGGACGAGCACGAAATGACCCTTCTGGCCTACGTCGACAAGGCGCCGAAGCTCGTGCGCCCCACGGCCGAGCGCCTGCTCCAGAACGGCTCCGGGCATGCCTCCGTCCCTCTTCTCAACACGGTCGACACCGGCTACTCGGCGGAACTCGGGCCCGATCGAAAGCCGAGAGCGCTCACGGAGACCAAGCTATCGATTCCGAAGGGGCGATGCTCGCCGGAATTCGCCGCGACCGTATGCGACGCCTCCATGGAACAGGCGGGAGGTCCGAACTTCACGAAAGGCGACATCGTCCTTCTGGCTCCCGAATCCAGGGTCGCGCACGGCGCCGTCGTCTATGTCGTATTCAACTTGCGCGGAAAGCGGCGGGCGCTCCTCCGGCAGGTGATGCTGGAGCAGAACGAAAACGTGGTGCTTCAGCCGTTCAACAAGGACTTCCCACTCGAGTTCCTCACCCAGGACGACCTGGACGCGGTCTACCGCGTCGTGGGTCGGATCGAGATGTACGAGCCGGAAGCAGCGCGAGCGACAGCCTAGGGGGCCGAGACCGCGGGCCGCACTGAGAATCTACAGAGAGCTCGACACCGGCGGCCCGCCGTCTCTCGGCTCGGCGGACAAGCTCGCCTCGTGTTGTCGCGAGACGAGCTCCATCACTCCCAATTGCGCCTCGGGCTCGGCCCACCCGGGAACGGGACGTCCCCGGATGTACAGGGTCGGAGTCTGGACGATCCGGTTCCGACGGGCCCACTCGGCGTCCCGAAGGAACCGTCGATGCGCCTCGACCAACGCCGGGCGGATTTCCGGAACTTCGAGCCCCAGTCGGCTCAGGGATTCCGCCGGCGTGGATCGCCGGAACGCCGCCTGCTCGCGAAAGACCTGCGCCAGTGCCTCGTGAAAGGCCGACTCGCCGCGGACGATGGCCACGGCGTGGAGGAGGATCTCCAACTCCAACCGCTCTACGGGTCGGCGCGAGTCGAGGAAGTCCGGCAGGCGGTCGGGGACCACCAAGCTTACCAACCGATGAACTCGTCGGACGTTCGGGCGTCTTTTCGCGAACGACTCGACCGTGTCGTGTATCTTCGGACACCGGGCGCAAAACGGATCGCTGAACAGGACCAGTTCGAGTCCCCCGCCGACGTGTTCCCCCTCCGGAACGACCATCCGCGGCCCTGCCTGATAGGCCGCCACCACGGCCGCGGGATGGCTCGACAACGCGATCCACTGATCTCGAATCGCCCGGGATTCCCGCGCTTCGAGGATGAGCTGATAGGCCAGCAGCGAGACCGCTCCGATGAGTGCGAAGAGAAGGAGCGCAAGGATCCACAAGGTCGGAGCAGAAGGGCGCGCGTTCATGAAGACGATCCAGGCCGGCACGATCGCCAGGAGATTCGCCCCGTGGCACGCCATGCACCAAAGGCACCACCGGCGGAGGACCCGCGCTTGCTGAATCGAGAGGGAGATCGCCGGAAGGAGCGAGAGGGTCAGGAAAAAGGCCGACCATCCCCAGGCCGCCGCGGACCACGAAGGGAGGAGGTTGGCGAGCATGACCAAGCTGAATAGGGCCAGGGAGAATCCGACCGTCAGGAAACTGTACGGCCAGCGCCCCCCCAGTCTCGATTGAGGCGAGAACAACACCGATCGACAATCGAACCGATCGGAAAGAGTGCACAGCCGAGCCCACACCGACGAACCTCCGGCGCCGGTGAGGGTCCACCCGGCCAGGACACTCCCTACGATCCCTTCGCCGAGCAGGAGCATTGCGACGAGGTCCGCAAGGGCCGGTCCGCCTCGAGCTACCGAACTCCAGAGCGCGGCGAGAGCGAGTCCTCCCCAGACGGCTCCGATCCCCCATCGAGAGATCTCGCGGAGGATTCGATCTGCACCCTGCTCTACGGCGTACGCCAGCCTTTGAGCCCGAGTGAATTTCGGAGGAGGGTCGAGGAGAGCGAAAAGACCGGTGGCCCTCGCGGCGAACTCGCTCTCGCGAAGGACCCGGCGGCCCGAGATCGGATCCGCGAGCACCACCGAGTCGGGGGAAACGCCGTGAAGGACGGCGAAGGTCTCGAAGCCTTGTTCTCGCAGGTGAACCAGCACGGGGAGAGAAAGGGAAGGAATCCGCTCGAGCGGCACGCGGGCCACCCTCGCCTCCAATCCCACGGCTGCCAGAGTGTCGACAATGGCCGACAACGAAGTGGGGCGTCGATGCTCCCGGAACTTGGTTCGGATACGTGCATCGGAAATCGGAATCCCGAGCGCGCGGACCCACGCCGTCGTGGCGGCGGCCGCGTTGTCTCCGGGCAGGACGACGGAAGAGTTCATCGGGAAAAGAAGGGGGTAGGCCGAGACCCTTCACCCGGGGGGGGCGATGCGGTCATCGGCCTACCGAGGCCGATCGGCTACGCCGGTTCCTGGACGGCCAGGACGGCGCAGATCACGACGGCTACCCAAACGAAAACCTCGACCATGTGACAGATGGCGATCACGCCGCCGTGGATCTCCTCGAGTCGGAGTCCGCCGAGCGTGAGATTGTCGCCGGTCCCGGTCGCAAACTCGATTTCGGGCACGATCGCCTTGGCTTGATCCACGTTGTCTCCTTTCATTGAGAAGTCACCTTGTCGACAGGATCGATGCGGGGGAGGGGATCGTGGCACGTCTTTCCTCCTTCTGAAACAGGACTACGCGGCGGCTCCGCCCCCTTCGTCGAGCACTCCCAGGCGGTACAGGGAATTCAGCGTCTCCGCGGTCGTGGCGCCGGGGACGGGATGCCGTCCCTCGAGGACGCGGGAGATGACTTCCGCGGTGTTGCGCCCCTCCCGGCAGAGCTCGCCCAAGTCCTGCAGGTACCGCCCCAGGGCTTCGTTGCGCCACTTGACGGCGCCCGAGCGTCCGCGAAGCTGGAAACCGTCGGGCAAGGTCTCGTACTGAAGATCGCCGAGGAACGCCACCGCGCGTCGCTCCGGGAGACCCGGTCGCATGTGTCTCGCGATCAAGTCGTCCACGCGGGTCTTCAGTTCGGCGGCGTCCGCGAAGCGAGCTTCCTCGAAGACGATGTAGCCCAGAGGCCATCGGTCCGAGGCGGGACACGGACTGATCAATTTGATCGAACGCTCCACCAGATTGAAGAGAAAGCCGGATACGCATGCGATCGTCGTCGGCTGCAACTGACTCAGAGCCTCCGACTTGACCGCGGCCGAAACGGCGTTTTGTACTTCGACGAGTTCCCGGACCTTGGCCTGCTCCTGATTCACCAGCGTGGGATCGCGTCGCGCCTGCTCGCGGTACTTGCCGGAGTTCGCCTTGATCAGGACGGCACCCTTGTTCTGCGCGACCAACTCGACGAACGTGAGCTCCTCGGGGGTGAACTCCTGATGGAGCCGTGTCCATTGAGACAGGGTCAGGACGGAGAATCGATGCACCTGCATCCGATCTCCGGTGCGGAGCTGAGTTCGGAGGATCGCGCGGACCCGGTCCAGATGCTTGAGCGGCTGAGCCGTGGTCATCTGCGGATATCCGCCCAAGATCTCCGCGTACACCTCGCAGAACTGCTCGTAGTGGGGATTGTCCAGCGGATCCGTCGCCCAGTAGAGGAACGTGAGACGCGCCGCCTCCGGACCTGCCAGATCCCGGATTGCCTCCAAGGCCGTTCGCAGAAGATCCGCGTTTTCCGGGATCCACGCCAACTGCCCCCCGGGCTTGAGCGCGCCGACTCCGCAAAACCAGCAACCGACGGTGCACCCCTTCGACAGTTCGAAACAGGCCGGAGCATGAACGATCTCCTTCCGCTCCAGCGGTCCCATCTGGATGCTGCTCCGAGCGATCTGACGCCTTCGCCAGTCCGCGAATCTCTCGTCCTTGGGGATCCCGCTTGCGAACAGGGCATTCCGTGTCGCCACCCGAAGCTGAAGAAAGGCCCGATAGCGGAGTGCCGATAGGGGCAGTTCCGCGCTTCGGTCGGCTTGAGGATCCCAGAGAGGCCGGAGCTCCTCGGGATCCACCTCCAGCCCGACTTCCGTGACCGCCGCCTTGGGATCGGTCTTGAGGCGCTCTCGAAATAGGGGATCGGCGGACCACCGCTCCAGGAACCTCTTGATGTGGCTGACCGAGATCCGGTTCCGGCCCAGGACCGAAGCCGGATCGGAAATCAATCGGCTCCGAAACTCCGGGTCCTTTTCCGCCCGAACGAGGGCCTGGAATTCGGGATCGTCCTTCAACGTCTCCTGCCATTCGTTCATGAGTTCGCTCCTTTCAGTCGATGCGTATCGCGTGTCGGACTCGGGTCGTCCACAACGACAACACGCTCTTGCGGTCGGTTCGAATGTCCGCCGTCCCCGCCATTCCGAATCGAAGAGGTCCACGGCGCGTTCCGCGTTCGATCGCCCGGACGGGAATCCCGATTCGGACCAGGTAGTACGACCGGCCCGTTTGGGCATCCGTCTTCGAGTCGGGAGCGACGTAGAGGACAGTCCCGGAGAGGGTTCCGTACTCCTGCGCATCGTAGGCATCGAGCAGGATCCGAGCCTCCATGCCGACGTGCACCGATCCCACGTCCTCGCCCGAGAGGGCCAAGTCCATCCGGAACCCCTCGTCGGGTGCGATGGCCATCAGGAATTGGCCCGGCCGAACGGTGTCGCCCGTCTTGACTTCGCAGGCCGTGACCACGCCGTCCCGAGGCGCGCGGATCGTGCATTGCGCGAGATCGATCCGAAGGTTCTCCACCTCGCGGGTTCCCGATTCGACCGCGCCCTTCTGGAGCGCTACGCGGATTTCCAACTCCTCCCGTTTGGCCGCGTACTCCTGCTTCACCGATTCCAACGATCGCTGCGCGCTCTGCCGGCGACCCTCGGCGACGGGAATCCGCGCCTCGGCCAGCTTCTCCTCGCATCTTCGCCGGGCCTCCACCGATTGCCGGTACTCGGCCTCGGAAACGACCTCCCTCTCCCACAGCGAGCGGGCTCGGGCTTCGGCGGCGCGAGCCTGTTCGAGCTCCAGCGTCGCCAGCCGTTCGGCCGCCCTTTGCTGCGCCCGCCGCCTTCGGATCTCTTCCTCCGCCTCTTGCAATTCGGCTTGGGCCTTCGCATGGGCCGCGGCGTGGGAGCTCGCCAGGATCCCCCGCAACCGCTCCAGGGTGGCGATTTCGTCCCGCAGGGCCTGCAACGTGCGCTCCCGACGGGCGATTTCGTTCTCCAGGCGATCCGTTTCCCATCGCACGAGCACGTCCCCCTGCCGGACGAGATCGCCCGCTCCCGGGCGCACCTCGGCCACCCGGCCCTCGACGGCGGCGTGGATCCTTTCCCCGCTCACGGACGAGAGGTCCGTCTGGAGACCGAAGATCGGTCGAATGCGCCCTCGGGAGCGAACGACCACGTCCGCGCGCACCACGGCGCTCCAGACGAAAACGGCGAGCAGGAAGAACCCGAGGAGGAACGCCGCGCCGTGGACGAACCGGGGCGGGCGCCTCAAGAGGATCTGGTGGAACTCCGAGCACCGGGAAAGATCCAGGCGGTTCATCGGGATCCTCCGGAGGCGGCGGGCTCCGGACGGCCTTGCCCGTTCCAGAGCGCCGCGAAGCGTCCCCCATGAAGAAGAAGTTCGGCGCAGGATCCGGTCTCGGCGACGCGCCCTCGATCCAAGACGTAGATGCGCTCGGCCTCGCGGATCGTGCTGAGCCGGTGCGCCACGAGGATGACGGTCTTCCCCGCGAGAGTCGACTTGAGACTGTGCTGGATCGACCGCTCCATTTCGGCGTCCAGGTGGCTGGTCGCTTCGTCGAAAACGACGATCTCGGGTTTCATCAGGAGGACTCGCGCGATCGCGAGCCGCTGGCGCTGCCCGCCCGAAAGGTTGGCCCCTCGCTCTCCGATGACCGTCTCGTATCGCTGGGGAAGGGCCGAGATGAACCGCTCCAATCCCGCGGCCTTGGCGGCCGCCGCGATTTCATCGAGACCGGCATCGCGGCGTCCCAGGGCGATGTTCTCCCGAAGCGTGCCGTTGAAGACGAAAGGCTCCTGAGAGACGAACCCGATCCGGCTCCGGAGAGACGCCTTCGAGAAGTCCCGGGCGTCGACGCCGTCGAGGAGAATCTGTCCCTCGGTCGGCGTGTGGAGCTGAAGCAGCAGGCGCAGGATCGTCGTCTTGCCGGATCCGCTCTCGCCCACGAGGGCGACCGTGGAGCCCGCGGGGATTCGAAGGTCGATTCCCTCGAGGAACTTGGAACGGCCCGGGTACTGGAACCCGACGTTGCGGAACTCGATCGCGTCCTTCAACGTCCGAAACTCCGCCTTCGGCGTCTCGTCCGACTCCTCCGGCTCGAGGTCCAGCACTTCGTACAGTCGATCGATGGCCGACAAGGCGTCCTGAATCTGTCGATGCATTGAGGGCAAGCGCTCCATGGATCCGAGCATCGTGCCCAGAAGCGTGTAGCAGAACATGAGCTGGCCCAGGCTCAGGGCGCCGTCGACCACCCGATGGCCTCCGTACCACAGGACCAAGATTCCGATCGCGCCGTGGAGGAGGAGTCCGAGGGATTCCAGCCGGATTCCGATCTTCTGCAGAGAGAATTGCGATTGCACGACATGGGCGAGGGCCTCTTCCCCCGCCTCGGCCCTGGACCGTTCCAACTGGAAGGCCTTGACGGTCTCCACGCCGACGACGTTTTCCACCAGATGGGCATGAAGGGTTCCGGATTTCTCCATCGTCTCCAAGGACCGCCGGCGAAGGGAGGAGAGATGGAGGAGGTTCACGACGACGAAGACGGGGAGAAAGGCGCACGCGAGAGCCCCCAGCTTCGGGTCGTAATAGAAAAGCGCCGCGCCCGTCAGGAGGACCAGCGTCCCATCCAGCACTCCGGTAAGAACGGCGCCGGCGACGGCTTCCCGGATCTTGATCGCATCGTGTACCCGGGAAAGGATGTCTCCCACCCGTCTCATCACGAAGAAGGAGATCGGGAGGCGAAGAAGGTGACGGCCGTATCCGGCGAGGAGACCGAGGTCCACGTTCCGACCGATATGGATCAGGAGGAACTGGCGGAGCGCGGCGAAAAGGGCGCGGAACGCGGCGACTCCCAGCATCCCGAGCGCGAGCGCGTTCAGGAGGCGCGTCTCGCCCCGGACGAGGATCGAGTCGACGAGGTGCTGGACGAAGTAGGACGTGAGCAGTCCCAAACCCGTCATCGCCAGCGCGCAGAAGAGCGCCTCCAGGAGAAGGGGCGCGTGTCCGCGCAGGATCGACGTGAAGCGACGCCAAGGACTCGGGAACGGGGAGGCCGCGGGCGGAGCCTTCGAATCGTCGGGGGTGAGGAGGAGCAGGTATCCCGTCCAGGTCTTGCAGAAGTCCTCTCGCGTGCGCTTCTCGAGTCCGCAGTTGGGATTCGCGAGCAGGATCGATTCGCGCCGCACTCGATGAAGGACCACGAAGTGGCCCCGGCCGTCCGGGGCGATCACGTGCGCGACGGCGGGCAACGGGATCTTCGAGAGCGAAGCCCACGTGGCCTTCGCGGCCCGCGCGGCGAACCCCATCCCCTCGGCGGCCCGAAACAGCCCCAGGAGGTGTGCGCCGACCGCATCGGTCCCGGCCAGATCGCGGATCTGCCGCAGCGCGAGCGGTCGTCCGTGCTGGAGCGCCACGGTCGCCAGGGCGGCCGCTCCGCAGTCGTTCTGGTCGTGTTGGAGAACGCAGGCGTATCGAGCCATCGCAATCGACCTCAAAGAGTCCAAGGGCCGATCCGAACCGTGTGCGGTTCTTCCAGCAATGACGTCTTTGGGTCCGGGTTGCAGATAATCGAGGAAAGGAGACCGTTCGCTTCACGAGGGAGAGAGGTCCCGCAGGCTCGGGCGAGAACTCTGTGATAGAATCCCCAGGTCCGGATCACGGAGAAAACGGCCCGTGGGAATCGATGAACCGGGACCGCCTCGAAAGTCGTTCAATCGGATCGAGTGAGCTCGACGTGGAAGGCCGAGGGAAAACAGGATTCGATCGCCCGAGGAGGGAAGATGAGCTTGAAGCACTATGCCGGCCGGAGCGGCTGGTCTCGAATCGCCGTTCTCGTGGCCCTGGGAATCCTCAGTCCCTCCCCCGCCGTGTCTCAGGAGGACACCGCCTTCCCCGAGTGGTGCCAGAAGTTCCTCCGCTCGAAGCGAACCAAACTCGTCGCCGTCTATGGCTCGCCGTGGGCCCACTCAACGGAATCAGGGGGCAGCGAGATTTCGTCCCTGGCGCTCTCGCCGGATGGGAAGACCCTCCTATCCGGAGGCGGGGATCGAAGGGTAAGACTGTGGGACATCGCGAGTGGAAAGCCACTCGCGCTCATGCAAGGCCATAGCGAAAGGGTGGCCGGCGTTGCCTTCCTCCCGGACGGCAAGACGGCGATCTCCTGCAGTCCGGACAACACCCTGCGACTCTGGAACCTCGCGGACGGCACGGAGCTCAAATCGATTGATACCAACCGAGACGCCGATCGCCTCGCGCTTCTGCCGGGGGGAACGCAAGTCCTCGTGGGAACAGGGGCCAGCATCCACCTTTGGGACATCGAAAAGAGCGAACTGGCCCTGAAATTCCCCGGAGGACATCGGCTGAATGTCTGGTCCATCGTCCTCTCCGCGGACGGCAAGCGGGCGCTCTCCGGCAGCTCCGACAAGACCCTTCGATGGTGGAGCCTCCCGGACGGCAAGGAGCTCCGGGTGCTCCAGGGTCACGAGAGTGTACTCTGGTCGGTTCATCTCCTTGCGGATGGAAAACGTGCGCTGTCGGGAAGCGGAGACAAGACCGTCAAGCTGTGGGACTTGGAGACCGGTCAGGCGCTCCGCACCCTGTCCGGGCACAAGGACGCGGTACGACTGGTCGCCGCAACGCCCGACGGCAAGATCGCCCTCT
>Ga0137796_10000336_pt1 | contig 29936 bp, 30 predicted proteins | sample OV2TP3_FD_97704 | JGI IMG/M metagenome (GOLD analysis project Ga0137796, IMG submission 97704) | reverse complement strand
AACACCATCCTACTCGAAGTCAATCACCAGGCGGTGCACACGCCGGCGCAGTTGCGGCTCCTGGAGTCGGCCCTGAAGCCGGGCGATGCGGTGGTTCTCTACCTCCGCGGCTACGGCCGGGATGGCTGGACGGGATTCTATCGCTACGGGACCATGCCGGAGTAATGCGTCAAGGCCGATGAGCTCAGGCCTGTTTCGCCCCTACGAGCGGCTGGTCCGCATCCACATCCTCGGGAAAACCTTCGACGTCCCGGAAAAGAACATGCTCCTGCGCTGCTTCCAGTACCTCAGCCCGGAGACCATTCCCTACGGGCGCTTCTGCTGGAACCAGGAGTGCCAGACCTGCCGCGTCGGCTACTGCATCCCGGGGGTTCAGGACGACGTGCGCGACGTGCTCTCCTGCAAGGTCATCGTCCACGAAGGGATGGAAATCCGCCAGCTCTCGCCGGAGCTGACCTGGAACCTGAAGCGCAGCCTGGGGCTGGGCAACGGCTCGAAGTAGTTCGAACCGGTTAGCGGCCGACGCCCGCCGACGGGGGCGCCGGTGGCGGCGCCGCGGTGGTGAAGAGGTAGATGGCGCCGCCCGCCAGGCCCCAGACGTTCTGGGCGTCCGCGCCGAAGACCTTCTCAATGGCCACCGAGCCGTCGCTGGCCTCCGTCCAGGTGGCGCCGCCGTCCTGGGTGGCGTAGAGCTTGCCCTTGACCGCAATGAAGCCGGTCGTGGCGTCCGCGAACCAGACGCCGGTGACTGCGCCGTAGATTTCCCCCACCGGCACCGTCTTCCAAGTCTTTCCGAAGTCGTCGCTGCGCCACAGCATCCCCACCGTCAGCGAGGGCGTCAGACGCCGCCCGCCCGCCAGCCAGAGGGTCTCTCCGGCATTCGACAACGCGTTCAACGAGACGTTCGCCGGAAAGGCCAGCGACTTCCACTCCGTGCCGCCGTCTTCGGTGTAGATGAGCGCCTTCCCGCCCAGCAGCGCCACGCCGTTCTGGTCGGTCAGGAAGAGGACCGCATGGATGGCCGTGTCCGTGTCCGAGTTTCCCTGGGGCAGTTGGAACTTCTGCGTCTTCCAGGTCAGCCCGCCGTCGTGCGTCGCCATCAAGCGGCCGTCGGCGCCGCCGATCCAGCCGGTGGTGCGGTCGCGGAAGAAGACGGCGGTGAAGTCGGCCTCGCCCACGCCCTCGGCCAGCAAGCGCCCCGCCCCGGGTCCGGGCTCCCCGCCCGCGGGAGGCTTGAGCTGCAGCACCACGCCGGGGTGGCCGACCGCCCATCCGGTCCTTTGATCAAAAAGGAACAGGTCGCGCAACTGCGCATTGGGTTCGGTCAGCAGCACGTGCCAGGTCGTGCCCGAATCGGGGCTGGCCAGAATCGAGTCTTCCGCCACTGCCACCAGCAACTGCTTCGACACCACGTGAACCTCCGCCACTCGCTTGGTGTCGTACTTCTTCACCCACGTTCCTTGGGCCTGCGCCGGAAGAGCCGCCAGCGCGCCCAGAACAATCACTCCCACCAGCTTTGCATTCCTCATGAGTCTCCTCGTCTCTAGAATGGCCACTTGATAGGAATCTGTTGCGAACGGCAGAGTTGTCCAAGGTAACCCAACCTCTTCCACGGGTCAAGCGGGGCTGTGGTAGATTTCTGGCATGAGCGACGCGTCTCGCTTCGTCCGCGCCTGCCGCCGCCAGCCGGTTGACGCCACGCCGGTGTGGTTCATGCGCCAGGCGGGCCGCTACCTGCCGCAGTACCGCGCGGTGCGCGAGCGGCACGGGCTGCTGGAAATCTGCAAGACGCCGGCGCTGGCGGCGGAGGTGACCGTGACCGCGGTCGAGGCCCTGGGCGTGGACGCCGCCATCATCTTCGCCGACCTGCTCCTTCCGGTCGAGCCCATGGGAATGCGGTTGCGGTTCGTGAAGGGCGAAGGCCCGGTGCTGGACGAGCCGCTGCGCACGGCGGAGGCCGTCGCCCGGCTGCGCAGCGACGCCGCCGCTGAGCTCGGCTACGTGGCCGAGTCCATCCGCCTCGCGGCGCAACAGCTCGGCGGGCGCGTGCCCGTTATCGGCTTTTCGGGCGCGCCCTTCACCCTGGCCAGCTACATGGTCGAGGGCGGCAGCTCCCGCGACTTCCTTTACACCAAGTCGCTGATGTGGCGGGCGCCGGAAGCCTGGGCCGGCCTGATGGAGAAGATTTGTTCTGTCCTCGAGCCGTACCTCCTCAGCCAGGTCGAGGCCGGCGCCGCCGCCGTTCAGCTCTTCGACAGTTGGGTCGGCTGCCTGAGCGAGCCAGACTACCGCCGCTACGCGCTGCCCTACACCCGCCGCCTGGTGCAGGCGCTGGAGGCGCGCGGCACGCCCGTCATCCACTTCGCCACCGGCGCCACCGGCCTGCTCCGCGCCATGCAGGAAGCCGGGGCTTCCGTGCTCGGCGTCGATTGGAGGATTCCTCTCGGCCGCGCCTGGGAGGAGGTCGGCTTCGCGCCGGCCATCCAGGGCAACCTTGACCCCGCGGCCCTGTTCGCTCCACAGGACGAGCTGCGGTTCCACGTAGAGGCCGTCCAGCGCGAAGCCGCCGGCCGGCCCGGCCACATCTTCAACCTCGGCCACGGCATCCTGCCGGAGACGCCGGTCGAGAATGTCCGCGCCGTGGTCGAGTGGGTGCACGAGCTGACCAGCCAGGGGCAAGGATGAGCGAGACCAGAGCCGCGCCTGAGTGGGGTGTTCTCCTCCTCGCCCACGGCGCGCCGGACAAACTCGAAGACGTTCCCGAGTTCCTGCTCAAGGTGCGCGGGGGCCGCCCGTTGCCGCCGGAAGCCGTGGAGGAGATTACGCGCCGCTACGCGCTCATCGGCGGCGGCTCGCCCCTGCGCGCGCACACCGAGCGGCAGGCGCAGGCGCTGGCCGCGCTCCTCGGCCTGCCCGTGTACGTGGGGATGCGCAACTGGCATCCCTTCATCGCCGCTGCGGTTGAACAAATCGCTCGAGAGGGGCTCGAGCACGTCGTGGCCCTCTGCCTCGCTCCCCACAACTCTCGCACCAGCATCGGACTCTACCAGCGCCACCTGGATGAAGCGGTGGCGCGCATCGCGCCCGGCCTCAAGGTGCTGTTCATCGAGAGTTGGCACGACCGGCCGCTTCTCGTCCGTGCTTTTGCCGAGAAGCTGAGCGCCGCCCTGGCCCGGGCCCGCGAAGCCGCGGGCGGGGAAGTGCCCGTCATCTTGACCGCGCACAGCGTTCCGGAGAGCACCATCGCCGCCGGTGACCCGTATGACCAGCAGGTGCGCGACACCGCCGCCCAGGTCGCCGCGGCTGCGGGCTGCCCGGGCTGGAAGCTCGCTTATCAGAGCCAGGGGATGACCGCCGAGCCGTGGGTGGGACCGACGGTTGAGTTCGTGCTCGACTCGCTGGGCCGGGCGGGGAAGCGGAGTGTCGTCGTTGCGCCCATCGGCTTCCTCTGCGACCACGTGGAAGTCCTCTATGACGTTGACATTGTCTTCCGCGACTACGCGGCCGCCAAAGGCATCACTCTCTGGCGCACCGAATCGCTCAATGACAGCCCCTTACTCATCGAGGCGCTGGCGGCGCTGGTGCGCGAGGCCATCCGCGCCCGCGCGGCCGCGGCTTCCTGACTTTGACCGTGACTCCCAAACGCATCGCCGTTGTCGGTGGCGGCATCACCGGCCTGGTGGCGGCCTATGAGCTGGCCAAGGCGCGCCGTGCCGGCGCCGCTGTTGAAGAATATCTGCTCGAAGCGGGGCCGCGGGTGGGCGGAGCCCTGCGCACCGAGCGCGTGAGCGGCTGCCTGGTCGAGGCCGGCGCTGACTCCTTCCTCACCGAGAAACGCGAGGCCGCCGAGCTCTGCCGGGAGGTCGGCCTCGGCGATGAGCTGGTCGGCTCGAACGACGCCCAGCGCAGCACCTGCATCCTGCACCGCGGCCGGCTGGAGCCGTTGCCGGACGGTCTGGAGTTCTTTGTGCCCGCGCGGCCGTGGAGCGTGCTGGGGACTCGCCTGCTTTCCTGGAGGGACAAGCTGGGTCTTGCAGCCGAGGTCTTGCAGCGGCCGAAGCGCGCGCCGGAGGAGTCCGTCGCAGCGTTTGTGCGACGCCACTTCGGGCGAGGGCTGCTCGATCACATCGTCGAGCCGCTGCTGGCGGCGGTCTACGGGGGCGACCCGCATCAGTTGAGCGCGCGCGCCGTGCTGCCGCGGCTGGTGAAGATGGAGGAAGAATCGGGCAGCCTGATTCGCGGTTTGCGCCGCAACCGGCGACGGCCGCTCGGCGAACGCCTGCCGCTCTTCACGACGCTGCGCAGCGGGCTGGAGACAATTGCCGCTACGCTCGAAAGCCGGTTGGACGCCGCGCGCGTGCTTTGCGGCCGCCGCATCGAGGCCCTGGCGCCGCAGGCGGGCGGCGGCTTCGAGCTGCGCGGGGAAGGGGAGACGGTGCTGCGCGTGGACGCTGTCGTCCTGGCGCTCGCCGCTCACGAGGCGGGGCGGTTGCTGGTGCCGCTCGACTCGCTCCTGGCGCAGAGCCTGGCCGACATTCCCTACAGCTCCTCGCTGATTGTGGCTGTCGGCTACGACGCGCCGGTGGCCGTGCCGTCGGGGTTCGGCTTTCTGGTTCCCGAAAAGGAAGGGCTGCGGCTGCGCGCTTGCACCTTTGTCGGCCAGAAGTTCCCGCACCGCGTTCCGCCCGGCCGGATCATCTTCCGCTGCTTCTACGGCGGCGTGCACGACGAGGCCGCGCTTGAGCTCACCGACGAGGAAGCCGCCGTGGTGGTGGAGGCCGACCTGCGCCGCATCCTGCGGATTGAGGCCGAGCCGCTGTTCGCGCGCGTCTACCGCTGGCCGCGCGCCATCGCCCAGTACACCCTCGGCCACCTCGACCGCGTGGCGGACATTCGCAGCCGGCTCGCCTCACTTGCCGGTGTGTATCTTTGCGGGAACTACTTCGACGGCATCGGCATCGCCGACTGCATCCGCTCCGGCCGTGCCGCCGCCGCGGCATGTCTCGAGAGCTTTGTGGGGTCGCGGCTTTAGCAGGATGCAGAGAACCGACGTGCCTTGTCAGGGCCGCGCTTTAGCCCGGCTGGTTGGCTCCGCCACAAACTCTCATTCCGAGCCTGCCCTCCCGTTCTTCGGGAGGGCAGGCGAGGAATCCGTTTCTCCTCTTCCAGCGACAGAACCTTCTCGTCAAGGCGGGTCAACCCTTTAGGGTTGACATTCGAGCGCGTCTCATTCTCCCGGGCTTTAGCATCTGAGGTCGCTTTTTTTCGAGCGTTCAGAAGGCCCGACCCGGGGACTCGGTTTGACTTCGCAGGCCACGCATGCAAAAATGCCCTCGCAGCGTACTTCACGCACCGGAGCCGATTGAATGGGGACGACCGCGACGCCGCCCAAGCCCTACGTTCCGCCGCCCACCGAAAAGCGCGAGCCCAAATCCAAGGGCATGACCAACAAGCGCAAGAAGGTGCCTAAGATCCTGGCGGTCATCAACGAGTGCTGCACCGGCTGCGCCGGCTCGCCCGCCTGCGTCGACTACTGCCCCATTGAAGACTGCATGTACTGGATTCCTTCGGTGGAAAACGCGCCTTTCGGCGTCATCCGCGTCGACCCGCTGCTGTGCATCGGCTGCAAGCTCTGCACCAGCAAAGGCCCCGACGGCACTTTCCTCGAAGGCTGCCCCTGGGACGCCATCGACATGGTCGGCACCGAAGAGTGGGAAGCCGTCCACGGCAAGCTGCCCTATTAGACCCCGTAGCAAACCTGTCGCGGGTGAGCGCAATCCTCCGTCTGTTATTCGAACCAGGTTTGGTGCGGGGCTAGGCCCGCCTCACTCCCGCTGCTCTGCGCGCCGGCGAATCGCTTCCGCGGTCAACTGCGCCTGCTCCTGAACCCGCGCCGGCATCCCTTCCATGCCGTGCGCGTAGGCTTCCACCTCTTCCAGGTCCTCGGGCTCGCCGATGAGGTAGAGCGCGCGCAGAGCTTCCCACACCTGGGTCTCATCGGGCGCGAGCTGGACAATCGACTCGTCGCTCGAGACCCTCGCGCCATCCCGCACCAGCCACAGCCGCAGCGTTCCCGGCAGCGGCGAGCGGACTTCCACCGGCTCGCCGCTCCCTTGCCCCAGCCGCGCCAGCAGCGTGCCCGGGTTCACGGGGTTCCCCTCGCGCAGACGAATCTCGAGCGCGCCCGCCGCCGGCGCCGCCACGGTGTAGGGTTGCAGCATGCGGATAATCTCGGGTTTGCCGGCGGTGTCGCCGAAGCGCACCAGCGCCAGTGCGGCGTTGCGGCGCACGAGCGGGTCGGAGTCGGAGAGCAGCTCCAGAAGCGTGCGGTGAAATTCCTCCGACTGGTTGTCTTGGCCCATCACCCAGGCGGCGGTGGCGCGGATTTCCGGGAGCTCGTGCCGCGCCTGCGCCTGCACCTCGGGATACCACCGCCGCGCGCCCGGGTCGCCGCGCTCGATGCGCTCGGCGATCTGCACCAGGGCGTGCTGCGCTCGCCGCGGGTGCTTGGTGTCGGCGAGATACTTGGCCGTCTCTTCGTCGGAGAGCGGCCGCCCGAACCACGTGCCCCGCCAGAACAGGTACGGCACCAGCACGAAGGCGACGGTGAAGAGAATGAGCAGCCACGGCGGCCGCTTCTTGGCGGGTGGTGATGGTGCGGCTGAGGGGGCCTGAGTGTCGTTCATGACGCTCTACGGCTGAGGATAAAGATGATACAGCATCAAGTAGATGACCACGCCGGTGACGGAGACGAAGAGCCAGATCGGCAGCGTCCAGCGGGCGATGCGCTTGTGGCGGTCGAACTGCTCGCGCCAGGCGCGGTAGAGCGTGGTCAGCGCCAGCGGCACGATGGCCGCGGCGAGAATCGTGTGCGGAATGAGAATTGAGAAGTAGACGATACGCACCCAGCCGGTACCAGGGAATGACGTCGCGCCGTGGTGATAGTGGTAGTACAGGTAGCTGGCCAGAAACAGCATCGAGACCAGAAAGGCGCCGACCATGCAGGCTTTGTGCGCCGCGATGTTCCGCCTGCGGATGAACACGTAGCCGGTCACCAGAAGTACGGCGCTGGTGGCGTTGAGCGCCGCATTGAGGGTCGGGAATGCCGAGAGAGGAATCATGGTCTCACGTCGTCGTCGGCTGGCTGGCCAGCCGGAAGGCCGCTAGCAAGGTGAGAAGCGCGAACGACACCGTCACCGCCAGCGAGACGGCGAGCGAAGGCCCTTCCACGCCCGCGGCGGGCTGCGGCCAGTAGAGCAGTTGCCGCAGGCCGCCCATCGCGTACGTCAGTGGGTTCACCCGCATCAGCCAGCGGATCCACTCCGAGGCGCCGGCGGCGGGGAAGAGCGCGCCCGAGAGCAGCCACATCGGAATCAGGAACAGGTTGACGACGGCGTGGAACCCCTGGGTCGAGTCGAGCCGCCACGCCACCGCGAAACCGAGCGCCGTCAATCCGACTGAAATCAGAAACAGCCAGCCCGCCACCAGCAGCAGCGACGTCAACCGCAACGGAATGCCTGTCAGCGGCGCCAGCAGCACGAACACCAGCCCTTGCAACGCCGCCAGCGTCGCTCCACCTGCTACCTTTCCCAGAACCAGTCCCGCCGGGCCCACCGGCGCCACCAGCACCGACTGGAGAAAACCCTCGCGACGGTCTTCGATGACCGACATCATGCAGAAGATGGATGTGAAGAGAACCACCAGCAACGCGGTGCCCGGGAAAAAGTAGGTGAGGTAGCTGGTGCCGCCGCCGGGCGGGTCGACGCGAAACGATTTCCCGATGCCCGCGCCCAGCAGAAGCCAGAAGACCAGCGGCGTCCCCAGCGCGCCTACCACGCGGCTGCGGTAGCGGTAGAAGCGCACCAGTTCGCGCCACCACAGCGTCGCCGCCGCGAGCGCAACCGAAGGGGGCATCCGCTCACTCAGCCTTCGCTCCCGGCGGCGCCGGCTTCGGTTTCTCCTTGCCCGGATTGGCGGCGCCCGGCAGGCGGCGTTTGAGCGGCTCCAGCAGCCCCGCATCCCAGGCCACCCAGAGCGCGCAGAAGCCGAACACGGTGGCCAGCGTCAGGCAGACAAACACCAGCAGCAGAACGTCCAGCGTCAGGCCCTCGCCGGAGAGGAGCGCCCAGCCGGCCGCGCCCAGGCAGGCGACGGCGATGAGGAGGCAGAAGAGAATCAGGGCCTGGACTTCACGCATGGGGACGCTTACCTCGCGGGGTCTCTTCCCAGAACTGGTGGCCGGTCTCGCGGATGAAGACGTCTTCCAGCGTGGGCTTGGCCACGCTTAACCCGTCGATTTGGCCCGGGAACGCTTCCACCAGCTCGGTGACGAAGCGGTGGCCGTGCGGCCGCTCCAGGCGCACGCGCCCGTCGACTACACTGACGTGGTTGCCGAAGCGCTGCTGGATCTGAGCGCGGAGGTTCTCCGGCTCGTGCGTCTCCAGCACGATGACGTCACCGCCGATGCGGCTCTTGAGCGCGTCGGGCTTGCCTTCGGCGACCAGGCGGCCGCGGTCGAGGATGGCGAGGCGGTCGCAGCTTTCCGCCTCGTCCATGAAGTGCGTGGTGAGGAAGACGGTGACGCTATCCTGGTCGCAGAGCTGGCGGAGGTAGAGGCGCAGGTCGCGGCGGGCGCCGGCGTCGAGGCCGCTCGACGGCTCGTCGAGCAGCAGCACCTCCGGCTGGTGCAGCAGGCCTTTGGCGATTTCGATGCGGCGGCGCAGGCCGCCGGAAAGTTTTTCCGCGCGCTCGTCGCGGCGGTCGGCAATGCCGAGCCGTTTCAGGACTTCCTCGATGCGCTCCCGCAGGCGCGCGCCGCGCAGGCCGTAAAGGTGGCCCTGGTGGCGAAGGTTCTCGGCTACCGTCAGCTTGGGGTCGAGGCTGGAAGATTGAAAAACGACACCGAGACGCCGCCGCACGGCCATGGGACTGGCGGAGACGTCGTCGCCGAAGACGCGGGCGCAGCCGCTGGTCGGGCGCAGCAGGGTGGCGAGAATCTTGAAGAGCGTCGTCTTGCCGCCGCCGTTGGGGCCGAGCAGGCCGAAGAGCTCGCCGCGCGAGACCGAGAAGCTGACGTCGCGCAGCGCCACGCGCTCGCCGTAGGTGTGGCCGAGGTTCTCGATTTCGATGGCGGGCAGAGCGGTCATCCTAGCGTTTGTCGAGCATCAGCAGGGCGAACAGCAACGGGAGATAGGCCACCGAGGCGTGCAGAACCCACCGGGCGTGGAGGTTGCTGGGGCGCAGGGCGGCGCGCAACGTTACCCACAGGAAAGCGAGGCCCAGAACGACGGCGCCCCACGAGTAGACCGTGCCCGCCATCCCCAGCCACGCCGGGAGCAGGCCGAGCGGCAGCAGCGCCGCGGCATAGAAGGAAATCTGCCAGCCGGTGGCCCGGCCGCTCGGGTCCACCACCGGCAGCATGCGCATGCCGGCGCGGGCGTAGTCTTCGCGGTACATCCAGGCGATGCTGAGGAAATGGGGGAACTGCCAGAGGAAGAGGATGGCGTAGAGCGCCCAGGCCTCCGCGCTGAGCGAGCCGCGGGCGGCGGCCCAGCCGATGAGCGGCGGCGCGGCACCGGGAATTGCGCCGATGGCGGTGCACCCAATGGTCTTCTTCTTGAGCGGGGTGTAGAGGAACAGGTAGCTGCCCCAGGTGGCGAAAGCCAGCACCGCGGCCAGCAGGTTGACGAAAGCGGCGAGGTAGAGCACACCTCCCAACGAAAGCGCCCAGGCAAAGCGCAGCACCGCGGTGGGGTGGAGCCGCCCGGCGGGCAGCGGGCGCTGCGCGGTGCGGCGCATGCGGGCGTCGTCGCCGCGCTCGAGGTACATGTTGAAGGCGGCGGTGCCGGCGGAAACTAGCCCGGTGCCGAGCAGGGCGTGGACGAGCAGGAGCCAGTTGAACGCGCCCTCACTGGCGACGTAGAAACCGGCGAGGGCGCTGGCGACGACGAGGGAAGTGACCTCCGGCTTCGTGAGCTCAAGGTAGTCGCGCAGCGCAGCGGTGCGGCTGCGCGCGGCGGGAAGCTGGACGATCGCGCTCATGAGGTCGCCTCTTCAGAAACCAGCGACGGCTGGGGCTCGGCGGGCGCCAGGCGGCGGTAGGCCTGGAGCGTCAGAGCCAGACAGGAAGCGAGCACGAGCGCGCCCACGGCCACGTGGGCCACGGTGAGCGCGACCATCACGAGTTGCGGCTGCGGCGCGGAAGCGGTCGCGACACGCGCCCAGTAGGCGCCGCCGCCGAGGAGAAGCTGAACAAGCAGCAGACCGACGGCAAAGTTGGTCGGGCGGCGAAGGGCTGGCTCATCGGCGTGCTCGCGGCGGACGCGGCGCCAGGCCCAGAAGACCATCAGCGTGACGACGGCAGCGCCGAGGAGATGGGGAATGATGCCGGTGGCCTGGTGGCGGAAGGCGGCGCCCAGGATGAGCTGAACGTACACGGCCGCAGTGGCCAGGGCGGCCAGGCGCCGCAGCGAGGGTGAAGAGGATTGAGCGCGGCGGGGGCGTTCCTCGAGCCAGCCGGAGCCGGTGACGAGCGCGAGCGTTACGGTGAAGCAGAAGAAAAGCTGGGCGATGGAGGCGTGGGCGATGGAAACGGGGCGGGGAAGCAGGAAGAGAACGGTGAGGCCGCCGAGCACGCCTTGAAGCACGACGGCGCCGAGGGCCGCCCAGCCCAGGCGGCGCACCCAGCGGCGCGGCTCGCGCCGCGCCAGCCAGACCGCCAGGCCGATGGTCAGCAGCCCGACGAAGGTGGCGACCATGCGGTGCCCGTGCTCCCAGAAGATGTTGCCCACCATGGGCGGCATGAGCTGCCCGTAGGAGAGCGGCCAGTCGGGCACGGCGAGGCCGGCGTCGTGGCTGGTGACGAGCGCGCCGGCAATGAGCAGGCAGAAGGTGGCCGCCGCCGTGAGGACGGCGTAGCGGTGCAGCCAGGGGCTAGTGTTTGCAGCCATCAGAACCCGCCGGATAGGGCGACGCCTCCTCCGCTATCCGCGCGGGCCGGAGGAGGCGTCGAGAGCGAATCGGAGACTCCTTGCGTTTTAGTCGTCGCCGCCCGCCTTGGGGCCGACGGAGAAGTCGACCGTCTTGGTTTCCTTGGCGGCCACGGTGACTTTCTGCTCGACGGTGCCGTACTTCTCGTGCCAGACGGCCAGGGTGTAGTCGCCCGGCGGCAGGCCCTTGATTTCGAAGGTGCCCTCGGCGCCGGTGACGGAGAAGAACGGGTGGGAGAAGACGTGGACGTAGCTGCGCATCCAGGGGTGGATGTTGCACTTCACCGGGATGGCCATTTCTTCGCGCGCGAAGACCTTGACCAGGGCGCCGGCGCCCGGAGGCTGCGACTCGTTCCACTCGCGGTTGATCTTCGGGACGGGGTGGATGTTGTGGGTGGTCTGGTCGCTGTTGGCGATGTGGATTTCCTGGTTGGCGACCACGCCCACCACGTGCGGCTGGTAGATGCAGCCCTTCTGGTCGAGGTGAATCATCTGCGACGACGGGGGGAAGGTCTTGCCGGCCAGGCCATCCTTGACGTAGACGGTGGCCCAGCGCAGGGTGCCGTTGTCGTTGAGCACAACCTCTTCGGAAAGCTGCGGGGTGGTGTGCATGGCCTTGCAGGCGGCGTCGGCTTCCATGCGGATGGGCGGACGCGCCGGCTTGCCGTCGGCGAAGCTCACCTTGCCCACAATGGTGGCGGCGGTGGCGGGATCCACCGCGGCCGCGGGCTGCGCCGGTGTGGTCGGCGCCGCCGGCTCTTCGCCCCGGCAGCCGGCCAGGACGGCGAGCAGGAAAAGTGCGGTAACAGTCAGAAGCGTTCGTTTGGTCATCGTGTTCATTGCCCTCTCATTGGAGATGATGGTCAGTGAGATTTTACCAGATTCAGCGCCCGTTCGTCGCGGGGTGCGAGGGGAGCGGCGGCGCGACCGCCGACGAGGCGGCGCTGCTCCTCGGGGGTGAGCTCAAACATATAGCGCACCAGCAGGTCGGCGTGGTCGCCGGTGTAGCCGCGGGCGGCGGGCGGGTGGGGCGCGGAAAAGACCCAGCGGTCGCCCTCGCGGCGGAAGAGCCCCGAAGGCATGGCGGTGCCGGGGATGATGCTGGCCGGGTCCACAATCCAGCGCTCGGTCCAGGCTGGCTTCAGGCGCTCTTTGGCGGTGACAAAGTTGGGGGCGGTGGCGGCGCGGTCGTGCGCCGGGTCGCCGGTGGCGTGGCACTTGAGGCAGGGCGCGGCCGGGTGGGTGAAGAGCTGGCGGGCCAACGTGCGCTCCTGGTCGGTGAGCGGCGCGAGCTTGGGCGGGAGGTAGGGCGTCTGCTGGTCGGAGAGCGCCTGGAAGAAGCGCACCAGGATCTGGATTTCGCGCTGGGAGAAGTTGAAGGTGGGCATGCGCAGCTGCAGGTAGGTGCGCACGCCGTTGCGGTTGGTGTCGGTCTGGCTGAGCGACGGGTTCTGCAGGAACTTCACCATCCACTCCGGATTCAACCGAGCGCCAGCGCCGATGAGGTTTGGCGGGAGCTGCTCCTTGCCGTCGCCCTGGTACTGCGGCAGCTTCATCAGGTCGGACTGCTGACCGATACGGAGCACGTGGCAGCCCGTGCAGTTGTACTTGGTGACAATCCACCAGCCTTCCTGGATGTCGCGCTCGGGGCCGCGCGGGCGGTAGAGGTAGTCGGTGGGGAAGCCGTAGCCCGGGTCGACGCTGCCCAGCAGGAAGGTGGTGAGGGCGGTGATGTCTTCTTTGCTCACGTTGGGGTTGGGCATCCGGAGCTGCTCGAGCCGCGGCTTGATCTTGTCCTGGTCGTAGACGGCGGGGTTGGCGAGCTTGTTCTCGAAGAAGCCTTTGTGGTCATACCACTTGCCGCGCGGGGCGGGGGAGCCGTCGGGCAGGACGCCGCGCTTGGCGGGCTCGGTGAGCAGGGCGAAGTCGAGGCGCTCAATGGGCTTGCTGCCTTCGCCGGTCAGTTCGGTGCCGATGCGGCCTTCGTCTTCGAAACCGGAAATCTCGTGGCAGCCGGCACAGCCGTAGAACCGGGCCAGCGACCGGCCCTCGTTGTAAAGATTCTTGTCGTTGAGGAAGTCGGCCGGGGCGTACGTAGCCGGGTCCTGCTGGCGCTGGTTCATCAGGAAAGTGGCGATGTCGCGCGCTTCTTCGGGGGTCAGGCGCAGGATGGGCATGGGGGTCATCTGCTGCACTTGGAGCTCGCTGCCGTCGTTGGGGCAGGTGGAGTGCTCGAAGTCGAAGACAAAGGGCAGGCCGTGCTTGGCGTAGTCCTCGGCGCTGAGGTCGCGTTTCTCGGTGGGGCAGTAGGGGCGGAGGCGCTGGCGCGGGTTGAGAATCCAGCGCACCAGGTAGTCGTAGTTCACCTTCTCGCCCACACGGCTCAGGTCGGCGGCAAAGTCGCCGGAAAGGTGCGGGGGGCTGAGCGAGTGGCAGCCCAGGCAGCCGCGGGCCTCGAAGAGCTGCCGGCCGCTCTCGGCGTTCCCGGGGGCCTGGCGGGGGATGGAATCGTCGAGCGCGTTCTGCCAGATGAAGGCGGAGATCTTGCGCACCTCGTCGTCGTTCAGGCGGAAGCGCGGCATCTTGGTGGTGGGCCGCCAGGCGTGCGGGTTCTCGAGCCAGACGGGAATCCACTCCGGGCGCAGCTTGGCGCGGATTTCCTTGAGGTTGGGGCCGACCTTCTTTTCTTCACGCAGCAGGTCGCGGGCGCGGACTCGGAGCTGCTCGGCCTTGGCGTCGAGGCCGCTGATGCGGACGCGCAGGGCCTCGGCCAGGTCGTAGTAGCGGCGAGCTTCTTCGGCGCCGGGGGCGGTGTCGCCGAGCTGGATGTTGCGCTGGATGTCGCGCTCCCACTGGCTGCGCAGCAGGGCGGTCTGGCGGATTTCGAGCTGGGTGGCCTGGAAGCGCTCGCGCTCGTCGTCGAAGCCCTCGAAGCGGTGGCAGCCGATGCAGCCCTTGAGGCGGAAGAGCTCCTTGCCGCGGTTCAGCGTTTCCGCGTTGGCGATGACCATGTCGCGGGAGTGGCACTGCTGGCAGCCGGCCTCAAAGTTTTCGCGGTAGTAGAGCGGCCAGAGCCAGTACTTGTGGCGCCCGTGGCCTTTGACGAGGCTGGAGGTGGCGCGGCCGTTGCCGCCGTGGCAGGGCGAACAGCCGAAGCGCTCCGGGTCGTGGACGCGGAGCAGCTCGCGGTTGGGGTGGCTGACGAAGGCGCGGAGGTATTGCTCTTCGGTGCGCGAAAGGGAGCGTCCGCCGGGGTTGGTTGCGACCTCGGTGAGCGCGGCCAGCGAGATATCCACTGGCTCGCGCACGCCCAGGTGACAGGACTCGCAGCGGTCGACGAGGTCGGTGTCAATCACGTGGATCTGCCGGATGTCGATGTCGAAGTTGCGCGCCTTGGAGCGCAAGCCTTCGAGCTGCACACGCGATAGCCCCAGCGTGTTGGCCTGCATGTAGGCCTGGAGCTGGGTGTTGAGCGCGGTCACGTTCTCGCGCAGGGTGACCAGCTCCGCGAGCAAATCGGCCTTGCGCTGCTTGAGCCCGTTGTAGGCCTCCTCGAGGGCGTCGAAGTCGTAATGGACGGCTTCGATGCGGCCTTCCGGGGTGGGCAGGCGCGCGGTCCACCCGCGCTGCTTGGTTTGGTCGATTTGCTGCTGGAGGCGCTGCTTCCGGCTCTCGGTGGAGGCAATCTCGGCCTGGTAGGTCAGCGCGCCGATTTCGCCGCGCATCTCGGCATAGGTGGTGGTGAGGGCGAGAATGCGGCGGTCGATGTCGACCAGCTCGTCGTTGATTTCCTTCTCGCGGGGTGCGATAGCGGCGCGGGCGGCCTCGAGCTCGGTGTTCAGTTTCTGGTATGTAGGTGACTGCTCGAGCGCGGTTTCCTTCGCGGCCTGGTCGGCGATGGCCTTGTCGAGGAACTTGCCATAGACCTGGGCGAAGTACTCCTGGTAGTCCTTCCACGGCCGCAGGCCGTAGAACTCGTCATAGAGCGCCCAGAAAAGGGAGAGCAGAAGGAGGATGGAGGAAACCAGCAGCGGACCGCTCATGGAGCGGCCCGTGACGGGGTCGTGCTGGGGGACTACCGGCTCCGCCACCCGGCGCCTCCTCCGCGGTGAGGTCTCACACCGTGAACCATGGCGTCACCCAGACGTACTTGATGCGGAAGAGCAGCCGGGCCAGCATCTTGATGGGCAGGCCCATCATGGTGATGAAGAAGAACTGGATGGTCAGGTACTGCACCAGCCCCATGCGGTTCAGAATCCGGCGCGTGAAGGCGTTGAGGGTCATCAGCTTGTGGACCAGCAGGCCCGCCAGCACGTAGTAGCCGCCCACCACCAGCGCGCCGAAGACAATCTTCGCCGGCCAGTTGTCGGGCGGGATGATGTAGTAGAGCGGCCAGAGCTCGTGGAGGTCCTGGTTGACCTCGAAGACCAGCTTGTTGTGATCCCAAGTGGCTCCGGGCCAGAACCACATCCAGCCGGGCCCGCGGATGAAGGTGCCGATGATAATCATCAGCACCCACAGGCCGAGGAAGCCGAAGAGGAAGGAGAGAATGGCGATGCGGCGCTGGCGGAAGGTGTAGTAGCCGTTGCCGAGCGGGTTGGCGTCCACGTAGGGGATGACCATCAGGCCGATGATGATGAGCGTGGGCATGACCACGCCGGCGATCCAGGGGTCGAAGTAGACCAGCATCTCCTGCAGGCCAAGGAAATACCAGGGCGCCTTGGCCGGGTTCATGGTGAGGTTGGGGTTGGCGGGCTCTTCCAGCGGCGCGTTGAGGGTGATGGACCAGACCATGAGCACGAAGGTGACGATGATGGCGGCGAGGAACTCGATGCGCATGAGATACGGCCAGACGTGGACTTCGCGCGGCCACTCGGGGCGGTAGGGGAACGTCTTGCGGTGGTGGCTCTTGGCTTTGCCCGGGTCTTTTTCCAGCTCGGCGATGAGCCGATCGTTGGCCAGCGCCTGGCGCAGGCCGTACCAGGTGTAGAAGGGAACCAGGAAGAGCAAGGCGACGATGGGAATGTTGTCCGGCGCGGAGGTGATTTCCCACAGTTGGTGAAGGTCGAAGCCGCCCATGGCTCCCTCAGCCTTGCATCCCGCTGGGCCGCATGATGACCGGCCGCGGGCCTTTCTGATCTTTTATTTCCGATTCCAGCATCACCGCCCCGGGGCCGGAGATGCCGCCGTCCTTCCGCACCCGCCAGAAGTGGACCACCATGAAGATGGAGGCGAGCAGCGGGAGGGCGATGCAGTGCCAGATGTAGGAGCGCAGCAGGGCGCTGGCGTCGACGATGGAGCCGCCCAGCAGGGCGAAGCGCACGTCGTTGTAGGGCGTCATGCCGAGCTGCGGGCCGAAGGGGCCTTCGTGGCCCAGCAGCGGCGTGGCGCGGGCCATGTTGGTGCCGACGGTGACCGCCCAGAAGCCGAGCTGGTCGTCGGGCAGCAGGTAGCCGGTGAAGCTCAGCAGCAGCGTCAGCACCAGCAGGATGACCCCGATGCACCAGTTGAACTCGCGCGGCGTTTTGTAGGAGCCGGTGAGGAAGACGCGGAACATGTGCAGCCACACGGTGATGATCATCAGGTGCGCGGCCCAGCGGTGCATGTTGCGCAGCAGCTTGCCGAAGGGGACGTCGTGCTCCAGGTAGAGGATATCGCGGAAGGCCTGGACCTTGGAGGGGTTGTAGTAGAACATCAGCAGCACGCCAGTGAGGGTGAGCACCAGGAAAACGTAAAAGGTGATGCCGCCCATGCCCCAGGTGTAGGCGTAGCGCACCGCGTCGCGGTTGATCTTGGCCGGGTGGAGGTGGAAGAAAACGTTGGTCAGGACGCTGAGGGCGCGGTTGCGCGGCTCGGCGTCGTGCTTGACCCGGAAGATGGAGCGGTAGAGCGCGGTCTTCTGCGGGTCCTTCAGCGCTTCCAGCTCTTCCTTGGCCTTGGCCTCGACGACCTTGCGCGCTTCCTGCGCCTTGTCGACCAGCGCGGCGACGCCTTTCTTGCCGCCGTTGGCCTTTTCCTGGTTTTCTTCCGCCATCGTTCTCCTGCGATGCTGGTGCGGATGGAAACTTACACGACGATGTAGGCTCCGGAGCGGCCGTCGCCGTCATCGAACTGGCAGCGCTTGCCTTTTTCGCACTGGTAGAGCCGGCTGGTGTCCACGACGATTTCGCCCTGAGCGTTGATCTCGACGTAGGCGCGGTCCATCGGCCGCGGCGCCGGGCCTTCGAAGTTCACTCCGTCCGAGTCGTAGCCGCTGCCGTGGCAGGGGCACTTGAACTTGTTCTCGCCCAGCTTCCAGTCGGGGGTGCAGCCCAGGTGCGTGCAGCGGGCGTAGATGACGAACAGCCGGTCGGGCTTCTTCACCACCCAGACGCGGAAGTCCTGCTGGAACTTGGTCTCGACCCCTAGGCCGAAGTCGGCCGCGGTGCCGATGGTGAAGATGGTCTTGGGCTCGAACAGCGTGCGCGGGAAGAAGAACCGCATCACCATCAGGCCCAGCGCGGCCACGAAGCCCCAGATGATGCCCCAGACGATGCGGCGGCGCAGCGCGACCGGTTCAACGGTGGGTTGGGCAGCCGCAGGCGCTTTCCCGGTTGCCGCAGGCGCAGTGCTCATTCCTCGCCGCTTCCCTCCGCCGAGTGAACCGCGTCGCTTGGGGCCGACGCTGTAGAAGTTTTCATCTTATAGTGCAGCCCACTCGCGCTGTCAAGCCAACTCGGCGCTCCGGAAGAACCGACGACATCGGGGCTGCGTTTGACGCGCCAATACGACCTTTACGCTGAACGCCCTTGCCGTTGCAAGAAGCACGTCTTGGTCCCCCTAATCTGTGCTCATCTGTGGTTCCAATATTCTTGCTTGCGTTGCGTTGGCGTCACAGACCGCGTACTCAATTCGACTTCAGTAATGTATGTGCTGGTTCAGAATGATCGGTGACACTCAGAAAGCTCTGTTTTGGCTCCTTGCTGCAATCCATGCAAGCTGCGGGAGTTGACCGCCTGTGACTCCATCTCTCAACAGAAGCCTTTTTCTTGGCTTTTCTGAGGGTCACGGCCACAAGTTGCCTTAAATCCAGCGTAACCGTATGATCTCAGAACCGGTTAGACTCCTGGAAAAGTGTAACCGATCATGTGAACGAGTACAATGTATTGACTCTCCCCCCCCGCGGTTGCTAGAATCCGCCGCAACGAGTCGAACATGGCCGTGGGGGCTTTCTATGACCTCTACGTCAAGCACGGCAGCGAAAAGATTCCTGACGCCGCAAACTGTGGCCGCCCGAACGCGCGCGTGGGGGTGAGCAAGTGAAAAAGCTCTTCGTGGTGGTGTTGGCATTGGTTGCAATCGGTTATGGCCTATGGCACTTGGGCCTCATCGGTCGTGCCTGGGGCAGCGATCCCTGCAAGCTGCTGACCAAGCAGGACGCCGAAGCCGCTCTCGGAGGAGCTGTCGATGGCCCGCACACCAAGGCTGTAAAGAGTTGGAAATCTTGCGGCTATCGCGGCCAAGGGGACATGGAGAGTGTGACACTGAACATGGAAGTGAGAGACCCATGTGCGGACCTAACCGACATCGCCGATCCCAGCATAATAAGGGGCGGGACGCAGCTCAGCGGGATTGGTGACGAGGCCGTGGCGAGCAGCATGAGTTTCGTAAATGCCATATACGTGCGTAAGAAGAATGTTTGCTTCTATGTCATCGCCACTGACTATGATGCGCGCAGAAGCCCGCCCATTCCAGCGGCCCAGTTGCGCAACCTAGCTCAGACGGCCGCAACCCGTCTTCCTTGATAGCCCACTCGCGCTGTCAAGCGAGCTCGGCACTAGCAGGAAACCGTCGCGGCGACCGACTTCAGCACCAAATCCGCCAGGCAGGCGATGAACTTCGGCGAGTCGTTCAGCGCCGGCATCACCTCGAACTGCTCGAAGCCCAGCTTCTCCGCCTGCTCTCGCGCCTCGATGTCAATCTCGTAGAGCGTCTCGATGTGCTCGGTCACGAACGAAACCGGAACCACCAGCACCCGCCTCGCCCCCGACGCCCGCACGTTCTGCAGCGTCGTGTGCAGCATCGGTTCCGTCCACCGCCCCGGGCCCACGCGGCTCTGGTAGCAGAGCTGCGCCGGGTTTGACCATCCCCCGCGGCGCAGTGCCAGCGCCACTGTCTCTTCCGTCTGGCGGCAATAGGGGTCGCCCGACTCGATCACGCTCAGCGGAACCCCGTGGGCGCTGAACACCAGCGCCGGCGGCTGGCCGGCCGGGAAGCGCTCCAGCGCCTGGTTGATTCGCTCCGCCATGGCGTCGAGGTAAAGCGGATGGCGGTGGAACTCCCCGACTGTCCGCGCCGCAATCCCCAAGCTCTTCGACCTCCGCTCCCACTCCTTCAAGCTGCTCCCCGTGGTCACCTTCGAGTACTGCGGGTAGAGCGGCAGCAGCACCAGCTCGTCCGGGTGTGCCGCCGCCACCGCGCGCACCACTTCTTCCGTCAACGGATGCCAGTAACGCATCGCCACCCACACCCGCGCTTCCACCGTGCGCCCGAGCTCCTGCTCCAGCGCCCGCGCCTGCCGCTCGGTCAGCTCCCGAATCGGCGACCCCCCGCCGACTTCCTTGTAGTGGTGACGCACCTTGCCCGCCCGGTTCCGCGCCACCAGCTTCGCCAGCGTCGGTCGCGCCAGCCGCGCAAACGGAAAGTCAATGATGTCGGGATCGGAAAACAGGTTGACGAGGAAGGGTTCGACGGCGTCGAGCGAGTCCGGCCCCCCCAACTGAAACAGCACCACTCCGATTGAACGCTTATCGGCCATCAACCAGCTTGTTGAACGAACAGGAAGGCGGGGCAACCCTTCAGGGTTGCCATTACGCACGGCACTGGAGGAGGGGCTTTAGCCCCTGAGGCGACTTTATCTCTGTCCATTCTCTGTGTACTCTATGCCTCTGTGGTGAGAAGCTTGTTCTGAATTCTTCTCTGCGGCTCTCTTTGTTCTTCTCGGCGTTCTCTGCGGTCGTCTTTCTTCCCTACGCCTTCACAGTCGCGCCCTGACGCAATCCCCCCACCGCCGCAATCACCGCCTCCGTGAATTCATCCGTCGTCGCCGTGCCGCCCAGGTCCGGCGTCAACGGCCCGCCCGCGGCAAACACCGCCTCAATCCCGCCCCGCACCTGCTGCGCCGCCGCCGGCTCGTTCAAATGTTCCAGCATCATCGCCGCCGAGAGACTAATGGCCGTCGGGTTGGCCTGGTTTTTTCCCGCGATGTCCGGGGCGGTCCCGTGAACCGCTTCGAACACCGCGTACTCGTCCCCCACGTTCGCCCCCGGCACCACTCCCAGCCCGCCCACCAACCCCGCGCACAGGTCGGATACGATGTCGCCGTAGAGGTTCGACGTCAGCAGCACGTCGAACCTCTCCGGCTTCAGCACCAGTTGCATCGAAACGTTGTCCACGATGATTTCGGTGTAGGGAATCTCCGGGTAGTCCTTCGCCACCTTCCGGCAGCATTGCAGGAACAGCCCGTCCGACAGCTTGAGGATGTTGGCCTTGTGGATGGCGCAGATTTTTTTGCGCCCGTGCCGCCGCGCGTACTCAAACGCATACCGCGCAATCCGCGTCGACGCCTTCTCCGTAATCACCTTCAGGCTCTCCACCACCCCCGTCACCACCGTGTGCTCCAGCCCGGCGTAGAGGTCTTCCGTGTTCTCCCGCACGATGACCAGGTCCACGTTCTCAAACCGTGTCTTCAGCCCCGGAAGGTTTTTCACCGGGCGCACATTGGCGTAGAGCTCCAGCGCCTGCCGCAGCGCCACGTTCAGGCTGCGGTGGCCTTCGCCGATCGGCGTCGCCGTCGGCCCCTTCAGCGCCACCCGGTTCCGCCGGACGCTCTCCAGCCAGTCGGCCTGCAGGAAGCGCTCGCCCCGCCGTTCCGCCACCGGCTCGGCCTTCACCGGCTCCCACTCGATCTTCGCCCCGGTCGCGCCCAGGATGCGCTGCGCCGCCGCCGCCACTTCCGGCCCGATGCCGTCCCCGGGAATCAAGGTTACTCGATGCATAAGTGTCCGCATTCTACGGTCATTCCCTCCTCCGTACAAGCTACGTGCTAGACTGTCTGTGGTTTCGATTCAACGATCAACGAATCCATGCGCGCCGACCTCCACCTCCACACCCATTACTCCGACGGCGCCGAATCCCCCGCCGCCGTCGTCGAGCGCGCCCGCGCCGCCTCCCTCGACCTCATCGCCCTCACCGACCACGACTCCATGGGCGGCTGGCCGGAAGCCTGCGTCGCCGCCGCCAAGGCCGGCCTCGACCTGCTCGCCGCCGCCGAGTTCACCGCCACCCACCGCGGCCGCGAAGTCCACCTGCTGGGCTACTTCCCCGCGCCCCCGGGCAGGGAAGTGGCCGGCCACTTGAAGGCCATGCAGGCCTTCCGCCGTCAGCGCATTCAAACCGCCATCGAGCGCCTGCAGCAGCGCGGCGTCCCGGTAGCATTCGACGATCTCCCCCGCGCGCCGCAGTGCGAGAGCGTGACCAGCGCGCACCTGGCCCTGCTGCTGGCCGAGCGCGGCTACGCCCGCTCGACCCGCGCCGCCTGGCGCGGGCTGCTCAGCCGCAAGCGCGGCCTGCTGCCGCAGTTCGAAGTCACCGCCGAGGAAGTCATCCGCGTCATCCACTCGGGCGGCGGCCTCGCCGTCTGGGCGCACCCCGAGCGGCCGCAGTTCCGGACGCGCCTCGAAGAGTTGGCCGCGCTGGGCCTCGACGGCGTCGAAGCCGCCAACGGTCATCGCGGACGCCAGCCGGCCCGGGACTGGCAGGCCCTGGCCAAGGAGGTGGGCCTGGTCGCCACCGGCGGCTCCGACTGGCACGGCCCCGAGGCCTTCGGGCCCCTGGGCTCCTTCTCCGCCGACGAATCCCTCCTGGGCGATTTCTTGGAACGGCTGGGCAAGCGCGATTATGCGGCTGCGAGCGGCAGTTGACAGCCGCGAGCGCGCTTGCTATAAACTACGTAGGCGCAGTTGAGTGCGCGCCAAACTGTTCATTGGAGACGACACGCATGGGCCTGCAAATGACGGAAACGGCCGTTAGCAAGGTGGTGGAAGTGCTGGAGACGCAGAACCCCAAGCCGGCCGGGCTGCGCATCGGCGTCATGGGCGGGGGCTGTTCCGGCTTCCAGTACCAGATGGTGTTCGAAACCACGCCCACCCCCATGGACAAGGTCATGGAGTTCAACGGCCTCAAGGTCTTCGTCGACCAGACCTCCTACATGTACCTCGACGGCACCCGGGTGGACTACATCGACTCGCTCGAAGGCTCCGGCTTCAAGTTCGAGAACCCCAACGTCAAGAACACCTGCGGCTGCGGCAGCTCCTTCAGCGTCTAACTGCTGCCGACAAGCCTCTTGTTCGTTCAGCCCAGCGGCCCCTGCCGCTGGGCACTAAAAGCTCCGCCATGAAATGGCTCCGGTGGGTGATTCTCATCCTTGCCCTCACCGAAGGCGGCTGGTTCGCCTTCGACGGCCTCCGCGCCCTCACCGTCGGCGACTACGTCACCCCAACCACCGGACGCTACGCCGGCCAGCTCGGCCCCTGGGCGCGCGTGGTCTCCGCCGCCGGCCTCGAGCCCCGCTCCACCCTGATGAAATCCATCTTCGCGGTTTACGGCTTGCTCTGGCTGGTGGCAATGGCCTGTTTCGCTGCCGGGTGGCGCTGGGCGTGGCATGCCATGCTCGTTGCGGCGATTGGCGCGCTCTGGTACCTACCCTTCGGCACCCTCCTCAGCCTCCTTCAGGTTGTCTTGTTATTTGCCCTGCGCTCCAGGGCGGGGGACTGGAAGCCAGTGGGGTCAGGGCTTCAGCCCTGACATCAAAAGTCGCAAAAAGAAACTAGGGGCTTCAGCCCCTGAGGTTCTAATTCATCATCGCTTGCAGCCGCCGCATCGCCAGCCGCGCGGCGGGGTAGCCGGGCTGCTCGCGCAGCGCCAGCTTGTAGTTCTCCAGCGCCGGGCGGAACTGGTGCCGGTGCTCGTAGACGCGCCCGAGGTTGAAGTAGGGGAAGCAGCGCGACTCGTAGCGCGGCGCCCGCGTGGCCCGCAGGAGCCACGCGATGGCTTCCTCCAGTTCCCCCTTCTCGATCAGGTAGGCCCCGATGTCGTTGTAGGGGTTGCCGAAGTCGGGGTCGACCGCGATGGCGCGGTGGCACTCGGCGATGGCCTCCTCCAGCCGTCCCTGGAAGCTGTAGGTCCAGCCCAGAAACGTGTGCGCCTCCGCGGTCGGGTGCAGCTCGATGGATTTCTTATAGAGCGCCACTGCGGCGTCCAGCTCGCCCTTCATTTGCTTCTCGTAGGCTTGCTCGAACAGCTCGTGCGCTCGCTCTTTGAGTATCGTCTCGTCCGCCATGACTTGCCTGCCTTCCATTATCCGCCCCTGCTCCGACTAACGCAAGCCGTGGTGCTTTCAGTTACAATTGAGCCGGCGGCCAGGCGATGAAGATTGCCCTCATCCAAATCAACCCCACCGTCGGCGACTTCGCCGGCAACAGCGCCAAGATCCGCGCCCGCGCCGAGGAAGCCCGCGCTCGCGGCGCCGACCTCGCCGTCTTCACCGAGCTCTGCCTCTGCGGCTACCCGCCCCGCGACTGGGTCGAGCGTCCCAGCTTCCTCGACGACAACCGCCGGGCTTTGGAGTTGTTGGCCGCCTCGCTCCCGCTCCTCCCCGCCATCGTCGGCTTCGTCGGCCGCGCCCCCTCCGATACCGGCAAGCCCGCCGCCAACTGCGCCGCGTTGCTGGCCGACGGCCGCGTCCAGTTCACCCAGCAGAAGATGCTCCTGCCCACCTACGACGTCTTCGACGAAGCCCGCACCTTCGCCCCGGCGACCGAGCAAAGGATTCTCTCCTTCTGCGGCTCCAAAGTCGCCCTCACCATTTGCGAAGACTGCTGGAACGACCGCACCTTCTGGAAGCACCGGCTCTACCTCCGCGACCCGGTCGAAGAGCTGGTGGGGCAGGGAAGCAACCTGCTCCTCAACATCTCCGCCTCGCCCTTCAGCGCCGGCAAGCGCAAGCTGCGCCTCGAGATGATGCAAGCGCTCGCTCGCCGCCACCGCATCCCCGCCGTGCTGGTCAACCAGGTGGGCGGCAACGACAGCCTGGTCTTCGACGGCTCCAGCGTCGCCGTCGACGCCACCGGCAAAGTCTGCGCCCAGGCGCTCTCCTTCGAGGAAGACCTGGTGCTCTTCGACACCGCCACCGGCGCCGGCGACCTCCACGACCAGCCCGACGACGGCGTGGAAGAAATCTACGATGCCCTCGTCCTCGGCACCCGCGATTACGTCTACAAGTGCGGCTTCCGCCGCGCCATCGTCGGCATGAGCGGCGGCATTGACTCCTCCGTCGTGGCCGCGCTGGCCGTGGCGGCGCTGGGGAAGGGAAACGTCCTCGGCGTCGGCATGCCCGGGCCGTATTCCTCCGAAGGCAGCCTGCGCGACGCCCGCGCCCTGGCGCAGAACCTCGGGATCGAATTCCTGAGCCTCAGCATCAACGACGTCTTCGCCGCCTACCGCGCCGCGCTGGCCGAGCCCTTCCGCGGCCGCGCCGAAGATGAAACCGAAGAGAACCTCCAGGCGCGCATCCGCGGCAACCTGCTCATGGCGCTCTCCAACAAGTTCGGCGCCCTGGTGCTCAGCACCGGCAACAAGTCCGAGCTCGCCGTCGGCTACTGCACCCTCTACGGCGACCTCGCCGGCGGCCTCGCCGTCATCTCCGACGTCCCCAAGATGATGGTTTACGAGCTGGCGCGCTTCCTCAACCGCGCGAGCGAAGTCATCCCCGCTGCCTGCCTCACCAAGGCCCCCTCCGCCGAGCTCCGCCCCAACCAGACCGACCAGGACTCGCTGCCGCCCTATGAGGTCCTCGACCGCATCCTGCAGGACTACATCGAGGACGGCTTGAGCGCCGCGGCCATCGCCGAGCGCCAGCGCGTCCCGCTCGAGCTAGTGCGCGGGGTCCTCGACCGCGTCAGCCGCGGCGAGTACAAACGCCACCAGGCCCCGCCCGGCCTCAAGGTCACCGCCAAGGCTTTTGGTCTCGGCCGCCGCTTTCCCATCGCGCAGAACTACACCGAGCCCTCGGCCTCCAAGGAGAAGTGAAATGCGTGCGCGCTTTACGGCGGCTGCCGTTCTGCTTGCGACTCTCGGAGGCGTCGCTCTCGCCCAGGAGCCCTCCGACCCGCAGGCCCAGGTCCGCCGCCACCTCGAGGCCTACCTGCGCTACTTCTACGCCTGGGGCGACGACGTCCAGGTCAAGGTCGGCCCGCTGCACGAGTCAACGCTCCCGGGAATCTCCACCACCCTCGTCGAAGCCCTCCAGGGCGAGCAGAAGTTCCAGCAGGTTTTTCTGGTCGGGGCTGAAGGCCGCCTCCTCGTCCGCGGCGAAATCCTCGACACCACCCAGGACCCCTTCGCGCCCGCCCGCCGGGGCGTCAACCTCATCAACCAGCCCGCCAAGGGCCCGGCCGACGCCCCCGTCACCATCGTCGAGTTCGGCGACTTCCAGTGCCCGACCTGCGCGCAAATCTACCCCACGCTCAAGAAGCTGATGGCCGAGCGCAAGGATGTGCGTCTCGTCTTCAAGGACCTGCCGCTGGTGAACAAACACGACTGGGCCTACGCCGCCGCCGTCGCTGGCCAGTGCGCCCTGCAACAGTCGCCGGAGGCCTTCTGGGCCCTGCACGACTTCTTCTTTGAGAACCAGGACAAGCTCAACGTCCAGAACCTCGACGCCCGCCTCGACCGCTGGGCCGAATCCAGGGACGGCACGGTAGGCCTTTCCGATCGGCGCTGGAGGGTTGACTCCGCTCAGTTCCGCACCTGCCGACAGGAGAAGTCCACCGCCCACCGCGTCGACGCCTCGCTCCGGGAAGCCGCCGCCCTCGGTCTCGTCAACACTCCTACGCTGCTCATCAACGGGCGGCCCCTGGTCGGCAACCAGCTCCGCGAAATCATCGACCGCCTCATCAACTTCGAACTCGCCCTCTACGAAGCACAGCAGAAGCAGCAGGGAAGCGCCCCGCGGTAAGCCCCCAACCTCTCTATGTCGTGGCCAGAGGGTGCCGTTGTACCCCCAATCCGTACTTAACATAACATCTGTTATCGGTATAGCGACGGATGCGCGGCGACGCGGCCCGGCAACTTGGAAGGCGCAGTTTGTTGACGTTTGAGTGGTTTGGGGGGTGTGTTCCCTTTCAGGCTCGCTGGACGCTGAAAAGATGAATCTGGTAGGGCGCGAGGTCGAGGTAAAGCCCGGGGTTCAGCAGTTCGTCGCCGTTTCGGTCGAGCACGTCGCCACTGAACACATCGCGCAGGCGGAGCTTGCGCCCGGCGACCCCGTGGAGGTGAAGCGGGACGTAGCACTGCGCCTGCTGTGGGGCGTAATTGACCGCCACCACCCGGCTCCCAACGCGGTGCTCCCAGCGGTGGGCCAGCACTTGTTGGAAGCTCGCGTTCCCTTCCCACGCCGGCCGAGGGTGGAGCAGCTTCCATTTGCCGTTGCCTAAGGCAGGCTGGCCCAACTCCCCAAGCAGCGACTCATAGAACTGCCGCACCTCGGCCTGCGGGGCTTCCTTGGGACGCCGCCGAAGCTGCACCGGCACGCGGAAGCGCCGCCCCTCGAGCTGCCCTTCGTGGAAGAAGCGCATCCCGGGCAGAGTAAAGGTCAGCAGGGCCGCGGCGCGGTGCTGCTCGAACGGGAACACTTCAGCGGTGCGGGGCTCGTCGTGGTTCTCCAGAAACCGCGCCGAGCGCGCCTGGAAGTCCGCCTCGGCGCACAGGTGGCCGTGCACCGGCCCGGCGCCCTGGTGCAGCAGCCGGTCGTAGAGCGTCTTATCGTAGGCGTAGTCGAAGCCCAGCGCCTGCAGCCGCCCCTCGAGTCCCCAGTAGGCCTCGGCGAGAAAGAGGAAGTCCGGGTGGCGGGCGCGCACGGCGTCAATCGCCTCCGCCCAGAACTCTCCCTCGGCGGCCGGGCCGTCGGCGGTCTGCGCGCGCTCGCCCCAGGTGCGGTCGAAAACCTCTTCGAGCACCAGCATGGCCATATCGCAGCGCACGCCGTCGCACTGCCCGGCAATGCCCAGCAGGGTCTCGATGAGCGCCGCGCGCGCCCCCGGGTGGCGGTAGTTGAGTTGCGCCGTGTCGCTCCAGCCGGGAAAGTGCGGGTCGCGCCCGTGGGCGAGCAGTCGCCGCCCGCGCGCCGTCTCGGCCACGAAGTAGCCGGTAGGGTCGTCCTGCTGGTCGTCCTCGGTTCCGTGGAGGTAATACTCCGGATGGGCGCGCACCCAGGCATGGTCGCGGGCGGTGTGGTTGGGGACGAAGTCGAGCAGCAGCCCGATTCCCTTCTTCGCCAGCGCACCGCGGAACCCCGCCAGCCCCTTGGGCCCGCCCAGGCTCTCGGCTGCTGTGTAGTCCTGCACCGCGTAGGGCGAACTGACGACGTCCTCCAGCGGATCGAAGCCGTCGAGCGCGCGGCTCATCTCCGGATGCCGCTCGATCAACTCCCTCGCCAGCCTCTCGCCCGCGGCCCCGGTCTGCCACACCCCCATCAGCCAGACCAGGTCGAACCCCAGCCCGGCGATTTCGTTCACGGCGCCGGCGGGCACTTGGGCCAGCCCGCCGCGGCGGGCCCCCGGCGGCGGCCTCCGGGACTTCCCTTTCGCGAGCGGTTGCATCTCGCCCAGCCACACCCGGGCGTTGATTTCGTACAACAACGGGTTCTGAGTTTCGTGGATTCGCAGGCTGGGCATAGCGTAGAATCACCCGGCGTGGTGAGGCGGCGATTATCGCGGAGGCCGCCCCCGGCGTCAATCTGTCATCAAGGCAGTATCCTGATTTCGGTTCAACCCCGTGTCTCTTGCCACAGGGGACCCCGCGGCATCCTTCGGCTTCGCTCAGGATAAAGGAGCCGCTGGGTTGAACCTCGTTGGGAACTGTAATTTCCCCCGGCCTGAGGCGTAGTACCCAGTGAAGGACGAGAAGACAGGTGGGATGGCCAATGAATCACTGGAGCCAGTCGTCCGCCGGGCGCGGGAAGGTGACGCCGACGCCTTCGGGGAGCTTTACCACCAGTTCTATCCCCGGGTGCTGGGTCTCTGCCGCCACCTCCTGGGCTCGCGCGAGGCGGCCGAAGACGCCGCCGGCGAGGTGTTCATCCGGGTGCAACGGGCGATGAAAACTTTTGACAGCGCGCTTCCCTTCCCTCGCTGGCTGCTGAGCATCGCCAGCCACCACTGCATCGACCAGTTGCGCCGCCGCCGCGTCGAGCACCGGCTGTTCGACCCGGCCGAGGTCGAAACCCACGACCCGGCCTCGCTCTCGGCCTCCCCGCTCCAGGACTTGGTCGCCGCGGAGCGCCGCGACGCCGTGCGCAGCGCCGTCGAGGCCTTGCCGGAGCGCTACCGCATGCCGCTGGTGCTGCGCTACTACAGCGAAATGAGCTACGATCAGATTGCCGGCTCCCTCGGCCTCAACCGCAACCACGTCGCCACCCTGATTTTCCGCGCCAAGCAGGAGCTCCGCCGCGTGCTCGAGCGCCAAGCCTCGGCCCCGGCGGCCAGCCCGCCGAAGCCCGAAGGGCGTAGGTGGGGAAAGGAGCGAGTCCAATGAGCTGCCTTCCCGAGCCGACCTATTTCATCTACGTGGACGGCGAGTGCTCGCCCGACGAAGCGCGCCGCGTCGAGGCTCATCTTGCCGCCTGCCCGCGCTGCCGCGCCTTGGTCGAAGGTCTGCGCGCCGAGAATGTGTTTCTGACCGAGGCCTTGCTCGAAGTCGACGAGGCCGTGCTGCCCGCCGCCCGCGGCTTCCGCCTGCTCGACCTCGCCTGGACCACCGCCGTCGTCCTCGTCGCCGCCGGCAGCGCCCAGGTGGCCTACAACTGGTTTACCGAGGTCGAGACCCCCGCCGGCACCGGTTGGCTCAATCCCTTCAACCTCGGCGTCCAGGTCCAGCTTTTCTTCACCAGCCTTTTCTATCTTCTCAGCGAAGGAGCCTCCATGCTGGCTTCTCTGACCACCACCGTGAGCGCGCTGTTGCTGGCCGTCGGCTTCATTGCCGGCGCCGCCCTGCTCTGGCGGCGCCGCCAGACGCCCCGGTTCATGCTGGTGACGCTCTCCCTGCTGGTTGCGTTGGGTCTCGCCCAGCCCGCCGGCGCGGTCGAGCACCGCGCGGTCAAGAAGGGCACCGTGACTATTGCGGCCGGCGAAACTCTGGACGACACGCTTATCGCTCACGCCCAGAGGATCACCATCGATGGCACGGTGACCGGCAACGTGATTGCCTTCGCGGAACGGATCGAGGTCAACGGCACAATCAAAGGTGACCTGATCGCCTTTGCCAAGGGCGTGAATGTGGCTGGCCGGGTGGACGGCAACGTGTTTGCCTTCGCCCAGGGGTTCAACTTGACCGGCCAGGTCGGGCAGAGCGTCTACAGCTTTGCCGAGGGCATCAATGCGGCGCGCGAGGCCCAAGTAACCGGGGACCTGGTCGGGTTCGCAGAAGGGCTCAACGTGGACGGGAAAGTGGGGCGGGATTTGATCGCCTTCGCTGCGGACGCCAACCTCGCCGGAGGCGGGGTGGTGGGCCGCCACATGAAGATCCGCGGCAAGGAGATCAATATCTCCTCCGGCGCGCAGGTGGGCGGTGACGTCAGCATCCGGGCGCAGAAGCAGGACGATGTTCACGTCGATTCCGGCGCGAGCATCGCCGGCAAGACCGACATCAAAATCTCCCCGCCGCGCCCCAGCCGGCGGCTGACTCCCCGTTTCTATGTTCAGAACGCGCTGGGTCTGGCCATCGTCTTCCTGCTGGGACTCTTCCTGTACTGGCTCTTCCCTGTCCTGCGCACGGCGCGGGTGGCCGGGGGCTCGGAGCTGGGCAAGCAGATTGGGGTCGGCGTCGTCGCCCTGGTGGTCCCGCCGGTGGTCG
>Ga0137796_10000269_pt2 | contig 30009 bp, 30 predicted proteins | sample OV2TP3_FD_97704 | JGI IMG/M metagenome (GOLD analysis project Ga0137796, IMG submission 97704) | reverse complement strand
GTTCACCTGGATGGTGACGTCCTTGGCCCGCTGGCGATCTGCTCCATGGTGTCGCACCCGGCCATCGCCGCCAGCCCCAGCAGCAGCAGGACGCAAACTGTTCCAGCCTTCATGGCTTCTCCTCGACGGTTTACCCCCGCCATTCTACCCGCGGCCGCCGCCGCAGGCGAGGACTTTAGCGGGCTACTTCTCCGGCGTCAGCCACAGAACCTGGTACGGCGCCAGGTGCAAGTCCAGCCCCCCGCTCTTCGCCTCCACCACCTTCCCGCTCAGCATGTCCTCCCACCGCGCGGCCGCCCCGATTTCCTCCGCGCGGAGGCGAACCTCCCGCTGCCGGTCGCTCACGTTCGTCAGCGCCAGCACCACCTGGCCGGCATCCTGGGCCGTGCGCAGCACGCAGAACACCGCGGGGTCCCCGCGCAGCACGCGCTGGCCGGCGTTGGGATGGAAGGCCGACGAGGCGGTGCGGACCTCGAGCAGGCGGAAGAACCGGCGCGCAATCTGGTGGCAGGTGCATCCCTCGTCGCCCAGCAGCTCGAAGAGCTTGCGCTCGAAGATGGTGGCGCGGTTGATGTCGCGCGCCACGCCCGTCTGCCGCACCGCCTCCTGGTCGTTCTGCCCGCCGACCAGGCCGAGCAGATAGATGCCCGGCACGCCCATCAGCGCCAGCGCGATGGAGCGCGAGGCCACGAACCGCTCCACCTGCAAGGCCAAGCTCTCGCCGCTGTCCTCGCGGTTGAGCGCATTGAACCAGGTGATGTTGAGCTCGTAGGGGGCCTGGCCGCCGTCGCCGGTGTCGCGGTAGCTCACCAGGCCGCCGTGCGCCCGCACGCGCTCGACCAGCGCCTCCACCTCCTCGGGCGGCACCAGGTTCTTCACCGGCAACACCCCCACGCCGTCGTGAGAGTCGAGGAAGTTGAAATAGGTGGTCGTGTCGGAGACGCGCTCGAGTGAGGCCGCCCAGTCCGCCAGCCGCGTGCAGTCGCCCTTCACGAACGCCAGCAGCACCAGGGGCGGCAGGGCGAAGTTGTAGACCATCTGCGCCTCGTTGCGGCCGTCACCGAAGTAGCGGATGTTGTCCTCGTGGGGCACGTTGGTCTCGGTGAGCAGGGCCACGTGCGGGGCCACCAGGTCCAGCACCAGCCGGAAGAGCTGCACGATGCAGTGCGTCTGCTGCAGGTGGGCGCTCGAAGTCCCCAGCTCCTCCCACAGGTAGGTGACCGCGTCAAGGCGGATGATGTCCGCGCCCCGGCGCACGTACATCAACAGGATTTCCAGGATGCGGATCAGCACCTGCTCGTATTTGAAGCTTAAGTCGATCTGGTCAGGGCCGAAGGTGGTCCACACCAGCTTGGGGCCGTTCACGGTCTGAAAGGTGGTGAGCAGGGGCGTGGTGCGCGGGCGCAGGATGAGCTTCATCTGCTCGTCGCTGATGGGCTCCTTGGTCGAAAAAGTGGTGAAGAAGCGCTGGTAGTGGGGGTTGCCGTTGAGGAACTGCTGGAACCACCGGCTCTTGGAGCTGACGTGGTTGATGACGCCGTCGAACATCAGCCGGAAGTTCTGGCTCAACTGCTCGATCTCGTCCCACGAGCCCAGGTTGGGGTCCACCTCCTCGAAGTCGATGACCGCGAAGCCGCGGTCGGAGGAATAGGGGAAGAAGGGCAGGAGGTGGATGGTGTTGATGAGGCGCTGGAAAAAAATCTGCGCCAGGTCGGCGAGGGCCTGCAGGGGCTTCTTGCCCGGGCTGCGCACCATGTCGCCGTAGGTGATGAGGATGACGTCGCGCTCGGTGAAGCGCTCGGCGGGGTTGAAGTCCTCCTCTTCTTCAATCATCTCCGGGGTTTTGTGGGCGTGGTAGACGCGCAGGATGCGCTCCAGCTCGGGGTAGCACGCCGCGGCCCGCTCGCGGCCGTAGAGGAAAGTCAGCTTGTCCAGCAGCGCCGCGCGCTGTTCGGGAGAGATTTCCAGCAGCGGGCGGGCGTAGTCGGGCTCCTTCAGGTGCAGATGCCGCGCCCACGACGGCGTGGCCACGCCTTCCTCGCGCTCCGGCATTGCCTCTCCCGCGCTTGCGATTCGCTGGCGGAATCCTAGGCTGCGCTCCCACTCAAGTCAACGCATAGGAACGTCTATTGGGAAACACAGGAAGGCTCCTTCGCGCTCAGGAGGCCGGCTGGCCCAGGCGCTCGAACTTGGCTTTGAACTGTGGCTTGCGCATGGTGTAGAGAGCGTAGCCCGCTCCGATGAGGGCAAAGAAGATGGACGCGATACCGCCACCCGATTGAGTCTCCAGGGTAACGAAGTTGATGATCACCCCAATCAGCAGCTCAAGGCTGAAGGGAATCTGTTCAGTCTTCATGATAATCAGGGAGTAGAAGATGACGTCGCCCAGCGCCACGCTGAGGATGGTCAGCACCACCACCAGAACTTGCCCCATCCGCTCGATCTTCCCCATGCCGGCGTGCACGGCCCTGGCCACCAGGTAGCCGATGAGAATGGCGCCGTAAAGGAAGATGCGCTCGAGCCAGTAGGCCACCAGGCCCCAGGCCAGCGCGCCCGCCACCATCGCACCCACGCCGTAGGCCAGGCCCTTCATGGGGTCGACGGGAATGGCTTCGTAGTCCATCCCCGCCTTGTCCAGGTCATGGTGCATCTGCTGCTGGCAGGGCTCGCAGTAGTAGACCGGGACGCCGTTGAGGAGGAGAATCTCCGAGACGGAAGTTCTTTGGCAGCCCTCGCAGCGGGCGTCGAAGCCCGGCGTGGCCTGATTGAGGGCTTCCGCCAGCGCCCGCACTAGCTCCGCTATCGCCTCCGCCTTCGGCCGCTTGAGCGAATAGTTCCACTTCCACTTCGCGAAATCGTTCCCTGACTCCTTCGGCTTGGCGTCGCCCTTGGCCGCTTGGACCGCCGGATGCTCCTGCACGGCCTTCTTCACGGTTTCATGGGTCTCGGTGGGCTTGAAGCGCGCCAGGATGGCCATGCCGTGCTGGTTCTCTGAGGTATCACGGCCGATGGCGAACAGGAAGCCGTCCCGCACGCCTACGACGCAGCCTTCCTTGTCGCCGTAGGGTCCTTGCTTCGGGCAGGGAGTGAAGCCGGTTGCCTGAGACAACTCGGTCAGGTAGTTCGCCATGACGTCCCTCCCGAGGTGAATCGGACTCGGCGGATTCTAGCATAGCTTCCGAGGCAAGAGAATTCCCGGGAGGAGATTAGCCGGCGGCGACATCCAGAATCATCATCACCACAAAGCCGACCATGGCGGCCATCGAGGCCAGGTCGGTGTTGCCGCTGCGCTCGGCCTCGGGAATCGTCTCCTCCAGAACGACGAAGACCATCGCCCCGGCGGCGAAGCCCATGGCGTAGGGCAGCACGGCTTGCGCGGACAGAACCGTCGCCGCCCCCACCACCGCCGCCACCGGCTCCACCACGGCCGAGAGTTGCCCGTACCAGAAGCTTTTGAGGCGCGAGAGCCCTTCCCGCCGCAGCGGCGCCGCCACGGCCAGACCCTCGGGGAAGTTCTGCAGCCCGATGCCTACGGCCAGCGCGATGGCCGCCGGTAGCGTGGCCGCCGGCAGGCCGGCGGCCACTGCCCCAAAAGCCACGCCCACGGCCAACCCTTCAGGAATGTTGTGCAGCGTAATCGCCGTCACCAGCAGCGTGGTGCGCTGCCAGCTGGTCTTGATTCCCTCGGCCTCGCTCAAGGGAAAGCCGAGGTGGAGATGCGGAAGCACCCGGTCGATTCCGCGGAGAAAGAGCGCGCCCGTCAGGAATCCGGCGGCGGCGGGGAACCAGGAGGGCACGCCGCTGCCGCTCGACATCGCGATGGCGGGCGCCAGCAGAGACCAGTAGCTCGCCGCCAGCATAACGCCGCTGGCGAACCCGAGCTGGGCGTCGAGCATCTTGCGGCTGATCTCGCGGGTGAAAAACACCGTGGCCGCGCCCAGGGCGGTCATCCCCCAGGTGAAGCACGTCGCCAGCAACGCCTGCAGGATGGGATGAAGAGCCGTGAACGATTCCATTCAGCGCTCGCAGAAAGACTGCCCCGAAGCAGGCAGAGGGTGGGCTGCTCGTCGTGCGGCGGGGCCAGTATAGCCCGGCGCTGAAGGCGGGACAAGCTGGCGCTTACGAGTCGCCCTCGTACCGCTGTTCTTTCCACGGGTCGCCGTAGAGGTGGTAGCCGTTGCGCTCCCACAGGCCGCCGACGTCGTGGTCGAGGAACTCGAGCCCGCGCACCCACTTGGCGCTCTTCCAGGCGTAGAGGTGCGGCACCACCAGGCGCAGCGGATAGCCGTGCTCGGGGTCGAGCGGCCGGCCATCGTGCAGGTGCGCGAAGAGCACCTCCTCGCGCAGCAAATCCTCGAGCGGCAGGTTGGTGGCGTAGCCGCCGTCGGCGTGCACCAGCACGTGGGCGGCCTCGGGCCTGGGCCGCGGTGCATGTCGGCCAAAACCTCCGACTGCGGCAACGCAAGCAGGTCGTCGTAGCTCAGCACCAGTGGCTGCTCCACCAGCCCGAAGACGCGGAAGTCCCAGGTGGCGCGGTCGAACCGCGGCACGCCGCCCAGGTGCAGCACCGGCCACTTCAGCGTCGCCACCTGCCCCGGCGGCAGGCGTCCGGCGCGCTGCATCTGTTCTTCCAGCCGCTTGCGCTCGCTGTTTTTCCAGAAAATGTTCATCCTTGTATTCTCTCTCGCGCGTTAGTCCATTGGAATTCAATACCCGTTACAGGCCTGCGGACTCACCGGTCGCGAGTCGCTCTTTACGTAGCCGGCTCGACGAAGGATACTCTGGCTACGCCCATGGATGCCGAGCAGAAGCGCCAGAAGTTCCGCCGCGGGCTCGACCTCTTCAACCAACGGGAGTTCTTCACCTGTCATGAGCTGCTGGAGGAAATCTGGCTCGAAGAAACGGAAGAGGAAAAACCCTTCTACCAGGGCATCATCCAGGTCGCGGCCGCCTTCCACCACTATCTGAACGGCAACCTGACCGGGACGCTATCGCTGCTGCGCCAGGGCGTCGAAAAGCTCTGCCGCTTCCCGCCCGACTCCCACGGCCTCGACTTGGCCGGCTTCCTCGCCGCGCTCAACCCCTGGCTCGACCTGCTCGCCGCCGGCCTCCCCACCGACCACCTGCCGCTGCCGACCATCCGCACAGAGAGCTAGTTGGCACTGGCCCCCAGCGGCGGGGGCCGCTGGGCTGAACGGCAGAGTTCACTCAGCAGTCGGTTCGACGATGAGCTTGCCCTTCATGGAGCCGTGGCGCCAGCCGCAGCGGACCGAGCACTTGAATTCGTACTCGCCGGGCTTCTCGGCCGTGAACTCGACCGACGTCTCCTTCCCTTCCTCGAGGCGCACCTTGATGCCCAGCTCCTTGATCTCGATGCCGTGGTCGCGGTCGGTGGCGGTGATGAGCAGGCGCACGCGCTCGCCCTGCTTGACCCGGACCTCGGCGGGGTTGAACTCATACTTCTTGGCCGTCATCTTGATTTCGCGCACCGGCGGCGCCTGCTCGGCCGTGAGCGACAAGCAAGAAACAAACACTAGGACTGCGAAAATGAATGTGGCGGTTCTCTTCATCGCTGCTTCCTCCACCCTGCCTGCATACTTAGATGCACCCAGTGGCAGGGGCCACTGGGCTGAACGGTGGGTTCTTGCGGGTCGCCGGCGCACGGCACGGTTCGTGGGATCCGAGTCGCCGGTCGCGAGTCGCCAACTACCATTCCAGGAGGGCGGCTTCGGCAGCGAAGCCGGGGCCGAGCGCCAGCAGGACGCCGCGGTCGCCGGGCTGCGTGCCGTTTTGCATGACCTCATTCAACACGAAGAGCACAGTGGGCGAGGACATGTTGCCGTAGTTGCGGAGCACGCTGCGCGAGATGGCGACCTGGTCATCGCTCATGCCCAGTTCAGCTTGAATGCGGTCGATGACCTTGCGCCCGCCCGGATGCATCACCCAGTGGCGGACGTCGGCGCGCGCGAGCCCATGCGGGGGCAGCAGCTCGTTGAGGACTTTGTTCACAATCGGCGGGGCCAGATCGCGGATCGTGGGCGCGAGGATGATGCGCAATCGCCCCTCGCGCTGGTCGAAGCCGACCGAGCTCTGGCAGTTGGTGTCCAGCACGGAGGCGAACCCGGCGATGCGTGGCCCGGTGTCCGCGGCGCAGGTCACAATGCAGGCGGCGGCGCCGTCGGAGCAGATGGCGTTGCCGACGATGGTCTCGAGCGTCTCGTCGATGAAGTAGGCCGCCGAGCAGATTTCGACCGCGACGGCCAGCACGCGCCGCTCGGGATGGGCGCGGGCGTGGTCGTAGGCGCGCTGCAGCAGCGGCATGGCGCCTGCACAACCGTGGCCGAGCAGGGCCCCGCGCTGCACCCGCCCCGGCAGGTTCATTTCTTTGACCAACACGGTGGAAAGGTCGGGGCAAAGGTAGCCGGTGCAGGAAGCGACCAGGATGCAGTCAACGTCTTCGGTGGTCAGCCCGGCGCGGGCGAGCGCCCGCTCGGCCGCCTGGCGCGCGATCAGGATTGCCCCCTCGCGGTAGCGCCGGTGCAGCACGTCCAGGTCTTCATCCTCGGGCGTGGTGACGGTGGCGGGGTTGACATGCAGATAGCGGCGGTCGATGTCGCTGTGGAGGAAGATATCGCGCGCGATGGGCCGGGTGTAGCCCAGCAGCCGCAGGACTTCTTCCTGGGTGAAGCAGTAGGGCGGGTTCGCCGTCCCCACCGCCGCAATGCGCGGTGTGCCGGACTGGGTCATTGGGGGCTGCTCGCCGGTCTGAATGCTACCAGATTCCCCGGTGTTCGTCGGGGTTTTCCTTGACAGTTTCCTTCTTGCTGCCATAGACTGGAAGTGGTTGTTGCAACTCAGTTGCAACAAATTGCAACAGAGGAGTTTTCTCCGCTCTCATGCTCTCCGCGTTCCTCATCAGCCTCCGCGAAGGCCTGGAAGCCGCGCTGGTGGTCGGCATCTGCCTGGTCTACCTGCGCAAGATCGGCCGCGGCGACCTGGCCCGCCCGGTCTGGTACGGCGTAGGGGCGGCGCTGGCGCTCAGCGGAGTCGCCGCCTGGCTGCTGGAGCGCTTCGCCTGGAACCAGGAAGGAGTTGAAGGCGTGCTGATGCTGGTGGCCGCGGCCCTGTTGGTCTCGATGATTCTGTGGATGCGGCGGGTGGCGCGCACGCTACGGGGCGAGATTGAGGGCAAGGTCGACACGCTGGCCGGGCGCGGGCCGGCCGCAGCGCTGGGCTTGTTCTTGTTCGTTTTTGCCATGGTGTTGCGGGAGGGGGTCGAGACCGTCATCTTCCTCGGCGCGCTCTCTTTCAATGCCGAAGGCCTGCCCCTGGTGCTGGGCACAACGCTCGGGCTCGCCGGCGCGGTGGTCGTGGGGCTGTTCTTCTTCAAGGGGGCGCTGCCGGTGCCCCTGGCCCGGTTCTTCGACGCCACCAGCCTGATGCTGATGGTCATCACGGCGCAACTGGTGCTCTCCGGCCTGCACGAACTCTCGGAGGGCGAAATCATCCCCAGCGGGCCGTGGATGATGCGGCTGCTCGGCCCCATCGTGCGCAATGAGATCTTCTTCTTCGTGCTGCTGCTGGCGACGGCGGCCTGGTTGGTGGGCCGCGAGCTGCTGCAGTCGCGCGCCCGCACCGAGCGCCGCTGGATGGCCGCAGGGGCGGCGGCGGCGCTGGTGGCGCTGGTGCTGCTGACGGCGGAGCACATCTACGCGCGCGGGACGAACGGCCTCCCCGACGTGCTGCCGGTGCAGGCGACGAGCGACACCGTTCGCATCCCGCTTGATTGGGTGGAGGACGGCGCGCTGCACCGCTTCCGCTTCACCCACGAGCGCACCTCCATCCGCTTCTTCGTGGTCACTCGCCCCACGGGCGAGCTGACCGCGCGTCTGGAGGCCTGCGCTATCTGCGGCGCGCATCCCTACTTCCGCGACGGCGACGAGGTCGTCTGCCAGAACTGCGCCGCCGCCATCCCGCTCGGGTTCATCGACACGCCCGGCGGCTGCAACCCCATCAAGGTGGACGCGCGCCTGGAAGGCGAGGAGCTGGTGATCCCGGTGGCGAGCCTGCTGGGCGGCGAGCGCTTCTTCCGCGGCCAGAACGGCAACGGGAACGACCGCTAACCTAGCTTACTCTTTCAATCGTGACGCGCTCGAGGAGGACGGGTGTGCGCGGGCGGTCGTTGCGGTCGCGCGGCGTCTGAGAAATCTTCACCGCCACGTCCAAGCCTTCCACCACGCGGCCAAAGACGGCATGCTTGTTGTCGAGCCAGGGCGTGGCTGCGACGGTGAGGAAGAACTGGCTGCCGTTGGTGTCGGGCCCGGCGTTGGCCATGGAGAGGATGCCGGGCGTGTCGTGCTTCAAGTCCTTGTGGAACTCGTCTTCGAACTCGTAGCCCGGCCCGCCGGTGCCGTCGCCCAGCGGGCAGCCGCCTTGAATCATGAACTCGGGAATGACGCGGTGGAAGGTCAGGCCGTTGTAGTAGGGCCGCTTGACGTACTCGCCCGAGCGCGGGTCGGTCCACTCCTTCTTGCCTTCGGCCAGCTCGATGAAATTGGCCACCGTGCGCGGCGCTTTGTCGTCATAGAGGCGCACCACGATGCGCCCCATCGACGTCTCGAAGATGGCGTAGACCCCCGCTTCGCGCTTGCCCATGGTGACCCCCTCCCTGCGACCTTTCCGGCGGCGACATTATCCAATGGAGTGTCGGCCGCCGCAACGGGAAAGACAAACTCGCGCCAGCGGGCTAAGATAGGCGCCTGCCCGCTGCAGGCAGGCTCTTCGGCAGGCCGCGCTTCTCCAAGGAGGACGAAGGCACGATGGTGCACAAGGTGATTATCCTGGGCTCGGGCTGCGCGGGCTCGACCGCAGCCATCTACGCCGCGCGCGCCAACCTGAAGCCGCTGGTGCTGGAGGGCCACGAGCCCGGCGGGCAGCTCTCGCTGACCACGGCGGTCGAGAATTATCCCGGCTTCCCCGAGGGCGTGCAGGGCCCGGAGCTGGTGGAGCTGATGAAAAAACAGGCGCAGCGGTTCGGCGCCGAGTACGTGATGGAATCGGCCACGGCGGCGGATTTGAGCCGGCGACCCTTCACCCTCAAGACCGCGAAGAACACCTATCAAGCGGACGCGCTCATCATTGCTTCAGGCGCCTCGGCCAAGCTGATCGGGCTGGAGTCGGAGCGCAAGCTCATCGGCCACGGCGTCTCCACCTGCGCCACCTGCGACGGTTTCTTCTTCCGCGGCAAGGAGGTCATGGTCGTTGGCGGGGGCGACACGGCGATGGAGGAGGCGCTCTTCCTCACCAAGTTCGCCACCAAGGTTTCCGTCGTCCATCGGCGCAACGAGCTGCGCGCTTCCAAGATCATGGCCGAGCGCGCCCGCGCCAACGACAAGATTGAGTTCGTCTGGGACACGGTCATCACCGACATCCTCGACCCGGCGAAGAACACCGTCGAGGCAGTGAAGCTGAAGAACCTGAAGACCAGCAAGGAAGAGACGCGAAGAATCGACGGCGTGTTCGTCGCCATTGGGCATGAGCCCAACACCAGCATCTTCAAGGGCCAACTGGAGATGAACCCAACCAGCTACCTCATCGTGAAGAACGGCTCCCAGACCAGCGTCGCGGGCGTGTTTGCCGCCGGCGACGTCCACGACCACGTCTACCGCCAGGCGGTCACCGCCGCCGGCGCCGGCTGCCGCGCCGCCATCGACGCCGAGCGCTGGCTCGAATCGCAGGCGCACCGGTAGCGCGAAGGCCGTCTACTCCTGCCGCTTCTCCGCCTTGGCGAGGTTCTCCTTATAGAATTCGTTTTCCGGCTCGAGGCGCGCGGCCTCGCGGTACTCGCGCAGGGCCGCGGCCCGGTCGCCCTGGCGCTCATAGACGACGCCAATGTTCCAGTGAGCGACGGCGTTGTTGGGAGCCAGCCGGAGAGCCTCCTGAAGCTCCCGGCGAGCCTCGTCCAATTGCCCGGCGTCGCTCAGCACGCTGCCCAGCAGCCAATGGGTCCAGGTGCTGTTGGGGTCGAGCCGCAGGGCTTCCCGCGCGGCAGGCACCGCCGCCGCGTAGTCCTTCTTCCGCCACAGGAGCCGAGCCAGCTCATAGTGAGCCAAGCCGTTTTGGGGGTCGCGGCGGACGGCTTCGCGGAGCTCCTGCTCGGCGGCGGCGCGGTTGTCCTGCTCGGCCAGCGCCACGGCCAGGTCCACCCGCGCGACGGTCTTGTCCGGATGCTCCGACAGGTATTCGCGCAGAAGCCCGACGGCACTGGCGTAGTCCTTGCGGCGGGAAAACTCCCGCCCCACTTGCACGACCGTGCCCGTAGCCCACTCATCATTCGGGTCGATGCTGGGTATTGCCCGCGTCTCCGCGACAGCCTCCGCGTTCCTCCCCTGCCGGGCCAGCACCACCGCCAAGGTGGCGCGAGCGCTGGCCGAGGCGGGCGCGAGACGCACGGCGGCGCGGGCTTCGCGCTCGGCCTCGGCCAGCTCGCCTTTCTCGCGCAGCACCCGGGAAAGCTGCCGGTGCGCCTCGGCCGACTGCGGGTCCAGCCGCACGGCCTCGCGGGCGTGCGGGAGCGCCTCGTCCAGTGACGCTGCGCCCGAAGGCCTCAGGGAGGTCAGCAGCTCGGCCAGTTTGGCCTGGACGGAGCTGGTCTCCGAGTCGGCATCGACCGCCTGGCGCGCCAGGTCCAGCGCGCCCGGCAGGTTGGGTTTCCTCGCTTCCTCCGTGGCCTGCTCCACCAGCGCCTCGGCTTTCTGCTGCTTCTCGCGGCGGTAGTCCCACTCCGCCAGCTTGGCGACCATCTCCGTCTTGCGCGGCGTGTCGGGGCGGAGGTCGAGGTAGCGGCGCCACGAGGCGCCGGCCTGCTTGTAGAGGCGCAGCGACTCGTAGATGAACCCGCTGCGGTAGTGGAGCTCGCTCCAGTGCGGCGCCAGCCGGGCGGCTTCGGCCAGCTCGCTCAGGGCGGCGCTGCGCTCGCCGTCTTTGGCGCGCAGCTCCGCCAGCGTCAACCGGCGGATGGCTTCGTCGGGCGGCGCCGCGGCGCGGGTGACAGCGGCAATTAGGGCGTCGTCGCCGCCCGCCTCGCGCAGGCGCGTCTCGACCTCGGGCGTGATATCAAAGCTGACTCCCCGCTCCTCGACCAACGTGGCGGCGCGCGCCGGCGTCACCCCGGCCTGGAGCAACTGCACGATGTCGCCCTCCGCCAGCGGCGGCGCCGGCTCCTGCGCCAGCGCCGGCGTTGCCGCCAGCAACAGGACGAGTGCTGCCGAGCTCAGCTTGAGGGAAGCCATCCGCCCGATTCTAGCCCAAGGACACAAGGTGGCTTAAGGGTTTTGTGCGTCTCTACCCTCAGAGGCGCTGCCAGGCGGTTTACTTCCACACAATTATGCTGCTGTCTCCGCCACCGGAGGCGAGCCAGCCGCCCCGGCTCCACGCCAGGGAGTTGATACCGGCCGTGTGGCCTGGAAGCGTGGCAATCTCCAGCCAGGTGCCGGATTCACGGACCTTGACGACGCCGCCGGGTACCGTCGCCAAGCACCGCCCATCCGGACTGAAAACCGCGGAACAGGAATACTCAGAGAACTTGGCCAGTTCCTTCCCGGATTCCCCTTCCGCGTCGGGCATTGACCAAACTCGAACCGTCGAGTCCCGGATTCCTCCTGTTGAGACGAGGCATTCCCCGTGCGGGTCGACCGCTACTTGCTTCAGCCCGACGAAGCTCTCGCCTTCACTGTGCCCGCGCAGGCTGGCCACCTTGCGGATGGAGCCCACATCCCAGATTTCTATCTTGCCATCGGCTCTACCGGCCACAAGCTTCTGCCCATCCGGCAAGAAGGCAACAACATCATAGGCGGCCACGCTGAGCTGGTCGCCAGGAGGTATGGTCCCTCTCTCGATGCCCGTGGGGAATTCCCAAAGCCCCACCCGTCCGCCGTCTGAGGCGGCCGCCAACAGAGTGCCGTCCGGGCTAAGAGCGATTGAGCAGATGGTCGACCCTGCTGGGTTCCTCATCGCCGCCACTTCCGTTCCCGTCTTGATCTTGTAGATTCGGACCACATTGTCGGTGCAACCAGAGGCCAGCCAGCTCCCGTCCGGGCTGAAGGCCACCGCCACCACGGGATCGTTGTGCTCGATTTCCATGGCCTCGAAACCTCGCTCCACATCCCACACGCGGATGCTCTTGTCCATGCTTCCAGACAGGAGCCGTCGTCCATCCGGGCTGGCAGCCAGACCAGTGACCGCCGCCGTGTGGGCGGAAAGCATCTTTTCAAGGTGCAGCATCGATATGCCCGCAAAGCCCCGAGGTTGGTGCGCAGTTTGCGCTTGAGAGGATTGCAGTGTCAAGCGGAGAAGAGGCTACAACTTGAGGGAGACGGCGAGGCCGTCGCGCAAGGGGAGGATGGTGGTCCAGAGCTTGCGGGTGGAGTAGAGCTGGCGGTTGAATTCCTGAATGGCGGGGGTGTTGGGGTCGCCGGGCGCGGCGGGGCGGGCGACGCGGCCCGACCAGAGCGCGTTGTCGGTGATGAAGAGCCCGCCCGGGCGCAGGCGCGGCACGGCGAGTTGAAGGACTTCCGGGTATTGGTGCTTGTCGACGTCGTTGAAGATGAGGTCGAACTCGCCCTCGGTCCGCTGGATGAGCTCGAGAGAATCCCCCACCAGCACTTTGATCCGGTCGGCGACGCCGGCGCGGTCGAAGTAGCCGCGGGCTTCCTCGGCGTTCTTGGGGTGCCCATCGGAGTAGAAGACCGTCGCGCCCGGCCCGGCGGCGCGCGCCAGCCAGATGGTCGAGTAACCGATGGCCGAGCCCATCTCGAAAATGCGATTGGCGCCAATGAGCTGGGCGTACTGGTAGAGCACGCGGCCGACCGCGGGGCCGACGATGGGGATACTGCGCTGGGCCGCCTGCGCTTCCATTTCGGCCAGCACGGCGTCGCGCGCCGGCAGCAGCCCGTAGAAGTACTTCTCGACTTCGGGGTCAGTGATTCCGCTCATCGTCGTGTCACCAAGGCCTCCACCTCCTGTTCAGCCCAGCGGCTCCCGCCGCGGGGATCAGGTCGCTACGGTCTGAGGACCTCCGCGACAGCCTACGGCAGTGCGGTACAACAGGCAAACCATCCATTTTACGGCACGGCTGAAGCCGTGCCCTGACAAAACCTAGCCTACGCTTTCGCCGGGCTTGAGGGCGATGACTTCGAAGCCCTTCACGTCGGCGGTCAGTTTCTTCAGCTCGTCGGGCGTGCCCGTCAGGATGGGGAACGTCCCGTAATGCATCGGGATGACTGCCTGCACACCCAGCAGGCGCACGGCGTAGGCGGCCTCGCGCGGGCTCATGGTGTAGTGGTCGCCGATGGGGAGGCAGGCGAGCTGGGGGGCGTAGAGCTCGGCGATGATTCTCATGTCGCCGAAGACGTTGGTGTCGCCGGAGTGGTAGAGCACCAGGCCGCTGGGGAAGCGGACGACGTAGCCGCAGGGCTCGCCGCCGTAGATGATCTTGCCGTCGTCGAGGATGCCGCAACTGTGGTCGGCGTGGACCATAGTGACCTTGAGGCCGGCGACCTTGGCGGTGCCGCCCTTGTTCATGTCGACGAGGTTCTCGACGCCTTTGCCCGCCAGCCACTGGCAGGTCTCCCAAATGGCGACCACCTGCGGCCTCTGCTGCCGGGCCAGCGCCACCGCGTCGGCGATGTGGTCGAAGTGGCCGTGGGTGATGAGCATGACGTCAATCTTGTCGAACTTCTTGAGCGCGGCGGGGCAGGCGGGGTTGCCCTCGACCCACGGGTCGATGAGCACCGTCTTGCCTTCGGGCGTGTCGAGCCGGAAGGTCCCGTGGCCGAGCCAGGTGAACTTGACGCCGCGCGTGTCCACTGCCCACCTCCTGAGATTGCTTGCGGAAGCGCCATTCTACCCGCCGCGCGCGCCCCCGCGCAACGCGCCGCCGCGTTGTCGCCTCCGTGCGCCTGTGTTATGTTTCCGGATTCTTTGATCTACACCGAATGACGCACTACGACGTACTCATCATTGGCGCGGGGCCGGCGGGCGCGACCGCGGCCAAGTGGCTGGCCGACGCCGGTTACCGCACCCTGCTGGTCGACAAAGCGCGCTTCCCCCGGCACAAGACCTGCGCCAGTTGGATCAATCGGCTCGCCTTCGAGCGCTTCCCCTACCTCGAGGCGCACCGCGACGAGCTGGTGGACTCGCCCTTCTACGGCATCAGCTTCTTTGACGACGACCTCGGCCGGCGCGCCGAGTGGACCGAGCGCCGCCCCTCGGGCTACCTCTCGCTGCGCAGCAAGTTCGACAACGCGCTCAAGGACATCGCCGTGCGCGCCGGAGCCGAGTTCCGTGAAGGCAGCGGGTTGGCGGCGCTGGAGGTCGGCGACGGGCGCGTCGCCATCCGGCTCGACGCCGGCGAAGAGTTCACCGGCCGGGCGCTCATCGGCGCCGACGGCGCCCACAGCCGCGTGGCGCACCTGGCCGGCCTGCGCACCGGCTGGAGCAAGAACGAGTACGTCCTGTGCGCCAACGAAGACCTGCCCTACCCCGCGGCCGAGATTGCGCGGCACTACTCGGCGCGCCCGCCGCTGCTGGTGGCGCTGCGCTTCGACGGGCTGACCGGCTACGGCTGGGTTTTTCCCAAGCACGAGCACATCTGCGTCGGCATCGGCGGGCGGCTGCGCGAGGGCGAGCGCATCCAGGACTTGTACACCAAGTTCTTTCACGCCGCGCAGGAGCGCAGCCTCCTCCCGGGCGAGCTGGAACCGAAAGAGGTCTACTACGACCTCGACCCCGCCGGCGCGGTGAACAAGGGCCGGCCGCTGGTGCGCGGGCCCGTCGTGCTGGTCGGCGACGCTGGCGGGTTTGTCAGCGGCTCGACCGGCGAAGGCATCTACCCCGGGATGGAATCGGCGCGTCTGGCGGCCGAGCTCATCGACCGCGGCCTGCGGACGGGCAAGCTCGAAGAAGAACTCAAGAAGTTTGAGACACTGTGGCGCGAGCGCCTGGGCGGTTTCATCCGCGACCTGCCCGGCGGCGAGAAGAAACAACAAACCGTGGACCGCATCGGGCTCATCTTCCGCTCGCGCCTGGCCTGCGGCGTGGCCGCGCGTGTATTTCTCTACGGCGAGCCCGCAGGGCTGGGCACGCTGGTGCGCTCGCTGAGGGGTTGACCGTGCGCTCGGAAACCAAAACGCTGCGCTACATGCAGAAGACGCCCTTCTACCGCCTGTCGGCCCACGATGAAAAAATCGTGGCCCAGCACCACTTCACCGGCCACACCCACTCCATTCTTTACTTTCTCGAAAGCATCTCGAACCCGCGCTGCCGCGAGTACTGTCAGGAGTTGAGCGGGCGCGTCCCGGCAGCAAAGGTGTTCAAAACAGTCATCCTCGGCGTGGCGCCCGACCCGGTGCCCGAGCTAGCGAAGGCGCACGCGGAGCTGCAGCTCACCTTCCCGCTGTTGAGTGACACCGGGAGCAACATGGCCGCCAGCTATGGGTTTGTCGAGAAGGGCCTGCTGCGCGCGCCCCGGCTGCGCCCGGGGGTCATCGTCCACGACAAGTACGGCATCGCCTACTACATCGGCGTGCCCGAGAACGAGCAGGAGCGGCCGTCGTGGGAGGACCTCGAGGCCACGCTGCGGCGCTTTCCCCGCGGCTAGTATCGCCTTGTGCGCGGTGCTATACTGGGCTTGGTTGAGGCCCGAAGTGCTGTCTGACTTGCGACGCTTTTTGCCCCTGTGCTATAAGGACGTTCTTCTGGCAGGCAACCCGAACCGAAGAGGAGAACGACACCATGGCCTATGTAATCGCTGAGCCGTGCATCGGAACCAAGGACACCGCCTGCGTCGACGTGTGCCCGGTCGACTGCATCCACCCGCGCAAGGACGAGCCGGAGTTTGAAAAGGAAACGCAGCTCTACATCAGCCCCGACGAGTGCATCGACTGCGGCGCCTGCGTTCCCGTCTGCCCGGTGACGGCCATCTTCGTGCTCGAAGACCTGCCCGAGAAGTGGGCGCACTTCACCCAGATCAACGCCGACTGGTACAAGAAGAAGGCGGCGAGCTAGCCGCGCCGGACGCCCGGCCTCGGGCAGCGGGAACTTCCCCTCGCGGGTCGCTTCCGCTGCCTTTTTGCTTTTGCGATGAAACTGCAACTGGAACAACTGACAAAGCTCGACGACTGCCGCTGGCTCATCCCGCGCGGCACCAAGGACGGGATGCGCACCGACGCGCTCATTTACGCCAGCGAGAAGTTGCTCAAGCAGATCCTCACCGACCTCTCGCTCGAGCAGGCCATCAACGTCGCCTTTCTCCCCGGCATCGTCGGGCGCTCGCTCGCCATGCCCGACATCCACCAGGGCTACGGGTTCCCCATCGGCGGCGTGGCCGCCACCGACGCGCGCACGGGCGTGGTGTCGCCGGGCGGCGTGGGGTTCGACATCAACTGCGGCGTGCGGCTGCTCTCGACCTCGCTGCGGCGCGGCGAGGTGGCCCCGCGCATCAAGGACCTCGTCCACCAGCTCTTCCGCGACGTCCCCTGCGGCACCGGCACCGAAGGGCCGGTGCCGTGCTCGCTGGAAGACATCGAAGACGTGCTCGAGCGCGGCGCGCGCTGGGTGGTCGAGGAGCGCGGGCTCGGCACCGCGCACGACATCGAGCACACCGAGTCGAACGGCGCGCTGCCCGGCGCCGACCCGGCGGAAGTTTCCCAGCACGCCAAGAAGCGCGGCCGGCCGCAGCTCGGCACGCTCGGCTCGGGCAACCACTTCCTCGAAGTGCAGTACGTCGAGAGCATCTTCCATCCCGAAGCCGCGCAGGCGATGGGGCTGGGGGAAGGCGGCATCGTCGTGCTCATCCACTGCGGCTCCCGCGGCCTGGGCCACCAGGTCTGCACCGACTACCTCAAGGAAATGGGCGAGGCCATGCAGCGCTACCACATCGAGCTGCCCGACCGTCAGCTCGCCTGCGTGCCTATCCGTTCGCCTGAAGGCAAGAGCTACCTCGCCGCGATGAACGCGGCGGCCAACTTCGCCTGGGCCAACCGCCAGTGCATCACCCACTTCACCCGCAAGGCCATCCAGCGGCTCTTCGGGGCGGAGACCGACGTGCGCGTGGTGTACGACGTGGCGCACAACATTGCCAAGCGCGAGCGCTACCAGGTGAATGGAGAAGACCGCGAAGTGCTCGTCCACCGCAAGGGCGCGACGCGCGCCTTCCCGCCCGGCCATCCGGAGATTCCCGCCGACTACCGCGCCGTCGGCCAGCCGGTGCTGATTCCCGGTTCGATGGGCACCGCGAGCTGGGTGCTCGTCGGCGCGCAGAAAGCAATGGAAGAGACCTTCGGCACCGTCTGCCACGGCGCCGGCCGTCAGATGAGCCGCACCGCCGCCAAGAAGAGCGAGGCCGCGCGCAACGCCCGCCAGCGGCTCGAGGAGCAGGGTATCTACGTCAAGTCGGAGTCTCGCGAAGGCATTGCCGAGGAAATCCCCGAAGCCTACAAGAACGTGGACGAAGTCATCGATGTCGTCCACTCCGCCGGCATCTCCCAAAAGGTCGCTCGCCTGCGGCCCATCGGCGTCATCAAGGGATAGCCACAGAGCCACGGAGACACAAGGAATGCATTTCATGAAATCCCTTCTTCGTGCCTTTGTGTCTTTGTGGCTAACCGAGTTGGACGAGGCGGGCGAGGGTGACGCCGCCCTTCGGCAAGCTCAGGGTGGGGTGAAGTTCCTAGATACTGACAATCTTAGCCAGAGTCACCCCAGGAATGCCGCGCAGCGCGGCCAGCACGGCGTCGGGCACGGCGTTGTCCACCTGCACCAGCGCCACGGCTTCGGCGCCGCCGCCGGGGCCGACGCTGCCGGCCGAGCCTGTCTGCTCGCGCCGCCCCAGCGCAAAGGTGGCGATGTTGATGTTGCGCGCGCCCAGAATGGTGCCGATGTGCCCGATGACGCCGGGCACGTCGCGGTTGCGCAGGAAGATGAGCGTGCCGCCGAGCGGCGCCTCGACGCTGATGTCGTCCACCCCGAGAATTCGGGGCGAGCCGTGCACGACGGTGGCTTCGAGCGAGAACTGCGCGCCGTTTGAATGCAAGGTCACACCCAGCGTGTCCGGGAAGCCGCCGCTGCGCCGCACGTGCGTCTCTTCCAGCGTCAGCCCGCGCTCGGCCGCGAGGGTGGCGGCGTTCACCAGGTTGGCGGGCTCGCTGGTCACGAACCGCAGCAGCCCCTTGAGCACGGCGTTGCGCAGCAGTTGGGTGTTGAGCTCGCCCACTTCGCCGGCATAGCGCACGCTGATGCGCCCGGCGGTGCCCGCCACCTGTGCCGCGAACGCGCCCAGCCGCTCGCCCAGCTCCAGCCACGGCGCGAGGCGCCGGTATTCTTCCGCCGAGATGCCCGGCAGGTTGACGGCGTTACGCACCACGCCGTCCTTCAGGAAGTCGCGCACCTGCTGGGCGATGCGCCAGCCGACCTCTTCCTGCGCCTCGGCGGTCGAACCGCCGATGTGCGGCGTGGCGATGACGTTGGTGTGGTTGAGCAGAGGCGAACTCTTCGGCGGCTCCTGCGCAAAGACGTCGAGCGCGGCGCCGGCCACCTGCCCGCTGGCCAACGCTTCCGCCAGCGCGGCTTCATCCACCAACTCGCCGCGCGCCGTGTTGATGACGCGCACGCCGCGCTTGGTGCGCGCCAGCCGCTCGCGGTTGAGCAGACCGTGCGTCTCCGGCGTGAGCGTGGCGTGCAGCGAGAGGAAGTCGGCGCGCGCGAGCAAGTCGTCGAGCGGCGCCAGCTCCACGCCCAGGTCGCGCGCCAGCGGCGCGGCCACGAAGGGATCGAAGGCAATGACTTCCATCTCGAACGCGCGCGCCCGCCGCGCCACCTCCTGGCCGACGCGCCCGAAGCCGACCAGCCCCAGCGTCTTGCCTTTGACCTCGTAGCCCTGGAAGTCGCTCTTGCGCCACTCGCCGCCGCGGGTCGACTGGCTGGCCGCGGGCACCTTTCGCGCCAGGGCGAGCAGCAGCGCCAACGTGTGCTCGGCCACGCTGACGGCGTTGCCGCCGGGCGTGTTCATCACCAGCACGCCGCGGCGCGTGGCGGCGTCGAGGTCGATGTTGTCCACGCCCACGCCGGCGCGCCCGATGACCTTGAGCTGCGGCGCGGCTTCAAGCAGTTCAGCGGTCACCTTGGTGCCGGAGCGCAGAATCCAAGCCGTCGCCTGCGCCAGCGCCTGGCGCACCGCGGCCAGGTCCTTCGGCGGCGCTTGCTCGACGCTCCAGCCTTCCGCGCGCAGCAATTCCAGCCCGCGCTCGGAAATCGGGTCCGTAACCAGAATCTTCATGGGCGAAGCTTGCCTCGCTGCGTGGGAGCCACGTATTCTAAACTCGTTCCGGAGAATGCGCATCAAGCGAGGCGAGGAGGCACGCTCAGGATGAGCTTTGCAGAGAAGATTCAGCAGGAGCTTACAGCGGCGATGAAGGCGCGGGAGGAGCTGCGGCTGCGGGTGCTGCGGATGCTGAAGACGGCGCTGCACAACCGCAAGATTGAGAAGGGCGCCGAGTTGGACGACGCGGAGGCGATGGCGGTGGTGAAGTCGCTCATCAAGCAGCGCCGCGAAGCCGCTGAGGAATTCCGCAAAGGCGGAGCTGCCGACCGCGCCGCGGAGCAAGAGAGAGAAATCGGCGTGCTGGAAGGCTACCTGCCCGCCGCCGTGAGCGACGACGCCATCCGTGCCGTCATTGACGAGGCCGTCAAGGAGACTGGGGCCACGTCGGCCAAAGACATGGGCAAGGTGATGAAGGCGGTGATGGGCCGCTTCGCCGGCCAGAACATCGACGGCAAGAAGGTCAGCGAGCTCGTCCGCCAGCGCCTGACGGAGTGAACCGTTCTCCCCCAGGCAGGAGCCTGGGGACTCTGGAGCTTGCCTTCCTCGCAAATCCGTGTTCATCCGTGTTCATCCGTGGTTCCATAGCCCTTGAATGAAGCCGGACGACATCATCCCAGTGAAGTACAGCGAGGACCTGGCGCAGTTCGCCGAGACGCGCCCGGTGCGGCGCCAGCCGATGAAGCTGCGCGAGCTGGTGGGGCTGGTGCTGACCGCCACCGGCAAGCACCCTGAGCGCGTGCGCGAGCGGCTGCGCAGCGGCACCTGCCCCTACAACGTCTACCGCTACTGGTGGGACGGCTTTGAGCTCGACGACGCCGCCCTCACAGCCGCCCTGGCTGAGTTCCCCGACCCCGATCCGGCGCTTCCCTTCCGCCGCGAGCGCTGCCTCTGGGCCCGACTCTCCGAAACCGCCGACCCTCGCTCGCACTCGGCGCTGGTGGAGAAGGACGAAGCCGTCGCGCGGCGCTGGTTCCGCGCCCGGAGTTTCTGGTCGCCCCTGATGGATGTGGCCGAGCGCAACCAACCCAGCTACCACGATTACTCCTACTACCATCGCGCCGACCTCTACCGCGCCGAGCTTACCGCCGGCGACCGCGAACTTCTTACTCGCGAAGCGCAGCGCCTCGCGCGGCGCCGGCTGCGCCAGCGCCTGCTGGGCCGCGGCGCCGCCTGGACGCACTTGGAGTTGGCCTGCTCGCGCGAATAGGTAACGCCGGCATCCTGCCGGCATGCGCAGCCACGCAAGAAACTGAGCCGGCTGGAAGCCGGCGCTACACAGGGCCGGTTTCTGTAGCGCCGGCATCCCGCTGGCAGCGTGAAGTAGTTGCTTAGGAACAAGCCAACAAGTATTGAATTCACGCGCGAAAGCGTGTTAGGTTGCGCCTTCCTGCATGCCAAAGGAAACCTAGAGGAGACATCATGGCCGAGCAGACCGGCAAGGGTTGGTCGTCCACAGCGCCCCCGGGCGAGTTCAAACCCTTCATTGCGCCCGAGCAGTCGCCCGCCGAGTTCACCCTGCGGGCCATCTTCCTCGGCGCGGTCTTCGGCATCCTCTTCGGCGCGGTCACGGTCTACGTCGGCTTGCGCGCCGGCCTGACCGTCTCCGCTTCCATCCCCATTGCGGTGCTCTCCATCAGCATCCTGCGCGCCTTCGGCCGCGCCACCATCCTCGAGAACAACATCGTGCAGACCATCGGCTCGGCGGGCGAGTCGGTGGCCGCCGGCGTCATCTTTACGCTGCCGGCGCTCATCTTCCTCGGCTTTCAGCTCGAGTACTCGCGCATCTTCCTGCTGGCGATGATCGGGGGCTGGCTGGGCGTGCTGTTCATGATCCCGCTGCGGCGGCAGCTCATCGTCAAAGAGCACGGGAACCTGCTCTACCCCGAAGGCACCGCCTGCGCCGACGTGCTGGTGGCGGGCGAGCGCGGCGGCAGTTTCGCCGGGCGCGTCTTCTGGGGACTGGGCATCGGCGGCGTCTACACCTTCCTGATGAAGTCGGTGGGCCTGTGGCGCGAGCGGCCGCTCTACGAGCCCGGCTGGCTCCCCGGCGCCTCCTTCCGCGCCGACATCACCACCGAGTACATGGGCGTGGGCTACATCATCGGCCCGCGCATCGCCGGGGTCATCTTCGCCGGCGGCGTCTTCTCCTGGCTGGTGATGATGCCGGCCATCAAGTTCTTCGGCTCGCTCATGCCGGACGTGGCGCTCTACCCCAGCACCGTGCCCATCCCGCAGATGACCTCCGACCAGCTCTGGGCCAGCTACATCCGGCCAATGGGCGCGGGCGCGGTGGCCGCCGCCGGCCTCATCACGCTGATGAAGACCATGCCGACCATCGTCAGCGCGCTCACCGCCGGGCTCAAGGACGTGCGCGCCGAGCGCACCGGAACCGCCAACGCGGCGAGCCGGGTCGAGCGCGACATGCCCATGCGCGTCGTCATCCTGGGCTCGCTCACCATCCTGGTCATGATGTGGCTCCTGCTCACCTTCAAGCCTGTGCCCGGCGCTCAGACCGGCTGGTTCGCCAACCTGATGGCAGCCCTCTTCGTGGTGGTGTTCGGGTTCCTGTTCGTCACCGTCTCGTCGCGCATCGTCGGGCTCATCGGCAGCTCCGCCAACCCCATCAGCGGCATGACCATCGCCACGTTGATGGCCACGTGCGCCATCTTCCTGCTGCTGGGCTGGACGGGCGGCGCCTTCGCCGTGCTGGCGCTGACCATCGGCGGCGTGGTCTGCATCGCCGCCGCCAACGCCGGCGCTACTTCGCAGGACTTGAAGACCGGCCACCTCGTGGGCGCGACGCCCTCGCGGCAGCAACTCGGCCTGATGATCGGGGTGATGGCCTCCGTGTTCGTCATCGGCGGTACCCTCATCCTGATGAACCAGGGCCTGGCGCAGTACAAGCCCATCCAGCTCCCGCTCAACCTGGCGCAGTTGCCAGAGGGCGTGAACGTGGAAGGCGAGCACGTGTACGAGGACAAGGCCTACACGCTGGTGAACGCCATCGGCTCGCGCGAACTCCCCGACGGCAAGTACCTCTTCGACCGCCAGACCAACCAGATTGAAGTCCAGTGGGTGCAGGGCATCGGCAGCGAGCAGGCGGCGGCGCCGCAGGCCCGCCTGATGGCCACCGTCATCAACGGCATCTTGAACCAGCGCCTGCCCTGGCGGCTGGTACTGCTCGGAGTTTTTCTGGTAATTGCGGTCGAGCTGCTCGGCATCCGCTCGCTCGCCTTCGCCGTCGGCTCCTACCTTTCCATCGCCACCACCATGGCCATCTTCACCGGCGGCGTGGTGCGCTGGTTGGCCGAGCGCGGCGCCGCCAAAGGCGAGCATGCTGAGAGCGAAGTCAGCCCCGGCTCGCTCTTCTCCAGCGGCCTCATCGCCGCCGGCGGCCTGCTGGGCCTGTTCGCCATTGCCGTCAAGGTCATCGAAGACCTCGGCTGGATTCGCAAGGACCTTCTCCATATCGGCCCCGCAATTCTGGGCGACCTGACTCAAGCCCATTGGCCGGCCGTGCTGATGTTCGTGGTGCTGGCCGCATCTCTCTACGTGTTCGCCAAGAAAAAACTAGAGTAAACTGGCTGCATGAGCTCGTATCGCGGTTGGGGCAGGCCCAGCTACCGCGCCTACGGTGGCGGCGGCGGCTGGGGTTGGGGCTACAAGCCCACGCCCGTCGTCAAGCAGCTCCTCATCCTCAACGCCGCCCTCTTCCTCGGTCTGACCCTGCTGATGATCTTCGCGCCCGAGGTGGCGAGAGCCGTTGTGGTGCTCTTCGGCGTCGTGCCGACCGACACGGTTTTCGGTCTTCGGCTCTGGCAGCCGGTGACCTACCTCTTCCTCCACGCCGGCTTCTGGCATCTTTTCTGGAATATGTTTGCACTGTGGATGTTCGGCACGCCCATCGAGCGCGACTGGGGCAGCCGGCGCTTCCTGCGCTACTACTTGCTCACGGGCGTGGGCGCCGGACTGCTGAACGTGGTGGTCTGCCTCATCTGGGGCGGCGCCGCCGCCACCACGCCGACCATCGGCGCCTCCGGCGCCATCTACGGCCTGCTGCTGGCCTTCGGTGTTCTCTACCCGGACCGGCCCATCTTCCTCTGGTTCATCCTGCCTGTGCCGGCGCGCATCTTCGTGGCCATCTTCGGCGTGCTGACCCTGCTGTCGGCCATGCAGGGGCCAGGCACGGGAGTCAGCCACATTTCCCACCTCGGTGGAATGGTTTTCGGCCTGGTCTACCTGCGCGGCGGCTGGCTGCTCTTCCGCGGCCGGCGCCGCTATGCCGAATGGAAGCTGGGACAGGCCCGGCGCAAGTTCGAAGTCTACATGAAGGAACAGGACGACCCGGAAGAGCGCCGCGAACCGCCCCGCTGGATCAACTAACCTCGCCCCGCGCCCGCACCATGATGTGGAGGTTGGGCCGCGAGTCGATGACGAAGCCAAACTCTTCGTAAAACGGCACCAGTTCGGGCCGGCACCAAAGAAAGAGCTTCTCAACGGTTGCCAATGTCGGATGTTTGACTACGGCCTCCACGACGGCCCGGCCGAGGCCCTGCCCGCGCTGCGACTCTTTCACGATGACGTCGAAGAGGTAGGCGCGGTAGACCGTGTCGGTCAGGACCCGGGCGAAGGCCACCAGCTCCTTGCTGTCGGCGTCTTCGAAGGCGAAGACAAAGTCGGTGCCGGCCAGCATCCGCCGCACGTCGTCGAGCTTGCGCCTCTGGCTCCACCATTCCTTCTGGTAGAGCGCGGTCAGCTCCTCCACCTGTTTGTCGCTCAGCCGGTCAATCAGCCGAACCGCCATGGGATCCTCCTGAACTCGCAATGTTCGGCGAACGGCGCTCCGGGTCAACGACCAAATTGGATTTGCGAGAGGATGCTCGGCAGTTTTCCCGGCGGCAGGTGCCACCGGGCTCGGCGTTGGGTAACTGTTAAGAGCCGACGACGTGGAACTTGAGCATGTTGGTGGTGCCGCGGGTACCGAGCGGCGTGCCGGCCACCACGGCGATGGTGTCCCCTTTCTCCACCATCTTCTCCTGCCGCAGGCGCCGCGCCGCTTCCGTGAACAGCTCATCCACCAGGCGGAGGCGGTTGATGCGCCGCGGCAGCACGCCCCACAGCAGCGCCAGCCGCCGCCGCACGCCGCGGTTGGGGCAGAAGGCCACAATGGGCGACGCCGGCCGGGCCTTCGACACCAGCCGCGCCGTCGAGCCGCTCTCGGTGAACACGGCGATAGCTTTCAACCGCAACTGGTCGGCGGCGGCAGCCACGCTCTGGGCCACCGTCTCAGCGACGTCGGCCTGGCCGGCGCGGCGCCGCGGGAGCCGCGGCGCGGCGGTCTCCGCCTGCTCGATGATGCGCGCCATCATCGCCACCGCCTCGCGCGGGTAGCGCCCGCTGGCGGATTCGCCCGAGAGCATAACGGCGTCGGTGCCGTCGAAGATGGCGTTGGCGACGTCGCTGGCCTCGGCGCGCGTGGGGCGCGGGTTCTGGATCATGGACTCAAGCATCTGCGTGGCGGTGATGACCGGCTTGCGGCGGTCGTTGGCGAGCGCGATGATGCGCTTCTGCGCCACCGGGACCTGCTCGGGGTTCATCTCCACGCCCAGGTCGCCGCGCGCCACCATCACCCCGTCGGCCACGTCGAGGATTTCTTCCAGTTGCTCCAGCGCCTCCGGCTTCTCAATCTTGGCGATGACCGGCGTGTCGTAGCCCAGGCGGCGGATGAGCTGCTTGAGCTGGCGGACGTCGTCGGCGGCGCGCACGAACGACTGGGCGAAGTAGTTGACCCCCTGCTCCAACGCGAAGCGCACGTGATCCCTGTCGCGCGGGGTGAGCGAGGAGATGCGCAGCTTGGCCCCGGGCAGGTTAACGCCCTTGCGCTCGCCCAGCTCCCCGCCGTTCTGCACCCGGCAGATGACGTTCTTCCCCTTGCGCTCCAGCACCGTGAGCTCAATGAGCCCGTCGGCCAGCAGGATGCGGTTGCCGGGCTGGACGTCACTCGCCAGCCGTGCGTAATTGATGCTCAGGCGCTGGCGGTTGCCGACGACCTGCTCGCCGGTGAGCGTGACGCGCTGCCCGGCCTCGAGCGTGATGGGCTTGCCGCCCTCGAGCTTCCCGGTGCGGATCTTCGGACCCGGCAGGTCGGCCAGGATGGAGAGCGAGCGCTCGCGCAGCGTGGTCAGCCGCCGCAGGTCGCGGATCACCCGCGCGTGCTCGTGGTGCTCGCCGTGGGAAAAGTTCAGCCGCGCCGCGTCCATGCCCGCTTCCAGCAGCGCCAGCAGCATCAGCGGCTCCCGCGAGGCCGGGCCGATGGTGGCGACAATCTTGGCTTTGCGCATCCGGAGTCTCCTTCAGGGTGAAAAGGCTGAATCGAGTCCCCCACGGTAGAGGAAATCGGCCCCGGGCGCAAGCGCCGCCGGGATGGAACCCGGGACGCGCGTTCCCGCATCCAAGAAGAAGAGGAGTGTGCCCTACACCGGCCGGACTGGATTGACCCGCTCCCGGCGGCGTGGCACACTGACTCGACAAGGAGCACGCAGATGACGACTCCCGGCCGGAAACTCTGGGCCCTGGCGCTGGCGCTGCTGTTGGCCGCCGGCGGCGGCTTGTTCGCGGTCGCGCAGCAGCAGGAGCCGCCCACCGAGCAGAAGCAGGGACCGATTCCGCCCAAGCCCGAGGATGAGGACAAGACTCCATATGCGCTGCGGGTTGAAGTCCCGCTGGTCGAGGTGGACGTCACGGTCGTCGATCCGAAGACGGGAACCTTCATCCCCGGGCTCCAGAAGGAGCACTTCCGGGTGTACGCGGACGGCCAGGAGCAGGAAATCGCCGCCTTCGCGCCCACCGAAGCCCCGCTGACGACCGTCCTGGTCGTGGAAGCCTCGAACTTGTTTTACTACATCCGCTACGACAATCTCGACGCCGCCTACCTGTTCCTGCGGCAGTTGCGCAAAGACGACTGGGTGGCGCTGGTGGGCTACGACCTCCGGCCCCGGGTCGAAGTGGATTTCACCCGCGACCGGCAGGAAATCATCAGCGCCCTGCGCGTCATGCAGTTCGGCGGCTTCAGCGAAGCCAACATGTACGACGCCATCATCGACACGTTGGACCGGCTGAAGGACGTGGAAGGCAAGAAGTCCATCATCGTCATCGGCACCGGCATCGACACCTTCAGCAAGCACACCTGGGACGACGCCCGCAAAGCCGCCCGCGAGCACCGCACCACCATCTTCTGCATCGGCATGGCCTGGCCGCTCACGCTGCAACTCGACCGCGCCGAGGTCTGGGGCCACCGCGTGGGGCCCGAACGGATGACCATCAACCTGGCCGAGGCGCAGATGCGCGACCTGGCCGAGCAGACCGGCGGGCGCGCTTACTTCCCGCGCTTCATCACCGAGCTCCCGGGCATCTACAACGATATCGGCACCATGCTGCGCAACCAGTACACGCTGGCCTTCCAGCCCAAGCCGTTCAAGAAGGACGGCAAGTTCCACAAGATCGAAGTCAAGCTGGTGGCCCCGGACGGCAAGCCGCTCAAGGTGGTGAACCAGGACAAGAAAGAGATCAAGGTTGAAGTGCACGCGCGCAAGGGGTACTACGCGCCCGAGTCCTAGAAGCCGGTTCTGGTCGGCCGCTCTGGCAGTTCTGTTGTTCTGGCCAGGCCTTTCGGCCGCTTCCCAAGAACCCCCAGTAGAAGCGCCCCCGCTGCGGGTTGAAGTGCGGCTGGTCACCGTCGATGTAGCGGTGGTTGACGCCAAAGGCAACTTCCTCGCCGACCTGCAGCCGCAGAGCTTCCGCCTGCAGGAGGACGGCGTGGCCCAGGAAATCGCCCACTTCGCCCCCACGCAGGCGCCGGTGCGCATCCTGCTGCTGGTCGAGGCGAGCCCGGTGGTCTTTCTCATCCGCGGCGAGCACCTGGCCGCGGCCCACTACCTGCTGGGGCACCTACGGGCGGAGGACGAAGCGGCGCTGGCCAGCTACTCCCGCAGCCTGCAGCCTCAGGCCGACTTCACCCGGGACAAGGACCTCGTTCACCGTCAACTGCTGCGCCTGACGCAGTTCGGGCTGGAGATGGCGGAGGTGAACCTGCTGGACGCGGTGGCGAGCACGCTCGACCACCTGAGCCCGCCGCCGCAGCGCACCGCGGTGCTGATTATCGGCACCGGGCTCGACTCCAGCAGCCGCGTGCGCTGGGAGGAGCTCGAGCAGCGCATCGGCGCCAGCCAAGTCACCTTCTTCGCCATCGCCACCGGGCGGCTCCTGCTGGGAAAGCCGGGCAAGGACCCGAAAGGGGTGGAGGCCACCTTTGCCGAAGCCGACGCGCGGCTGCGCGCGCTCGCCGAAGCCAGCGCCGGGCAAGCCTACTTCCCCGAGTCGTTCCAGGAGCTGGACCGCATCTACCGCGAGATTGCCGAGAGGCTGCGCCACGTCTACAGCCTCGGCTACTACCCGAGCAACAAAGCTCGCGACGCCCGCTACCGAGCCATCAGCGTTGACTTGGTGGGCGAGAGCGGGGCGCCGCTGGAACGGCGCGACGCCCGCGGCCGCGCGTTCCGCCCCCGCGTCTTCGCCCGCCCGGGCTACTTCGCGCCCAAAGATATAGTCCTGAAACCCTTAGTCACCTATCCAGAAAGGGGGGGGCCTTCGCAGGCTACGGCGCGGGAGCGACATCGTGGCGCCTGAGCAAGGGTTGCCCGGCCACGTTTCTGTCCAAAAACACAAGCTTTCCCTTCTGAGCGGTACCCAGAAACCGTCCCGTGAAAGCCTCAGCTCCAGCTGGCTTCAAGGGCTTCCACGACGAACCTTCTGGGCTTAGCTGCGCAACAACAAAGACAAGATTACCAGCTGGGTTGTCACGCCAGACCCGCAGTTGTGCGAGCAAAGAACCGTCGCCGCCAAGCCCGAGGGATAGCACTTCAGCACCATCACTGCTACCCACAGAACTTCCAATTCTCTTCAAGACAGAGTTGAGTTCCACGCGACCGAGGAGCCTTCCTTCCAAATCGAAGCGGAGGAAGTCTTTCGTGGGGGCAATGAACAACACCAAACTGGAATCAGCTGCAAAGAAACTGTGCTCACCCGTGGAGGCGTTCGTTTCTACGACATCGGAACCGGAAGGAAAAGAATCCGAAGACAGAAACTCGCCGATGACTTCACCGCGCGGCGAGTATTTGATGAGCAGCGGGTATTGCGCCGGGGCCTGGCTGTCGACGCGGTGCCCAAAAGCGTAAATGTACCCCAGCCGATCCACCGCCAGTCGATGGTGATGGTAGGGGTAAGTAACCCAAACGTTCCGCAGAACTCCCGTCGGCCCATACAAGAGGATTGCCTGGTCTGCCTTCTGAGGAGCATAGGAGAGCACAACAGCGATTGCTTTCCCGCCGTCGGGGGTGGAGGCCACATCCCAGATCGAAATCTCTGTCACGCCGGGCACATCCCCAAGCGGGGACAGGCTGGGCCCGAACCCCCTGGCAACGTTGTAGCCACGCACGGCCGGGCTGCGCTCCTGCCATGTGGACCGGTAGAATATCACTTCTTCGGCTATTGGATCCCACTTCACCAAGACTCCCCGGTACGAGTCAGCAGCGAAAGGAGGCTGCATCACCCACTCCTCCTCAGCAATGGACCAAATGGCGCTTGCCACAAGGATCAGCCCCGCAAGCGTCCCACAAACACGACCGCACATCTGTTTACCCCTCTCCCTACTCTAAGAAACCGTCTTGCTTCTTTTCCCTACACTCAATGGTCTTGTCATTGCGACATCCGGGGCACTTCTTGTCACTGAGCGGCCACCTGTCGAATTTGCACCTCCGCTTCATGTTGCCTGTGAACTTGCAGATGTATTCCGTGCATGGGCCCCACATTTGGTCCGGGCACCAGGCGTCCGGCTTCGCTTCTGTGCCATCGCAGTCAGGCAAACCGGATTCATCCTGCGCATACGCCGATGGGACCACGATCTCCGCCAAACCACTCATGTGAGGAGCCAAGGCGCGGTACCTGACAGGCTGTACGCTCAACAAGAGGTACACAACTAAGAGGATTGCTGTCGCCAGTTTCCGCATGGGATGAAGCTCACGGTTGCATTCACAAGCTACCGCCATCCTAGCAAGACAAAAAAGGAGCGGTCAAGCTTCTTTTCGGACCGCGTTTTTGCGTCGTTACTTGGGGGAGGAACTACGGAACCAGCAGCACCTTACCGAGGTTCTTGCGGTCGTGGATGAAGTGGTGCGCCGCGGCCGCCTGCTCCAGCGGGAACGTGGCGCCGATGTGGGGCTTGATCTGCCCGGCCTCGTACAGGCGGAAGAGCTCGGGCATCCACGAGCGCACCAGCGTGGGGTTGGCGCGTCCCAGCTCGCCCACATGCAGGCCGCTCACAGTGCGGTTCTTGCCGATGAGGTCGAGGGCGTTGAAGCTGGGCGTCTGCCACCACGCCTGCAGCGCCTTGAGCGAGCGCCCCTTGCCGGGCACCGCCGCCGACATCCCGAAACAGATGAGCCGGCCGCAGTGGCGCAGCAGGCGGTAGCTTTTCCGGTAGGACTTCCCGCCCACCGCGTCGAGCACCACGTCCACGCCTTCGCCCTGCGTGAGCCCCATCACCTCACGCTCGAAATCCTGTGTGCGGTAGTCGA
>Ga0137796_10000334_pt1 | contig 30113 bp, 29 predicted proteins | sample OV2TP3_FD_97704 | JGI IMG/M metagenome (GOLD analysis project Ga0137796, IMG submission 97704) | reverse complement strand
GTTGTAGTGCAGACCTTCGGGTGCGCCCCCGTGACGCATCAACTACTTAACCCTCGCCGACCCCTCGAATCCGCGAAGTCCGGCTAGGCGCGCCGGCGCTCGGCGTCGGCGAGAATCAGGGCGAACAGCTTGCGCTGCGCGTGGCTGCCGCCGACGCGCCAGATCGCTCCCTTCACCGGGCCGATGAGATCGGCCGCGCGCGCGTATTCGCCGCGCCGCCAGGCGGCGAGCCCCTCGCAGAGCGCGCGCCCGACCTCGGTGCGAACGCGCGACTGAGTCCCGTCGCCCGCGAAGGACGGCAGCTCCCCGAGCGCGAGCGCGTAGTGCGCGTCGACGAAGGCGAGCACCGCGTCGCCGATGCTGTCGCGCATGAGCGCGGCCGCCGCTTTCCAGCGCTCGCCGAGCTCCGCGCCGGCGAGCTCCAGGCGCGCGAGCAGCGACACGTCGTTGCACAGGGACAGGTTCTCCGCCGCGCCGTCCGCCCAGACGCGCGCGTCGTAGAGGGCGAGCGCCCGTGCATGCTCGCCGCGCTTCCAGTGAAACAGCGCCTGGTGCCACCAGAGGTGGTGGCGGAAGAAATTGGTCCCTTCCCAGTGCGGCGCGAGCGACCCGATCCAGGCGACGCCCTCGGCGGTGCGGCCCTGCATCTCCATCACGTGGGCGACGGAGTGCACCGCCCAGGGATCGGCGGGGTTGAGGTCGGTCGCACGCCGGCCGGTGCGCTCGGCCTCGGCGTAGTCGCCCGACTCCTCCAGCCCGAAGGCGTGCAGCGCAAGCAGGTGCGGGTAACCCGGCATGGATCCTTCCCACGCGGCCAGCGCGCGCCCCGGGCCGTCGCGCACGCCGGCCGCATTGCCCAGGTAGAAGTGCAGGTAGTTCGAGATCTTGAGCGCGAGCAGGTCGTGCGGCTGCGCGGCGAGGATGTCCTCCAGGATCGCGATCGTGCGCTCGAGCTCGCCCTCGCACCAGGCGCCGAGCGCCCCGGCGTGCGCTCGCTCGCGCGCCGTCCCGCCCGCCGCCAGCGCGGCGGCGTGCGCCGCCCCGGCTTCGGGCAGGAAGCGCGCGGCGCCCATGAGGTGCATGAAGTAGCCCTTCAGCACCTGCGCCATCGGCATCGCGGGATCGAGCTCGAGCGTGCGCTTGAGATGCGCGCCGGGATCGCGCGCGAAGTCGACGTAGGCCCAGAACGCGTCGTCCCAGGCGCGCGCCGCTTCGCCGCTCGCGGCGGTGAGCTCCAGCCCTAGGCGGTCGCGATGGGGGGCCGGCGCCGCCACGCTTGCGTCTCCTGCTCGAAGGCGTGCGCGAGCTGCAGCACGCCGAAGTCGTCGCGGTAGCGCCCCACGATCTGCAGGCCCACGGGGAGCGGCGCCGCGTCCCCGGTGAAGCCCGCGGGCACCGAGATCGCGGGGTGGCTGGTCATCGTGATCCAGTAGCAGCTCTTCATCCAGTCGAGGTAGTTGCCCATCTTCACGCCCGCGATCTCCGCCGGGTACGCCTCGGAGACGGGGAAAGGCGGCAGCTGGTTCACCGGGCAGAGCAGGAACTCGTAGCGCCCGAGGAACGTCCGCATGCGGTGGTAGAGCTCCGAGCGCAGCGCGTGGGCACGGGCGATCGCCTCCGGCCGGAGCTTCAACCCCTGCTCGATGTTCCAGACCACGTCGGGCTTGAGGTCGTCGCGCCGCGTCCTCAGCAGCTCGCCGTAGCTCTGCACGAAGGCGACCGCGCGCAGCGTCTCGAACGCCTCGCTGGCGCCGGAGAAGTCCGGGCTCGCCTCCTCCAGCACGCAGCCGAGGTCCGAGAAGATCCTCTTCTGCGCCTCGAGCACGCGGGTCACGCGCCGGTCCACCGGCAGTCCGCCCAGGTCCCGGCTCCAGGCGAGGCGGACGCTCCTGAAGCTTCTTCCCAGAGGCCTCGCGAATCGCTTTCCGGATTCCGCGATCGACACGGGCGAGCGCGCGTCCGGCCCCGCCATCGCCGAGAGCAGGAACGCCGCATCCGCCACCGTGCGCGCCACCGGCCCCAGCACCGCGAGCGTGTTCCAGGCGTCGGGCGCGGGCCAGGTCGGCACGCGTCCGGGCGTGGGGCGAAAGCCCACCACGTTGCAGTAGTTGCCGGGGTTGCGCAGGCTCGCGCCGAGGTCGCCGCCGTCGGCGAAAGGCAGCATGCCGCAGGCCACCGCCACGGCGGCGCCGCCGGAGGACCCGCCGCAGGTCCTGCCGGTGTCCCAGGGGTTGAGCGTGGCGCCGAACACCGCGTTGAAGGTCTGGCTGCCGGCGGCGAACTCGGGCAGGTTGGTCTTGCCCAGCGTGATCGCGCCCGCGGCCGAGAGCCGCTCCACGAGCAGCGCGTCCTGCACCGGCACATGGTCGCGGTAGATCGGCGAGCCGAAGGTGGTGCGGATGCCGCGCGTCGCGACATTGTCCTTGTAGGCGATCGGCAGCCCCGCGAGCGGGCCCGACCCGGTCCGCTTCCTGTCCTGCGCCTTCGCTTGCTTCAGCGCCTGCTCCGGCAGGAACGTCACGATCGCGTTCAGCCTGGGATTGAGGCGCTCGATCCGCGCGATGAAGGCGCGCAGCACCTCGGTGGCCGAAACCTTGCGCGCCCGGATCATGCGCGCGAGGCGCCGCGCGGGGAGAAAGCAGAGATCTTCCATGGTCACATCAGCACGATGTCGTACTGCTCCTGCGTGTAGCCGGTCTCGACCTGCACCGAGACCGGCTTGCCGATGAAGCCCGAGAGCATGGCGAGCGCGGGCGACTCTTCCTCGAGCAGCAGGTCGCTCACCGCGGGCGAGGCCAGCACGCGGAACTCGCGCGCCGGGAAGGCGCGCGCCTCGCGCAGCAGCTCCCGCAGGATCTCGTAGCACACGGTGCGCGCGGTCTTCACCGCCCCGCGCCCCTCGCACACCGGGCAGGGCTCGCACAGCACGTGGGCGAGGGACTCGCGCGTGCGCTTGCGCGTCATCTCGACCAGCCCGAGCGCCGTGAAGCCGTTCACCGACACGCGCGTGCGGTCGCGCGCCAGCGCGCGCTTCAGCTCCTCGAGCACCGCGGCGCGGTGCTCCTCGGACTGCATGTCGATGAAGTCGATGAGGATGATGCCGCCGAGGTTGCGCAGCCGCAGCTGCCGCGCGATGGCGTGCGCCGCCTCGAGGTTGGTCTTGTAGACGGTGTCGTCGAAGCTGCGGCTGCCGACGTAGCCGCCGGTGTTGACGTCGATGGTGGTCAGCGCCTCGGTCTGGTCGATGACCAGCGTGCCCCCCGACTTGAGGTCGACGCGGCGCGCCAGCGCCTTCTCGATCTCCGGCTCCACGTTGCAGAGCTCGAACAGCGGCCGCTCACCCGTGTAGTGCTCCAGGCGCGGTCGCAGCTGCGGCATGTAGGCTTCGGCGAAGGCCGCGAGCCGCTGGAAGTTCTCGCGCGAGTCGACGCGCACCGCGGCGACCTCCGCGGTCACCATGTCGCGCAGCACGCGCTCGGCGAGCGACAGGTCCTGGTAGAGCGCGAGCGGCGGCTCGACGCCGAGCGAGCGCTGCCGGATGTCGCGCCACAGCGCCCGCAGGTACTCGACGTCGGCGCGCAGCTCGGCCTCGCTGGCGCCCTCGGCGAGCGTGCGCAGGATGAAGCCGCCTTTCTCCTCGGGCGGCAGCAGCTCCTTCAGCCGCTCGCGCAGCTGCGCGCGCCCGGCCTCGTCCTCGATTCTCTGCGAGATGCCGATGTGCGGGTTGTTCTCGGTAGAAAGGGCGGGCAGGTACACGAGCAGCCGTCCGGCGATCGAGATCTGGGTCGAGAGGCGCGCGCCCTTGGTGCCGATCGGGTCCTTCACCACCTGCACGAGCAGCGGCTGCCCCTCGGCGAGCAGCCGCTCGATGGGGCGCGCGCCGGCCGTGCCGTCGGCGCCGCCCGCGCGCCGCGGCTCCCAGAGGTCGGCGACGTGCAGGAACGCGGCGCGCTCCAGGCCCACGTCGACGAACGCCGACTGCATGCCGGGGAGCACCCGCGCCACGCGCCCCATGTAGATGTTGCCCACCAGCCCCCGGCTCGCGGCGCGCTCGACGAGCAGCTCCTGCACCTGCCCCGCGCCGAGCACCGCGACGCGCGTCTCCTGCGGCGTGACGTTAACCAGGATTTCTTCGCTCACCCTGCGCCCCGATCCGCTCGAGCAGCTGCGCCGTCTCGAAGAGCGGCAGCCCGACGATGCCGGAAGGGCTGCCGCGGACCTCGGCGATGAAGCGCGCCGCGCGCCCCTGGATGGCGTAGGCGCCCGCCTTGTCGTCGGCCTCGCCAGAGGCGACGTACTCGCGGATCTCCGCGGGCTCGAGCGCGCGGAAGCGCACCTCGGACACCGAGAGCGCGCTCTCCATGCGCTCGCCGTGCTTGACCGCCACCGCGGTCAGCACCTCGTGGCGCCTGCCCGAGAGCGCGGCGAGCATGTCGGCGGCCTCGCGCCGGTCCGACGGCTTGCCGAGGATGCGTCCCTCGAGCGCCACGGTGGTATCGGCGGCGAGCACCGGCGCGCGCGGCAGGTTGCGCCGCTCGAGGCGCTGCCAGCCGGCCTCGGCCTTGGCGCGCGCCACGCGCTCGACGTAGTCGGCTGCAGTCTCGCCGCGCAGCACCGTCTCGTCCAGGTCCGGGTCGGCTTCGGGCTCGGCGCGAAACAGCAGCAGGTGAAAGCGCACGCCGATGTGCCCGAGGAGCTCGCGCCGGCGCGGGCTGCGCGAGGCGAGGTAGATCGAGCGGTCGTGCGGCCTCGCCATGGGGAGGCCGCGAAGTGTAGCAAAGCTAGCCGCGGTGATACGGGTGCCCGGTGAGCAGCGTCGCCGCGCGGTAGAGCTGCTCGGCGAGCAGCACCTGGGCCAGCGCGTGCGGCAGCGTGAGCGAGGACAGCCGCACCAGGAGCGCCGCGCGGCGCTTGAGCGCCGGATCGAGCCCATCGGCGCCCCCGATCACGAACACCGTCGGCACGGCGAGCAGCGCGGCGAGCTGGCGCGTGGTGAGGTCGCGGCCGCGCTCATCGAGCGCCACCAGGCGCGCGCCGGGCGGCAGCCGCCGCCCGAGGCGCGCCGCGGCGGCGGGCTTGAGCCTCTCGAAGCGCACCTCGTAGCCGCGCGGCATGCGCGCCAGGTAGCTGTCGCGCGCGGTCTCGGCCCAGGCCGGGAGCCTAGCGCCGAGCGCGACGACCTGCAGCCTCGCCACGACGCTTGAGCTTCACGGTCTTGCCGCCCCAGAGCTCCTCGAGGTTGTAGTAGCTGCGCACCGCCGGGTGCATCAGGTGCACCACCACGTCGCCCAGGTCCACCAGCACCCATTCGCCGTTGCGCCGCCCCTCCACCCCGTAGACGCGCGCGCCGATCTCTCTTGCCTTCTCCTGCACGCGCTGCGCGAGCGCGTTCACCTGGCGGGTGGACTCGCCGGTGGCGATCACCACGCGCTCGAAGATCGAGGCGTGGCGCGCGACGTTGAACAGCACGATGTCGCGCCCCTTCACGTCCTCCAGCGCCTCCACCACCGCGCGCTGCTTGCGGCGGATGTCCATCAGCGGTACAGGCCGTGCGCGCGGATGTAGGCGAGCACCGGGGCGGGCACCAGCGCCGAGACATCGTCGCCGCGCGCGAGCCGCGCGCGGATGTCGCTCGCCGAGATCTCGAGCGGTGCCATGGGGATGACTGCGGCGCGCGGGTCCGTGACCGGCCAGCCGGGGCGCGCGAAGACCGCGAAGCGGCAGAGCTCGAAGAGCCGCTCCGGGCGGTGCCAGCTGCCGAGCTTCGCGAACTGGTCGGCGCCGAGCAGCATCACGAGCGGTGAGCCGGGGTGCTGGGCGCGCAGGCTCTCGAGCGTGTCCACCGTGTAGCCGCTCGCGCCCGGGGCGAGCTCGCGCTCGTCGATGTGCCATCCGGGCTCTCCCGCGATGGCGAGGCGCAGCATGGCGAGGCGGTGCGCGGCCGAGGCGACCGGGGGCTTGCGGTACGGCGGGCTGCCGGTGGGGATCCAGAGCAGCCGCTCTGCCTGCACGGCCTCGAGCGCGCGGCGCGCGATCGCGAGGTGAGCGTTGTGGACCGGATCGAAGGTCCCGCCCAGGACGCACAGCGAAACAGTATCAGATCCCAAGCTGCTTTCGGATCAGCCGGCAAAGCGATTCTTTGATCTCGGGGTGCCGCGGCACTGGCGCCTGACGACCATTGCGGGGGTTCGCGTAAATGTCGTGGCGACTACCGTGGCGCAAGAGGTAACACCCGGAGCGAACCAGCTCCCGGATGAAGTGGCCACGCCTCAAGCAACGGCTACCACGATGCCCTTGGTCTTGACTCTTCGACGCGGCGAGGGAGCCGCAGCTTTGTGCAACATCGAGTATGCGTCCTGGATGTTCTCTTCCAGCTGCGCGAGCGATTCCCCTTGGCTCATGACCGCGGGGACCTCCCTCAGCCTGCCGACGTACCAGCCGTCGTCAAGCCAGTATTCCAGCGTAAAGCGGCTCTTCTTCATGTGGTTTCCCTCAGCGGCGGATCTCTCCATGCCCCAGGACGACGAACTTCTCGCTGGTGAGCCCCTCGAGCCCCACCGGGCCCCGCGCGTGCAGCTTGTCGGTCGAGATGCCGATTTCCGCCCCCAGGCCGTACTCGAAGCCGTCGGCGAAGCGGGTGGAGGCGTTCACCAGCACCGAGCTCGAGTCGACCTCGCGCAGGAACCGCTCGGCGCGCGCCGGGTCCCCGGTGACGATGGCATCGGTGTGCTGCGAGCCGTACTCGGCGATGTGCGCCATCGCCTCGTCCATGTCCTTGACGACGCGGATCGACACGACGGGCGCGAGCCACTCGGTGCGGTAGTCCTGCTCGGTGGCGGGCTTCGCCTCCGGCACGAGGGCGCGCGTCGCTTCGTCGCCGCGCATCTCGACGCCCTTCTCGCGGTAGACCGCGCCGATGCGGGGCAGCACCCGCGGCGCGATGCCCTCGGCCACCAGCAGCGTCTCCATCGTGTTGCAGGTGCCGTAGCGCTGGGTCTTGGCGTTGTCGGCGATGGCGAGCGCCATCGCGGGATCGGCGCGGTCGTCGACGTAGACGTGGCACACGCCCTCGAGGTGCTTGATCATCGGGATGCGCGCTTCGCGCGCCAGGCGCTCGATGAGCTCCTTGCCGCCGCGCGGCACGATGATGTCGACGAACTCGGTCATGGTCACCAGCTCGCCCACCGCGGCGCGGTCGGAAGTGCCGACCACCTGCACCGCGGCCTCGGGCAGCCCCGCCGTCGCGAGCCCGGCGCGCGCGCAGGCCGCGATCGCCTGATTGGAGTGCAGCGCTTCCGACCCGCCGCGCAGGATGCAGGCGTTGCCCGCCTTGACGCACAGGCCCGCGGCGTCCGCGGTGACGTTGGGGCGCGACTCGTAGATGATGCCGATCACGCCGAGCGGCACGCGCATGCGGCCGACCTCGATGCCGCTCGGGCGCTTCGCCAGGCGCGTGACGCGCCCGACCGGGTCTTCCAGCGCGGCGATGCTCTCCAGCCCTGCGGCCATCTGCTCCACCGCCTGGGGGTTGAGCGTCAGGCGGTCCAGGAACGCGGGCGCCGCGCCCGCGGCGCGCGCCTCGCCGACATCCGCGCGATTCGCCTCCAGCAGCTCGGCGGAGCGGGCGCGGATCTCGGCGGCCATCGCGGCGAGCGCACGGTCCTTCTGCGCCCGCTCGGCGCGCGCCAGCAGCCGCGCGGCGGCGCGCGCCGAGCGCCCGAGCTCGCGCAGGTAGCCCTTGACGTCGAGCTGCGCGTCCATTCAGGCCAATTCTAACCCCAGCCGCACGAGCTCATCCCAGGGCTCGCCCGGGCCCACGCCCTTCGCGGCGCGCTCGAGGCGCGCGACGTGCGCCGCGGCGGCGCGCAGCCGCGCGGGGCCGAGGCGCTCGAGCGCGCGCGCGCAGCGCGCCTGCGCGGCCTTGAAGATGCGGTTCTCGGCGAAGAGCGCCTCGAGCCCGCGCCCCGCGCGCTGCTGCGCGGCGACGCGCGCGAGCGCCGCGAGCTCCTCGCCCAGGCGCCAGGCGATCCCCGCCGCGCTCTCGCCCTCGCCGCGCAGGCCGGCGAGCGCGCGCAGGTACTGCTCGAGGCTGCCGGCGTAGAGCGCCGCGGCGAGCGTCTCGAACTCGTAGCGCGCGACGTTGGACACCGCCGCGCGCACCTGCTCGGCCGAGAGCTCGCCCTGCGGCGCGAGCAGCGCGAGCTTCTGGATCTCCTGGTGCGCCGCGAGCAGGTTCCCCTCCACCCGGTCGGCGAGCCATTCGAGCGTCTCGGCCTCGGCGCGCTGGCGCTGGCGCGCGAGGCGCGCCGCGATCCACTGCGGCAGCTTCGCGCGCGGCACCGGCTGCACCTCGACGATCACGCCGCCGGCCTCCAGCGCCGCGAACAACGGCGACTTCCACCATCCGGGCCCCTCCGGGCGCGGCATCGAGACGAGCAGCAGCGCGTCGGGATTGGGCCGCTCGCAGAAGCGCGCCACCGCGGCGCTCGCGGCGGCGCCGGGCCTGCCGGTCGCCAGGCGCAGCTCCACCAGCGTGCGCTCGCCGAACAGCGAGCGGCCGGCGAGCGCGTGCTCGAGCTCGCTCCAGTCGAAGCCCTTGCCGGGGGCGTAGACCTCGCGCCCGGCGAAGCCGCGCCGGCGCGCGGCCGCGCGCAGCGCGTCTGCGGCCTCCAGCGCGGCGAGCGGCTCGTCGCCGTGGATCAGGTAGGCCGGCGCGAGCGTGCGCCCGAGGTGCGCCTCGAGCCCCTCGGCGCGCAGCCGCACCTAGCGCGCCTCGGGCGCGCGCGCCGCCGCGAGGCGCCGCATGATCTGCTGCACCATGTCGGTCTGCATGTCGCGGTAGAGCAGCTGCTCCTCGGTCTCCTTGGCGAGCACCTCGGCGTCGCTGAAGGTGACGTTGCGCTCGAGCTGCAGCGTGGCGGTGGGCACGAACTCGCCGCCCCTGCCGTCGTGCACGCGAAAGCCCACGCGGTAGCGCAGCTGGAACTCGCGCACGCGGCCGGTGGCGGTGAGCGAGAGGATGTGCTTCTCGCGCGCCTCCTGCGTGAACTGCAGCACCGCCTGGGCGGTCTTCGGGTCCTCCACCACCATGGTGCGCGTGCCGGCGAGGATCTGGCGCTTGATGTCGAGCGCGATGCCGGCGTGCGCCGAGGGGATGTAGAGCGTGTCGAACGGCAGCTCGGCCGTGCCGCGCAGCCTGAAGCCGCAGCCGGCGAGCGCGAGCGCCAGCGCGAGGAGGAGGATCCGCATCAGATCACCACGTTGATGAGCCTGCCCGGCACCACGATGATGCGCTTGATCAGCTTGTCGCCGACGTACTTCTTCACGAACTCGAGCGATTTCACGATGGCCTCGATGGCGCGCCGGTCCGCCGACCTGGGAACGCGCACGCTGCCGCGCGTCCTGCCGCCCACCTGCACCACGTACTCGATCTCCTCCAGCTCGAGCGCCGCGGCCTCCGGCTCGGGCCAGGGGGCGGTCATCACGTCCTCGCCGAAGCCGAGCTCGCGCCACAGATGGTGGCAGAGGTGCGGCGTGATGGGGGAGAGCAGCCGCAGCAGGATCGAGCAGCCCTCGCGCGAGGGCGATCTCTCGAGCGCGTTGAGGATCTTCATCGCCGCCGAGGCCACGGTGTTGAACTGGTGCTTGCCGAGGTCGTAGTTGGCCTGCTTCAGCACCGCGTGGATCTCGTGCCGCACCGCGGCTTGCGAGCGCTCGGGGGCCGGCGTGCCCGAGAGCCGGAGCGCGAAGGCCCACAGGCGCTTCAGGAACCGGTACGAGCCCTCCACGCTCTCGTCGCTCCACTCGAGCGTGTTGATCGGCGGCGAGGCGAAGATGATGTAGAAGCGCGCCGTGTCCGCCCCGTAGCGCTCGATCAGGTCCTGGGGGTCGACGCCGTTGTTCTTCGACTTGGACATCGTGCCGAGGCCGTCGTAGACCAGCCGGGCGCCGTCGGCGCGGCGCCGCGCCCCGGTGATGCGGCCCCTGGCGTCGCGGCTCGGCTCCACCTCCGAGGGATGGATCCACTCGCGCCGCCCCTCGGCGCTCTCCAGGTAGTACGACTCGGCGAGCACCATGCCTTGCGTGAGCAGGTTGGTGAAGGGCTCGGCGAGCTCCTCCTTGCGCGCGCCGGCGACCTCGCCGTAGAGCCCCTCCTCCAGCATGGCGCGCTGGAAGAAGCGCGAGTACAGCAGGTGCAGGATGGCGTGCTCGATGCCCCCGATGTACTGGTCGACCGGCATCCAGTAGCGCGCGCGCTCGTCCACCATCGCCGCGTCCTGGCCGGGGCAGGCGAAGCGCGCGAAATACCAGGACGAGTCGACGAAGGTGTCCATGGTGTCGCTCTCGCGCTTCGCCGGCTGGCCGCAGGAAGGGCAGCTCGTGTCGAGGAACGCCGGGAGCTTCGCGAGCGGGTTGCCGGTGCCGTCGGGCACGAGGTGCTCCGGAAGCAGCACCGGAAGCTGCTCGTCGGGCACCGGCACGTCGCCGCAGGCGGGGCAGTGCACGATCGGCACGGGGCAGCCCCAGTAGCGCTGGCGCGAGATGCCCCAGTCGCGCAGCCGCCACTGCACCTGCCTCTCCCCCAGCCCCTTGGCCGCGAGGTCCGCGGCGATCGCCTCCACCGCGCGCGCGTAGTCCATGCCGTCGTACTTCCCGGAGTTGATGCAGACGCCGTGCTCCGCGTACTCCGGCTTCCAGGGCGCGGGGACGCTGTCCCCCAGCGGGTGCCGGATGACCGGCCTGACCGGCAGCCCGTACCCGAGCGCGAATGCGTAGTCGCGCTCGTCGTGCGCGGGCACCGCCATCAGCGCGCCCTCGCCGTAGCCCATGAGCACGTAGTTCGCCACCCAGATCGGGATCCGCTCGCCGCTCAACGGGTGGCGCGCGTGGAGGCCCGTGGGCAGCCCCTGCTTCTCGACCTGCGCGAGCTCGGCCTCCATCGCCGGGCCGCGCTTGCACTCCTCGACGAACGCCTTCACCTTGGCGTCGCGCGCGGCGGCGAAGGCGGCGATCGGGTGCTCTGCGGCGACCGCGCAGAAGGTCGCGCCCATCAGCGTGTCGGCGCGCGTGGTGAAGACCCAGAGCTTGCGCTCCTCCCGCTCCAGCTCGTAGGGAAAGGCGAGGCGCACGCCCTCGGAGCGCCCGATCCAGTTCTTCTGCATCAGCTTCACCTGCTCGGGCCACCCGGGGAGCCGATCGAGCGCCGCGAGCAGCTCTTCGGCGCAGGCGGTGATGCGCAGGAAGTACATCGGGATCTCGCGCTTTTCCACCGGCGCGCCGGTCCTCCAGCCGCGGCCGTCGATCACCTGCTCGTTGGCGAGCACGGTCTGGTCCACGGGGTCCCAGTTGACGACCCCGGTCTTCTTGTAGGCGAGGCCCTTGCGGAACAGGCGCGTGAACAGCCACTGGTTCCAGCGGTAGTACTGCGGGTCGCAGGTGGCGAGCTCGCGCGTCCAGTCGAGCGCGAAGCCCAGGCGCCGGAGCTGCGCCTTCATGTAGGCGATGTTCTCGCGCGTCCACCTGGCGGGCGGCACGCCGTTCGCCATGGCGGCGTTCTCCGCCGGCAGGCCGAAGGCGTCCCAGCCCATCGGCTGGAGCACGTTGAACCCCATCATGCGGTAGTGGCGCGTGAGCACGTCGCCGAGGGTGTAGTTGCGCACGTGCCCCATGTGCAGCTTGCCCGAGGGGTAGGGGAACATCGACAGGCAGTAGAACTTCTTCTTCGACGCCTCCTCGGTGACGCGGAACGAGCCGTGCCGCGCCCAGAACTGCTGGGCGTCGGCTTCCACCTGCTGCGGGTCGTAGCGCTCCTGCATGAAAGCGCGAATTATAGGTATTCTGGTACGGTGCAGGCTCCAGGGAGGTCCCGATGCCGAAGCTTCGATTCGTATTGGCTGTCGCAGCGTTCGCCGCGCTCACCGCGCAGGCCCAGACCTGGCCCTCGAAGCCGGTGCGCATGGTGGTCGCCTTTCCGCCGGGCGGCTCCACCGACATCGCGGTGCGCGCGCTCGCCGAGCGCATCGCGCCGGCGCTCGGCCAGACGGTGCTGGTGGAGAACCGCACCGGCGCGAGCGGCAACGTCGCCGCCGAGTTCGTCGTCAAGCAGCCCGCCGACGGGCACCTGGTGCTCGCCACGGCCGATGCGCTCGCCTCCACCCCGCACCTCTTCAAGCTCTCGTTCGAGGCGCAGAAGGACTTCGTCCCGGTGGTGCAGCTCACGCGCCAGCCGGTGGTGCTCGCCGCGCACCCGTCGGTGGGCGTCTCCACGGTCGCCGAGCTCGTCGCGCTCGCCAGGGCGAAGCCGGGACTGGCCTACGCGACCTCGGGCGCGGGCTCGATCCAGCACATGGCCGCGGAGTGGTTCGCGAAGCTCGCCGGCATCCGGCTCACGCACGTCCCCTACCGGGGCGGCGGCCAGGCGGTGACCGACCTCGTCGGCGGGCAGGTGCCGCTGGGCTCGCTGGGCAACACGCCGCTGCTGCCGCACTACCGCGCCGGGAAACTGAAAATCCTCGCGCAGACCACGCGCGCGCGCTCGGCCTCGCTCCCCGAGGTGCCGACCTACGAGGAGACGGGGCAGACGGGGCTGGTGCTGGAGCAGTGGCTCGGCCTGTTCCTCGCCGCGGGCGCGCCCGCCGAGGCGGTGACGCGATTGAACGCCGAGATCGGCCGCGCGCTGGGCGAGCCCGCGATCCGCGAGCGCTTCGCGCAGTTCGGCCTGGAGCCCGCGGGCGGCACGCCCGAGCAGTTCGCGAAGCTGTTCCGCGACGACTACGAGAAGTACGCCCGCCTCATCAAGGAGCTGGACATCCGTCTGCAGTAGGCAGCGCGCGGTAGAATCGGCGCGCCTTGTCGCTGCACCTCGAACACCTCAACCCCGAGCAGCTCGCCGCCGTCACCGCGCCGGACGAGCACATGCTGGTGCTCGCGGGCGCGGGCAGCGGCAAGACGCGCGTGCTCACCACGCGCATCGCCTGGCTGGTGAAATCCGGCCGGGTCTCGCCCGCGGGCGTGCTCGCGGTGACCTTCACCAACAAGGCCGCGCGCGAGATGTTCGCGCGCCTTCAGGCGATGCTGCCGGTGAACCCGCGCGGCATGTGGGTGGGGACTTTCCACGGCCTCGCCAACCGTCTCCTGCGTGCGCACCATCAGGAAGCCGGCCTGCCGCGCGAGTTCCAGATCCTCGATTCGCAGGACCAGCTCGCCGCGGTGAAGCGCCTGGCGCGCGCGCTCGAGATCGACGAGGACCGCTTCCCGCCGCGCGAGCTGCAGTACTTCATCAGCGCGAGGAAGGAAGAGGGCCTGCGCGCGCGCGACCTGCAGGTCACCGACGAGGTGACGCGCCGGCACGTCGAGGTGCTGGCCGCCTACGACGAGCAGTGCCAGCGCGAGGGGGTGGTGGATTTCGCCGAGCTGCTGCTGCGCAGCTTCGAGCTGCTGTCGCGCAACGAGCGGCTGCGCGAGCACTACGGCGAGCGCTTCGGCCACATCCTGGTGGACGAGTTCCAGGATACCAACCGGCTGCAATACCGGTGGCTCAAGCTGTTCGCCGGCTCGGGCGCGCGCCTCTTCGGCGTGGGCGACGACGACCAGTCGATCTACGCCTTCCGGGGGGCGAACGTCGGCAACATGGCCGACTTCGAGCGCGAGTTCCGCATCGCAAGCGTGGTGCGCCTGGAGCAGAACTACCGCTCGCACGGCGCGATCCTCGACGCGGCGAACGCGCTGATTGCGCACAACCGCCGGCGCCTGGGCAAGAACCTGTGGACCGCGGCCGGGCAGGGCGAGCCGCTGCGCGTCTTCGAGGCGGCGAGCGACGCCGAGGAAGCGCGCTTCATCGCCGAGGAGGTGAAGGCGCTCGCGCGCGAGGAGACGCGCCTCTCGGCGATCGCGGTGCTCTACCGCTCCAACGCGCAGTCGCGCGTCGTCGAGCATGCGCTCTTCGGCGCCGGCATCCCCTACCGCGTCTACGGGGGCCTGCGCTTCTTCGAGCGCGCGGAAGTCAAGCACGCGCTCGCCTACCTGCGGCTCCTTGCCTCGCCCGCCGACGACAACGCGTTCCTGCGCGTGGCCAACTTTCCGCCGCGCGGCATCGGCGCGCGCACCATCGAGTCGCTGCAGGAGGCGGCGAAGCGCACCGGCGGCTCGCTCTTCGACGCCGCCGCGCAAGGCAAGTCGAGCGCCTTCCGCAAGCTCATCGAGGACCTGCAGGCGCAGACGAAGAGCCTGCCGCTGCACGAGATCGTGGAGCACGTGATCCACCGCAGCGGCCTGGTCGGGCACTACAAGACCGAGCGCGAGGGCGCCGAGCGCATCGAGAACCTGCAGGAGCTGGTGAACGCGGCCGCCGCCTTTTCCGAGGAGGAGCGCGAGCTGGAGTCGGGCGAGGCGCTCGATCCGCTCACCGCCTTCCTCACCCACGCGGCGCTGGAAGCGGGCGAGCACCAGGCCGCCGAGGGCCAGGAGGCGCTGCAGCTCATGACGGTGCACTCGGCCAAGGGCCTGGAGTTCGACGCCGTGTTCATCTCCGGGCTCGAGGAAGGGCTGTTTCCCCACGAGCAGAGCGTCGCCGAGCGCGACGGGCTGGAGGAGGAGCGGCGGCTCGCCTACGTCGCCATCACGCGGGCGCGCAAGCGCCTCTACCTCAGCTTCGCGCAGACGCGCATGCTGCACGGGCAGACGCGCTACAGCCTGCCCTCGCGCTTTCTCGCAGAAATCCCGGAGGCGCTGCAGAAGTGGCTCACGCCGCGCTTTGCGCGCGCGAAGCCCGCCGCGTTCGGCGCTCGGCGCGCCGAGCGTGCAAGCGTCTTCGGCGGCGGCTTCAGGGCGCGGTCGGATTCCGGCTTTCGCGTCGGCCAGAGCGTCACCCACCCCAAGTTCGGCGCCGGCGTCATCGTCGACGCCGAGGGGCAGGGGGGCGATGCGCGCGTGCAGGTCAACTTCGGCGCGCAGGGCGTGAAGTGGCTCGCGGTGGCGGTGGCGAAGCTGGAGGCGGCTTGAGGGCTTGGCCCCGCGACGTTCTGGCTGCGCGAGCCTACGCTGCGCGCCGGATGCCGGGGCCGAGCTCGTGGATGCAATGCTTGATGCGCGCGATTGCCCAGGCGAGCTGCTCGCGCGTCACGACGAGCGGCGGCGTGAGACGGATCACGGTGCCGTGGGTGTCGCAGGTGAGCACGCCGCGCGCCGCGAGCAGTTCGACGAGCCTGCGTGCGGCGACGCGCCTGGTGTCCAATTCCATCCCGATCAGCAGTCCCCTGCCGCGCACCTCGCGCACCAGCGGGCTCGCGATCGAGCGCAGCGCGCCGAGCAGGTACGCACCCAGTTCGGCCGCGCGCTCGGCGAGCCGCTCGTCGACCAGAACGTCGAGCGCCTCGAGCGCGACCGTCGCGGCGAGCGGATTGCCGCCGAAGGTGCTGCCGTGCTCGCCCGGCCGGAACACGCGCATCACGTCCTCGCGGGCGAGAAACGCCGACACCGGAAGCAGCCCGCCGCCGAGCGCCTTGCCGAGCACCAGCCCATCGGGCTTGACGCGCTCATGCTCGCAGGCGAGCAGCGCCCCGGTGCGCCCGAGCCCGGTCTGGATCTCGTCGGCGATCAGAAGCACGTTGGCCTCGGCGCAAATCCGCGCGCACTGCGCGAGATAGCCCTCGGGCGGCAGCACCATGCCGGCCTCGCCCTGGATAGGCTCGACCAGGAAAGCGGCGGTGCGCGGCCCGATCGAGCGCTCGAGCGCGCCCGCGTCGCCGTAGGGAATCGTGCGGAAGCCGGCCGGGAACGGCCCGAAGCCGCGCCGGTAGCGGGGTTCGGACGACATGGCGAGGATGGCGATCGAGCGGCCGTGAAAGTTGCCTTCGCAGGCGATGATCTCGGACGCGTCCTCGGGTACGCCCTTCGCTTCCAGCGCCCATTTGCGCGCCGCCTTGAGCGCCGTCTCGACCGCTTCCAGGCCCGTGTTCACTGGCAGCGCGCGGTCCATGCCGGTCAACTCGCACAGCCGCTCGAGCAGGCGCGGCAACCTGTCGTTCAGGAATGCGCGCGAAGTGACGGCGAGCGTGCGCGCCTGCGCCGCGAGCGCGGCGAGCAGGCGCGGATGCGCATGCCCGTGGCTCACGGCGGAGTAGGCCGACATCATGTCGAGGTAGCGCTCACCGCGCTCGTCCCACAGCCAGGCGCCCTCGCCACGCACGAGCACGATGGGCAGCGGGCGATAGTTGCGCGCACCGTATCGCGCGTCGGCCTGCAGCGCCGACCATGGCGCACGGAAGCTGCCGCCCAATGCGGCGCCGAGCAGTTCCACGACGAGCTTGGCCGTGCGCGCGCTCCGGTCGCGCCGCGGACAGTATTCGGCCAGCTCGAACGCCACGAAGCGCGGATGTTGCGCGAGCCGCGCCAGCGCGCCGAGCAACGGGCCGGCGCGCAAGCCCCCCGGCGCCGGGGTCGCGACCGCCGGCGCCTCCGCCGGATCGAGCGCGTCCAGGTCGAGCGTCACCCCGAACCCGGCGCTGTGCGCGCAGACGATCTCGAGCGCCTCGGCGAGCACCGCCGCGATGCCGCGCCGCCATACCTCGTCCATGAGGAACACGCGCACGCCGAGCCGCTCGAGCAGCATCGCTTCCCGCGGCTCGAAGCTGCGCACCCCGACCAGGCAGACGTTGCCGCCGGCGAGCCGCGCCGAGGCAAGGTGCGGGAACTCACCCCCGCCGCAGCCGAGCAGCGCCGCGAGCGGCATGCCGTGCGGCCTCCCCGTGGGACTGGTGCGCGGCGTGTGGCTGTCCATGTGCGCGTCGATCCAGATGAGACCGAGCGGCCCGCGCTCGTCGAGCGCGCGTGCGGCGCCGGCCCAGGTCCCGGCCGCGCAGGCGTGGTCGCCCCCGATCACGCAGGCGATTCGCCCGGCGCGGATCGTTTCGGCGACGTGCGAGCTGAGCCGCAGGCACAACTCGCCGATCGCGTCATGGTGCCGGGCCGTGTCCGGGGGTGCGAAGATCGGACCCCAGGATGCGTCGATGCCGCGCTCGCGCATCCTCTCGGCGACCCCCGAGGCCGCGAGCAGCGCCGGCGCAGCAGCGCAGCCCTCATCCGCCCCGCCCAAGCCGCAGGCCGCGCCGATCAGTTCCACTTCTCTGGTCACGGGTATGGCGGATCGCACGGAAGGCTGCCCTCCGAGTGTTGGATCGCGCGCCGCACGTATCGTTCGCCGCTTGCCCCGAAGAGCCCGGGGACAATGAGGGATTAGTTCCGTTTTCGCCGCCGATTCGCCGCACGTTGGCGCCTCGTCGATGTCCAACCGTCAATGGACCGGAATCCGTCCGCTGCGCTTCGGGGCCTGGTGAGAGCGGCCGGCCGGGCGGTGCTCGCGACAGCGACGTCGCTGTGGCTCGGCTGGGGGCCTGGCGCATCCGCCGCGCCGCACGCGCAGGACGCCGAGGAATGCACGCTCGCCGCCGACATGGCGATCGTCGCGCGCGCGCTCGCCGAGGAACGCCTCGACGCCGGCCGCGCCGAGACGGTCATGCGCCGCATCTACGACCTGTCCGCCTCGGCGGATCGCGAGGAGCTGATGCGGGCGATCCTCGATGCCGCCTACCGCGAGCGCGAGCCGGCGGGCAAGTTTGCGACCAGGCTCTTCGGCGTGTGCCTGCTCGAGCGCGGCAACATGGACCGGGTCCTCGGCACGCCGCTCTGAAATCCCAGGCCGTTCAAGCGGCGTGGGTTGGCCGACTTGCTGGCAGCGCTTTACGGACAGTTCGTCAGAGCGGCGACGACAACGTAACGCGCCAGGCGCCCGGTCGCCATGAAGCCCAGCGCCGCGATCCAGTGGATGCGCAGCCAACCCGCCGCGACGCAGAGCGCATCGCCGACGATCGGCAGCCAGGCGAGCAGCACCGCCGGGCTGCCATAGCGGCGGATCCAGCCGAGCGCCTTCGGATCGAGCTTGCGCGTGGTTCGCTCCGGCACCAGCCGCCCGACGAGATAGCTCGTCATGCCGCCTGCGGTGTTGCCGAGCGTAGCGACGGTGACCGCGAGGGCCGCGTGTTGCGGGTTGAGGCTGAGGTAGGCGAAGAGCGCGGCCTCGGAAGGCAGCGGCACGAGCGTGGCGGCGAGGAAGCTCGCGACCGCGACGCCGAGCAACCCGCCTTCCGGAGACAGCAAAGCTTCCAGCGCGTCCAATCGGTACCCTCCCAAATTGGGATTATCCTCCACGGATGGCAGCGCCCCGGGCAGTCGACGTCCTGCTCACGCGCACTCAGCAGCGCGTGCTCGCCTTGCTGTTTGCCGAGGAGAGCGAGCGTTCGCTGTCCGAGCTGGTGCGCCGCTCGCGCGGCGGCTCGGGCGCGATCCGGCGCGAGGTCGAGCGCATGTCGGCCGCGGGCCTGCTGCGCGAGCGCCGGGCCGGGAGGGAGCGCCGCTTCAGTGCCGACCCGGCGAGCCCTTTCTTTGCCGATCTGAAAGCTCTTGCGGTCAAGGTGAAGTCCCCGGCGAGCGCGCTCAAGCGCCGACCCAAGCCCTCCGCGGCGCTGCAGGCGAAGCGCGCCAAAGTGCTGAAGATCCTGGCGCGCAGGGGATTGCGCAATCCGCGCGTCTTCGGCTCGGTTGTGCGGGGCACCGACACGGAGTCTAGCGATCTCGACATCCTGGTGGATGCGGCGCGCGGCGTGTCGCTCCTCGATGTCGTGGGCGCGCAGCACGCGCTCGAGGATCTGCTGAGAGTCAAGGTGGACCTGATCACGTCGCCGGGACTGCACGAGTCGATTCGCGGGTCGACTCTCGCGGACGCGGTCGCTCTTGGAAGATGGACCCGCAGGAAGCGCCGCGCCTGACCCCTGTGCTACCTTCGACGCAATGAAGCGCAACGACTACCTCGAGCGGATCCTGCGCGCGCGCGTCTACGACGTCGCCATCCAGTCGCCGCTCGAGCCCGCGCCTGGCCTCTCGCGGCGCCTGGGCAACCGGCTGCTCCTCAAGCGCGAGGACCTGCAGCCGGTATTCTCGTTCAAGCTGCGCGGCGCCTACAACAAGATGGTGAACCTCCCCGCGGCGCGGCGCGCGCGCGGCGTGATCGCCGCGAGCGCCGGCAACCACGCGCAAGGCGTGGCGCTCGCGGCGCAGAAGCTCGGCTGCCGCGCCCTCATCGTGATGCCGGTGACGACGCCCCGCATCAAGGTGGAGGCGGTGGGCGCGCTCGGGGCGGAAGTGGTGCTGCAGGGCGACTCCTACGACGAGGCCTACGCGCACGCGCGGCGGCTGCAGCGCCGCCGCGGCCTCGCCTTCGTGCACCCCTACGACGACCCGGACGTGATCGCGGGCCAGGGCACGATCGGCATGGAGATCCTGCGCCAGAGCGCGCGGCCCGTGGATGCGGTGTTCGTCCCGGTGGGCGGCGGCGGCCTGATCGGCGGCATCGCGGCGTACGTGAAGCGCCTGCGCTCGTCGGTGCGCGTGGTGGGCGTGGAGCCCGCGGACGCGAACGCGATGGCGCGCTCGCTCGCGGCGGGCCGGCGCGTCAAGCTCGATCACGTGGGCCTCTTCGCCGACGGCGTCGCGGTGAAGCGCGTAGGGAAGGAGACCTTTCGCCTCGCGCGCGCCTTCGTGGACGAGATGGTGCTGGTGGACACCGACGAGATCTGCGCCGCGATCAAGGACGTGTTCGAGGACACGCGCGTGGTGCTCGAGCCCGCGGGGGCGCTCGCGGTGGCAGGCGCCAAAGCCTGGGTCGAGCGGCGCGGGGCACGCAGGAAGACGCTCGTCGCGGTCGCTTCGGGGGCCAACACCAATTTCGACCGGCTGCGCTTCGTCGCCGAGCAGGCGGAAGTCGGCGAGCACCGCGAGGCGGTGCTCGCGGTGACGATCCCCGAGCGCCCCGGGAGCTTCCGCAGGTTCTGCGCCACGCTCGGCGCGCGCGACATCACGGAGTTCAACTACCGCATCGCGGACTCGAAGGACGCGCACATCTTCGTGGGGATCGCGGTGGCGGACCGCGCGCAGACCGGGCGCATCGTGGCGAATCTCAGGCGCCACGGGCTGCCCACGCTCGACCTCTCGGACAACGAGATGGCGAAGGACCACGTGCGCCACATGGTGGGCGGGCGCGCGCCCTTCGCGCGGCACGAGCTGCTCTACCGCTTCGAGTTCCCCGAGCGGCCCGGTGCGCTCATGCGCTTCCTCGACAGCATGCGCGGCGGCTGGAACATCAGCCTGTTTCACTACCGCAACCACGGCGCGGACTACGCCGACGTGCTGGTGGGCATCCAGGTGCCGCGGCGCGGGATGCCGGAATTCCGCCGCTTTCTCGCGCGCGTAGGCTATCCGCACGCCGACGAGACGCGCAACCCCGCCTACCGGCTCTTCCTCGGATGAGCGCCAGGACGCTCCAGCTCTCGGAGCGGCTGCACGCCTACCTCGTCTCCGTGGGGGTGAGGGAGACGCCGGCGCTGCGCGCGCTTCGCAAGGCGACCTTGCGCATGCCGCAGGCCAACATGCTGCTCGCGCCCGAGCAGGGGCAGCTGCTGCAGCTCCTCGTGCGCATGCTCGGCGCACGGCGCGTCCTCGAGATCGGCACCTTCACCGGCTACAGCGCGCTCGCGATGGCGCTCGCGCTCCCCGCCGGCGGCAGGATCGTGTGCTGCGATCGCAGCGCCGAGTGGACCGCGATCGCGCGCCGCTACTGGGGGCGGGCAGGGGTGGAGAAGAAGGTGGACCTGAGGATCGGCGAGGCGCTCGACACCTTGAAGAAACTGCACGGCCCCTTTGATCTCGCGTTCATCGACGCCGACAAGTCGAACTACGTGAATTATTACGCGCGGTGCCTCGCGCTGGTGCGCCGCGGCGGCCTGATCGCCATCGACAACACGCTCTGGTACGGCCGCCCGGTCGATGCGCGCGACCGCAGCCGCGACACGCGAGCGATCCGCGCCTTCAACCGCATGCTGCATCGCGACCGGCGCGTCGACCTCGCGCTCGTGCCGATCGGCGACGGGCTCACGCTCGCGCGCCGGCGCTAGCCGACGAGCGGGACGAAATCGTACTCGCCGATTCCCTGCAGCACGAGAAAGGTCGCCGAGCCCTCGCCCGCGTTCGTCACCAGGTGCGGACGGCGCGGCGCGACCGAGAGCGTCTCCCCCGGCCCGAGCCGGACATCCTCCTTGGGGTCGCGCAGGAAGATCCTGAGGGACCCGCCCAGCACGTAGAACGTGTCCTGCACGTTGCTGTGGTAGTGCCAGGGCACCTTCTGGGTGCTCGAGATCTGCAGCTCGGTGATGCGAAAGCCCGGGCGCGCGGCGTGCTCGGCGCGGCGCTCGACTTCGTACCGGGGGCGGGCGTCCCGCACTGCTTCCATGGTGTCCTCCGCTCTGTGAGCCCGCCCCCTTTATAGTGCGCTCAGGCCTGGAGCGCCAGCCCGGCCGCCCGGCGCCGGTAGATGCCGCGCTCGGTGACGACCCAGTCGGCCGGGATGTCCCAAGCCTGCGGGTAAATGGTATCCATGCGCGCCAGCTCGTAGCTCACGCCGATGACGGTGGGCCTGGTCGCGCAGGCGGCGAGCGAGCGGTCGAAGTAGCCGCCGCCGTAGCCGAGGCGGTGGCCGGCCGCGTCCCAGCCGTTCATCGGCAGCAGCACCGCCTGCGGCTCGATCTGCGGCGAATCCACCGGGTACGGTATGCCGAGCGGGCCGCTCGCGAGCGCCACCCCCGGATGCCACTCGCGGAACACGAGCGGCTCGCCGCGCGCCACCACCACCGGCAACGCGGTCACGGCGCCGCGCTCGCGCAGGCGCCGCGCGAGGTGCCGCGCGTCGTACTCGCCGCGGATCGGCCAGCAGAACGCGAGCCTGGCGCGCTCGAGCTCCGGGAACGCGCGCTCGAGGTGGCTGTCGATGCACAGGCGGTAGCGCTCGAGCGTCGCCGCATCCAGCGCCTGGCGCGCCGCGACGAGGTGCTCGCGCTCGGCGCGGCGCCAGGCGAGAAGGGCGCGCTTGTCCATCGGCCCATGTTAATCTTAGTCCATGATTCTTAGGCGTTTCGTTCTCGGCCTGGCGCTCGCGGCGCTGGCGGGTGCGAGCCTCGCCGCGCCCAAGCGCGCGCAGAAAGCGCCGGATCCCGACCAGGCGATCGTGGCGGCGCAGGCGGCCTTCGCCGCGGGCGATGCGCTCAAGCTGGCGCGCCATTCGGCCGGGCTCGAGAACCACCTCCTCGCGCCGTGGCTCGAGTACTGGCGCATGAAGCTGCGGCTGGAGGAAACGCCGGACGCGGAGGTGGAGGCGTTTCTCGAGCGCCACGCCGGGAGCCATCTCGCCGAGCGCCTGCGCGCCGACTGGCTGACGGAGCTCGGACGGCGCGCCGAGTGGGACGCGTTCGAGCGCGCGGCGCCGCTGCTCGTGCAGGACGACCTCGAAATCAGGTGCTACGCGTGGAGCGCACGCCTGGCGCGCGGCGACAGCGGTGCCTACGCGGAGGCCCGGGCGTTGTGGCTCGAGCCGCGCGAGCTGCCGGAATCCTGCGCCACGCTCGCGGCGGCGATGGCGGGCGCGGGCGAGGCGGACGCCGAGCTCCTCTGGCAGCGCGTGCGGCTGCTGGCGCAGAACGGGCATCTCGCGGCGGCGCGGCGCGCGCTGGCGTTCCTGCCCGCGGACGAGGCGGTCGACGAGCGGCTCTTTGCGCAGGCGGCGACCGCGCCCGCGCGAGTGCTCGCGAGCCCGCCGCGCAGGCTCGAGCGGCGCGCGACGCGGGAGATGGTGCTGCTCGCGGTGCTGCGGCTCGCGCGCGGCGACCGGCCGGCGGCGGCCGAGGTGCTGCGCGGCCCCCTCGGCGCGCGGCTTCCCGCGGCGGACCTCGCCTACCTGTGGGGACGGCTCGGCTACGAGGCCGCGCGCCGGCTCGAGCCCGAGGGGCTCGACTGGTTCCGGCGCGCGGGCGACGTGCCGATGCAGGACGAGCAGCTCGAGTGGAAGGCGCGCGCGGGGCTGCGCGCAGAGGACTGGCAGGCGGTGCGCGATGCGATCGACGCCATGTCGGCCACGGCGCGCCGCGAGCAGGCCTGGAGCTACTGGTACGGGCGCGCGCTCGGCGCGCAGGGCAACGCCGAGGGCGCGCGCGCCTACTTCCTCAGGATCTCCGGCGAGCCGAGCTTCTACGGCCTGCTCGCCGCCGAAGAGCTCGGCTACATCCCGGCGGCGCCCACCCCCTTTCACGAGCCGGGCGAGGAGGAGGTGGCGGCGGCGCGCAGCGACGTGCGCCTGCAGCGCTCGCTCGAGCTCTACCGCCTGGGCCTGCGGCTCGAGGCGACGCGCGAGTGGCGCTTCGCGATGCGCGGCATGGACGATGCGCGCCTGCTCGCCGCGGCGGAGCTCGCGCGCCGCGCCGGGGTGTTCGACCGCGCCATCAACACCGCGAGCCAGACCGAGCAGCGGCACAATTTCCGGCTGCGCTTCCCCGCGCCGTTCCGCGAGGTGTTCAGCGAGCACGCGCGGCTGCACGAGCTCGAGGAAGCGTGGGTGCTGGGCCTGGTGCGCCAGGAGAGCCGCTTCATCGCGGACGCGAAATCCCCCGCCGGCGCGCGCGGCCTGATGCAGCTCATGCCGCGCACCGCGAGCTGGATGGCGCGCAAGGCCGGCCTGCGCGACTACCACCCCTCGCGCGTGGGCGAGGTGCGCACCAACGTCGCGCTGGGCACCGGCTACCTCAAGCTGGTGCTGGCAGACCTCGGCCACCCGGTGCTCGCCTGCGCCGCGTACAACGCAGGCCCGGGACGCGCGCGGCGCTGGCGCGACGCCCGGCCGCTGGAAGGGGCCGTCTACGCCGAGACCATCCCCTTCAACGAGACGCGCGATTACGTGAAGCGGGTGATGTCCAACACCATGTACTACGCGCTGCTCTCGGGCGGGCCGGTGATGCCGCTCAAGGAGCGGCTCGGGGTGATCCCGGCGCGCGCCGCCGGCGAGCGCTTCAACGGCGAGCTTCCCTAGTCCATAATGGGCGCGGGTCCACCCCCGCGCATGCACCACCGCAACCTCCTCGTCGTCGGCGGCGGCGGCTTCGTCGGCCGGCACCTCGTCGCGGCGCTCGCGGCGCGCGGCGCGCGCGTCGCCGTGCCCACGCGCCGGCGGGAGCGCGCCAAGCACCTGATCCTGCTGCCCACGGTGGACGTGGTCGAGTGCGACACGAGCGATGAGCAGGTGCTCGCGGGGCTCGCCCGCGGGCGCGATGCCGTGGTGAACCTGGTGGGGGTGCTCCACAGCCGCCGCGGCCGCGTGCGCGGCCCGAACGACTACGGCCCGGATTTCGCGCAGGCGCACGTCGAGCTGCCGCTCGCGCTCGTCTCGGCCTGCCGCGAGGCGGGGGTCAGGCGCCTGCTCCACGTCGGGGCGCTGGGCGCCTCGCGCGATGCGCCCTCCGAGTACCTGCGCTCCAAGGCGGTGGGCGAGGCGGCGGTGCTGGCGGCCGAAGACCTCGCGGCGACCGTGTTCCGCCCTGCCGTGATCTTCGGCCCCGAGGACCGGTTCCTCAACCTGTTCGCGGATCTCGCGCGCTTCCTTCCGGTGCTCGCGCTCGCTTCGCCCGGGGCGCGCTTCCAGCCCGTCTACGTGGGCGACGTCGTGCAGGCGATGCTCGCCGCGCTCGATGCGCCCGAGGCGGCCGGGCGGACCTACGAGCTGTGCGGCCCCGGGATCTACACGCTGCGCGAGCTGGTGGAGTACGTCTGCGCGGTGACGCGGCGCCGGCGCCTCGTCATCGGGCTGGGGGAGGCCCTTTCCATGCTGCAGGCGCGGCTGCTCGAGCTCGCGCCCGTGCCGCTCATGACGCGCGACAACGTGCGCTCGATGCGCGTGCCGGGCGTATGCGCCGGCTGCGCGCCCGGCGAGCTGCCCTTCGGCATGCACGCCACCGCGCTCGAGGCGGCGGCGCCCGCCTGGCTCGCGCCCTCGGGACCGCGCGGGCGCTACCCGCAGCTGCGCTGGCGCGCGCGCCGCTAGCCGGGGTGAAGGCCTACGTCGTAGGCGGCGCGGTCAGGGACGAGCTGCTGGGGCTGCCCGTCGCCGACCGCGACTGGGTGGTGGTCGGCGCCACGCCCGAGGAGATGACCGCGGCGGGCTTTCGCCCCGTAGGGCGCGACTTCCCGGTGTTCCTGCATCCCGGGACGCACGAGGAGTACGCGCTCGCACGCACCGAGCGCAAGAGCGGCCGCGGCTACCGCGGCTTCACCGTCCACGCCGCGCCCGAGGTCACGCTGCAGGAGGACCTCGCGCGGCGCGACCTCACCATCAACGCCATGGCGCGGGACGAGGCCGGGGGGCTCGTCGATCCGTTCGGGGGCGAGCGCGACCTGCGCGCGGGCGTGCTGCGCCACGTGAGCGAGGCTTTCGCCGAGGACCCGGTGCGCATACTGCGCACGGCGCGCTTCGCGGCGCGCTACGGCTTTCGCGTCGCGCAGGAGACCGAGCGGCTGATGCGCGCGATGGTCGACTCGGGCGAAGCCGACGCGCTCGTCCCCGAGCGCGTCTGGCAGGAGTTCTCCAGGGGCCTCGCCGAGCCGCAGCCGCTGAAGATGCTCGAGGCGCTCGAGCGCTGCGGCCTCTCCGCGCGGCTGCTGCCCGAGCTGCGCGGGACGCCGCCGGCGCTCTCGGGTCCGCTCGCGGTGCGCTTCGCGCGGCTTTGCTGGGGCCTCCCGGAGCGTGAGATCGAGGCGCTGTGCGATCGGCTCAAGGTGCCCAACGACGAGCGCGAGCTCGCGCTGACCGCGGCGCGCGTGCGTCCCCTGCTGGGGCGGGAAAAGCCCGCGGAGTTCCTCGAGCTGCTCAAGCGCGCGGATGCGTTCCGCCGTACCGAGCGCTTCGCGCACCTGCTCGACGTGGTGCGGCAGGCGGAGCCCGCAGTGGATGTGGTGCGGCTTGAGCGCGCGCTGAAGGCGGCTACCGGCGTGGACGCGGCCGCGATCGCGCGCGAGGCGGGCTCGCCCGCGGACATTCCGGCGCGACTCGACCGCGCGCGCGCGCAGGCGATCGGGTCGGCGCTTCGCTAGCGCTACCATCGGCGGCGGCGCGGACGCACATTCCGGGGAGCGAAATCATGGACGAGCGGTGCCGATTGACGGCGAGCGAAGCGGCGGCGCGCATCCGCGCGCGCAAGCTTTCCTCCGAAGAGTACGTGGGCGCGTGCCTCGCGCGCGCCGGCGCGCGCGAGGCCGAGGTTGCCGCGTTCGCGCATCTCGATCCCACGGCGGCGCTCGCCGAAGCGCGCGCGCGCGACCGCGAGAAGCCGCGCGGCATCCTGCACGGCGTGCCGATCGCCTACAAGGACATCGTGGACACCGCCGGAATGCCGACCGCCTACGGCTCGCGCGCCTATGCGGGACACCGGCCGCCGGTGGACGCGGCCTGCGTAGCGCTCGCGCGCGCCGCGGGCGCAGTGCTGATGGGCAAGACCGTGACCACCGAGTTCGCCGCGCGCCATCCGGGCCCGACCTGCAACCCGCACGACCGGCGCCGCACCGCCGGGGGATCCTCCAGCGGCTCGGCGGCGGCGGTCGCCGACGGCATGGTGCCGATCGCCACCGGGAGCCAGACCGTGGGCTCTACGGTGCGGCCCGCCGCCTACTGCGGCATCCATGCCCTCAAGCCGAGCTATGGCCTCCTCAGCCTGGTCGGCCTCAAGACGCTCTCGGCGAGCTTCGACACCATGGGCCTCTTTGCCCGGTCGCTGGGCGACCTCTCGCTGCTGCGCGACGCGCTCCTCGGGCTGCCCGCCTCCAGGCCGCTGCCGCCGCGCAAGCCCGCGCGCGTGGCGTTCTGCCGCACGCCCTACTGGAGCCGCGCCGACGAGGCGACGCGCTCGGCTCTGGAGGGCGCGGCGCGCTCGCTCGCGAAGCAGGGAGCCGCGGTGAAGGAGCTGAAGCTGCCGCGCTCCTGCGGCCGGACCGAGACGCTGATGTGGGAGGTGATCTACTTCGAGCTGGCGCGCAATCTCGCGCCCGAGGCAGGCGCGCGGATCGACGCGCTCTCGGACTGGATGAGGGGGGCGATCGCGCGCGGCCGCGCCATCGCGCCCGCCGCGCACGCGGCGAACCTCGCGAAATGCGCGCAGCTCTGCGCCGAGCTGCGCCGGCTCGTCAAAGGGTTCGATTTCGTGCTCGCGCCCGCGAGCCCGGGCGAGGCGCCGCTCGGCCTGGCGAGCACCGGCTCGCCCGCCTTCAACGCGGTATGGCACATCGCCGGGCTCCCCGCGCTCAACCTGCCTGCGTTCCGGGGCCCGAACGGCATGCCGATCGGGGCTCAGGTCGTGGGCCGGTATCTCGATGACGACCGCCTGCTCGCGGCCGCCGCCTGGGCCGAGCCGCGGCTCAGGTGATGAATTCGAGCTCCGCTTCCTGCGCCCAGGGAAGGAGCTTGCGCTCGAGCAGCCCGACGAGCCAGAACTGAACCGCCGCGAGCGCCGCGATCATCGCGAGCGCCGCGAAGGTGTGGCTGAGCTGGTAGAGCTTGGCGGTGGCGTCGACGAGGTACCCGAGCCCCTGCGTAGAGGACAGGAACTCGCCGGTGATGACGCCGATGAGCGCGAGCCCGATGTTGATGCGCATGGTGGTCAGGATCCAGGGCAGGCTGGTGGGCACCACGATCTTCAGGAACACGTCGCGCCGGCGCCCGCCCACCGCGCGCACCATGTCGGCATGGTCCGGGTCGGCCGCGCGCACGCCGTCGAAGGCGCCCAGCCACGCCACCACCGCGCAGATCGAGACCGCGATCATCACCTTGGAGGTGAGGCCGATGCCGAACCAGACGATGAGGATCGGCGCGATCACGATCTTCGGCGTGGCGTTGAGCACCACGGCGTAGGGCTCGAGCACGCGCGACCAGTAGGGCGACCACCAGAGCGCCCAGCCGACCGCGGTGCCGAGCACCGTCCCGGCGACGAAGCCGAGCGCGACCTCGTACACGGTGACCCAGGTGTTGACGAGGAGATAGCCGTCGAGCGTGCGGGTGAAGAGGAAGGCGACGACCTCGCTCGGCCGGCCGAAGAAGAACGTGTCGGCGTACTGCAGGAGGATCGCGCCTTCCCACGCGAGGAGGACGGCGGCGACGATGCCGCACTGCCAGCCGAGGATCCTCCAGTCCTCCGGGGCGCGTGCGCGCGGGCCGTTCGGGCTAGACGCGGACATCGGCCTCGAGCTGGCGCCAGAGCGCGTTGAAGTGATCGAGGAACTCCGGCCGGTTGCGCGCCTCGGCCGGCGTGTGGCCCTTGGAGAAGGGCATCGCCATCTCCGCCTTGATGCGCCCCGGGCGGCTGGAGCAGACGAGCACCCGGTCGGACACCGAGACCGCCTCGGCGATGTCGTGCGTGATGAGCATCACCGTCTTCCTCTCCTCCTGGAGGATGCGCACCAGCTCCTCCTCGACCTTGAGCTTGGTCTGGTAGTCGAGCGCCGAGAGCGGCTCGTCCAGCAGCAGGATGTCCGGGTCCACCGCGAGCGTGCGCGCGAGCGCCACGCGCTGGCGCATGCCCCCCGAGAGGTGCCGCGGGTAGGCGGACTCGAACTGCTCCAGGCCGTACTTGTGCAGCAGGTGGCGCGCCTTCTCGGTGCGCTCCGCCCTGGGGACGTTGCGGATCTCCAGGCCGATGGTGACGTTCTCGAGCACCGTGCGCCAGGGCAGCAGCAGGTCCTTCTGCAGCATGAAGCCGACCTTGGGCGAGGGGCCGGCGACCGCCCGGCCGTCGACGCGGATCGCGCCGGCGGCCGGGAAGTCCAGGCCCGAGACGAGCTTCAGGGTGGTCGACTTGCCGCAGCCCGAGGGGCCGATGATGCTGACGAACTCCCGGTCGTGGATCGCGAAGCTCATGCCCTGGACGGCCGTCACCTCCTGGTCCCCCTGGCGGAAGACCTTGGTCACGTCGAGGAACTCGACGCGCGGCGGCCGGGCGGGGCCGGCGCCCGGCGCGCGCGCGCCGCTCACAGCCTGACGCTCGCCACCGCTTTCTCGGCGAACCGGTTGTCCATCAGCTCGGCCATCGGGTACCTCGCCGCCTTGTGGCCGGTGCGCACCAGCAGCACGTCGAAGTTCCTGTCGTAGGCGGCCTTGGTCACCAGCATGCTCTCCGGGTAGGCCTTGTCGCGGATGATGTTGCGCGCCGCCGCCGCGACGATCTTCGGATCCTGCGTGTGGTAGCGCTTGACCGCCACCTCGGCGGCCTTGTCCGGGTGCCGGTGGCCGAACAGCATCGCCCTCTGCATGGCGTTGACGAATTTCTGCACCTGCTCGCCGCGCTTCTCGATGGATTCCTCGGTGACCGCGAAGCTGGTGTAGAAGAACTCGCCGAACTCCTGGGCGAACGAGGTCACCTCCTCGAAGCCCTGCGCGACGCCGATGGCGATGTTGGGCTCGAGCACGAACGAGAGATCGGCCTGGCCGGCGGCGAGCGCCGAGAGCTCCGAGCCCGCGATCACCGGCGTGAAGCGCACCGCGTCCTTGTCGGCGGCGCCCTTCGCCTTCCACACCAGGCCGTCGGCGTCGGCCTTGTCGTAGCCGTTGTTGATCATGATGAGCTGCATCAGCGACACCGAGGTGTGCGGCGGGCGCGGCGTGATGATGCGCTTGCCGGCCCACTGCTTGGGGTCCTTCGGCGTGCCTTTCTTGGCGAGCAGCGCGCCGCCGGCGCGGTTGACGATGACGCCGATGTTCTTCACCCTGGCGCCGCTCAGGCGCGCGAGCGCGGGCTCGGCCGGATCGCCGTTGTAGGTGAACGCATCGCCCGCGACGATGGCGCGCAGCGCGATGGTGCGCTGCTGGGCGTTGAAGATCGTGACGTCCAGCCCCTGCTCCTTGAAGAAGCCGAGCGCGTGCGCGCAGTACATCGGCAGGTAGTAGAGCGTCTCGACCGCCTCCGCCGCGGTCATCTTGATCATCGCCTGGGCACGGCCGTTCGACAGCGGCAGGAACGAGACCAGCGCGCCTGCGCCGGTCGCCAGCGCGAGCCGCCGCCGCGCCGTGTTGGGGGTTTTCATCGCTTGCCTCCTTGGGTTGAGTCCTTCCGTTTCACGCCTCCTGCGTGCCAGCCGCCTTCAGGCGCGGCCGGCGACGATTTGCGCGCCGCCCATGCGCTCGAGCAAGCGCCGCTCGAGCCACAGCA
>Ga0137796_10000332_pt1 | contig 30218 bp, 15 predicted proteins | sample OV2TP3_FD_97704 | JGI IMG/M metagenome (GOLD analysis project Ga0137796, IMG submission 97704) | reverse complement strand
GTGTTTGGGCCTCATAGGATAACCATATCTTGCTGTTTAGAAAAGCACTTCCCTTGCTCTACAGAGTTTTGTCAATCAACCAGGTCCTTCATCTCTTCAAACCGATTCCTCAGCAGATCCGAATGCCGTTCATTCAAGTCACATAGCGTGCGCATCGCGAGTATCCTTCCTCCGCTTGAACGTCATAGGGTGGCTAAACAAAAAGCGTGACTGGAAAGGACGTATTTTACGCTATCTGAAAATATAAGTCAAACAATTTCAGTCTATTATAAACGCGGAAGACCGGTTACGCCCGAATAAAATCTACGGCTGGAGCGACAGCACCCGGTTTGACAGCGGCGGCGTCCTGATCGGGCGCAACCCGCTGACTTACAGCGGCTGGAACCCGTTCAGCATTCAGGCCGCGCTTTACTATATGACTGGAGACGAGAAGTACCTTCGCGAATTCCTGCGCCTAGCGATTCCCGATCCGAACAACCTGCCCGAACAGGTTCGCGCCCTCTACGTCGAGCGATCTGAGACGGGCGACTACGACCTGACCCATCCGATTGCCATGGCGCATCACTACACGGCCCATCGCATGCCACTGCTGTGGGATCTGATCGAAGAAAGCCCGCTTTTGACCGACGAGCAGCGGCTGAGAATCACCAATGACGTACGCCGAAACTGCGAACTGGTGACGAATTACGGGATCGGCCACAGCCGTCACGGCGCCTACGCCGGGTTAACCGCTTACACCGCGGGGCGCTATTTCAACAAGTATTATCCCGCCCGCCGGTGGACGGAACTGCTCGAGCGGATACACAATAACTTCCTGTGGTGGACGAAGCACCCCACGGCGTGGGGCGAAGGTGACCAGCTGCCGTGGATCAACACGTGCCTGCATCCCGTGGTGATTTACTTCGTAATTACCGATCCGCAGCCGTGGATTGACAGCGGGATGGCGCGGGCGATGCTGGAGACGCTACCGGCGGTCTGGTCGGGCCGGCCTTACGAACCGGCAATTGAGGCGCAGGCGTTGAACCTGATGCACATGGCAGCGTGGATGCTCAACGACGGGCGCTACACGTACATGGCGCGGAAGGCGAACTACGACTACCGGGTGTTCCGCATCGGCCGGTCGAGGTGGCCCACGCCGGAGCTCGAAGCAGTCCCGCCGGCCGACCAGGTCGGCCGGGTGTCGGTGGTGCTGCTTTCCGGACCGGACGCCGAGGAGGCGGGCGTCGGTTTCGAGGCGTACGAAGGCTTTCAGTACCTCACCTACCGCTCCGGTCTCGGCTCGGACGACGGCTTCCTGATGCTGGACGGCTTCGACGGCCGGGGGCGCAACCCGCATCACGTCTCGGCGCTGACTTACCTGCGCAGCGGCGGGCGCGAGTTGCTGTCGGGTTACGGCAACGCGGTTTATATCCTGCGCGAGGGCCTGAGCGAGAACCATGTGGGCATGGCGTCGCAATTCAGCGGCGCTTTTACCGGCGAGAACATGGCCTACATCCGCGCCGTGGTGCCGGACGATGCGTACAGCGCCTGGCAGCGGGAGATTGTGTGGGTGGACGACCGGTTGACGCTGGTGATCGACAGCCTGACTGCGCGCCAGGCGGGTGACTTCGAGATCACCTGCCAGTGGGAGCCGGCCGATGCGCTGCACGCCAGCAAGGCCGATCCGCGCTGGGCGCAAAGCGAGGGCGACCATCCGGTCACGCTCGTTTCCGCGCAGCCGGCGCGGCTGTCCAATTCGCCGGGACCGCTTCAGCATTCGATTTCGCTGGCGTCGATCATCGACGGCCTGCTGAGCGACGATTATGTGCTCAACCAGACGTTCAAGGCCGCGTTGTCGGCCGGCGAACGGATGAGGATCGTCAACGCGATTTACGCCGACGACGCGCCCGGGCAGTTTGCTTACCGCCTCGATCCGCTGTCGGAGCAGGCGACGCTGGTCAGCGGCAAGACGCGGGCGGCGTTTGTCAGCGGTTCGTGCGAGGCCGGAGGGTTGAGCTTCGAGGCGGACGCCGCTTATGTTTCGGCGCACCGCGTGTTTGCGCACCGCGGGCGGGAAATGCGGGCGGGCGATGTGCTGTTGTGGCGCGCGAACAAACCGATCGCGCTGGCGTGGAATCTCGAGGATGGGACGATTACCGTGGAAGCGCACGAGCCGGTAGACCTGTTCCTGGCTCTGGAGCAGGACGCGGCGCCGGCAGTTGACGGCGCGCCCGCCTCCGGCGGCATTCTTCGGCTGTCCGCCGGTACGCACCGCATCACGGGTGCCGGCCCGGCGTTCGGCGAGGCGCTGGGCAGGGCGCTGGCCGAACTCAAGGGCGATCGCGTTCAACCAGCCGTGCGGCGGATCGAGCGCCCCGGCCCGAACTGGCCGGCGTTGTGGACAGCGCAACTGGCCGGTCCGGTGCGCCTGATGGTGCCAGCCCCGCGCGGCGAGGAAGTGTGGGTCTCCAGCGAAGCGCCGGCGCTGCACCGCCTGGGCCTCGACGGGGATGTGCGCTGGACTTTCGAACTACCTGCGGCCGCCGATGCGCTGGCGCTGTCGGCGGATGGGGATGCCTGCGGCTTGCTGGCGGTCGCCGGCGGACAGGACAACCAGCTTCGCGCGTTCAACGCCGAGGGGCGCCTGCTGTGGTCCGCCGAATCCCGGGTGTGGCCGGGGCACAGGGCCGCGCCGGACCGGTGGGATGCGTCGTGGTACACCGATCCGAAGCGAATCACCGGCATCCGCAGCCTGCTCATCGGCGACCTGGCCGGCACAGGCACCCCGCAGGTTCTCGTGGGCCGGCCCGCGACCTTCGAGTCCTGGAGGCTCGACGGCACGCTGATCGAGCGCATTCCCGTGCGGTGGGGCGAAGTCAGCCGGCTTGAACTGGTGTCGTTCAACGCTCAGAAACGGCTACTGATCGGAAACTTCTACACCGGCAGCGATCACCTTCTCGTGGTCGGCCCGGACACGAAAATTCAGGAGTACAACGAGGACCGCTGGAACTATATGCTCCCCGTGCCGTCGGGCGCAACGGAGATGATGTCGTCGCTGCAGCGCGGCGTCGCGGGGTTGCAGGCGGCGGACCTGGACGGCGACGGCGCTCAGGAAGTGGTGGTGGCGCGCAGCGGACACTGGAACGACCTGCGCGCGTACAATACTGACGGCTCGCAGTGCCTGTGGATGCACAGCTTTGGTCCATCGGCTCCGCGGATTGTCCAGGAGCGCAAAGGCCGCTTTGTTCGCGACATGAGCGTCGGCGTGCTGGACGGCGAGGACGGAAAGACGGTCGCGATCGGCCTGGTCAACGGCTGGACACACTGCTTTGCCGCCGACGGCAGGCGGATGTGGTCCCGGCAGTTTGCCGACCTTGTCACGGCCGTGACGCACGCCAACGGGCGCGTGGCCGTCGGCCTGGCCGACGGCCGGGTCTGCCTGGTTGACCCACAGGGTAAAATCGCCCGCACCGCCCGGTCCGACAGCGAAATCTGCACGCTCGTTGCCATCGAAGCGCCGCAACCCATGCTGCTGGCCGGAACGGACAGGGGTCGCGTTGTCGCGCTCGAACCGTGCGGGTGAGCGAGTCGGAGATTTTCTGGTACAGAGTAGGATTAAAAAGCCCCTTGGGAGGCTGCCTGATCTGATCCAGCTGAAAACGTTTTCCCTTCCCGGGGCCGGGAGGTGTATTTCTAAAGATCAGGTCGCTCACAAAGGTGGTCGGAAAACTTCTGGACTTGAAGTTTAAACTGGCCGCCTGGGTGGGGCATGATTCAACCGCACAGGTCCACCGAATTTTATCGGGCGAAAGAGAGATATACCAATATGGCAAACTTTTATACTGATGCTTATCAGCGGATTCAGCACCTGATCGCCGAGGGGCATTGCGTGATCCTGGACGGAGGCGTGGCAACGGAACTAGAGCGCATTGGGATCAAGGACTATCGCCTCAGCGATAAGAGCCTCTGGGGGACCTGGGCGCTCTACCACGCGCCCGGCGCGGCGATGGAAGTCCATCGCCGGTTCGTGGCCGCCGGGTGCGATCTGATCTCGACGAACACCTGGGCAATTATGGGCGCACCGGAGATGGAGACCCGCGCCAACCTGGACCGTAGGGGGCAGAACCACTGGATGGATGCGGCGCGGATGGGGGTGAGACTGGCGCGACAGGCGGTGGAGGAGGCGGGGAAAGCGGGGCAGTGCGCGGTGGCGTACAGCCTCAACGGGGATGTCTTTAACCGGCAGCAGCTGGGGACGCTTCAACTCCTGAGCCGGGTGTTTGAGGAGGACCCGCCTGACCTAATTTTGATGGAGACGATGTCGCTGATCCGCGACGGCCTGACCTTTCCTGCCGTGGAGACGATGCTCCAGACAGGATTGCCCGTTTGGCTGAGCTTCCGGCGCTGCCGACACGGGGTCTGCGGGGTCTTCGGGCAGCACTGGGGGGGGCCGGAGGGGGACCTGTTCGGCAGGACGGCCCGCCAGTTCGAGCAGATGGGGATCGGGGCGCTGCTGATCAACTGCCTGCCGGTGGACCACGTGCCGGACATGCTGCCTTGGCTGCGGGACTTCACGGACCTGCCCCTGGGGGTCTATCCCAACCTGGGACGATATCTGGACCCGGGATGGAAGTTCGACGAGCGAGTGTCGCCGGAGGACTACGGGCTGCTGACGCGACACTGGCGGCAGGAGGGGGCGCAGATCGTGGGGGGGTGCTGCGGGGTCACGCCGGAGCATATCGCCGCCGCGAAGCAGGCGCTGGCAGGGACGAAACCGGAACACCAACATGACCTGACTGCACGGGCGCTCCACCCGACGACCCGGCCTGACCCGGAGCCCGCACCCCTGCCAGAGCCGTGGATCGACGAGCAGGGGAGGGCGCTGTATCCCCTACCGTTCCCTCAGATCGTGTGCGATCCGGGGGTCTTCAAGCCCACGCAGGGGAGCTTTCTGATCTGGAAATACCTGTTTCAATCGAGTGCAGGCCGGGGCAAGCGATGTCTGGATGTGGGATGCGGGACGGGGATTCTGACCGTGCAACTGGCGCTCAACGGGGCTGAGCGGGTGCAGGCCATCGACATCCAGGCCGAGGCTGTGGCCAACACACTGGCCAACGCCTTCCGCAACGGGGTGTCTGACCGGGTGAGCGGCCAGGCGGTGGACCTCTATACCTACCTGCCCGAGGCGCGGTATGATCTGATCGTGGCCAGTCTGTATCAGATGCCGGTGGACCCCTTCGGAGAGACCGCCGGCCACCGGCCTGTGGACTTCTGGGGCCGGAACATGCTGGACCATCTCATCCGGCTTCTGCCGGACCTTTTGGCGGAGGGGGGCGTGGCCTACGTCATGCAGGTCTCCATCCTGGGTCAGGCCCGGACGGCGGAGTTGCTCAAGGAGGCCGGCCTGAAGGCCAGGGTGGTCGATTACAGCTTTTTTCATTTCAGTTCGGTGTTTTATGAGAACATGGAGCAGATCCGCCGTGTGGAGCAGCTCTCGGATGCGTATCATCTGAAGTTCGGAGAGGACGCAGTAATGGTAATGTACCTGGTGGAGATAACACACTCTGCGCCCACAGCAGGGAAAAAATAATCTGCGACTGATCTCTTTTCCGGCCGGTCCTGGGATGGGGTGAGGGAATCCGATTCTTCTATTCTCGGCCATACCGAAAGCGGGTCTCCCGGGTTGCGGACCTGCCGCCGACTTCGTCGGTGATCGTGACCTGCAGGGTGTTGACGTCGGGTTTAAGTCTGCTGAGGTCAATTTCAAAATATTTCTGCTCGACTGCCGCTTTGCCGACCTGGTCATAAGCGACCGAGACCTGAGACTTTCGAGTTCTCAAGAGGGACCGCAGGCCCTTGGCGGCGGTCTCCACAACCCCCCTGCCGGACCGGGCGCTGGACCAGACCTGGTACTGCACCCTGTAACGCGTTTGGCCGGAGGGGTCCTTTTGCAGGTTATAGATTTCGTAATAGGCGTACACTTTCTGGTCTTTCCGGTAGGTCCGGGTGGGCATGGGCAGCACCGAGATATCCCCCTTTCTGAATCTCTCGTCGGAGGCTGTGTCGCTGATGGCCGAGGCGAACTGAATGTCGCTGATCTGAAGCTCGCCGGTTCTATAATTCCTGACTTCCACGGGCTGTCTGTAGAAGCCGGTCTTCCTCGATGTCAGGTCTTTGACCTGCACCTGGAGTTCGTAGGTTCCAGGGTCGACCTGAAGCTTCAGGAGTTCGGGAAAGAAAGCGCCCCTGTTCTGGTTGAGGTCTGCGCCACCCTGGTAGATGGCCTCCGTTGCCTCCCGGTAGGTCCGGGTGCGGCCCTCATCGGCCAGGGCCAGGGAGCACTTCACGTGAATGAAGGAGGAATCGGCATCCCGGTGGATTTCGACCCGGCCGGTCGGGATGCCGTAGTAGACTTCGAGCGTGGTCTTGCCGTCGGGGGCCTGGAAACTGGCCGTGTCATAGTAGAAGTTGAACGGAGGGCCCTGGGCGCCGGGCCAGTAATGGTCGGGCGACTCGGAGACGGCATTTCGGTAAATGGCCTCGGGCGCGTGCTCCCGGATGCGCGAGGCGGAGCGGATCTGTCTTTTGCCTTCGGAGACGGGGGGGATCGGCGCAAAGTCGAACTGCCCGTTGCCCGTCTCGTCGGTGAAGACGATTTCCATTCCACCCCTGATCTGGGTGTAGGCCCAGGTCTCCCAGGGCACCAGGGCGCCGGCGTTATCCACGGTGACCGGGGCATATCCGTTAAAGTTGAGCTGGAGCTTCAGGGTCATCGACTCATCGAAGCGGCTCAGGTCTGGTCTTTCGGGGGTCGTTGGGACCGGAGCCACGGCGGTCTCACCCGCCGCCGGTATAGTCCCTTCTCCCGTTAGGGGGTCTTCATCCAACCTGGCCAGGCCCGAAGGGTCGTCGGGCCTCACCAGGAGGTCCTCCGGGACGGTGTCGTAGGAGGCGTTGCGCGTGCGGATGGGGAAGACGGGGCCGGTAAACGTCAGATAGGCGGCTTCGTGGCCGTACATCTCCACGGCCACGCGGCTGCGCAGGGCTTCCACCTGAGGGTCCAGGTTCACCTGTCTCTGAATGGACCGGGACCGGAAGTCTGGCTCGCCGTACCGGATGTAGACCTCCCCCCGCCTGTCCCAGGGGGAGATCTGGTCGGCAAAAAAGGTGCGGGCGTACCAGACCCGGCGGTAGTGTTCGAGGATGCGCTCGTTGATTCCGGTCAAAATGTCGGGGTCTCGATGCGCCCAGAATTGTCCTAGATATGCCTGGCGCTCCGTCTCTTCGGAAATGCTTCGATACGTTTGCAGTTCCTTCTCGGAGGCAACGAGGGAAATGTCGATGTAGAACTGGCGTTCGCGGTCCTCCAGGCTTTGGAGGTAGCGCTCAAAATATCTTAGCGCAAGGTCGTGGCGTTCCTCAAAGAAGTATGCCTGGGCCGCCAGGGGGAGGAGGCGGATTTCGCCGGGGTAGGATTGCAGGTAAGGGGCGATGTGACGTTCGATCTTCTCGTAATCCCTGGCCTGTACGCAGGCCAGCCCGAAGAAGTAGAGGCCATCCGGGTCTTCAGGCGTCCGTTCAACATATTTTGTGTAATATTCGACTGCTTTTTTAGAGTCTCCCCGGAATCGCTCGTAGACCTCCCCGAGCAGGCGATAGGCCGGTCCGTAGGTGGCGTCGAGCCGGATCGCCCGTCTGGCCTCCCCCACAGCGCGCCGGAAGTTATAATAGGCCCTCATCCCCCTGGCCGGCATCTCCGCATAGACCAGGCCGAGGCCGACGCAGGCGTCCGGGAGCCTGGGGTCGAGTCTCCTGGCTGTCGTAAAGGCCCTTTCCGCGGCCTCGAAGTTCCGGCCTCTGAGGTGCGCGTGGCCCAGGCGGGTCAGGAGATGGGCGTCGTGGGGATAGGCCTCGACCAGGCGGGTGAAGAGGGCGACGGCCTCTCCAAGCTCACCCGCGCGTAACTGCCGCTCTCCTGAGGCGATCAGAGAGTCCCGCTCCGCCTGAGAGCGCGCGGGGGGCGCTGTCGAATCAGGTGGGGGTTCTTGCAAGGCTGCTGTCTTTGAAGACCCTCCTTGCGCAGACAGATCGAGGGCAAGGGCCAGCGCTGAGACCCAGAGCGTGCGCTGGAAGGAGAGGCGCACCTTCCAAAAACGGATGAATTTCATCATCAGTAATCATACCTCCGCCGTGAATCGGTTTTTTTAGAAAGGTTGTTTGGGTATCCTTTGGAAAGGATTTTTTCCAAAGATACCTTTTTTTTGCTTGACAATGCAAGATTATAATATAATATATTACGTACCGATTTGTACAAATCGTTTTAGGTTCGCGAACCCTCGTTGTGCGGGGATTTTAAGTTATTATTTTTAAAGTATCATAAGATGAAACCTGTCACTCTGAAGGATGTGGCGAAGGCCGCCGGTGTGTCCGTGGCCACCGCCTCTCAGGTGTTGCGCGGGTCCAAAAAGTCCTGGGCCGGTGAAGCCACAAAAATGAGGGTCTGGGAAGCGACCAGGGCGCTGGGGTATCGTCCCAACCCCGCGGCCCGTCTGCTGGCCTCGCATCAGGGCCACTACTTTGCCATTGTCACGACTCGTCTCAGCGACCTGAATTTGCAGGAGGCCGCTCAAAGGGTGATGGCCCGCGTGCTGGCGGCGGGCTATATCCCTTTTCTCGTTGAGGTGCGGAATAAATCCTGGTGGCTCTATGACAATATCGAAAGCCTGGCCGACGCCGTCGTTTTCATCGGTGGGAGTGGCAAGGAGTTCAGCAAGCGGGTGAATCAGTTCGCCTCCGGCGTTGCAGCCGTGGTCGCCACTGGTCCTCAAGGTTCTATCTTTCCGGAATTCGTATGGGATGAGGAGGCGGGATTCGACTGTATTCTGGACCACCTGAAGGGGCTGGGGCATTTTAGGGTGGCGCTGCTGGGCGGGGGGGGCGAGAGGGGCAGCCAGAGCCGCCGGGTGGCTCTGTTTCGGGCGGCGATCGAAAGGAGAGGATGGGATGCGCCTGTTGTTCTGGTTGACGACGAGGAGGAGGAACCGGTCCAGTCCGGGCGTCAGATGCTCGTCAGTCTCTTAAAAGAACATCCCGAGGTCACGGCGGCTGTCGGGCGCAACGTGGAGTTCACTATCGGGGCGCTGGCGGAGGCGCAACAGCAGGGCGTCCGGGTGCCGGAGGACCTGTCGCTGGTCTCTTTCGCCGACAGCCGGCTCGCCTGCGGGGTCTGGCCCCGGCTGACCGCCCTGAGGACCCCCGTTCTGGCGGCCGCCGAACAGGCCGCAGAGGTGACCCTGGCGATGCTGGAGGGGAGGCCCGTGAAGGGGGGCGTGACGGCGCTGGACACAGAGCTCGTCCTGCGGGAGTCGACGGCGCCTCCGCGCAAGGACCTGCTTTTGAAAAGGAGGTGATAGGGATATAGCGGAACGGTTTTGATTTTTCCTGTCGGGGAAAGGAGGGTACGATCTTGAGAGTCAGAAGCCGGTTTTTAGCAGTCTGCTGTCTCTGTCTCCTGGGGCTGGCGCCGCCGACAGGCGCGCAGGGCTACCGGGGGGTCGGGGTGAGCGGGTTTCTCGACTACAACCTCCCGCTGCTGAGCCTGCGGGACGGGTGGTATACAAAGTCGGTGAAGTGGGGGGCGGCCCTGCTGTATTCGGTGGACTCGCGGCTGACGATGGAGTTCGAGTACCACCGGGCGAAATACAACGACGGGAAGATCGAGGGCCGGACGTTCCTGTGGAGCGTGGACCAGAAGGAATACGCCAGTCCCGGCGCTTCTGCGGATATGCGGATCAACAGCGCGGTCATCAATTTTCTGGTCCGGATGGGGCGCCCGTCGGGTCTGTTCCAGGCGCGGAGGAGTTCTCTCTATCTGCTGGTCGGGGCGGGGTTTTTCGATTACGACAACCGGGTGAGGGGGTTGATCTATCCGGGCCAGACGGCTACGCCGCTGAACCCGGCGCGGCTCCTGGAGCCGGACAGGGACAGGCGGACGGCGCTGGGAGTGAACCTGGGGCTTGGGCTGGAGCGGTTTCTGACGAGGGTCGTCGCCCTCGACTTCCGGGCGCGTCACAACTTTATCCTTGGCCAGCTCAAGCCGCGGGAGGCGTGGAGGGTGAAGGAGGCGTGGCCTCTGCAGACGGTCGATCTGGGCGTGGCGGTCAAGTTCTACAAATCCGCCTCAAGATAAGGAGTCCTGTTATGGTGCGCACGCGCAAAGCCGTATGGTTTGTCGGCGTTCTGTGTCTCTTGCTGGCGGCCCCGTCAGGGGTGATCGCCGGGACGACGGGGAAGGTCGCCGGCCGGGCGCTGGACGCGAAGGGGGAGCCGCTGCCGGGGGCCAACGTGGCGATTTCGGGCACGAAGCGGGGCGCAACGACGGACGCGCAGGGCTACTACGTGATCGTGCCGGTGGAGCCGGGGGTGTACGCGCTGACGGCGTCGATGGTGGGCTACAACAGCCAGAAGAAGACGGATGTGGAGGTGCGGGCGGATTTCACGACGGAGGTGAATTTCAAGTTGACAGAGGTCGCCATCGAGTCGTCGGAGATAGTGGTGGTGGCGGAGCGCCCTCCCGTGGAGGTGGACAAGACGTCGAGCAAGTATGTGGTGGGGGAGGGGGAGATCGAGGAGGTCCCGATCGTGCGCTCCGCGCAGGACATCGTGGCGCTCCAGCCGGGTGCTGATGTGACGGGGGAGGAGGTCCTGCGCAATTCAGATGTACATACGGGCCTCAGAACGGCGGGGGGAAACGACCTCATTTACTACGTGGACGGCATCCAGATGACGCACAGCACCGGCCCCGGGCAGAAGCAGGGCGTGGGGCGGCAGATCTTCTCCGGCCTGAGCAAGACGGCGGTGCGGGAGATCACGGTGGTCGTCGGGGGCATGGAGGCTGAATATGGCAACGCGCAGGGAGGGGTGATCAACGTGGTGACCAAGGAAGGCTCGCCGGAGTACCACGGGTGGATGGAGTACCGGCTGACGCCTGCCGGGAAGAAGCACTGGGGGGCCAACGCCTACGAGGACCCGATCCACAAAGACAAGATGCGGTGGGGAAATGCGGCGTGGGAGAACGAGCGGGACCCGGTGACGGGACGGCTGGCGCACGAGCGGATCGACTACACGGGGGTGATGGGGCACGCGCTGGACATGAACCTGTCAGGCCCGTTTATGGGGAACTCCAGCTTCTTGATCGCAGGCGACTGGAGCGCGCTGGCCAGCCCCCTTCCGGGGGCTTCGGCAAGGGGGTTTGAACTCTCCAACGGCACGTTCATTCCCACGACGGGGTATTTCAACGCGAGCTACAACCTGACCTTCCGGCCCTCGCAAAGCCTGAAGGTGAAGGCGGGGGGGATGCTGCGGAGTCTCTCGCGATGGGTGGGGCAGGACGTGGGTGTCTGGACGAACGTCGGCGTGGCGAGGGGGCTGGAGGACACCGGGAGGAACATCTTCCTGCCCTCGGACTGGTCGGCGTCGGGCAAGCAGCGGATGACGGACCATACGGAGTACGTGACGATCACCCACACCCTGTCCCCCAGGACGTTTTACGAGGTCCGGGTCGCGCGGTCGTCGTCCACACAGGACACCAGTGGTATCCCGTCCCGGACCACGGACCCGAGGCGGGATGCCGCCGGCTGGTTCACGGTGGGCCGGGAGGTCCGGCAGTTCGAGCTGTCGGACAGGAAGAGCTACCAGTTCAAGTTCGATTTCTCCAGCCAGATGACGCGCGGCCACTTCCTCAAGGCGGGCGTGGACGCCGTCAAGCACCAGATCTGGAACACGCGGTTCACCCAGGATACTGCCACGCAACGGCGGGTCGAGATATCGGGGAAGAACGGCATCTCCATGGGCAAACCGGCCGGGCCGGTGGTGGGCGGGGCCTACGCTCAGGACAAGATGGAGTTTGAGGGGCTGGTGATCAACCTGGGGATGCGGCTCGACTTCCTGGACCCGTCGGAGAAGGTCCCCATCCTGCCCCAGGTCGCCAAGTTCCCGATGTATGAGTCTTACCAGCGGTTCAAGAACGTCCCGCTGAAGGACCCGGCGGTCCTGACGGCGTGGGGCCCCCGGCTGGGGGTGTCGCATCCGATCACGGAGAGGTCCACGGTGCACTTTTTCGTCGGGCGGTTCATTCAGTGGCCCTCCCTCTACAGCCTCTACAACCAGGACTGGCAGACGTCGAGCCAGGACGCGGACTGGAACAAGGATGGGCGGATCGACGAGAACGAGATATTCAACACGACCATCGTCTCCTATCCCCCGCAGGGGGGCTCTGGCAACGTGAACTTCAAGCCGGAGAGCTCGGTCAACTTCGAGGTGGGGTTCGACTGGAACTTCGTGTCGGACTTCATCGTGGGGACGACGATGTTCTACAAGAGCCTGTCGGACCAGTACAACAATCAGTCGGCGGGGTCTTTCCTGCAAGGGGATACAAAGCGATTCTCGGCGCTGCAGGTGAACTTCATCGGGTCTTCGTGGTTCGAGGACATCCGGGGGTTCGAGATGTCCCTGAAAAAGCGGTTCAGCCAGAATTTCTCATTCAATGTGGCCTACAACCTGCGGTGGTCCACCAGAGGGCGGGGGGGCTGGTTCCGCTGGGACATCATCCCGGATTCGACCTGGATCACCACGCCCTACGAGGGGAAGCCCCGTTACTGGTCGCAGTGGAAGGTGGAGAACGGCCGGGAGGTGCCCGTGTATCTGACGGATGCGCAGATGGCGAGTGCGGGGCAGTATCTCAACACTTACATCCGGGACACCCAGAAAAACACCTCCCAGACCATCGAGGGCGCTTATGTCTACGGGGTAGCGGCCCCGATGAGGGTCTACGGCTGGACGGGCCGGGACGCGGTGGATGAGGAACACCTCTGGGTGCGGCCCAGGGCCTTTTCGAGCGGGATCAACCCCAACCAGGACATCCGGAACTCGGGGAGCATCCAGATCCTCTACGCGACGCCCCCGGACTACGGCCCGGACGTGAAGGTCCTGGGGAGCCCGATCCTGGCGAACTGGCAGGTGAACCTGATCCACCGGCTGCACACGGGCAGCAACTTCAACTACAGCCCGCCGGCGGGCCAGCAGGAGGTCCGGTCCAGGTCGATCCGCTCCTGGACGGACCTGCACGTGGAAAAGCGGTTTCCGTTCTCCAGGGGGGAGGTCGCCTTCTTCGCGGAGGCATACAACCTGTTCAACCAGAAGGACTCCGGCACGTCGGGGTTTGAATACGTGCAGTGGGGCCTGCAGCGGCCCCGGCCGGACAACTCCGATTACCTGAAGTACGGGGACCCCGAGGATCAGTCGCGGTATTATGGGAGTCCGAGGGAGGTGGTGTTCGGCCTGCGCGCGAAGTTCTGAGGCTGGCCGACACTCTCTGTGTTCTCTGTGACCTCTGTGGCTCATTCTGTCAAAGGAGGCCATCGATGTTCCGAATAAAAGGGGGGTGGCTTTCAGGGGCCTGCGGGGCCCTGCTGGTCCTGGGGCTGATCTGGGCCTCCGGGGCCGGGGCCGGGCCTGCGTCGGACGCCGCGACTCGCACGTTGAAGCGCGGGTTGATCACCGCCCAGTTCACGAATGTGGGCACCCAGGGGGGGACCATCGCCGAAGTCCGGGCGCACGGGATCGGCCTGGTCTACCCGAGGCAGTCGGGCGGAGACGTGGTGACGGGGGGGGGCTGGAAAAACCTGCTGACCACCCATTCGTCCGACTGCAACTCCGAGGCGCACTTCGAGGGCACATCGCTCGGGGAGGGGATCTGGCTGAGCGTCAAAGTGCCGGCCAGTTTCCCGGTTTACAGGACCTTTGCCAAGGACGGCCTCTACGTGGTCTACACGAACCCGAGGGGGGACCTGCTGACCGAGATCGCCCCGATGATGCCCGACCCGGCGAAGGACCCGGAGCTGGCGGGCCTGGGGGTGCAGAAGGTCGTGCCCAAACCTGCGGAGACGGCGGGCCTGGCCTGGCGCACGGACACCTACTGGCCCGGATCGGCCTTCGTGCAGGGCGAGATGAAGAAGCCGGCCCTTCAGCGCATCCCGCCGGAGGTCCAGAACTACGACTTTTACCGCTACATCCCGAACGACAACTGGCCGGAGAGCATCGTCCTCACCCAGTGGACGACGCTGGCGGGGGTGACGTTCACCCGGCGGGCGATGCAGTGGAGCTACCCGGACTGGGACGATTTCATCGTCGTCGAGATGGAGTTTCAGAACACGGGTGACTCGAACGGCGACGGGACGCGCGACCTGCCCGAAGAGACGCTGTCCGACTTGTATGTCTCGTTCGTCAACTCGGTGGGGGTCAGCTCGGCGGGCACGGCCTGGCGGTTTGCGGACCAGTGGTTCAGGTTCCACTTCTGGACGCTCGACGACCGCGCCAGGTATTCGGAGTCGCCGAACTATGCGGGGCCCGCCAGGGGGAAGAACCTGAAGATCAGCTACCACTTCGACGGGGATAACCCGCAGATAGCCCACAACGACACGGGCGATCCGGTTGTGAGGGCGTTGCAGCCTGTCCAGTGCAACACGGGCCGGATCGACGGGGAGTTCACCTCGTTCCAGTTCGTGGGGATGGCGCCCCTGGCCTACGGGGGGGACAAGCCGTTCAACGGCCGGGACGCGGCCAGGGGCTACGCGACGCCTGCAGGCCCGCAGCCGCGCGCGGTGCGATGGTGGAAGGCCGAGGGGGAGAAGGTGTCCAACGACCCGCGGGCCACCCTGCACAGCCGGAGCGAGATCTACAACCTGGCGACGGCGGCGGGGGTGGACTCGGACCCGCCCGTAAACGAGCTGGCGGCCTGGTTCAGCGGCCAGACCTATGGGCCGTATACCCTGGCGCCTGGGGCCAAAGGCAAGATCGTGATGACCTATGTGGTCGGGAGCGGGGCAGGGGACGGGGACATCTACACCTGGACGCGGAAGAACACGAACAACCTGACGGAGCTGGCCAGGGGCGAGGAGTGGATGGTCCGGTTCGCCGAACGCGCCAACTGGGCCTACCAGAACGACTACGACCTCCCGGACCCGCCGCCAGACGTCTACGCCCGGGTGCTCAACAGCGACAACGCCACGAACCTGATCACGTGGGCGGACGGCGCCGACAATGCTCTGGACCCGGACTATGCCGGCGCAGAGGCGGCAGATGTGGCCGGGTACCGGGTCTACCGGTCGGAGTGGACGCCCGACGGGCCGTGGACGCTGATCGCGGAGACCCGCAAGGACGCGCTGGCGAAGGACTTTTCGCGCGATGCGCGGACGGGGATTTACACCTATGAGGATGTGTCGTCCGTGTCGGGGTTCAACTACTGGTATTCGGTGCGGGCGTTTGACAGGGGGCACGCGAGCTGGTCGGGGCGCGCAGGCACGATGGCCACGCTGCCTGCGGATATCGCCGCGCGCGTGAAAGCAGGGCTGGAGGGGGGATATGCGGCGGACGAGCAGAAGGCGCCGATCCCGCGCAGCCCGAGCCAACCCGCGATTGCCGCCACGGACAGGCTGGAGCGGCAGGTCTATGTGGTTCCCAACCCGTTCTGGGACGACGGCAGCCACAAATACCCGGGGAAGAACGATTTGCGCTTTGTCAATGTCCCGACCCGGAGCGAGATTTATGTGTTTTCGTCCTCCGGGGACCTGATGGCGCATTTCCTCCACGACGACACGGACAAGACATCGGGACGGCTGGGCGAGGTGTCGTGGGGGCAGATGGCCACTTCGATGACGGGCGAGATTTCAAGCGGGGTCTACTTTTACGTGGTGAAGTCCCTGATGCCGGAGAGCATGGGGAAGATCCAGCGCGGGAAGTTTTTCGTGATCAAGTAGCCCCGGCTGGGAAGAATCCGCTTTGAATTGGCCCGCATAGACAAGGAGCGAGGATATGAAGCGCAGATTCTGGATCACCGGAGCGGTCCTCGTCGCCTCCCTTTTCGTTTTCGGTTGGCCCGCCGACGCCAAAGACCGGTTCTATCTCGTTTTCGACGAGGGGAAGTCGTGGAACCGGGTCGGGGCATCGACGTTCGCCTTCCTGAAGGTAGGCGAGGGCGCCCGGGCGGCGGCGATGGGGGACGCCTACACGGCCGTGGGGGATGACGTGGGGAGCATTTTCTGGAACCCGGCCGGGATCGGGCACCTCAAGGGCGTGCATTACGCGCTGTCCTACAACCGGTGGCTGGTGGACACGAAGTTTTATTCGGGGGCCGTGACCTTCCACACGCCCAAGGGTGTGGTCGGCGTCAGCGTGCGGTCGTTCCGGACCGGCGCGGTGGAGGAGCGGACGATTTTACAACCGCAGGGGACGGGCCGGATGGTGGAGGGGAACGCCGCGGTGGCGGGGCTGACGTATGCGGCGCGTCCGACGGACAAGCTGAGCGTGGGCATCCAGTTCCTGATCGCCCAGCAGACGATTTTTACCCAGAGCACCATGACGCCTCTCGTGGACATCGGCACGCATTTCTTCACGGGGTTCAAGAGCGTGCGGCTTGCGATGGCGCTGCGGAACCTGGGAAAGGACGTGAGATACGCCACCCGCTCGGCCTACATGCCGCTCTACTTCACGGTGGGCGGCGCGGTGGAGGTTTACGGGAACAGGTCAGGCCCGACCTACCTGACGGTCGCGTTCGAGTCGGCCTACGCCGTGGATTACGCCGCGCGGTGGCACCTGGGGTCTGAACTGGTGCTGGCGCGTTACCTGGCGCTGCGCGGGGGCTACAAGTTCAACTACTCTCAGGAGACCTACAGCCTGGGCGCAGGCCTGAAGGCGCCTCTGCCAGGTGGTCGATCCGTCGGGTTCGATGTGTCCTACACGCAGATGGGGAGTCTGCTGAATGACCCGATACGGCTCAGCCTGAGCGGGAATTTCTGAAGATCGGCCTCTCAGAGGAAAAAGAGTGGTGGCAGGACCGATTTTCCTTCCATACCAGGGCTGGGAAGTTCGGCCTGCCGCCACTTTTTGTTTCAGAAAGGAGGGTCGAATGTCAAACGCCGGATGGGTCCGAAGAGAGGTCGATGTCCGCGACCTTCTGAACCGCGGGGTCAAGGATGGAGAAGCAGACCTTCAGGTCGCCGAAGACAACGAAGAGATAACAGCCGGTGTCAGGACTCCGTTTACCCTCTGGTATCCGGAAAGGGTGGAGGGTCCGTTCGGGCTCTCTTTCGACTGCTGGATTCGTGAAGACGACACCAAGATACTGATCTTTCTGTATGCGACAGGAAACCGCGGGGAGTCCGTTTCAGACTGGAAGAGGGAGGGCAAGTACACGGAGTACACCTCTCAGATGCAGACCTATTCGCTGGGCATCAACCGGGGAGGACACTCCGGGACCAGGCAGTTCTCCCCTTTTGACCCCGAAGGGCGAGACGACCTGGCCAACCTCCGGAGGCTGGGCCTCGGGTGGTCGGAAGGGCACGTCCAAAGGTCGCACGATGAGTTGAAGGAACTGAGGTCCAGAAATCCCGCGAGCCTGGGCTGGCATACCCGGACGTGGCAGGAGTGGAACCGGGCATCCACCCTTTGCAGCGCCCAGGAACCCGAAAGCGGCCTCGACAGATGGATTCGTCATACGATCCGATGCTGGCCTCCGTATATCGCCTATTCCGTCAACGACAGACTGGTTTTTGAAATCGTGGACCATCGTGAAAACCCGCTGCAGGAGGGGTTCATCGGGTTTCGCTGCATGTCTCCAGGGAAGACGTTCCGGTTGAGGCGCATCGCGCTTGAACTGCCGGGATGACTCTGTCCAGAGTTCGGACACATAGGAAAAGGAGGGTCTAAAAAAAGATGGCCGGGATTCCAAGAGATGAATGTGCGGTTTCTGATGAGGACTTCTTCCAGGCGATGGACCTGGGCCGGCGCGGCCTGGGGGAGGTCCGCCGGGCATACGAGGCCGGGGATCTCCCTGCTGCAAAGCAGGCGGTGGTAGAGCACTTCCGCAGGCGGCAGAGGCCCCGCTGGTTCTTCGACCTGCGGGACAGGAGGCGAGGGGAGGTACCCTCCTCCTGGAGCGGGTCCGAGTCCACGGACCTTCAAGCTGTGGACGAGGCGCTTCAGAACCGGTTCCGCCTGACCGGCAGGCTGGTCTGGGACTTCGGGAAAGACCTGAGGTGGCGCACTCAGGAGATGCGGGGTCTGGGTTCCCCCCCATCCACGTTCAAGCGGTGCCATTTCCTGCGCGACCTGGCGGCTGCTTACGCCCGGACGGGGAGTTCGGTCTATGCGGCCAAGTTCGCGGAGCTGGTGGGCCGGTGGCTGGCGGATTGGCCGCTGGTGGTGGACCCGGACTTTGGGCCGGGCGATGCCGTTCTTTCCCGGTCCGACGGGCACAAGGCGATGCCCACGGCCTTCCGGGTCATCAACTGGCTGGATTGTCTCTATGGAGGGGTTGTGTTTGCCCCCGAAGTGCCGGTGGATACGGCGTTCGGCCTGATCCGGTCGATGTGGTTCACCGCGCTGCAGTACCGGCGCTACGAGACAAGCCCCTACGTGCCGGCCAACCACCACCTGTGGGAACGGGGGACGGCCCCCTTTATTTTTGGGATCATGTTTCCCGAGTTCCCCGAGATCGCCAGACTGGTCGATCAGGGCCGACCGGTCATCGCCAGGCACGCGGAGCGGAGTTTTCTGTCCGATGGGGGATACGAGGAGCGCTCGACCTCCTACACCTTTGCCCCGCTCCGCATGTTTTTGCGGCCCCTTCAGCTTGCCCTGCTCAACCGGACGCCGCTGCTGGACCGGGGCCAGGAGGCGAAGGTGAAGCGGTGCGTCGAGAACACGGCGCGCACGGTCATGCCGCACGGGGCGCCGCCCGACATCGGGGACGGCTCGGCCTCGGCGGAGAGAGCGGCCAAGCTCCTGGGGTTGACGGCCCGGCTGTTGAAGAGCCACGTCGCCGCCGACGTGGTGAACCGCCTCCGGCTCCAGCGCCACGTGGACCCGGACGACCGGGAGGCGGTGGAAACATACAGGCCTCAGAAACTCCCGCTCACCGCGCATTACCCCGCATCGGGGTACTTTGTGGCGCGGGACGGATGGACGCCCCGGGCCTCGGCGATGTCCCTGTCGGCGCCAGGTCCGGGGCTGCCCAACCACGCGCACGACGATGCGCTGTCTCTGCAGCTTGTGGTGCGCGGGACGCCTGTGGTGGGAACGCCGATGACGGGGATGTACAATTTCGTCCAGCAGGACCGCTACCGGAACCACGCGGCGCCCCTGCGCGGACACTTCCACGCCATGACCTCGCACAACCTGGTGCTGGTCGGCGGACGACCCCTCCGGTCCATCGAGGACCTGGCGCGGGACTGGCGCGTTGAACCTACGCCGGTCCAGACGGCGTGGGAGGAGGTCAAGGGCGGCGTCCGGGTGGTAAGCGCCCACAGGGGATATCCGGGCGTGAAGTTGTCCCGCGAAGTGGTGTTTCTGTACCGCAAGGGTTGGAGGGTGCGCGACCGCATGGAGGGAGGGGGTTCGGGTCCGCACGTTTGCCGGTGGCACTTTGAGTACGGAGTGGACGTGGCAAAGGGGGACGGTGGGTTTGTGGCGACCCGCAGGGAGGCGCGCCTGGGCATCCGGGTGAGCGCGGAGGGCAGGGCGCGAACCCGGCTCTACCGGGATACGCGGTGGCTGAGAAAAAATCCCCTGCGCCCTGGCGAACTCGCGCCCTGGGTGCTGGATGTGACGTTCGGGGGGACAGGAGACGGTTGGGTGGAAACGTGTTTCGAGGTCCTGAAAAAGTAAACAAGGAGCCGAAGATGGATGCAAAGTCGTTGCGCAGCGCCAAGCGTCGTCGAGGGGGGTTCCACGGGGTGGACATCGAGAATGTGGAGATCCCGAGGCTGAAGGACTTCTGCCTGGAGACGGACCTGTCAAAGGACGTGCTGGTGGCGCCGCCGGAGGGGGAGGCGGGTCGGAAGCTTGCAGAGCGGATCGCGCAGGCGCTGGGGAAGGGGGCGGAGGTGCGTCCGGCGTGTGAGGTGACGGAGGAGGACTATGGCCGCGCCTCTATTGTCACCCTGGGAAATGTGTTCAACAACGGGGTGATCAAACACCTGGGGATGAATTTCTATTCGTGGACGGACCACTACTTCCCCGGTGAGGATGGGTATGAGGTTCGGACGGTGCACAATCCGTATGGGACGGGGAGGAATGTGGTGTTGCTGGGGGGGAGCACGGAGGCGGGTGTGGAGCGTGCGGCGGGTGAGTTTTTGAAGGTCCTGGAAAGGGATGGGCTTTGCCTGGGTCGGATCAACCGGGTGGTGTCCCGACACCTCCCCGAACAGCCGCCGTCAGAGGCGGAGGCCCGACAGGCCATCGAGCGGGTCCAGGAGCAGGTGGCGCTGTCGGGTGGACAGGGACCCCTGCGGCAGATGGTGGACCACGGGATGTTATATTACCTGACCGGCCAGGACGTGTGGGGGGAGATGTTCCGGCAGGAGTTCCTCTTTTTCATCGACCTGGCCCACCGGGCGGGGGACTGGGCGCTGGCCAAGGGGACGAACGTCTATTTCTGGGGCTACCGGATGTTCACGGCCTGGGACGTGCTGGAGGAGGGCGATGTGCTCTCCGAGGCGGACCGGTTGAAGATGACGAGCGCGCTCTACAACATCACCCGGTGGGTGAACGCGATGGAGCATTTCCGGTATGACTCGCTGGATCAGGTGGTTCAGCACCAGAACCACCAGACGTTTGCGGCGAGCACGCTGTTTATGGGCGCCCGGTATTTCAAGAAGTATTATGGGTTTAAAGATTTCGATGAGAAGCTGCCGTATGCGAGGCGAATTCTGGAGGTGCACGCCAGGACGAGCAAGCCGAACGACAACGCGGGGACGGGATATGTGTGGCTGACGCCGGGGCACGTGATCAAGTATGCGTTGATATCAGGGGACCTGTCGTATCTGGAGAACGGGTACCTGGGCCGGCTGCTGGACAGCGCGATTCTGACCATCGACAGCCGGGGGGACGACTGTTCCTACGGGGATGTGGGCGGGTACAAGGGCGGGGACCGGTCCTCGCGCCCTTCGGGCCTGCAGGCGGTCTCGATCGGGGCGTGGTTCTACAACGACGGGCGCTACCGGTGGCTCTACGACTGGATGTCCAAAGGGGTCGAGTGGAGAGAGGTCCTGTCGAGGGCTGCCCGGAGCGGGGGGGGAATAGGCGCGTGGGAGGGGTACGACGGGTTTTTCTTCAGGGACATCCCGCCCGTGGAGCCGGTGGAGTTTCTGGGCGTGCGGGCGTCGATGCTGGACCGGGTGGCTTACGACCTGGCGGTGGACCAGGCCCGAAAGGGGAGGTCGTTTCGGGGAGACCCGGGGCGGGAGATCGAGGTTCCGATCCAGGAGGCGTTCGACAAGCTGGCGTTCCGGCGGAGCTTCGACCGGAGGAGCGAATACCTGCTGATCGACGGGGCGACGGCCTTTGCCCACTCGCAGGAGGATGGGAACTCGATCATCCGGCTCTGCTGGAACGACCGGATCTGGCTGGCGGACATGGACTACATCCGATCTCTGGCCCGGTATCACAATTCGGTGGTAATCGTCAAAGACGGGACGTGCAGCCACAAGCCGGCGCAGGTGGCGCTGAAGGCGATCGCGGACTTTGAGGGGTGGGGGTTTTCGCAGACGGTATCGCCGAAGGACAACGGGACGGACTGGGCGCGGAACGTCTTCTGGCGCAAGGGGCGCTACTTCCTGGTGCTGGACACGGTGGAGGCGCTGGAGGATGGGGAGTATCTGCTGGATTGCATCTGGCGGGTGCTGGGGCGCGTGGAGGAGAAGGGGGACGCGCTGGGGGTGGAGCAGGACGGGGAGCGGTTTTTCATCGTCAATGGCGACGGGTCGGCCAAGCGGCTGACGGACCGGGAGGCGGACTATGCGCCGGACCGGGCCAACTGGGATGGGTACGAGCACGCCGACGGCGCCGTGCGGATGTGGCGCCAGGAGAAGTCGGTCAGGTTGAAGCCGGGCGAACGGGCCATGTACACCAATTTGCTGCACCCCTCGAACGAGGGGATGGCGCTCGACCTGGAGCGGGTGGGGGAGAGTCTGGTCCGGGTGCTGGACAGGCGGACGGGGGAGTGGGAGGCGCTGGGGGTCGGGGTCTACCGGGAGGGGGCGTTCGAGGTGGAGGGAAGGCTGTTCCAGGTGGACCGGAACGGCTTTTCTCTGGTGGAGGGGGCGGCGCTGTCGTGGGAGGGTCCTGTGTTCCGGAGCTGGGCGCCGATCTGCGTGGAGGTGGATTTTGCCAGGGGCAAGGGGGTGATCGAGAGCCGATGCGAGACGCGGGTGGGCATCCGGGCGGAGGCGGTGACGCTCAACGGGAAGCGGATTCCGGCGAGTGGGGAGGGCCGGCTGGTCTGGTTCACGCTCCCGGCCGGACGACATCGGGTGGAGATTTCCCCGAAGGGGGAAGGGGCCTTCGACGGGCTGCTGCGGGGCGCTGGCGCATACCGGGAGGAGCGCGCGGTCAGGCGGAGACAGGCCGTGGCGCGGGAGGGCCTGGCGCCGGTGTGGCGGTTTGAGGCGGGGGCGGGCGTGACGGCAGCAGCGGCGGACGGGTCGGGACAGTTGCTGGTCGGCACGGCAAAGGGAGAGGTTCATCTGCTGGGGACGGACGGGAAACGCCGGTGGGCGTTTCTGGGAGAGGGGGGAGTGCGGGACGTGCATCTTTCGGACATCGACGGGGACGGGGTGTCTGAGGCGATTGTGGGGACGCGGGACTGCAAGCTTTACGTGTTGGACGGGAGGGGAAAGGCGCGGTGGGACCAGACGTTCCCGCCGGGGAGCACGATGCGGGCGCAGCGGGTGATGAAGGTGTCGGCCGCCGATCTGGAGGGGGACGGGCGCGTGCAGGTGCTGGCGGGCACGGAGGGGTGGCTGTTCCACGCCTTTGAGGCGGACGGGACGCTGCGGTGGCAGACGGAGATCCGTTACCACGCGGTGACGGGCTGTCTGCCCGTGGACCTGGACGGGGACGGCAAAAAGGAGATCCTCGTCGGGACCGAGTATTATGCCATCAACTGCCTGAGTTCGGACGGGGCCTTTCGCTGGGGGTTGACCACAGGCTGCGTGGGGCCCACGATCCTGGCGGCCGACCTGGACGGGGACGGAAGGCCGGAGGCGGTCTACGGGGACTGGCGGTCGGCGATCGCGCTGAGGAGCGACACCGGAGGGATATTCTGGCGTGTGAACATGGGGGGAGAGACGGAGGACCTCGCTGTCGCGGATGTGGACGGGGATGGAAAGGCGGAGGTCATCGCGGGCAGCGACATCGGACAACTGGTGTGCATCCGGGGAAATGGGGAGGTGGCCTGGCGGAGGGACCTGGTGGACAAGATCACGTGGCTGACGACGGTGGACGGAGACGGGGATGGGAGGCCGGAGGTCATGGTGGGGTTCGACACGGGAGAAGTCCGGGTATACAATGGGAAGGGGGAACTGGTTGCCGGGAATAGAGTGGACGGCGAGGTGACTTACCTGCGGGCGGTCAGGGTCGGAGGCGCGGAGCGGGTGGTGTGCGGCACGGCTTCGGGCAGTGTGACCCTGTTCCGGCCGGTTCTGTGAAAAGGTTTTTGGGACCTCACCAGGAAGGTCTTCCCATGGGCAATCAGAATGTGCTTTTGTCAGAGGACTTTGAAGGCTACAGGGATGGCTCGGCCCTGCCTGCCGACTGGTGGGCGGAGGGCGGCGAAAAGGTGTGGATCGAGGAGGGACGACTCCGCGTGAAGGCCAACCCAGGAGTCCGGGGGCAGCCTGGTCACGTCTGTACGGTCTGGCACAGGAAGGTCTTCCCTGGGAACATCCGGGTGGCGTTCGACGCCCACGTCGTCGACTCAGCCACCGGCGCCAACAACATCAACTTCTTCCTCCTCTATTCCGACCCGACAGGAGCTCCTCTGCACGAGACCCGGCACTCCCGGACGAGCGGCGAGTATGCGTTCTATCACCCCCTCAACGGTTATATCTTTACCTTTCTCAACGATTTTGAGGCCAAGGCCGGCTGCCACGAGGCCGGCTCCACAAAGGCCCGGTTTCGCATGCGTCGCTGTCCGGGGTTTCAGCTTATGGCGGAGACCTACGATTATCATTGTAAAAAAGGAATTACCTATCGGGTGACCATCGCCAAGAGGAATGGGGATATCACGTTTGCCGTGGACGGCAGGGTCTACCTCGAAGGGCGCGATGAGAATCCCTGGACGGAAGGGCTCATAGGGTTGCGCACCTTTCAGACGGACCTCTGGTGGGATAACATCCAGATTACCGAACTCCCATAAGCTCCGTTCAGAACGTTTCAGTCACCGAGGAGAGAGGACATGCACGATCATCCGATCGACAGGCCTGCGCAGATGTCTCTGGAGATCCCCTTCGACGCCGGGTCAGTCGAAATCGTGGCCGGAAAGGGGGAGGTCCAGCAGGCGGCGGCAGGGCAAATTGCGCAGGCGCTGAGGACGAGGTGCGGCGCGGATGTGTCTGTGGGAGATGATGCAGCGTATGCAGGCTGGGAGGTCCGGCCGCAACGGCACGCGATTCTGATGGGGAGCCTCGGCGACAACAGGGGGATCGAGTACCTCTACTACCGGTGGCTGACGTTCGTGGACAACAGCTATCCGGGCGCGGGGGGGTACGTGCTGACGACGTTGTGGGACCCCTGGGGCGCAGGCCGAAATGCCCTGATTGTGGGGGCTGCTGACACGGAGGGGCTAAAGGCCGCGGTGGAACGGCTGAAGGTCATGATCGCCGGAGGAGGCTCGGGAATTCCCGGCCTCCACGAGGTGGTTTATGGGGCGTCGCGCACGCGGGAACGGGACGAGGTCGAGCGGATGGCAGAAGAGGGACCGAGGAGGGAGGGGTGGACGTACCATTTTACGGGCTACGGGGATATTGAGCCGGTTCCCCACGCCACCTGGGCCTATGTGCGCAGCGGAGACCGGAGGATTGCGGAGGGGATGCGGAAGATGCTGCTGGAGCTGGCGGCGTCCCCTGTGCTGAGCGTGACGCCGAACCGGGTGCATCTCCATCTCTGGCGGTTGACGATGACTTGGCCGCTGGTGGAGACGGCGCCCGTGTTTTCGGAGGAGGACCGCCTGAAGCTGGCGCGGTTTTTCCACGACGCGCTGGCGTCCACGGAGGGGTCCCGGAACGGAGGGTTGCTCCACATGGCCGACACGGAGCTCCCCCGGCAGAACCATCAGACGCTGTGCGCGCTGGGCGTGCTGTTCGGCGCGCTCTATTTCGAACGACACCACCGGCTGCCCGAGGCCGGGGAGTGGCGGGCGCTGGTGGAGCGGTTTTTCCGGATCGGCGCATACTGCTCCAAGCAGATCTGCGACAACAACCAGCACGGGTGGAACCAGAGCATCGGGGACTTTGCGACGTATGCCCTGCTGACCGGGGATACGGCCTTTTTCGACCATGGGATGGCGCGGCTGGCGGCCGAGCGCGCGGCGGCCAATTGCACGAGCAACGGGTTTGCCGCCACGATCGGAGATGGGAAGGTGGACGCGTATCCCAACTGGCTCCTGGCGCAGGTCTCGTTTTATCTGCGCGATCCGGGGCTGCGGTTCGTGATGGAGAACATGGCCCCGGAGATCGCGCCTTCGGGGGGGCTGCTGCCGTCGAGGCAGCCTTACGATGCGGGGCTTCCGGCTGAGCCGCCGGACCGGCACGTGGGGACGCGGGTCTTTCGGCTGGATCGGCTGTATTATGATATTCCCAAAAACGCGCCAGGGCACGTCGCGCTGAAGGCGCCCAACGTTCCGTTTGAGCGGACGTTCGATGTGTTGACGATGCGGAGCGGGTGGGGGCAGACCGATCAGTACCTGATTCTGGACGGGACCGGGGGGGGCTCCCACTCCTACGAGGACGCCAATGCCATTCTCACCTTCACCCAGGACGACCGGTTTCTGTTGCTGTCTGCGGACCGGCTGTATTTTACAGCGCCAAAGTATCACAATATGGTAACGGTGACGCGCAACGGGCTGGGCGATATGCTCCCAAGCTATTGCCGTTTGGACGGGAAGTGTGACCTGCCGACATTCGGGTTCACAGCAACGACGTTGCTAGATTACGTGGGGATGGACTGGACGCGCACTCTGCTGTGGAAAAAGGGGGACTTTTTCCTGGTGGCGGACCGGCTGGTGGCCCGGGAGCAGGCGACCTACAGCGGCGTGTGCCGGTGGTTCAGCCTGGGGCGGCCGGAGCTGGAGGAGGGGAGGTGCGTGTTTCACCAGTGCGAATGGAAAGGGAGCCGGACGGACTTTGTGATCGAGAACCTGTCCGGCCAGGCCTGCCGGATACAGGAGGCCTTCTACGGCCCGCCGGGGTCGTGGCGGTCAGGCTATGACCCGGAAACCGGGGTGTGCATGCGCACGGACCGGACGCTTCTGGCGGAGCTGGACCAGACGCAGGGGGCGGCGCTGGAGGCGGGGGAGACGATGCGGTTCGTGAACCTGCTCTATGCCCGGTCCGGGGAGCGGGTTTCCGAGCGGATGGAGGCGGCGAGCGGCTCCGGATGGGTGCGGGTTGGGACGCGGGAGGGGACGTTTGCGGTCTGTCTGACGGAAGGGCGGGAGGTAAGGGCCGACGGCCTGCGCGCGACCTGTGAGGCGCTGGCGGTGTGGCAGAAAGGTGCGTTCGCCGCCGGATGTTCGGCGCTGAAGGTCGGCGGCCTCTCGATCCAGTTTTCCAGGCCGTGCGGGGTGGAGGTGGACGCATCGGGACGGGTGGAGGTGGATGCCCCGGAGGGCGCAACGGTCCTGTGGCGGACGGAAGATGGCGTATCGGGCGAACGCGAGGTGTCAGAGAGGGATGTCTGGGAGGCGGGGCGCGTGGCGATTCCCAACCCCGATGCCCTGTTTGGGTCTCGTGGACAGCAGAGGGCGACAGGTGTGCAGTCCGGGCGGGGAGGCCGGGCGCCGGCCCCGGCGTGGACGGCGGAGGGCCGGGGTCGGGTCAACGCGCTGCACATCGCCTCTCTGGAGGAGGGACCCCGAGTTCTGGCGGCGTGCGAGAGCGGCGCACTGGTCGCGTTTGACCTGGACGGGAGGCAGGCGTGGACGCGCGAAATGGGCAGCCCGGTGAATACGGTCCACAGCGGAGTGCTGAAGGCAAAGGAACCAAGCCGGGTCGTGTTGGGGTGCGAGGACGAAATGGTCTACGCTATCGACGCGGACGGCCAGGAAGAGGTGTGGCGATACCACGTGGAATACGGGCATCAGTTCTGGCCGTGGTGGTCGTGGTACAATGCGAGCGTGTTCCGGGTGCGGGTGGACGACATGGACGGGGACGGGAGCGGGGAGGTGCTGGTGACGTCGGGCAACATCCGGCTGCGGCTTCTGGACGCGGCAGGAAGGCAGCGGTGGGAATACCGCACGGACCACGGGTTGTTCCTGACGTACGAGACGTGCGATCTGGATGGAGACGGGGCAAAGGAGATCGTAGGGGGGTGCGACCTCCTGTCGTCCAGCAGCATTTGCCGGGTCATCGGGGTGAATGGGGAGCAGAGACATGCGTTCTCGAATGCGGGGTGGACGTCGCAGGTCAAGGACGTGCTGATCGCGGACCTGGAGGGGGACGGGAAGCTGGAGGTGGCGTGCGCCGTGAACCGTCAGGAGAACCTGAGGGTGCACAGTTTCGCGGAGAAGACAAGGCGGTGGGGACACTGTCTGGGGGAGGTGCCGGCGGGCCTTGCGCTGCTGGACTCGCCCGACGGGCCGGTACTGTTTGCCGCGACCGAGGGGCCGACGGCGGTCGGGTTTTCTCCGGCCGGGGACCTGCTCTGGACGGCGGACGTGGGTCCGGGGGCGCTGCGAGTACTACGGACGGACGGAAAGGCCGCGGTGGTGTGCGTGGACGGGAGCATCCGACTGGTCCGGGGGGATGGATCGGTTGGGACGATCGGGGCGATGCCGGAGGAGGTGACGGCGGCGGCTTGTGCGGAGGGCCGCCTGTTTCTGGGCGCCCGAACGGGAAAGGTTGCGGCATTCGACGTTTTAATGTAACAGGGGAAGACTGAAAATGAGCGACTCGAAACAGCCGAATATCATTCTGATTACGACAGACCAGCAGCGCTACGACGCGCTGGGCGCTTCGGGCAATGCGCAGATCCGCACGCCGAACTTAGACGCGCTGGCGGGCCGGGGAGCGCTGTTCGAGCGGGCGTACATCCAGAACCCGGTGTGCATTCCCAGCCGGGCATGTCTTCAGACGGGGCGCTACACCCACCAGCACGGGGTGATGTATATGGAGTCGGAGATCGACCGGACGCCGGGGCTGCCCGAGTGGGAGGTGACGTTTATGGAGCGCCTGCAGGCGGCCGGCTACCGGATGGGGGCGACGGGGAAAATCCATATGATGCCCCAGAAAGGGTTTCATTATGAGCGCCTGTGCGGGGGGAAAGGCGAACGGTGGGTGCAGGCCGAGGGGTCTCCGCTGGGCCCCGGGCCGCTGGGCCCGACGTATGCGTCCTGGCTGGAGGCCCGGCATCCCGGAGGCTACGAGGCCCTCTACGTGCAGCGCCGGAGGCCGGAATACAGGGGCCAGCTGTCGGCCATTTCTCACGTGTTGCCGCTGGAAGAGTACGTGGACTACTGGATCGCGGAGGAGTCCATCGAGTTTCTCCGGTACCCCGGTTCGCGGCCGTTTTTTTTATGGTGCGGGTTCTGCGGCCCCCACGGGCCGGTGGACCCGCCCAGGCCCTACGACGGGATCTACCCGTTCAACGAGGTGCCGATGCCGAAGCAGCGCAACGACAATCCCCCGGCCTCACCGAAGGGGCGCCCGACTTCACGGTGGCAGGACGACGAGACGCTGATCCGGCGGTGGCGTTCGTACTATTGGGGGCTGGTCACTCTGATCGACGACATGGTCGGGCGGATGGTGAAAGTGCTGGACGAGCGCGGGTTGTGGGAAAAATACGCTGATCGCATTCGTGTCCGACCACGGGGATATGGCGGGGGACTACAATATGATGGGGAAGGGGAATCCCTACGAAGAGGTGATCCGGGTGCCGATGATCGTGGTGCCGCCTGGGGGCCGGGTGACCCCGCCCCGGGTGAGCGAACTGGTGGAGACGTCCGACCTGGCGGCCACGTTTCTGGATTACGCCGGGATCGGGATTCCCGAGCAGATGCAGGCGCGGAGCCTACGCCCGCTGTTGGAAGGATCGGGCGGTGGCCGCGAGGCAGTGTTTTGCGAGTATATGACGAACGATCGGTCGAGGAAGTGGAAGTGCGTGCGGACAAAACACTACAAGTACGTATTCTGGGGGCGAAAGCACCCGGCCGAGTTCTACGATTTGCAGGAGGACCCCGATGAGATGCGCAATCTGTACGAGGACGTGGGGTACCGGGCGGAGATCGACCGGCACAAGGATTTGATGCTGGATGTGCTGATGAACTCCGAGAAGCACTATTACCGAAACGAGACGCCGTCAGCGAGGGATTTGCAGGTCTGGCTGATGTAGCAAGATAAGAAAACGGACTGGCGTCTGATGGCCTGGTGGCCTGGACGCGTTATCTGGGGGGTACACCCACGGACATCGCCGCGGTCCCGGCGCAGGACGAGGTCCTGGTGGGGACATCCGAGGGATGTCTCTACGATTTGAGAGGCGCAGGGGGAGTGCGAAAAGCCAGGCGCGGCTCCGGGCACTGGATTGAGACCCGACTCCGGAGCAGACCTGCCTGCGCAGGAAGGTCGGGGCATCAAGGAGGTACCAACCAGATTCGTGTAAAAATGTACGCTAAGCGGCGGAGGCCTGGAGGATCGGCGCTCGCACCTCGGCCACAATCTGGTATCCGTGCCGTTTCCGGAGCCTGGAAATGACCTCCACCTGCCGGGTCAGTTCGCCGGGGTCAGACATCACCATCCGGATGGACCTGGGCCTGCGGGAGCCGATCCGGCCCCAGCGCCGGACCAGCCGCTTGGGGTAGAACAGGGACAGCTCGACCTCGACCTCGTAGAACTTGCGGTGTGGGGGAGAGGTGTTCTCGAAGCGGAGGTAGATAAGTTCGGGGGACATGGGAAGACCTCCTTGGGAAGAGAGGAGGGAAAAGGGGAGAGGGGAGAGCAAAACCGGCCTTGCGCCTTCCGCGAAATCTGCTTAGATTTCCTCAACTTGAAGAAGGAGGTGAATGAGCTATGCCTGAAAAAACTGTGCCTGTAAAGGACGTCAGGGGCCGTGCCCTGGATGACCTGCTCCGCGAAGTCGTCCGGAATCGCGAGACGATCACCGTCGTCCTGGAGCAGGGAGAAGCCGTGGAG
>Ga0137796_10000328_pt1 | contig 30460 bp, 27 predicted proteins | sample OV2TP3_FD_97704 | JGI IMG/M metagenome (GOLD analysis project Ga0137796, IMG submission 97704) | reverse complement strand
CGAATCATACGGGTCCGCATTGATCTTCAGGAGCGCTCCCCCCGTGGTGGCCGTCCGTTTGAAGGCGAGAAGATAGAGGCGCGACCACCGCATCCGGTTTGTGCCCGGCGGGCTGTTGAATGGAGGATCGTCCAGCGTCCCGTTTCCATCGGCGTCCGCCGTCCCGTCCGGCTGGACCGCCGAAACCGTAAGGAGCGAGAAGCGGTAGTTCACTCCGCTTGCCGTGGGCCGGTAGAGAACCACGGTCCCGTCGCCGTAATAGTCGATGGAGCCGAAGCGGCGGGCGGTAACGTCGCTCGAGGTACCGGGACCGGTCGGATGGGAGAGGCCGGCATCTCCCCGATCCACCAGGCAGAGGATCGAGTCTCCGTGGCCGTCCTGCCCCGCGCTTCCGTCCTCCCTGTACGCATCCACCACGAGGAAGATCCAGGCGCGCCACGCGGAATTCCCGGACGTGACGTCCACGCGGTGGGCGAAGTAGAGAATCGGGCCCGGCGCGGCGTAGCTCGCGACGATCTCGAAGACGCCGGAATTCCACCGAACGACGAGGAAGGTGTTGTTGTTCCCCATGCCCCCGCCGCCCGTCGTGAGGTACCCGTAGGAATACCCCGACGAGGAGCCGCGCGTAGCGCCGATGGAATGGAATCGGGAGACGCTCCCCAATTTTGCTCCCGACGCGCCGCCGGCCACCGCGAGGGCGCGCGGAGTCGCCGCGGAGCCCGGGTACTCGTCCGCGCCGATGTCCCAGATTCCGTTGTACGGCCGCAGGTGATCGTCCATGTCCCGCGAATGGTTCGGAGCGGGAGGGACCTGCCCCTGATCGATCGCCGCGGAGGCGGTCGGCTTCAGATGGAAGTCGAGATGATCCGGATTCACGAACAGGCTTGCGGTGACCGAGCCGCCGGTGAGATTGGCGTCCGGATCCGGGCCGTTCAGATCCGCCAGGGAGGGAGAACCCTGCACGATCGAGTTCATCGCTCCGCAGTCGGTCAGGGTGGGGGCGCTCCCGCCGGAATGGAAGAGGGTGCAGTTGTACAGGTCGGCCTTCGAGAGGTCGCCCCGGCCCACCGTGCAATTGCGGAGCACGATCCGTCGCGCCGAGCCGCTGTCGGAGTCCCGCACGCATTCTCCGCCCCGGCGATACCACTTCACGTTTTCCAGAAGGATCTGCGTAGCGGACGACTTCGAAAACTCCGCGTCGAACGATTCGCTGGTCGGGATCGTGGACCTCCATCGGTAGCGCGCGACGTTCGGACCCGCGCTCACCGCTCGATGAATCGTCGCCCACTTCGTCGCCGAGTAGACTTCGTAGCTCTTCGCCGTTCCTGTAGGTCCCTGATAGGCCGTAGTCAGGGTGAGTTGGGTATCTGAGTCGACGCTGGAGACGGTGTACTCGCCGGTCTCCCCGCGCACGCGGAACCTGTCTCCGGTCGATACGTTCGAGGCCCAGTCCGTCCCAATCCCCGTCACCATGCTGCCGGCGCTGGTCACCCCGGCGGCGCCTACATCGTAGAGGATGCGTTCCACCGCGTCGGAGCTCCAGGTGATCCGCCCCGCGGCGTCGTCCTCGTACGCCGCCCCCCACAGTTGACCGTTGTCCGCCGAGCTGCCGAGAAACCACAATGTCGGAGTGGCCGAGGAGGTTTTGACATTACGGTCGGCAGGAGACGGAGAAGTCTTCGAGAAAGTGACGTCGACGAAAGCGTAGGGGACGCGGCGGGGATCGCCCGCGGTGAGGTTCGAGAAGTCGAGGGCGGGTCCAGGGCCGGCGATGGTCAGAGTACCCTCATTCAGTTCGACGATCTCCGCGGCGGCACCGAAGACGATTCCGGCATTGTCCACCCCCGTCACGGCGAAACGGCGGGCGTTCAAGCTCCCGGAAACGGTCATCGAGTACGTGCCGGGAGAGGTCAGCGTGGCGAGCGACCCGGATGACCCGAGGAGGCGCAACTCACCGGCGACGGCCAAGGATCCTCCGGAGGCGATCGTGACCGTTCGTCCGGGACCCACGAGGAGCGTCCCCGCGTTCACCTCGAGCCGGTGGGAGATTCCGAGATCGACGGAGAGGGAGACGATACTCCCGGCGCTGTTCACGCGGAGCTCGTAAAAGGTCGTCGGCGAGCTTCCCGTGACGGACCAATCCGAAGAGCCGGTAAAGACGACCGACCCGCCGTTGGCGGTGAACGTGCCGTCGTTGGACCAGTTCCCAGAGCACGAAACGGAAGCCGTGGAGCCGGACAGCGCAAGAGAATTCCCGGGTTCGATCTTGATTCCGGCGGCGGTTGCGGAGGCTCCCCCGATATCCACGATCCCGCTCCCGGAGGTGGAGAGCGCGTACCCTGCGGGAACCGTCACCGTGGTCGGTCCGGTGAGATAGAGTCTATCCGCGATTCCGTCCTGCCCTACGCCCACGTTTCCGGCGGTCCACGCGAACGTATGGGTGACGGTGAAGGTCCGAGCCGATCCGTCGTTCCCGAACTGCCGGGTCGCCGAGTTGGCGAGCTCGAGATCGTAGAAAGACGTGTCCGCGGCGCCTCCGATGACCTGCGTTCCGCTGGTCCCGTCGAACTTGATCGCGCTCGTCGAGGCGCTGAATCCGCCCGAGACGGTGTTGATCCAATTCCCGGCCACGGTGTGGGCGAGAGATGGAGAACTGGCCAAGATCCCCGACGAGATCGTCACCGTGCCGTCGATATCGAGAGGCCACTCCATCGTCTTCGCGACCGAAGCGGACGGATTCACGGTGAGGTGATTGAGCTGGATGGCGCCCGAAGTGTCGGTGGCGATCGCCAGGCTCCACCCTAGAAGTGTTCCGGCGATGAGGACATCGTCGTCCTTCGCGCTCAACTTCCACGTACCGTTCGCCGTCTTGCCGTTCAGGCCGGAGAGCAAGCCTTGCGGCCGGTAGGTCCCCGTGAAGGGGGCGGTCCCCGCGGCGATGGAGGTCGGAGCCGAATCGTCGAAGACCGTTGCGATGTAATTCTGGCCGCCCCCCCCGTTATCCGTGCTGAGCACGATTTCGCTTCCGTCCGGATGGAGGAGAGAGAGATCCAAGTCCGCGTCCCACGAGTGAAGCAGGTAGATCGTAACCACCACTTTGAGGACGGTCCCTTGCCCTGAGACAACCAGGTTCGAAAGGACTCCGGTGGGGTCATTGTCCGGGATCGATCTCGCCCCATCGGCGGAGGTGTCGCACCATTCGCGCTTGATCAAAGCGGCGGACGAACCCGTCATCGCGAGGGTCCCGCTCCCCGGCGTGATCGTCCCCGTCACGGAGAGATCTCCCTCGACCCGGGCTGTCCCGGGAGGCAGGGTCAAGGATCCGGTCACGGCTAGATGGTGGAACACCGTGGTGCTCGAACCGCCGAGAGTAGAGGATCCGTTGAACGTGACCCGCGAGGTTCCTCCGTTGAAAGTGCCGTTGTTCGAGAGATTTCCCCCGACAAAAAGGTCCAGGTTGTTGCTGTCGAGCGTCGTCCCGCTCGCAATCGACACGTCCCCTTTGAGATGGAGTCGGACTTTGGCCGGCTTGACGGTGGGTTTGGTGGCGACTGAGGCGTCTCCGTTGACCGTCAGGTGAAACAGCGGAACGGCGCTGGCGATCCGGAAGGTCGTGGAACTCGGCGTAAGGGAGTTCCCGCACTGCAGCGTCCCGCCGGTGACGAGGTGGGTGCCGGCCCGAATATCGACGTCCGTGGGTCCGCTGGTGGAGCGTGGAAGGACGATCGTGCCCGAGGACCACGTGAAGGAGGAACCGGGGGCCAGGAGGCTCAGGGCGCCGTAGCTCGTATCGGTCGATCCGGCGGTGGCCAGCGTGACCGTCCCGCCGCTCTGGTTCCAAGCGACCGTGTCGCCGATGGTGTAGGGCCAGATGCGCCCCGCGACATTGAGGGTGCCGCCGGAGACGGTGATCTGCGATCCCGATTCGTAGGTGATCCGCTCATCGACGGCATCCCCCACGGTGATCGTGCCGGAGTCTTGGACTTCGAGCTTGCCGTCCAGGAGGAGATAGCTCCCGGCGATCGAAGTGAAGACGGAGATCGTCCCGTTCTTGGCGCGAAGTCCCGACTCGGCGCCGACGGTGATCGAGGTCGTCGTGCCGGTGTCGAGATTCCGAGTCACGTCCCAGGTGCTGCTGTTGTCGTGGACATAGATTCCGCGGGTGAAGACGACGGGAGTTCCGGAGGCCCACGAGGATTGGGTGGTCCAGAAGCTGGTGGATTGGTTCGTGACGAGGGTGGAAGCGGAGCCGCAGTTGAACGTCACCAGGGTCGTGTCCCACGCTCCGCTGCCGGTGATTGCGATGTCGGACGGGTTCTCGAAGGCCATCGAGATGTAGCGAACGGTGTTGACGAAGAAGTCGATCGTTCCGTCGTTGACGACATGGCCCTTGAATTTCACGGAGTGTTGGTTGTTGCCCCCGTTCTTGTGCGTGAGGAGCCCGCCCGCCTGTACCGTGGCGACGCCGTTGATCGTGAGCGTATAGCCCGTGGTGCCGGTCGCGCCCAGTTTGAGGCTTCCCGCGATGGTGAGGTTGTTTACCGTTGGACTGGCGTTCATGGTCACGGTGAGGCCGGAGCCGATGGTCACGTTGTCGCCGGCGGCCGGCACCGCACCGCCGTTCCAAGTGCCGCCGCTGGCCCAATTGCCGCTGGTGACGGCGGATTTCTCTGCCTGGGCGCCGGCGATGGAGGTCGCCAGGAGAAAGAAGGGTAGAGTAAGAGCGGGTAGCCGCACCGTTCTGCGCCGTGGGATCGCTCGACCCATATGGGGCAAACCCTGGTCCAGAGAGCCTGCCGCCCTGCCCACCAAGCTCTTGTTCGACAAGAACTTGGAGGGATCTTGCATCATTCTATCTACCCATGCAACAGAAAGACGAAAGGTTGAATCGAAATGGGCGTATATAGCCGGAATTGATCAGGGCGGGGATGGGAATCATGCATGGTTCATCACCGTGTACCACCGCGAACGCTCCTCGCACCGGCACGGAAGCGATCGATAAGGAAACCACTAATCCATGAATGGGCCATCAACATGGGAAACGGAAATTGATTGCACTGTGAATTCCGTTCCTGCTTTCTTGCTTTCCTCATGTCTTCTTCCTCGAATGGAGAGTCCTGACGATTACCCAGAAGGGACACCGTTGAGCCTTGCCCATTCTCCTATCTGCGAATGGCCCCATACTCGGGATCAGATCCCTCGGTGGGGGCGGCTCGAAATCTGGAGAACGTACGCCGACTTCGACAACAGGGCCGGCATTGAATCAGGAAGATTCAGTAAGGGGGACGGAAGGGATGTAGTCGATACGGATACTCACGGACCATCCTGCCGACCGTCATCCAGCCATTCTTCGGCGTCTTCCGAGCAGCAGGAAAAAGAGGGCCGCCTCGAGACCGAGGAGGCCGCACCCGCCGCCTCCTCCCCCTCCCCCGTCGCCTCCGCCGGAGCCGTCCTCCGCCCGAGCCGCCTCATTCGCGAGAAGTCTCCTTAGGTAGAGGTTCGTCTGCACGGCGAAGTCGGTCTCGATCCAGGTGACCACTGGGTTGCCTGAGCTGTCGAGCGCCAGGGAGGGCACGATCGAGTCTTCCGCGGTCGCACTGATCCCAGCTCCGGTCGCGGAGCCTTCCACTTCGATCCAGTTCACGCCGTTCCAACGCTTAAGATAGACTTCCGCATTCCCCGGCGCGTACTCGGTCCATGCGATCATGGGATTGCCGTACGGATCCAGAGCCAGAGACGCGTCATTGGAGGTTGCGCTCGGATTGCTGACGCCGGTACCGCTTGCGGAACCGGCGAGCTCGATCCAATTTGCGCCGTCCCAGCGTTTGAAGTAGACCTTGCCCGATCCGGACGTGGTGTCCCACCAAGCCACGGACGGGTTCTGGGCCCCGTCGAGTCTCAACGAGGGCGTCCGGGAGTTTCCGGAGTTCGCGCTGATCCCGCCGCCGGTGGCGGAGCCGCCGAGCGCGACCCAATTCGCTCCATCCCACCGCTTGAGATAAACCTCGTCGTTTCCGTCCGTCGTCTCCCTCCAGGCGACCACAGGACGGTCCGACGAGTCCAGCGCGAGGGAGGGATGTAAGGAGCTCCCCGCCGTCGCGCTGATGCCCCCGTCGGCGGCCGATCCCCCGATATCGACCCACGCCGCGCCGTTCCACCGCTTGAGGTAGATCTCGCCATTTTCGCCCCAGGCTACGACCGGATTGCCCGTCGAGTCGAGCGCCAACGATGGGCGAAGCGAGGGTGCAGCGAACCCGCTGATGCCTCCGCCCGTAGCGGAGGCACCGAGCTCGATCCAGGCGGACCCGCTCCAACGTTTTAGGTAGATCTCGAAGTTGCCGGAGGTGCCATCGTTCCAGGCGATGACCGGATTGTCGAAGGAGTCTAGTCTCAAGGAAGGATTGTAGGAGGCTCCCGAATTGGAGCTGATTCCTTGCGCGCCTCCCGATCCGCCGCGCTCGATCCAACTCGAGCCGTCCCAGACCTTGACGAGAATCTCGGAGTTGCCGGAGCTGTCGTCGTCCCAGGCCACAACCGGCCGGTTGGAGGAATCCAGGGCGAGGGAGTGGGTGTAAAATCCGTTGGCCCGGCCGATCCCGCCGCCTGAGGCGGAGCCCCCGAGTTCCGCCCACGAGCCCCCGGAGGCCGCCAGGAACGAGACTCCGATGGCGGTGGCCAGCATTCGCATGTTCGATCCTCCTCCCGGAGAACTCGCTCCGGTATTCCTCTATCTGCGATGAAGAGGAGGACCCATGAGAGAATCGGAGGTTTCTCGGAGACAGATTCCCGGGACCTCAGGAGTACGAGGACCCACTCGTCAAGAGGGAGGGGAAGGGCGGCGACCCTCCGCCGAGTCCTCCACGACCATTGTGCCGGCGACGATGTCGCCGAGTCTGCGGCGCCGCGACGTGATAACCATGAACGCCACGCCCACGATGGCGAGGACGAACGTCGCGTCGAAGATCCGCAACAGATTCCGGAGAAGGGCGCCGCGGAATCCCACTCTGGAACCGTCGATTCGGCATACCCGAATCCCGATCGCCCGTTTTCCCAACGTGCGTCCAAAGGCCCACTCGAGGGAAAACGTATACAGAAATTGCAGGCCGGCATAGAGGCCGACCATTCCAAGCGCCAGCGGATCCGACCAATCGATCTCGCGCGTTTCGGGTGCCAGCGAGAGAAGTTCTACGCACACGAAGAAAACCGGGAGAAGGACGAGAAAGTCGAGGATGTGGGCCAAGGCGCGTTGGAGGATTTCCGCGGGCATAGTCCCATCGGGCATTCGGCGAGCCTCGGCCGCGAGGTGCTCCAGAAAGAAACGCCGACGCTCCCGCATCAGGGTGAATCCGAGGAAGATGAGAGAGAAGGAGAAGAAGAGCATCAGGGCCGGCCAGAGGGCCGCGACCGTTCGGCGCCACATCGGTTCGGAGGAGACCGAGACCAAGTGGCCGTGCTGGGGACGGAGTCCCTCGGCGGAGAGCCTCCCCACTTGCACCGTCGTCGCTCGCGTCACGGCGATCCCGATCTCATCTCCGCGCGGCGCGAGCGCGAGTCCGGTGACCTTTCGACCCAGGAGGAGCACGGGATCCCGGAACGACAAACGTCCCGGAGGCTGCGGTAGACCGCACTCGGCGCAACAGGTTAGTCGAAGGTGGACTCGCAGGAACTCGCGGTCTTCGCGTCGCTGAGACACGGCCACAAGTCGTCGGCCGACGACGGTGGCGGCGGCGGGTTCTCCCGCGGGGACCGAAACTTCCGCGAACGGTTCGAAGCGGGATCCCGTCCAGCGGGCGGCGCGAAACCGCCCTGTCCCGCGAACGCGCCATACGAGGTGGATTGCCCCCCCGGTCGCCGTGAGGTCCTCTAAATCTCCTCGAACCTCCAGCGCCCGCTGGGTCTCGCTCACGAGCCGTCCGCTCTTCCGGCGGTACACGATGTGGCCCTCGTGCACGCCGAAGAGCCAGACGTCCCCCTGATCGTCTCGCGAAGCCGACCGCACTTCCCAGGCCTGATCGAGGTCCGCTCCTCTCAGGGATTGCCCGGCTCGGATGACGGAATAACGTTTGGGGTATAGCAGGAGCAGGTCTTCGCCCTCGGGCACCGCTCCTCGGCATTCCCCGAGGAGCCGAAGTTTGGAGCGGGCCGGAAGGGTCGGGGAAAGTAGAAGCACCGTCGAGCGCTCTACGTCGTCTCCCGCGGCCCGCGCGGAGTGGAGCAAGATCCATCCTTCGCTTGCCGGACCGAGGCTCGGACGGGAATAGGTCTCGAGGAAGTAGCCGAAGTACCCGCCGACAACGAGAAACGCCACGCTCAGGACGGCGATGAGGATGGCCAACCGCCGACGGCGACGGTACGCTTCCGACATCATGAACGGCCTCCCGTGCCGCCTGTCTTGCCGCCGCTAGTCCTCCAGCACGAACGTGATCTTGACCGTCACCCGGTACTCGGCGACCCTTCCGCTCTCCACTTTCGCCTTGATCGCCACCACCTCCAGCCCCGTGATGCCCCGGAGCGTCTTGGAGGCGCGCTTGAGGCCGGCCTGAATGGCATCTTCCATTCCCTTGGTGGACGACGCCGTGATTTCGGTGACTCGCGCAACCGCCATGCTTCCTCCAGTCTCTTTGGCGCGCACTCTATGCCGACAACAATCCTCGGTCAACAGTTTTGGCAACAACAAATCCGCGTCTCTTGCGTTTAACGAGAGGTTCAGGTGGAGAGGATGATGCTTTATCTCTACTTCGCGCTCGCGCTCCTCCCCCAGGAAGCTCCGAAGCCGGATCAATCCAAGGTGGATCAGGCCATCAAAGACGGCGTCCGGTTCCTCAAGAATCGCCTCCCCGAGTTTCAGTCGCGGAAGAATCCCGAAGGTCGCGACATGCGGGTGGACGAGCTGGTCCTCTGGACCTTTCTGCACGCCGGCGTGCCGGAGACCGACGACGCCTTCAAGACGCTCTTCGATCGGGTCCTTGCGGCGAAGGAAGAGGTGACCTACCGCGTGGCGCTCAAGGCGATGATCCTCGAGGAATTGGACCGCGTGAAATATCAGTCTTGGATCGCTAGGTGCGCGCAGTTCCTGGCCGACAATCAGTGCGAGGACGGACAGTGGTCGTATGGCAATCCCTCGATCGCCGTCGACGACATTCCCACGCCCTCGCGAAAGGACGTGCCGACGGGAACTTCATCGGATCCGATCGTCGATCGGAAGAAGCCGAAGGTCCAGCGGAAGATCGGCATCAAGGCTCGCCGCAAGGGTCCGCGGACCGGAGATAACTCCAATTCCCAATATGCGGCTCTCGGGATTCGGGCCTGCGCGGATGCGGGGATCGTGTTCGATCGAGACCTTCTGCAGAGAGCGCTCAAGTCGTGGAGCGATTCGCAGCAGAAAGACGGCGGGTGGGCCTACGCGGGCCGGCGTGCGGGGCCGGGACCGGGACCTGGTCCCGAGCACGATTCGTACGGCTCCATGAGCGCGGGAGGCGTCGGCGGGCTCATCATCTATTTGAATCTCCTCGGGCAGAACGCGAAGAGCGACCGCCGCGTCGGAACGGGAATGAAGTGGTTGGAGAAGAACTTCAGCGTTCAAGAGAATCCCAAGAAGGGACCGCAGTGGTTCTACTACTACCTGTATGCCCTGGAGCGCGCCGGAGTCTTCGCGGGGACGGAGAAGATCGGCACGCACTGTTGGTACTTCGAGGGAGCCCAGGTTCTCCTCAAGAAACAGCAAGAAGACGGGTCGTGGGGTCAGCGCCCGCCGCGAGGTCCGCAGGGGGGAAATCGTCCGGCGGCGCATGGGGACCCGATCGCCGACACCTGCTTCGCGATCCTCTTCCTCCGCCGCGCGGCGCGCCCGTTCGAGGACGTCGCTACCGGCGATCACAAGAGGCGGTGACGAAGGGCACGGAGACCACACGGAGTACCGGCTTCCCCGACCCCCCGGTCTCCGACCTCCGTGCTCCTCGTGAGCGTCCTGAAAGACGAGCGACGCGAGAGCGTACAGAGAGTGTCGACCTTCGGAGGACCCTCGATGCGCGCTCTGGAGCAACTTTCGCGGCTCTACGACTCGATGCCGATCTGGCTGCGGGTGGTCGTGGGGCTCTTTCTGGTCGGTTTCAGTTTCGCCAGCGTGTACGGGAGGATCGACACCCGGTTCGGTCGCTCACTGTTCTCCAGGATCCCGGAATCCGAAATCCGGTCGGATGTCGGACACATCCTCGGGTACACCGTCGTTCCGGTCCTGGTCACGCTCGGCTTCGCCGCCTTGGTGATTACCCGGTGGTGAACGGGAATGGCGACATCTTCGGTGCTCGTCTCTAGTCGGCGCGATGGAGTCGCCGTGCTTTCCGGAGGCCGTCGAACGCAGGGACTTCGAGTGGTCCTTTTGGCGGAGTAACCATCCGCGATCTTCTGCGGACTCGCCGCGTCGTCCTTCAACGCACCGCAATCGAGTGAATCCCGCCCGCCGCGATCTTCGTCACTCCCGAGAGGTTCGGGAGGGAAATGGGAGAAAAACGGCTCACCGTCGTCCCGTCCCCCAGTTGACCGTACTGGTTCTTTCCCCAAGCTCGGACGGTGCCGTCGGAAAGAAGTACCAGCATGTGTGCCTCCCCCGCGGAGAGGTCGCCGACTCCCGAGAGTCCCGTGACCTGAATCGGCGTTGCTTGGTTGTCCGTCGTGCCCAACCCGAGCTGACCGGTGTCGTTTCTGCCCCACGTCCAGAGAGTTCCGTCTTTCCGGAGGGCGGCCGTGAAGCTGGTGCCGGCAGCGATCCCGACGACATCCGCGAGCCCCGTGACGAGGGCGGGAATCGCGCGTGCGTCGGTCGTTCCATTTCCGAGCTGACCGTATCCGTTCCCACCCCAGGTCCATACGGTACCGTCCGAGCAGAGTGCCACCGAGTGGCTGTATCCCGCCTTGATCGCGACGACGTTCGTCAATCCGACCACGGAGACGGGTAGGACGCGGGTGAGTTCGTACGTGGAGTCCCCGACTTGTCCTTCGTTATTGTAGCCCCATCCTAGGACCGTTCCGTCCGAGAGGATGGCGAACGAATGGTACCCCCCCGCAGCGATCGCCGCGACGCCCGACAGATTCGACACCGGCCCGGGGACCGGATCCGGAAACGACCCGATGTTCAGTCCGTTGCCCAATTGTCCATACCCGTTGTGCCCCCATGCGCGCACCGTCCCATCCGTGCGAAGAGCGAGCGAATGTGCCGTTCCCGCGGCAACACTCTTGACCGAAGCAAGGCCGGGCACCGGGGCGGGTGTGGAGCCCGGATACGTGGTTCCGTTTCCCAGTTGTCCCGATTCGTTCTCGCCCCACGCGAGGACCGTTCCGATCGGCGTCGCGACCAGGGTGTGTTCTCCGCCGGCGGCGATGGATACGCCGTCCGCGATTGCCGAGAGGGAGAGAGGCTCGGTCATGTAAAGTTCCCGTCCGTTTCCATACTCGCCGAATCTATTCGAGCCCCAAATCCAAACCGTCCCGTCCGTCAACACCGCGACCGAGTGGAACGCACCCGCATCGACGGACGAGACCGATTTTCCGATGAGACCGTACACGACGGCGGCGGAGGTGTACGTCGGATCCAGTGGGATGATGCCCAACTGAAGGTAGTCGTTCTTTCCCCAACCCCGAACCGTGCCGTCCGTTTGAATGGCGAAAGAGTGGAAGGCTCCGGTTCCGATGGAAGTCGCGGCGGATAGGTTGTAGACCGAACCGAGCGCATTGTAGGCATTGTAGTAGGTGACATTTCCAAGTTGAGCGAGGTTGTTCCGTCCCCAGGAGCGAACGCTGCCGTCTGCGAGAAGGGCAAGAGAGTGACCGTCGCCTCCAGCCAGGCGGAGAATGTTGGTGAGGATCGTTCCGGAGGAGTTGGACAAGATCGGGCCAGCGATAGGATTGGGTGACTGTTCGCTGTTGGTCACATTATTCCCGAGCTGCCCGTACCGATTCCACCCCCAGGCCAAGCCGGTGCCGTTGCTCTTGAGGACCAGATTATGGGCGCTTCCGGCGGCGACCGCGACGATGCTGCTCACGACGGCGCCCGCGGCGTCCACGACGGGGGCCGGAGTCGATTGGATCCACACCAGACTACCGGAACCATCGCGGACGTTTCCCACCTGTCCGAAGTGATTCCAACCCCAGCTCTGCATCGTGCCGTCCGAAAGGAGCGCGACGGTGTGGTGCTCTCCAGTGGCGATGGCGACGACTCCCGAGAGTCCTGGGACCGGGCCGGGCGTCGACCGGTCAAGGGAGTTCCCGATTCCAAGCTGTCCCCAGTTGTTGTGCCCCCAGGTCCAGACGGTTCCGTCGCTCCGGAGCGCGGCGGCGAATCGGCTCCCGGCCGAAACGGCGACGACGCCCGTCAGTCCTGTGACGTTCACCGGGGTCGAGCTGTCGATGAGCGACCCATTCCCGAGCTGGCCGTACGTGTTGCGACCCCAGCTCCGCACCGTGCCGTCGGAAAGCAATGCCAGGGTCCAGTCGTTGAGCGTGGAGACGGAGAGCACGCCCGAGAGGCCCGGGACCTGAACGGGTTCCGGGGAGAAGATGGCGCTTCCACGTCCCAGCTCGCCGGAGATGTCGCCTCCCCAGATCCAGGCCGCGGCCGCGACGGAGGTCGATGCAGATTCCGACGCGTCCTCTCCACCGCCGCCCCCACAGCCGGATATCAAGACCACGAACATTACCGCCGAGAACGGTCTCATTTCTTCACCTCAGCTTGACGACCCTGCCATGATCTCCTCTGCACTCTGCGCCGACTCCCCGCGGCAAAACGGGCGGAGATCGCCCCGGAGCCCCGGGCGTTTGACAACCGCATCCCTTCTCCCTAGAATGCCCCCCCGATGGCGTTTCAGGCCCCGCCCGGAACCGAGGACGTCCTTCCCGACCGCGTGCCGCTCTGGCTCCGCGTGGAGGAGGCCGTTCGTCGCATCTTCTCGAGCTACGGGTATCAGGAGGTACGCGCGCCCGTTTTCGAATTCACGGGTCTTTTTCGGAAGGCGACGGGCGAGGTCACCGATATCGTCGAAAAAGAGATGTACACGTTCGGGGATACCGAGGAGTCGTTCTCACTCCGTCCTGAACTGACGCCGTCGATCGCGCGGATTCTGATCGAGCACAGCCTGTTCGCGAAGCAGAACTTCTGGAAGCTCTTCTACATCGGACCGGCGTTTCGAAAGGAGCGCCCCCAGAAGGGACGGCTGCGGCAATTCACGCAGATCGGAGTCGAGGCGGTGGGTTCCTCGGACCCTGTCCTCGATGCGGAAACCATCCTGCTCTTCCAGCATCTTCTGCGCGAACTCGGCGTGACGCGGTACGAGGCTCGGCTCAATTCGATCGGGTGCCACGAGTGCCGGCCCGCCTACCGCGATCTCCTTCGGAAAACGATCGAGCCCGAGATTTCGAAGTACTGCGAGAACTGCCGGCGCCGGCTCGGGAGGAACGTCTTCCGAATCCTGGATTGCAAGGTCTGCGTCGCGCTCACGGAGAAGCTCCCTCCGGTCATCGAACACACCTGCGGAAAGTGCCGGGAACACTTCGCGGCCGTGGAGAAAGCGCTCGGGGGAGCGCCGTACCAGGTCGATCCGAGAATCGTGCGCGGGCTCGATTACTACACGCGGACCGTGTACGAGTTCCGCTCCGATCTGCTCGGAGCTCAGGACGCCATCGGAGGCGGCGGCCGGTACGATACCCTTCTCCGTGATATGGGAGGGCCCGACGTAGGCGCGGTGGGATTCGCCTCGGGCGTAGAACGCATCCTCCTCTGCCTCGACGCGCTCGGAGCGAAGGCCGAAGGGCCCCGGCCGGACTTCTTTGCGGTGGCGATCGACGCGTCCACCCGCCCTGAAGTCTTCCGAATGGTCTCGCAGCTTCGGGCGGACGGACTTGCGGGGGACGCCGATTTCGAGTCGCGGAGCGTCAAGGCCCAGTTCCGAGCCGCCAACAAGAGCGGAGCTCGGTACGTTCTAGTAGTGGGTCCGGACGAAATGGCGCGGGGCCGGATCAAGCTGAAGAACATGGGCGACAGCTCGGAGCGCGAGGTCGCGCTGGACGAAGCCCGCGCTCTGCTCAAGGAGGGACGCGCGTGAGACCTTTGGCGATCTTCGCGGCGCTGGCGGCCGGATGCAGTTCCTCCTCGTCTCCTCCCGCTCCCGCGCCGACGAGCGAAGAACGGGCGTGCCAGCGGGCCTTCGAAGCGTGGCGCGCGGCCATCCTCGCGGAAGACGTCGAGAAGATCTTCCTCGGGATGTCCAGCATGATGCTCTCCGAGTGGATGTACCAGCGCCTCTCCGATCCCGACGATCCGGTCCTGCGGCAGTTCCGACCGAGACTCCGAGGCCCGGCGAGCGACGATTTGGACGTGTGGTTCGTGGACAATCGGTCGCGGAATCCCCAGCGCCCCTCTCGGCTTCCCGGCTCCGTCTTCGTCACGACTTGGCTCTACGAGGCTTTCAAGGTCTACTACGAACCCTTCAAGGCCTCGATGAAGAACCTCTACGAGAGTTGCGAGGTCGCGGCCGTGTATGTGGACGCCGCGGGAGCGAGCGTGGTCGTCCGCAACAAGATGATCAAGGCCTCGGATCTCTACATCATGGTGTACGAGGGAGGGTGGAAGGTGGATCACCACAAGGAGCCGGGGCCGCACGTGCCGAAGTGATCACCGCCCCGCCTCCAGCCTCTCGCCGAATCTTCGCGGGATGGTCTTGATCGAGAAGATCTTGTCCATCGTCTTCTTGAAGTTGTACTCCACGCGCCGGTACTCGACGACCTGTCCCTCGGGGTCCCAAACGATGTAGCAGGACCGAGTGTCGCGGTCGCGCGGCTGGCCGACCGAGCCAATGTTGACGTAATACTTCCGCCCGTCCGCCAGCTTCACCTTGTTCGCGAACGCCCTCGGCGGATAGAACTTCAAGTCCTGCGTGAAAACCCCGGGCTCGTGCGTGTGGCCGCAAAAGCAGATGTGCTTGATCATGGAGAAGATCTCCTCCATCTTCTCCTGGTCTTGGACGTCGTGCGGCCGGACGTATTCCTTCGTGTGATTCCGCGGAGAGGCGTGGAGGAAAATGGCGCCATCCTCCTCCTTCAGCTCGGACAGATCCCCCAGGAAGTTCCACATCCGGTGGTTCTCTTCCTTCGCACTTTTCGGATCGTTGAGCTGATTCCGGGTCCAATCGATCGCTTGCGCGGCCTCCGGATTGAAGTCGAGCGCCAGGAAGAGCAGGGCGTCCTCGTGATTCCCGCGGAGGGACCACTTCCAATCGAAGGCGTGCCGAATCATCTCGCGGGGATCGGGACCGTATCCGATGAGGTCGCCCAGACAGTAGACCGCGGTGATGCCTTGGGAACTAATGTCCTTGAGGACCTGTTCCAAGGCCTCGATGTTGGAATGAAGATCCGAGATCAGGGCTACGCGTTCCGCCATGTCGCTGCCATCGGCAGGATGTACCTCCGATAGAAATTATAGCCCGATGAGGACGCCGAGAAGGACAGTTTTTTACTTCCCGAACCCCTGATTCAGGCGGTAGAGATGCGCGAGGATCTCCGCCACCGCCTTGTACAGCTCCGGAGGAATGAAGTCGCCGAGGTCGAGCTTGACGAGAACCTCCGCGAGGTCGACATCCTGATGGACCGGAATCCCGTGTCGTCGCGCCAACTCGAGGATCTTCTCCGCGACTGCTCCGCGCCCCTTGGCGATGACCCGCGGCGCGTCGTCCTCCGCGCGCAGGTATTTCAGCGCCACCGCCAGCTGCCGGTCCGATGCCATCAGGCCCTCATGTCGATATCGAGATAGGAACGCGGCTTCGCGAACTCCTCGAACGGGGAATCGGAGGGCGGGGGAGCGACCTCGGCCGCGACGGTCGCCTTCCATCCGATCTCGCCCAACGCGCGCACGAGATCCTCGCGCTCGGATTCCAAGTGTCGCCGGATCTCGGGACGCCTCGCCTGGAAGCGCACCGACAAGCCCTGCCCCGCGGCGTCGACCCGCGTCCGAACGCGGCCGAGCCGGGAGAGATCGGTGTCGATGGTGGCGTGAAAGTCGTGTCCGGCTGCCTTGGCGCTCCCGCCCTCGCGCCGAACCACGCGAACGGGAACCTGCGAGACTCGGCCGTCATGGAGGACGGGGACTTCGAAGATCGCGATCCGCTCGTCATGAATGCGGGCGAGCTGGCTGGCGAATCGATGGGCCCAGAGTCGGTCGTGCCGTTCGAGAACGGGAGGAGACGAATCGCGCGCCTCTCGAAATTCCGGAATCGAGGCGAGGATCTTCCTCTCGAGGCCGAGAAGTTCTGCGCGGACCTCGCGAAGGAGGCGCGCCGGGAGTCGGAGCCGCTCGCGGAGTCGTACGACGGCCCCTTCCTCGTCTTCGGGATGCTGGAGGAATTCTTGGACGAGACGGACGATTTCTTCGACGGCCCTGGCGAGATCGGGGCGCAGCGGAACTGAGGCGACGATCGCTTCGACGACCGCCGCGGAATCGGGGCTCGGCGGCGCGGAAGCGACGAGCTCGATCGCCCGATCGAGGAATCGCAGGATCGGGGAAGACTCCAGGACCTGTCGGATGGGAACTCCAGGGGCGGGAAGCCTCGGTGCAGCCTCGGGTATTTCCTCGGGTAGGGGTGCCACCGCCCGGGCATGCTCCGACAGAAGCGGAATCGGCGTGGGATCGTGAGGAAACGACTCGGGGACGGCGATGCGCGCGAGCTTCGCGACGGCGGTCGAGTCGGGTTCCACCCCATGGGCCACCAGAAACGCGGCGGCTTCGAATCGAGAAGGACTGGAAACGGACCGGATCGCCTCGCGAGCGGCGGTTACGGATCCGCGATCCACCCGCGCATTCATCCGTACGAATTCCTGCACCAGGCGCTGGGAGTCTTCGTCGGCAGGGAGGCCGAGCTTTTGGAGCAGCGTCCGAGCGTCGGCGGATTCCAGCCTCCCCGGAGTCGACGGAGGAAGCGAGACATCGACGACCAGGTTTCTCGGCGACGCGTCTCGGACGCGGAATTGGACCCGATCGCCGAGCTGCAGGGTCATCGGGAGTTCGAGCTCGAGGAGAATCCCTTGGGCCTGGATGAGGTATCGCTGAGAGGCAAGAATCTCCTTCACCATCCCGGCGATGAGCGCTCCGACCGGGAGGGGGGCGGGGCCGGTCAGGATGGAGAGATACGGACCCAGCTCCATCATCTCTGGAGATGTCTCAGCCCGAGGATCATCTCGACTTCTCCGATCTCCATGGTCAGCTCCCGCGAGATATCGTCCGGCGACTTTCCTCCATCGTGAAGATGGTACACCTTCTCGTGGAGCGGGGGAATCGATCTCGTCGGGGCCGGAGGCTTCGGCGGCGGGGACTGGCCAAGGAGGGCCTCGAGTTCACGCTTCTTCTGATCCGCCTCCGACATGAGTTGGTTGAGCATGCGGATCTTGACGTCGGCCTTGGCAATCTGTTCGCGAGCGACTTCCTGCATCTGAACGATGAGGGAATCCAAGTCATCGCGCACGCGGGAATCGACTCCCCTTGTCTCGAAGACCCCGTGGGCCTCGCGCCTCCGTTGGCGCGCTCGTGCAAGAACGATGACGGTGGCCAACACCATGAAGCCGAGCACGAGCAGGATCGTCGAAGTCAGCCGGCACCTCCTCTTGTGGGAATGAGTATAGGAGGGTCTCCACGATGTTGCAACCAAGCCGTGACCATGTTACCGGAGAGTAACAGAGGGGCCGGCCCCGTTGGGAGCTCCTCGCTCCGGATTCCAAGAGGTTATGTCCGAATGGGTTGCAGATTAGTTGTGTGCGAACCCTGGGGCGCTTTGGTACGGTCTTTGCTCAGGGCTGATGGCGATCGGAGCGTGCCGACTTGACCCGCTCCGGAGCTGTACTTATACTTGCGTTTTTAGGCTAGGGGGACGTATGGGTAGGAGGCGCACCTCCGGTTTCACGCTGGTGGAACTCCTCGTCGTCATCATCATCATCGGGCTTCTGGCGGCGCTCTTGCTCCCGGCGATCGTGAAGGCCCTGTGCAGTGCCAGGCAGGGGGCGGCTTCCGAGCAGATCAAGAATCTGGGACAGGCTGCGAAGATGTACGACACGGATTTCGGCGTCTATCCGCAGAGTACCGCGTCGTTCGATTCGTCCTCTCTGGCCAAGGCGCTCAAGTCGACCGGTCCTAAGAAGCAAAGCTATTATGAATTCCAGCCGGGAGATCTGGACGGAAGTGAGAACGTCATCAGCCGCGTTCGTTCGACGGAGTTGCTGAAGTATCGCAACAACAAGAACAATCCACCCAATGCGGCGGCCAAGAACAAGCAGTCGTTCGACATGTGGTGTCCGGACTGCAACAACATCCCCGATGCCGTGAACAATTGGGGTGGCAATTGATGTCTACGAAATCGAGAGGCTTCACCCTCATCGAGATGCTCGTCGTCATCACGATCATTCTCATCTTGATGGCACTTCTGGCCGTCCTCATCAAGAACGTCAAGAGTCGCGCGGAGAACAAGAATACGAACGGGATCGTGGCGGCGCTTCGCATGGGGTGCGAGAACTACCGAACGGACGAGCGCGTGTATCCGCCCCAGACCTATACGGGATTCACCGGATCCCAGGCGCTGCACTTTCTGCTCGGTCGGGAGCGGAAGGTTCGGTCCTCCTCGGGACCGAGCGGGACGATCGTGAAGCGCGATCCTTATCTCGAGTTTCCGCCGAACTGGCTGGAGGGGAATCCCGCATCGAGCGAGCCCAATCCGCCTAAAAACGTGATCGATGCGTGGGGCAACGTGATTCAGTACAGCAACCCGGCGCCGGGCACTTCGGGAACTCCGCCGTCCTACCTGATCGTTTCGTACGGCCGAGATGGCGTCGCAGGGTCCGGGGACGAGGTGTACTCGAGCAAGGCGGAAGACTAGCGGAGGTACGGGATGCGGAACGCGAGCGGGCACCGGGGGTTCACCCTCATCGAGCTCCTCGTCGTCATCATCATCATCGTGATCCTGGCCTCGATCGCGGTGGTGCTCGCGGGAGCCTTCGTCCGCGGTCAGGGAGTCCGTCAGGGCACCCTCACCATCGTTCAGACTCTGGCGCGGGCCCGTCAGCTGTCCGTCAACCAGCGCGTGCCGCACTTCGTCGCCTTTTACAAGGGGGGCGATACGGGCTCGATGAAGATCTACCGAGACGCCAACGGGAACAGCCTCTTCGATTATCTGCCGAGTGTTACGGACACCCCGATCGATCAGGATCTGATTTTTCTCCCGCGGCTTTCCAACTTCTACTCCTATGTTACCTATGTCGGCTTCACCCCCAGCGGTTCGGTGATCTATCCACCGACTTATAGCGAGGTCACGTCTTCCGCCTTCGACGCCGAAATGGCGAAACCGGCCCCCGCGCTCACGGGGGATATCGTGCTCACTTCCCCGGACGGAAAGTACTTCATGTGCATCGATATCGACAAACCCTCCGGCAGGGTGCGCCGACACCACTTTATCGCGAAGGACTAAGTATGAGACCACGAAGAGGCGAGCGGGGCGTCACGCTGGTCGAGATCCTTCTGGCTCTTCTTGTCATGGTTCTCGGCATCATCGGGATCCTGGCTCTCTTCCCGTTGGCGTTGCAGGCCTCGAAGGAGTCGGTGGAAGAGACGCAGGCGGGGATTACGGCGGAGTCGGTGGCGCAGGCCCTGACGAATGCCGTACGCTTCGGGACGTACGACAACGCCAAGGGGCGGTATCGCATCGTCCTCTCCCACGATCTCGAATCGCCCGGGGGCGAGAAGCGACAGTACGCCTTCTGGATGCCCAAGTTCATCGGGGCCGGGGGGCAAGCGGAGGACTGGTTCCATTATCCGGGCGCGAATCCGGATCCGCCCGCCGCGGACGGCCTGAAGACGTACATGGGAACACCGATCGGGGCCTCGACGGAGTACGCTCCGGAGGCCTTGGATGCCTTCTCCCTGGCGGGAGATCCCTGGATCAAAGACTCGGTCACGACGGTCCGAAATACCAACGATCCGTCGGACCCATACGATCAGTTCGCCTTCTCGTTCTCGGTGATGAAGATCAATACGATGGCGTATCTCCTCACCATGCAGAAACCGGGCGGCGGGAACTACACCGAGGCCGACTTGGAAGGGATGTGCAAGCTCTACGAATTCCGCATCAACTGTTTCCGGGTGCTGAAGAGTTCGAGCGGCGGAGGGACGGGCACGACGACGACCACGACCGAAAAGAGACTGATCGCGCAGACCACGTTCCGCGTGACCGTCAGGTAAGGAGCCGGATATGGCGCGGCGAGTGGCGGGGTTTACCCTCCTGGAGCTCTTGATCTCGATCATTCTGATGATGATCCTCCTGGGAGCGGTGACCTTGATCTTCATGCGGACGACGGACACGGTGACGACCACCGAGGCGCGCACGGCGGTGTACACGAATGCGCGATTCGCCCTGGAACAGATGCAGGCGGACATCTACGGGTGCTTGCCCTTCAGCTCGGGACGGCAGCGGTTCATCCTCGACAACGGCGTAGCCGGCGCTCCGGGCAATGTGCCGTCCTACAACGCGGGGAACAACGATCACGTCGGGAAGGCTGCGGACCGGATGATCTTTCGCGGGACGACGACGGTGGCCGATACGCTGCAGACCGTCGAGATCGAGTTCAGTCTCATCCCGGCATCGAAGTACCTGAGTCCCCCGAGCGGGGCGCTCCCGGGGACGAATCACGTGGACGGAGATCTGACGAAGAAACAGACCTTGGGAGCGAACAACGGAACGCCGCGGCCGCTCTTCACCCTCGTCCGCAGGGTGCGTTCCGAAAATCCCAACTCCCCCGGGACGTTCGACCAGGCACCTAAGGACAAGAGCGGCGCCGTCGTGTCGGACCAGGAGCTCTGTCACTATGTAATCAGTTTCAACATCGAGTACTTCGCGAGCAACGGACTCTTCTCGAACCTTCAGCCGAGTCGTTGTCCGAGCAACGCCGCATGGGGAGCGAACGACGGTAACGATCCTCTGGGCAACGGACAGGGCGCGAACGATGGGCAGCCCACCGGGACGCCCTACCGCATCCCGATGATCCGGATCACGCTGGTCATCGTGGAAGACCCGGCGGAGCGTCAAGAGCGGGTGATCCAGAAATCCATGTGGATCCCGATGGGGTAGGAGCCCTGGGCCGGATCGCTTTCGTCTCCGACGTCCATCTCAAGCCGGAATCCCCCGAGCAGCGGCGTCCCTTCGTCGAATTCCTGAATACGCAGGCGCGCGGCCTCGAGGCGCTGTATCTCCTGGGAGATATCTTCGACTATTGGCTGGGTCCGAGACACCTGGCCTCGGAGGACTATCGGGATGTCCTGGAGGAGATTCGAGCGTGCGTGCGCTCTGGCGTCCGCGTGTTCTTTGTTCCCGGAAATCGGGACTACTTTGTCGAGCGTCGCTTCGAAGAGTTCACGGGAGTGAGAGTGGCGGGGGAGTCCGTCTCCATCGAGGTCGCGGGGCGGCGACTGTTCGGCGCGCATGGCGATTTCGTCTTCAACCGAAATCCGAAGTATGCGGCGTATCGCCGGCTCATGCGATTCGGTCTGATGCGGTCCCTCTACCTCGCCCTGCCGCGGGTAGTGGGTCGGGGAATCGTTCGCGGCTTCCGAAGAACCTCCGTGCGGACGACCCCCCCGGTTCGGTGGAGCGATGAGGCGCTGCTCGAAGGCGCGCGGCCGTTCTTTCGCCGTGGGGCGGACGTCCTGGTCTGCGGACATATCCACGCCCCCCGGCACTTGCAGGAGCGCCTCGACGGGCGCGTCCGCGACCTGTTCGTTCTTGGGGACTGGGAAGGAGGCTCGCGCGAGTGGCTCGAATTCGACGGCTCCTTCCGCCTCCGCCCCTGGCGATGATATAAAAATAGCCTGGCTATTTCTATATCATGATATAGAAATAGCCAGGCTATTTTTATATCATCGGCGGAGAGGGCGGCCGCGCTTGTCCTCTTCAAAGGTGAATCCCACGCCGCACCGCCGACAGGTGCAGTGGGTGACGACCACGCCGCGGGCGCTGCCAGGCGTCCGCCGGTGGGCGTCGTAGTCCGACGCCCGGCAGACCGGACATGCGACGGTTATGCGGGGGACGAAGGACGCATGGTGCATGGCGAAGAAATCCGCAGTCCAATGAAACGCGCCCGGCGACCGGGCGCCCACTCGGCAAACGCGATCTCGGCGTCGACATGCGTCTCAGCCGCGGAGGTCCGAAGCGCGGCTTCGACCCGGGATCCGGCGGGGCGGTCGAAGAATCGACTGAACGACTCGGGCGGCCCCTCTCTGGGAGGCTCGACGAGGAGTGCCGACGAAGAGAGGCGGACGGCACGGCACTCCACTCGGTCTCCACCCGCCGCGACGACGGCCACGCACTCGGACGCGGCTTCGGCATCCGCACGGAGTCGCGCCACCGCCGATGCGAGCCGCGACGCGGAAAGAGGACGGGGAAGAACCGCTCGTATTCGCCCGATCGGCTCTATCTTCCGTTCTACCCCGGCTAAAACGATCGGAAGCTCCGGCCATGCGAAGTCCAGATGATGCGCGAGGCCATGGGGAACGCCCGATGGTCCGATGATCAGTCCGTCAAATAGACCCGTGTCCAGCTTGGCCCGCGCATCTTCGGATTCTTCCGAAATGGAGACTCTTCCGCCGAGGCGAAGGAGGACGGAACGCGCGAAATGGGGGATGGATCGACTCTCGTCGTAGACGAGCAGGTTCATGCACATGCCTTATCGGCTCGCCTGCGCTCGAAGTTTCGCAGAAAAGCGCCAGGGCCATGCGTGAATCATGCACTTGCGTTCACCCCCATATGTAGTGGCTCGTCGTCTTGGATCCCCCATATCATGTTCTCGCGAGATCCTCTCTGTTGATGACGCGATCTCTTCCCCGGCCCCTCCCCGGATTTTGCCTTGACGCTGTATGATCGCGCGGTATAGTACGGGCGACAAACGAAAGCTGAAGGGCCCGAGCGGCGTCAGCTCTTTTTTTTGCGGACGAAGTGGGTCGAAGTGACAGGGAGTGGAAGGGATTCCCTGATGTTTCTCGGAGAGTTCCCGCACACGCTGGACGAGAAGAGCCGGGTCGTAATCCCAGCGAAGTTTCGCACCTTCATTACCGACGCGCAGGATCGCGAAGGCTTTTTCATCCTGGTGAATCCGAATCCGGAAACCCGTTGCCTCCGGCTCTATACCATGAGCCAGTGGAAGAGAGTCATGGATTCGATCAAGCGGGAAGCGGGCAAATCCCAAGATCCCGCGTCCGTCTTGCGCTTCTTCGCCGCTCGCGGGGAGTTCGCCCCGGTGGACAGTCAGAATCGCATCGTCATCCCGCAGAAGCTTCTCGACTATGCGGGACTCCAGCGCGACCTCATCATGGTCGGCCTCGGAGAGTGGATCGAGATTTGGAATGCGGAGGAGTATTCCGCCGTCACGAAGCGAATGAATCCCGTGCCGGTGGATTTGGACAGAGCGATGATGAATCCGTAGCGCGACCCGGGGGGAAACGGTCGCCACGAATTCGGTTGGAGAGAGAGAGATGGAACGGGGAGACTGGGGGACGAGTCCGGTTCGTGTCGTTCGCGCGTTCTTGGAGAGCCTCGAAGGGAGAACTCCCACGCGCGCGGAAGTACGGCGGATCCGCGGCGAACTGCAGGAGCTCTACGATCGGGTGGAGCGGGTCCGGAGGATGGCGCCCGAACTGAGCGCCATAGACTTGGGCGACGACGTCAAGAAGCTGTGGAAGATTCTCCGTTCGGGCGGCGGCTTGCGCAACGCGGCGAGCTTTCTGTGACGGCGGCGAAGCGGTCGGATGTGTCGTGAGGAGAGGGGACGTGAGGGGAGGGAAACGTGCGTCGGAAGGGGGAGAGGGAATCCCAGCACGCTCTTGGACTCACGACGCTTCCGGCCGCTTCCAGCCGCCAGGAGACCTGGCCTTGGAGATGGGAGTCGTAACGGCCGTGGAGCATCGGCCGGTTCTTTGTCGCGAAGCGACGGAGCTGCTCGCGCCTCGCCCGGGAGGCGTCACCGTCGACGGCACGGTCGGCCTGGCCGGCCACGCGGAAGGGGTTTTGGAGTTCACGGAAGGGAGAGGGCGGCTTCTCGGAATCGATCTGGACGAATCGGCGGTCGAGCGAGCCCGCGAGCGCTTGGCGCGGTTCGGGGACGCCGCGACACTCGTCCAGGGCAACTTCGCCGAACTCGACTCGATTCTGGGAGGAGGGGTCGTCGATGGGATCCTGCTCGACCTCGGCGTCAGCAGTCTCCAACTCGACGACCCTACGCGGGGATTCAGCTTCCGGTTCGACGCTCCCCTGGACATGAGGATGTCTCCGTCGCTTCCGCGGACGGCGGCGGATCTCCTCCGGGAATCGACGGAAGAGGAGTTGGAGCGCATCTTTCGCGAGTACGGCGAAGAGCGGCACGCGCGGAAGATTGCCCGGGGCATCGGGAGGACGAGGGGGAAGGGCCTGGATTCGACCCGGGCGCTGGCGGAATTCGTGGAGCGTCTTCTCGGACGCCGCGAGCGAATTCATCCGGCGACCCGGGTCTTCCAGGCGCTTCGAATCGCGGTCAACGGCGAGCTGGACAATCTCAAGAAGTTCCTGGAGAGGTTCGATAGACATTTGGGGAGCGGTGGGAGGGTCGCGATCATCTCCTTCCACTCCCTCGAGGACCGCCTGGTCAAGCACGCCTTCGCCGCAGGCGCGCGAGAGGGGCGGCTGAGAATCCTCACGAAGAAACCGGTCCGGCCTTCGCGGGAGGAGATCCTGGAGAACCCGCGGGCCCGGAGCGCGAAGTTGCGCGCGGCGGAAAAGTCGTAGGGCCTGGGCGGCCGCCCTGGAGAGAGAGACGCCCCGGATGGGGCGCGCACGGGGGAACAGAGTGAAGGGCATCCGCGCCGTACTGTTCGTCGCGGTTCTGGCCAACTTGGGAGTCCTCGTCGTCACCCAGCACGTCCGCTCGACGCGTCTGCGCTACGAGGCCGCACGCCGGCAAACGGAACTGCGCGAGTTGGAACGGGAGCACCGCCGGCTCCTCCTTCAGAGGCAGGAGGAGCGTAGGCCCGAACGACTGGAGCGCCGGGCGCGCGAGCTCGGCGTGGACGTCCGCCGCGCGACGGGAGATCGCGAATGAACGAAGGACCGGTTCGATTCCGCGCGACTCTGGTGTCGCTTGTCGTTCTCCTCGCCTTCGGGGGGCTCGGGGTGCGCCTGTACGCTCTCCAAGTGCGAGGCCACTCGCACGCGGCGGCGCGAAAGAAGGGGCAGAGCGGGGCCCACGTCCGCGTGGACCGACCCCGAGGAGCGATCCGCGACGCTCACGGGGAGATCCTGGCGGTCTCCGTCCCCGTCACCTCGGTCTGGGCGGATCCTTCCAAGGCGGGAAGCGAGGAAGCGCGCGCCCTTGCCGGCGCGCTGGGGTCGAATCCGGAGGAAATGGAACGGCGCTTGGCCCGGGACCACCGCCGATTCGTGTGGCTGAAACGCGGGGTGTCCGAGGAGGAATCGACCCGCGTCGAGAAACTGGAGCAGGCGTGGCGAACCGCGCATCCGCGGGAGGAACCGCCTTTCGGTCGCCGGGCCGAATACGATCGCGTGTACCCGTTCGGTACGATCGGCGCCCATGTCGTCGGAATGACCGGGGAGCAAAGCCCCGTCGAGTCCGCGTGGATCGACCCGTCGAACGCCGGGAGGGACCTCGCGCGACCCCTGTCGGAGGCGCTGGGACTTCCGAGGAGCGCGGTGGAACGCCATTTCGAGCGGAGAGGAGTCCGATTCGTCTGGCTCAAGCGGGGCCTCTCCGGATCGGAAAGCGCTCGAGTGCGGGAACTGGATCTGGAGTGGCGCGAGCGCCACCCGAATCGGGCGGCGCCGTTCGGGATCCGCCTCGAGTTCGATTCGCGGTATTCGGAAGAAAGGCTTGCGGCGCTCCTGAACGGGCAGCCCGGACGGCCGACGGAAGACCGCCGCCCGGGCGAGCACGGCCGCACGGGGGTCGAACGGCTCTTCGACTGCCTCCTCGACGGGGGAACCGTCGAGCAGCCCGTCGCTCTCGACGGCCGCCGGCGGATCCTCGGCGGCGTCCCGCCCGCGCGGAGCGATGCCACGGTCACGTTGACGATCCTCGTAGAACTCCAACGAATCGTCGAGGAAGAACTGGCCACGGTCGCGCGCGAGCATCGCCCCAAGTGGGCGACCGCGGTCGTGATGGATCCGGTCACCGGCGCCGTGCTCGCGCTGGGAAACTGGCCGGCCTACGATCCGAACTCCCCCGGGGAACATGCCGCCTTCCTCAACTCCGCTCTCGGAGCGCCGTACGAGCCCGGGTCGCAACTCAAGGCCTTCTTCGCCGCCGCGGCCCTCGAGGAGAGACTCCTCCGGCCGGAGACCGTTTTCGACTGCGAGAACGGATTGTGGCAATACGGTTCGAGGAGACTCAGCGATCATCATCCCTTCGCGCGACTTTCGCTGGAGGACGTGATCGCGAAGTCCTCCAACATCGGCGCCGCGAAGCTCGGGGTCCTGATCCTGGGACCGGACCGCATGAGCCGGTGGTTGCGGGAGTTCGGATTCGGAACGCGCACCGGCATCGACCTGCCCGGCGAAGAAGCGGGGCGAGTGCCCCGTCTTCCCTGGAGCGTCTCGCAGACGGGCATCTCCATCACGATCGGTCAGGAGATTCCGGTCACGGAAATCCAGATGGCCGCCGCGATGTGCGTTCTGGCCAACGGCGGATCCCTGCCCCGCCCGTTCGTGGTTCGCCGGATCGTCCTCGAAGACGGGACCCTCGTCTACCAGTCCGCGCCCGGGCTGAGACGGGTGCTGAGCGAGAACACCTGCAGGACGATGCGCGGGATCTTGAAGCGCGTCGTGGATTCCGGCACGGGGAAGGAGGCGAAGATCGAGGGGCTTCCTACGGCGGGAAAGACGGGAACGACCCAACTCATCAACCGCCGGGGCGTGGTGACCGGGCACATCAGTTCGTTCGTCGGATTCGCCCCGGCGGAGATTCCGCGATTCGTCGTGGCCGTGGCGATCGGCGAACCGAGCGGGGGGACCTATTACGGAGGCAAGGTCGCCGCGCCGGTCTTTCGGAGAATCGTCGAGCGGGGGTACCCGCTCGTACGGTAGTCGGTTTCGGGAGGAGGGGGAAATGGCGGACGAAGGGCCCAGGTCCGGCCACATCACGCCGAAGGACATTTTCTCCTGCACCGCGCCCTTGCACTACGCGCGGAAGCGAGAGGGAGGGAGGAAGATGCATCGACGGCTCGGCGAACTCCTGGAGGCGGTCCCAGGCGAACGGATTCGCTTCAAGGACGCGGACATCCGGGGAGTCACGTGCGACTCGCGCTCCGTGCGCGCCGGGTGGCTCTTCGTCACCGTTCCCGGCACCAAAGAGAACGGGGCGGACTATGTGGCGGACGCGGTGGCCCACGGCGCGTCCGCCGTCGTTTGCGAAGCCCCGGCGCCCCAGACCAAGGTCCCGGTGTTCGTCGTTTCGGACGCCCGAGAGGCCCTGGCCGACCTCGCGTCGCGGTTCTATCAGGATCCTTCGGAGCGACTGAACATCATCGCCGTCACCGGAACGAACGGGAAAACGACGACGACGTTCCTTCTCCGTTCGATCCTCGAGGCGGCGGGCGAGAAGCCCGGCCTCCTCGGGACGATCGAGTATGCCATCGGAGGGAAAAGTGTCGCGTCTCCGATGACGACTCCGCCCGCGGACGAGCTCCAGCGGATGTTCTGGGAGATGGCGAACGCGGGATCCCGCTCCGCGATCATGGAAGTCTCCTCGCACTCGCTCGTTCAGAAGCGGGTCCACGGGATTCGGTTCGCCGCCGGAGTGTTCACCAATCTCACGCGCGATCATCTCGATTATCACCGCACGCACGAGGAATACCTCGACGCCAAAGGAAGGCTCTTCCGCTCGCTCGCGCCCAAGGCCGTCGCGGCGCTCAACGCGGACGACCCGGCCGCGTCGATCTACGCGGGCGAGACCGCGGGTCACGTCGTCCTCTACGGTCTCCAGAAGCCCGCCGAAATCACGGCCGAAATCGAGAGCGGATCGTTCGGCGGCACAAATCTGCGCCTCCGGTTCGGATCCGAGACGATCCCCGTCCATTCGAAGCTCATCGGGACCCACAACGTCTACAACATCCTGGCGGCCGCCGCCACCTGCTGGAAGATGGGCTACGACCTGGACGCGATCCGCGTCGGGATCGAATCGATGACCGCGGTTCCGGGAAGACTCGAGCCCGTCGATGCGGGCCAGGACTTCGCCGTCCTGGTGGACTATGCCCACACGGACGACGCCCTCCGGAACGTCCTGTCGTGCGTGCGTCCGCTCCTCCGCGGGCGACTCGTTCTCGTGTTCGGCTGTGGCGGGGACCGCGATCGCGGCAAGCGACCGCGCATGGGACGGGTCGCCGACGAGATGTCGGATTCCGTGGTGATCACCAGCGACAATGCCCGGACCGAAGAACCGCTCGACATCATCCGGGAGGTGGCGGAGGGGTTCGTCTCGAGGAAATATCTGATCGAGCCGGACCGGCGCAAGGCGATCCGGCTGGCCATCACGATGGCGAAAAAGGACGACGTCGTCCTGATCGCCGGGAAGGGGCATGAGAACTACCAGATCTTCAAGGACGGCCCGCGGCCGTTCGACGACCGGCAGGTCGCTCGAGAGATCCTGATGGAGCTCGTGAAGAAGTAGTCGGGAGAGAGAGGGGAGGAGGGGATGCCGGGCGCCATCCAGGTCTTCGGGGAATTTCATCTCAGCAATACGCTGGCGCGCCGCATGGAGCGCGCCGTGGCGGAGATTCTCGAGCAGAATACCGTCGCCGACCTCTCGCACGTCGGGGACGATTGTGCCCTGTGCCGCCGGACCTCGTTCGCGGAGACCCTCCGTCGGGCCGCGTCGGCGGACTCGGGACCCCGGACTCCGGACTCTGGACTCCAGGAGGTTCGTCATGATGCACCTGAGGCAAATCGCTCGCGCGATCAATGGATCGCCTGATCGGGCGATCGACGGAGAACGGGTCGAGGGAGTCTCGACCGACTCGAGGACCCTGCGCCCCGGGGAGTTGTTCTTCGCGCTCCGGGGCCCCAACTTCGACGGCCATGCGTTCCTGGCCGCGGCGTTCGGCCGAGGAGCGGTCGCGGCGGTGGTCGAGGCTCCTGGGGAGGCGGCCGGTCCCCTCCTGAGAGTGCCGAACGTCCTGACCGCCCTGGGAGATCTCGCATCGGCGTGGCGCATGACGCTCGCGGCGCGCGTCATCGCGGTCACGGGTTCGAACGGGAAGACCACCACGCAGTCCATGATCGCCCACATCCTCGGCAAGGACCGCCGCGGGGTGAAGCCCCCCGGTAGCTTCAATAATTTCGTCGGACTGCCGATGACGCTCCTGTCCGCGACTCCGGCCGCGGAATTCATCGTCCTGGAGGTCGGGACGAATCGTCGCGGGGAGATCGATCGTCTGGCGGGCATCGCTCGGCCGGATGCGGCCGTCGTCACCTCCGTCGGCGAGGCCCACCTCGACGGACTCGGGGACCTCGATTCCATCGCCGACGAGAAAGTCTCTCTGCTCGACCATGTTCGGGCCGGCGGATACGCGGTCGTCCATCACGATCCGCGCATTCTCGATCGCGTTCGGCTCCCCCTCGAGAAGGTGGTGACCTTCGGATTCTCCGAGGAGGCGGACCTGCGTCCGTCCCACGTCCAGTCGGATCCTCTGCGATTCGAAGTGCGGGGAGTTCCGTTCCGGCTGGCATTGCTCGGCGAGTGGAATGCGCTCAATGCGCTGGCGGCGAGCGCCGTGGGAATGCTCCAGGGACTCTCCCTCGGGGAGTGCGCCCGGAGGCTGGAGGATTTTCGCCCGCCGAAGATGCGGATGGAGCGGTTGGAACTCGGAGGGATTTCGATCATCAACGACGCCTACAATTCGAATCCCGTCTCGGCCCGCGGCGCGCTCGCCGAGTTTGCGCGACTTCCGGGATGTCGCAAGATCGTGGTCATCGGGGACATGAAGGAACTCGGCGGCCGATCCGCGACGTGGCATCGGGAATTGGGACGAAGGGTGGCCGAGGTACGTGCGGATCAGGTCGTCGCCGTCGGTCCGGAGTGCCGCGCGCTCGTCCCGGAGATCGCCGGCGCGATCCACGTGGAGCGGGTGGAGGAGCTGGAGCCTCGCATCGGCGAACTCTTCCGACCGGGGGATCTCGTGCTGCTGAAAGGCTCCCGGGCGGTGGGACTGGAGAAGGTGGTGCGCTACATCGGCGATCTCGTGCATCGGACGGAAAATGCTGCTGCATTTCATTGAGGACCCGTTCTTCAAGCTGATCACGTTCCGCGCGGCGCTGGCGGGAGTGGTCGCGTTCGCGGCGTCCGTGGTCCTGGGCCCTCGCGTGATCCGGTTTCTCCGCGAGCGAAAGATCGGCGAGCAAGTGGAGAAACG
>Ga0137796_10000327_pt1 | contig 30533 bp, 22 predicted proteins | sample OV2TP3_FD_97704 | JGI IMG/M metagenome (GOLD analysis project Ga0137796, IMG submission 97704) | reverse complement strand
GGTCCATCCAGGCGCGGTCGAGATTCACTGGCCGGCCACGGACGCGCACCAGGGGGAGCTGACCGCCCGCTACGAGGTGGCCGAGCCGAACGCGGTGGACCTGACGGTCACGCTGCGCTGCCAGGGCGCCTACGCCGGCTACGAGCTGTTCATGTCGAACTACTTTGACCCGGAGCTGCGGCCGCACGTCTACCTGAAGGCAAATCGCTACGGACGCTCGGCGGAGGGGCCGGAGCGGGTCACGCCGATGGTGAACGACGTGTTTCGAGGCACGGTGCTGGTGTTTCCGAGGGACGCGCACGCCGCGCGGCGGTGCGTGGACGGGCGGTGGGACCGGAGCGAGTGGGGCGCGCCGACGGTGCAGATGTGCCCGGTGCGGCATCACGCGTACCCCCTAACCTTTCTGACGGACCCGGAGCGCCGGCTGGGGGCCGTGCTGATGTCCCGCCCCCGACACTGCTACGCCATCAGCACGCGGTATCACGCGGAGAACGAGGCGGACCGGATGGTCCCCTACAGCGCGTTCGACTTCTCGCTGTTCGGGGACGACCTGACGCCGGGGGACGAGCGCGCGGTACAGGTGCGCCTGGCCCTGACGCCGCTCGATGAGGGGATGACGCAGCCTCTGGAGATGTACCGGGAGTTCAGTACAGGGAGGGACTTATCCGCATGAGCGCCATTTACGAGCCGCTAAAGGATTTCGAGACACGGGACCTGCCGGAGCGGAGGCTGCCTTTCTGGAAGATGATGGGGCCGGGGGCCATCCTGGTGGGGCTGTCCATCGGCGCGGGCGAGATCGTGGTCTGGCCGAGGCTTGTGGCGGAGTTCGGGGCGGGCATGGTCTGGGCGGCGGTGCTGGGGGTCTTCATTCAGCTCTGGGTCAACTTCGAGGTGGGCCGGTGGACGATCGCCACAGGGGAGACGATCTACACCGGCTACTGTCGCGTCTGGCGGGGGTTCGCGCCGCTGTTCCTGTTTTTGACCGTGCTGGGGTGGCTCGCCCCGGGGTGGGGGCGGGCGTCGGGCCTGGCGCTCAAGGCCCTGCTGGTGGGGCCGGGCGGCTGGGGGTCTGACACGGCCTGGACGGTCATCACCTTCGGCGCGGTGACGCTGCTCCTCTTCGGGCCTAAGATCATTTATCAGTCGGTCGAGAAGAGCATCGAGGTCCTGGTGGCGATCATCACGGTGGGGCTCCTGTCCGTGGCGTTCGTCATCGGGACGGCGGAGACCTGGAAGGAGCTGGGCGCGGGCCTCGTGAACGTGGGCTACCGGCACCCCGGCGTGTCGGTGAAGGCCATGTTCATCGCCATCGTGTTCGCCGGGGCCGGCGGCACGGCGAACCTGTTCTACTCGTTCTACCTGCGCGACAAGCACATCGGCATGGGGGCGCACCTGCCGAGCCTGCACAACCCCCTGAGGGGCCGGGCCGAGGCGATCCCCTCCACCGGGTTCCGCTTTGAGGAGACGGAGGAGAACCTCAGCCGATTCCGGGCGTGGTGGGACTACGTCAAGAAGGACCAGGCCCTGTTCTTCTGGGGCCTGAACACGCTCACCATCCTGCTGTTCATCTTCGGGGCGCTGGCCGTGCTGCACCCCAAGGGGATCGTGCCGGCGCAGGGCACGCTGATCTGGGACGAGGCGCACGTGCTGGGGGAGGTCTGGGGCGCGCCGGGGCGCGTCCTGTTCCTGCTGGTGGGGGTGGCGACGCTGTTCAGCACGCAGCTCGCGCTGGTGGACGGGGTGGCCCGGTCGATGGCGGACATCCTCTACACCAACTTCAGGGCCGCGCGGAGGCGGGACGTGGGCTGGTGGTACCTGGTGATGGCCGGGACGTGGATCGTCGCGGGGTGCCTCATCACATACGTCATGGAAAAAAAAGGCGTCAGCGAGCTGGGGTTCCTGTTCAACGCGGCCTACATGGGAGGGTTCGCCATGGCGGTCTACGTGCCGCTGACGCTCTACGTCAACTTCCGGTTCCTGCCCAGGGCGGCCCGGCCGGGCCGCTGGTGCGCGGCCATGATGCTTGTGGCCTCTCTGGTCTATGTCGGGTTCGCCGTATCCTGCATCATCTGGGAGGTCCAGCAGAGGATGGGGTGACGAGTCACCCCATCCTGTATATCCTGTGCATCCTGTTAAATCTGCATCAGTCGTCGCATCGCCACCCTCTGTGCTTCCACCTTTTTCCGTGCTTGTGCTTGTAGTGGCCGTGCGCCTTCCCGTAGGGAGGGCCCGTCTGCACCGGGACATAGGTTCGTACCGGGACCGGGACGTAGTAGACCTCAGGGCCCAGGCCGAAGCGGCGGGTGATCCCATCCCAGCTTTCGCCGCGCTGCCTGAGGTCTATGATGACCCTGACCGAAACGCGGGTCCGATCGGCCAGGTAGAGGGCCACCGGGATCTCCTCTTCCGGGATAAGGTACCGTTCTCGAATGACAATCACCTCGCGCCGGGGCGCCCGGTAATAATTGCTGACCGAGGCGTAGAGGTGGAATCCCACATCGGTTCGGGCATCCGCGCGCTCTGCCAGGCCCCCCAGCGCGAGCGCGCTCAGCGTTAGGGCAAGACACGCAGGTCTCATCGCTCTCATCCTCTCCTCCTCTAATTGCCGACGCCTATGTTGAGTGAAATGCTGCCGATGTTCAGGTCTGAGCCTACGGTGACGGCGACGTTGCTCTTCGCGTAGGAACGACCTGTGGTGTCGGCCACGGCCACCGTGTAGTTCCCCGCGGAGAGAAGAAGCCCCAGAAGGCTCATTGTATATCGCATGGAAGACCTCCGTGTCTAAACATTGCCCATCCTCCGGCGTCTCCCTCGTGGGGCCTGAGACGCCGGGCGTGGAGGCCTGAACTGCGCCTCCACCCTTAAAGACGAGCAATCAGGGGAAACGTTACACGGAGAATTCTCCCATGAGTGATACACTAAAGGCACAACACAGACAGCCTCCCATCCGAGGTCCCGACCAGCAGGTTGCCCCGGCCGTCGGACGCCAGCGCGTGGATCTTTGCCTCTGTCCGGTGGACGCCGGCCGGTCGCCCCTCTCCGTCGAAAATCCACACGCATCCGTCCTCACATCCCGCCACGATCTCCGGATGCCCGTCGCCGTTCACATCCATGATCAGCACCTTCCGAACCGGCGCGCCCAGGTTCCGCCGCCAGCGCTCCTCCCCCTCCGCGCCAAACAGATAGAGATAGAAACAGCCCGACCCGGCTGCGACCTCGGGCCGCCCATCCCCATCCACGTCCGCCGACGCCACCGCGTGTACCTCGTCGCCCACCCTCTGCCGCCACAGCGTCTCCAGACGGTTTCCGTTCAACCGCAGGGCATAGACGTGCGACCGGGTCGTCCCGCACGCGATCAGGTGCTCCCCCCCTCCCCCCACGTGAACATCGCACCCCGGCATCATCGAGGCCCACCCATCCAGCGCGTTGCTGCCGATCGCCTTCCCGTCCGCGCCCAGCACGTAGCACGTCCCCCCGCACGTGATTCGCCCTGGCCCCCCGATCACCTCCGGCAGGCCGTCCCCGTTCACGTCCGCCACGCAGAGCGGCTGGAAAATCCCGTAGATCATAAAACTCCACCGCTCGTTGCCGTCCGTGTCGAAGCAGTGCAGCTGTCGGTCCGACACCGCCGCCAGGATGTCGGCCTTTCCCTCTCCGCGCAGGTCCGCCACCTTCACCAGTTCCACGGCGGAGTGCCGGGCGTAGCGCTGGTACCCCCCCTTGAAGACCTCGAACCGATGGGACCACCTCGGCGTCCCCCCCTCCCTTAGCAGGTAGAGATACCGGTCGTTCGATCCCGCCGCCACCCCTCCGCGCGCATCCGCCGCGCACACCGACAGCACCGCATCCTCCGCCTGAAACGTCCAGTCCACCCGTCCCTGCCCGTCCAGCGCCACCACCCGCCCATCCTCCGTGCCCAGGACAAAGCCCTGCGCCGTCGGCGCAACGCAACGCACCCCCGCGCCCAGGTCCCGCGCCCAGGCCGTGCGCACCCGCGGGGCAGAGGTGCCCGGCGTCTTCGCCGCGCGCGCCGCCTGCCACTCCGAAAGGCGCGCCACCCCATCCAGCGACAGCGAAACTGCCCCTGCCGCTCCCGCGCGCACCGTGTGCTCCCCGGCTTCCAAACGGAGCGTCTCTCCGCAAAGCCCCAGCGCCACAGGTCCCGGCGCCACCACGCGGCCCTCCCCTTTCCTCAGATCGAACTCGATCGACACCGGCGCGTCGCTCTCGAAAACCGTCTCTCCACAACGCAGCGATGTCCCGCCGCAGAGCGCAAACCAGCCCTCCCCGATCGCATAGACCGCCGCGCGGCCCGAAAACGGGCCGACCTCGAACCCCGCCTCCCCCGCGCCCACCAGCGCCCGCCCTCCGGACCCGTCGATCAGCGCAGCGGACGCGCCCACGCGCCGCATCCGCGCCTCCACCGGCCTCTCAGCGTTCGTCGCATAGAACAGGTTGAGGAACGCATGCCGGTCCGCGGGGGCCATCTCCCGGTTGGCGGACTGGCGAAGGATGTTCACGTAGTCGTCGGAATAGGGGTACTCGTGCCACCAGTGACCGAAATTCTCCCAGTCCCGCTCCAGAGAAACCCGATCCCCCCCAGACCCCTCCAGCACGAACCGGTCCTCCCGGCCGCTCTCAGGGTCCCGCTGCACCGCCTCTAAACGGCCACCGTTCAATTCGGGCGTGCCCAGGCATCGCCAGTGACACTGCAACGCGAACGAGCCCGCCGCCGTGGCCTCCACCTCGTCCACCACCACAAAATACAGCCCCGGAAACCAGACCACGTTCCGCGCCCACCGCGCCCCCCACGCCCCATCCATCGAAGTCCGGCTCATCCCCACGCGCCCCAGATTCGCCAGGGCGTCCAGGCGGCACAGCGCGGGCGCCTCCCACGCATTCCCGTCCCGGATCGCCGTCACCCCGTTGTGGTGTTTCAGCGTGGGCCCCTCCGTGTACGAGGCGTCCACCAGGAAAATCCGGTCGTTCGCCGAAAACTCCACGAGGGTGTTCCCGTCCTCGTGCCCGTGGTTGCCGTACGAGATCCCGTGCAGCATCAGGTACTGGTCGTCCCGGCCAAACCCCTCCCGGAGGCAGATCGTGTCGAACGCCTCCTCGCGGGGCAGGTTCAGCGGCTTCACCTCGCGCGGCCGCGCCTGCGGGTCCTTCGCCCACTCTTAGAATCCCGGCGCCACCTCCAGCGAACGCACCCCCGTCATCCCCTCCGGCGTCTCCGGCGTCAGGCCGTCGTCGAAATGCTTCTCAAACCCCCGGACCAGCCGCTCGCGGGGGCCCCGCAGCCGCAGCAGGAACTCCGCCCGCCCGTCCTGCAGCACATGTCCCGCCTTCACCAGGAAATTCGTCGGATACCCGCCCAGGGCGGAGCTCGTATCCCCGAACGCAGGCAGCGCCCCCCGGTTGTTGCAGTAGAATACCGCCTGGTCCAGCGACCTCCGGCAGTTCCCGTTCTCCACATAGGTCATGTCCCCGCTGGCCAGGGAGTAGGTCAGCAGATGGTCCAGCGTCGTCCACTGATACGCGTTCGCGTCCTCGACCGGCTTGAACGTCCCCATCGTCCCCTTGAAGATCTCCGTGGACGCCGCCATCCACTCCTCCGCCTCCGGCATCCTGTAATGTGTCCGGAAATACCGGCCTCCAAACCACGCCGCCAGCGCCACCAGCGTCTGGTGGTTCTGCCTCATCATCCGGTGGGTCAGCCCCTGCCGGAAGAACGGATAGTAGGCCCCCTCCCTGGAGTCCAGGATCCAGAGCAGATGCCGGGTGATCCGCAGCCGGTCCTCGTCCGAGAACACCGGGCTCTCCTCGATCAGGTCCCAGATCACGGCCAGCCACCAGAGGTTGAAGTGCGCCATGTCCCCCTGCACGTCCATCAGCCGATGCGCGTCCACGGCCTCCCGCACCGCCTCCGCGTAGGCCGCGTGCCCGGTCCTGTGGTACATCAGGCCGTTCAGGCCTGCCTGGGCGACCAGGAACCCCCCGGCGGTGGCCGCCGAGGCGTGCGGCTGCGTCGCCTGCCTGATGTATTGATCGCGGCGTTCCTGAAGCCAGTCAGCCGCCGGATGCGACACGAAATCGACCGTGCCCTGATGGTATTCCCGGTGGCCGATCGTGCCGTCGAACCCCGGCCCCAGTTCGATCTCCATCAGCCGTCCCAGAGTCAGCGACTTCCCCTCCGGCATCAGCGCGAGGAACCGCGAGGCAGCCCGCTCCAGACCCGCCCCGTCGCTCGCGCAGACCAGCGCCGCATTCTTCCCATTGCCGAGCGGATTGTGCAGCGTGCGCAACGCATACCCCCCGGCGCCGGGATAGCGCCGGTCCTCCACCGCCCACCACTGGTAATACAGCCACCGGAGGAACGGGTTATCCGCCATGTTCCCCAGCGCGATCACGTGCTGCTTCCCCAGCGGCCCGGCCTCCACGCCGCCGGCCTTCACCACGGGCAATTTCGCGCCCGTCATCTCCTCAATCCGCGCCACAACCCGTTCGGCCAGCGCCCCGTGCGCGGCATCCTCTCCGACGACCACCACGGCCTCCCCCCTCCCGCCGGCTACCAGGGGCGTCTCCGGGCACATCTCTTTCAGCGCGTCAATCTTCAGCCCTGACGATCCTTTTTCTTCACTCATGGCCTCTCTCCCAACCGTTGACGTCCCCACGAGTTCATTCGTGAGAATGTCAACGCTCTCAAAAGGTATTCAGATTGAGCAGACCCTCCGCATTCCCCAATGTCGGCGGGCGGCGCACGTCGTCCCCTGCCTGGTCAAATGTAATATGATCGAGACTGATCAACGACAATTATTTTTCCCGGGTTCTGTTTCGGGGTCCCTCCATTGGTTCATCTTGATGATCGGTTGTATTTTTTTCTTGCCCTTTCATCTCAAAAATATTATACATGTGTGCAGTATTTCTTCCGGGTCAATCATTTGTGCGGATTTGGAGGGCACACATGTCACTAAACGACCTGTTTTTTCAAGATTTCTCGCGCATTTCGGCAGCCGGATCGTGGTGGCCGTGATGGATGGGATAAACGCCAAATGGGGAAAAGGTACAGTCCGGTTTGCGGCGGAGGGATTGCGCCAGGAGTGGGGCATGAGGCAGACCCGGAGATCGCCCAGGTACACCACCCGGTGGGATGAACTGGCTGTGACCAGGGTAGATGGAAAAAATCACCAAATCATAAGATTCAGGAATGAAAGGAGGAGGACAGAGATGCAGATGAGCGCACGCATTCAGTCGAAGATTCAGCGTATCGTCGAGGGGGCAGCGGCGTTGAAGGCCGTCAAGGAGTTCACGGACCCGGACGTCGAGGCGCTCTATGGTATCCGCAGGTCGGTGGAGGAGATTCTGGAGGCCCTTCCGCAGTGCGCCGTATGCAAAAAGCCCAGGGCTGGCCTCATCACCTTCGGGAGGGGATCTGGCCTGGAACACCTGGGCAAGCTGTGCAGGCCGTGTGCCGCCGCTGCCCTCAGCGGGGAGCCCCATCAGGCCCCGAAGGGGCGCAAGGCCCGCAAGCCCAGGGAGAAAAAGGCCGGGGAGGACCGTGCGCCGGGGGTCGAAACGAGTTCCACCTCTCCTGCAACCGCTGTCAAGAAGGGGATGGACGAGTTTGACAAGGGGGCTGAAGAGGACAACCGGGTCCGACAGATCTCCGAGGTCTCCGGCCTGGGCCTGGAGGAGACCTTGAGGGTCGTGGCCATCATGGAAGAGGCAGCCATCCCCATGCCGCGAGACTCCATGCTGAAAAACGTGCAGCAGGAACTCAAGGCCGAAAAGGACGCGGCCACCCGATTCGATCCCGGCAAGGTCGAAGGGGCGGTGACGGAGTACTACCGGCTCAAGGGAGTCGAAAGGATCGGGGGCGACCCGAACCGGCCTCGTCGAAAGGCCAGGAGGTAGCAGAGAGATAACAGGGAAGGAATAAGAGGTGAACCTCGCCATTTTCGACATCGACGGCACATTGACCGACACCAACAGAGTCGATGGAGCGTGCTACGGTCGTGCTATGGAACTGGAGTTCGGGGTGATCAGTGTGGGTAAGGAGTGGAAGTTTGGCGAAGTCAGTCTCGGCAGGTGGGACACGTACCCTCACATCACCGATTCAGGCATCATCCGTGAAATCTTTCAGAGGGCGTTCAGGTGTGATCCCGAAGCCGAAGAAATCCGACGTTTCATCGAGCGATATGTGGGCTTGCTCAAAGAGTCCTATGAGTCTTCCCCTCACCATTTCAGCCAGATTGCTGGGGCTGGACACATCCTCCGCCAGGTGTCGAAAACATCGGATTGGCGAGTCGGCATCGCCACAGGGGGTTGGTTCGCCCTGGCCACCTGCAAACTGAAGTGCGCCGGGATTTCCACTGAAGGCATTCCCCTCTCTACAGCGGACGATGCCGTATCCAGAGAGGACATTGTGAAATCCTGCATGGCCAAGTCTCAAAGCCATTACAGGGTGGACCGATTCTCGAAAATCGTCAGTATCGGCGACGGTGTCTGGGACATCAAAACGGCAAGGGCGTTGAGGCTGCCCTTCATCGGTGTGGGAGACACAAAACGTCTGATGCAGGAGGGCGCCGTTCACACGGTTCAGGATTACCGTGACCCTGACGGGTTCATCGGGCTGTTGGAAAAGGCTGAGATACCGAGAACATTCTGGCGACGCTGAGGAGCGATTTTTTGATATTTTTGTCATTTTTGGCTCTTTTTGGCACATCCAAAGCACTCGTCAGCACTCGTCTGTGCGTTTTTAACCCTTTCGTTGATCTCGATGGAGACGCAGAGACGCGCCACATGGAAAAGAAAAAGGGGTTACGCCTGTCTCAGCGTAACCCCTTGTCTTTCCTATTGCCGGGAGGTCAGCAAGGCGTCAGTGGAAAATGACTTATCTGCTCCCCCCGGACGCGACCCGGTTCCGGCGCTGTGCGCCTTAGCTCAAGGGGTATTTCTCCCGCTGTGCGCCGAGTTCCCGGTTGAGCTTCAGGACCGAGCGGGCGAGGTAAGCCTGGGTCTTTTGAAGCTGGTCCACCTTCCGCGTTATATCTTGCTGCTGGACCGTGAGGCTTTCCAGGTGTTGCAGGACCTCATACAGCCGCTCCTCGACAGCCACCAGGCGGGTTTCTCGGTCGGATGCCCTATTCATCGGCAATCTTCCGCAGCTCGCGCAGCAGCGGCTCCATTTCCTTGTTTTGCCGGTCGATCTGGCGCAAGTGAGCATCCGTGCGCTTCAGGTTGGCGTCGATCCGCTTCAAGGACGCCTTGAACTCGGCATCACTCAGGGCGGGCCGGCGCTTCCTGGCCTTCGTCTTGGGCGTCATTCGGAACCTCCGGGGCGAGTAGCCTTGACCTTTGGCGGGATATGACCGAAATTTAAGCTGACGGAAGGCAGATGTCAAACACTTTGGGGCCGTAGCCCGGGACGCCGGGCGAGCGGTTGCCTGTTCCAAGAAAAGGTCCTGGGCGGCCTGCACATCCGGCAAGTTCGGGCCGTTGGGCTGGTTTCTTGTTGGCGTGCGGCGGCAGACTCGACCGACGTGTTCCTGGGCCTCTATCGCGAGTTTACGGAACGCCTTTGGGTTGCACTCTGCTGTTGGGGACACTTCTGGCGCACACACCTAAAATTTCCGGTGGAAGGGTTGCTTTTCGCGCTTGGATACCAGAAACCCCCCCAAGTCGGGTACTCACAGCCCTACTATGAAACCTACGCAACCTGCTTGAGCTCAACCTCGCAGCCCAGGTTGGAGAGCCGGCGCACGAGACGGGCGATCACCTTGGAGCGGTCTCGGCGGTCGAAGTGGTCCGCCCCGAGATCGCGGTATTCGACTCGATCGCGCAGCATGTAGTAGGCGGCGATGAGCATCGAGGCGGCGACGGCGAGGATGGCCTTTTTAGCCCCCCGCCGGGATTTAATCCGCAGGAACTGGGTGTGGAGGTAGCTGTCTTTGTGGCGCACGGCAGCCCAGGCGGCGGTGACCAGGGTGGTCTTCAGCCAGGCGCCGCCCTTGCGGAGGCGGGTGGAGCGGCGCTTGCCGGCACTCTCGTCGTTTTTAGGGCACAGGCCGGCCCAGGAGACTAGGTGACCGGCAGTGGGGAAACGAGACATGTCGGTGCCGATCTCGGCCAACAGGACGTGCGCGACGACATCACTGACGCCGGGCATCGTCTTGAGCAGGTCGGCGGCGGCGGCGATGGGCGTCAAGGCTTTTCCCATCGCGGTCTCCACCTGCGCCACGGCGGTCTCCAGAGCCGTGATGATATCCAGGTGCAACCGGAGCAGGGCGCGATGATGCGGGGTGACCCGACCGCGCAACGCCTCTATGAGTTCGGGGCGTTTGCGACGGGCCGTTCCGCAGGCCAGGTCTGCCAGGTGCTCGGGGTCCTGTTCGCCAGCGATGAGGGCCGTCAGCATCGCCCGACCACTCTGGCCCAGGAGATTGGACAGGACGCTGGCGACTTTGATATTGGCGTCCTCGAGCACTTTCTGAAGGCGCAGCGTATGCTGGGAGATCTCGCGGACCAGTTGTTTTCGGGTCCGGGTCAGATCTCGCAGTTCCTGGATCGGGGCCGGGGGCACGAAGCTGCCGCGGATCAGACCGTGGGCCAACAACTCGGCGATCCACATCGCATCATTGACGTCGGTCTTGCGTCCAGGGACGTTGCGGACGTGCTGGGCATTGGCCAGCACCAACGCGAAGCGCCCTTCGAGCAGATGCCAGACCGGCTTCCAGTAAACGCCGGTCGCCTCCATGGCCACATGGGTGCAACCGTGCGTTCCGAGCCAGTCAGCCAGCGCCAACAGATCACTGGTAGTGGTGGCGAAAGTGCGCACCTGGCGCGACTGGGGCGGTGAGACGCAGCGCACACAGGCTACCACCGAATCCTTGTGCACATCCAGTCCGGCGCAACGGGGATGAAGGACTTCCATATGCCCTCCTTTGAGAACGGGCGCCGGGAAGAACCCTCGTCGTCGAATTCTACTATTCGTGATCGGCGGCCTTGCGGCCGATCGTCACAATTCGGGGTGCTCGCAGGGCTCCAGGTCCAACTTGACAACGGGCTCGTAGCACCAAAAGGGAGCCGACCTCGGTCCCGACGCGGTGCTACAATATACACTCCAATCCCGGATCCGTCTACGGTGCCCAGACCGGTTTCATCCCTTCGGGGTGGGTCCCGACCCATGAAAAACTTGACAGAGACGCGCGAGGGCGCTATACTCGCACATCGCGAAAATACTCGGAACCTGAGCAAGGGCAAATGGAGATGGATCGGAGGTGGGAACGGCCTTGTCTACAAATCGTTTTAAAACCACGACCCCCCATTCCTCTGACGTTGCCGCCACCCTGGTGGGCGCGATGTCGTTCCGGGGGTTTCGGGCCGATGAGGTGTATCCTGCGGACATCAACGGCGACGGACGCACGGAGTACCTGTTTCTCCAGTCGCCCGGGATCTTCCAGGAGGATGTCTTTGACGACACGCGGTGGAAGACCCCCCAGGAGGAGAAGGACATCTACTGCCTGACCGCCACTGACGGAACGGGCAATGTCCTCTGGCAGTTCGGGACGCCCTGGCTCACATCGCTCCGCTACGCCAGCCACGTCGCCGACCAGATGGTCTGGTGCGGCGACCTCTCGGGCCGGGGCCGGCCGGAGGTCGTCGCGTTGAGAAGGGATCGCCTCTACGTCCTGGACGGGGCGACCGGCGAGGTCCTGCGGTCGAGGCAACTCGACGCAGACAACTACGCGATCGTGCGCCCGATCCGGCGCCGGCGGGGCGTCAGACTCCTGATCAAGAACACGGAGCGGCACTACGGCGATCACTGGTATGGCGACCCGGCCCACATCCTCGACGCGGACCTGAACCTCGTGGCGACGATGAAGCGGTCCGTCGGCTCGGGCCACTCGCCCCGCGCCCTGGACATCGACGGCGACGGCGACGATGAGGTCCTGATCGGCTACGAGGCCTACGACGCGGACGGCCGGCGCCTGTGGCGTCTCGAAGGGGAGGGAGGGGAGGGCTACGACCCCATGGTCCATCACCTGGACCAGATGCAGGCCGGGCCGCTGGGGCCGGGAGGGGAGGCGCGGATCGTCTATGCGGGGAGTCTGTATGTCATGATGGGCACGCTGGACGGACGGCTGGTGTGGAAGCGCCCCTTCGGCCACCCGCAGCACGTGGCGGTGGGCAGGTTCCGCTCGGGAGACCGCCCGGCCTCGATCGCGATCTTCAGCTGCCGTGTCGGCGAAGCGCAGGGGCGTTTTGCGGAGGCGCAGGGCGTGGACCTGCCGCCCGACGGGCGTCTGAACATCGCCTATCTGGACCGCGACGGGGAGGTCGTCTCCCTGGCCTTTCCCCGCACGGCCTGGCCCGCGCGGCCCGACCGGGGAGGCCCCACGCACAGCGGGGAGGGTGTCCTGATCTATCCCCAGGGCTGTCCCGACGGGGGCGACGCCCTGATCACGCGGGACTGGGGCTGGCCCCAGGCGCTGGACGCGGACGGCCGGGCCGCGTTCGAGTTCCCCTTTCCGGGCAGACAGGCCCGCGGGGCGGAGGACGATCCTGTCGGCCCCGACGGCTACGGCGTGCGCGTGAGCGACGTGGACGGCGACGGGCGGGCCGAGGCGCTGATTCACGACCGGACGACGGCCTGGATATTCAGGCCGCCGCTGCCTGTGGACGGCGCGCCCAACACGCACGGAAAACTGCAGCCGGTCACCGGTCAAGGCTGGTATGCGCTTTGACGGCCCGTGATTTTCGTAGGGTCCCCTATGTCTCGACACGTCGTGCTCATCGTGCTCGACGGCCTCAGACCGGATTCGGTGTGCGACGCGCTGACCCCTCACCTTGAGGCGCTGGCGCTTGCCGGGGTCAGGTTCACCCACCACCACGCCGCGTTCCCGTCCGTGACGCGAGTGAATTCCGCCTCCATCGCCACCGGCTGCCATCCGGCCCACCACGGCCTCGTGGACAATGTGCTCTACCTGCCGGACATCCTCCCGGACCCGATAGACACGGGGAATCATCAGGCGTTAAGGGCCATCGACCGGGCGACCGGCGGGCGTCTCTTAGACACCCCGTCGCTGGCCGAAATTCTGGGAAGCGCCGGCCTCCGGGTTGCAGTCGCCACGACGTGCACCACGGGGGCGTGTTTTTTGCAGAACCCCCGCGGGCACGGGCTGACGGTCAACCCCGGGTTTATCTCCCCTGAGCTCCCTGGAATCCCGGCGCGCTTTGGGGCCTGCCCGCCGAAGCGCCGGCCGGCGACGGAGGCGAACACGTGGGTCACTGCCGTTGCCACGGAACACCTCTGGAAGGGGCCTCGCCCGGACCTGATGACCCTCTGGTTCTGCGACCCGGACCATACGCAGCACGGCTTTGGGCTGGGCGCTCAGGAGTCGCACGAGGCGATTCGCGCGGCAGACGCCTGCGTGGGACGGGTGGTCCGGGCGGTGTACGACAGCGGGGCAAGGGACGACACGGATATCCTCGTGATGTCGGATCACGGCTGGATCAGTCACCGCGCCCCGTTGCCGGTTGAGGAGGCGCTCATCGCCGCCGGGCTCAAGCGGTCTCCCGAATCCCGCGAGGTCGTCGTCGCGGGCCTGGGGGTGTATCTCGCGCCAGACGCCGGGGTTTCGGTCCCGGATGTCGTCGCTTGCCTGCAACGTATGGAAGGGATCGGCCCGCTTTTCACGCGCGAGGGGGGCTTCGGGACCTTCCCGCTAACTGCGGTCTCCTGTGGCCACCCCCGCAGCCCGGACGTGCTGTTTGCCTCCGCGTGGGACGCCGCCGTCAACGCGCGCGGCGTGCCGGGTATGGCGTCAGGCGGTGGGACAGGGGGACACGGCGGGGCAAGCGTGTATGAGATGAACGCGACCGTGATCGCCGCCGGGTCGGGTTTCCGAAGAGGCGCTATCAGCCGCGTCCCGACCGGGCATGCCGACCTGCTGCCGACCGTCCTGCATCTCCTCGGACGCCCCCCGGCGCCCGGCAAGGATGGGCGCGTGCTGCTGGAGGCGCTGGCGGATGGGGTGTCTGAGCAGGAGGTCGAGGTTCGGAAAGAGGTGATGACCGTGGAACAGGGCGACTATCACTCCGTGTTACAGCGCTCCCACGCAGGCGGATCTGTGTATATCGATCAAGCGAATAGACAGGTCCGTTAAAAAACGACACAGCGTCTTCCCCTGCCGCATAACGCCGGCGGCTCATCCAGGGCGGTTGAAGCTCTCCAGCAGTTCGAGCATCACCCCGAGCTGAGGGACGCTGTCGATGTAGGCATAACATCCCCCCTTGAAATCTCCCTTTTGGACAAGGGGCATGCCCCTGCCCTCCAGGAAGGCGATCTGTTCGTTCATCCCCTTGATTCTGAAGGCGATATGGTGTACCCCTTCCCCTCTGGTGTCCAGATGCTCCTGCCAGGTGCTGGGTCCGCCCACCGGCTCGATCAGTTCGAGGGAGACCTCACCCAGCCTGAAAAAGGCCAGCCTGGCCCGGCCCTCGGTGGGCTGGCCCCGGTACTGAATGTGCGTCTGGTCGGCGGTGCCGGTGAGGTTCCATTTGGGGACCTCCACGCCGAAGAGGTCCGCGTAGGCCCTGGCCGTCTTCTCGATGTCGCGAACCACGACGGCGATCTGGCAGATCGCCGTGCTTCCAAGCTTCTCCTGAGCTGCCACGGGAACTCCTTTCAAAGGGTAAATCTCAAGCGCCTGAGACGGAAAACCCCCTGTGCGATCTTGTTCCCTCCTTCTACACCGGGTCAACTCCACCGCGTGACATCCAAGACAGTTGCTCGCTATGCCTCTGCCGGACCTCCGGGGTAGACCCTGACGGCGTCCCAGCGCCGGAGCGCCACCTCTCCCGGCGGAGCGCCACGGCGTTTGCTCACGTCGCTTACGCGGCAGACGTGGACCTCCACCTTCCCCCGGGCCTTGCGCGCCCTGGAGTGCCAGGCCGCCAGCTCCGCAGCCCGCTCGACGACGTGGCGGGGGATCTCAGACAGACCCTCAGGGTTCCGCACCACCACGTGGCTCCCCGCGCACCCGGACACGTGGAGCCAGAGGTCCTGCGGCTCGGCCACCTGAAAGGTCAGCTCGTCATTCTCCCTCGCCCCCCTGCCCACCAGGACCTCGAAGCCCTCCACCTCTATGCTGCGCCAGCCCCTGCCTTTGTTTGCCACGTCCAGCCCCATCTTCTGCGATAAGGAAAAACGGACACCCTACAGCGCAACTAATGTACCCCCATTTCTCACTTGCGTCAACAGCAAAGTAGGACGTATCTTTGGACGGCAGACCACAGGACCACAGGACTACGGGACCACAGGACCCATGCAAAAGCTTTATGGTCTTGTGGTCTGTGGTCTTGTGGTCTGTGGTCTTGTGGTCTGTGGTCTTGTGGTCTGTGGTCTGTGGTCTGTGGTCGATTTTCACGTCTCACGTCTTTTATGGAGTCATCGCCCATGTCCCGCTTCAAGCTCATCTCCGACTTCATCCCCAGGGGGGACCAGCCGAGGGCCATCGAGGAGCTGACGGAGGGCCTGCGGCGCGGGGACAAGTTCCAGACCCTGCTGGGCGTCACGGGGTCGGGCAAGACCTACACCTGCGCGAAGGTGATCGAGAACGTGCAGAGGCCCACGCTCGTGATCTCCCACAACAAGACCCTGGCCGCGCAGCTCTACGGGGAGTTCCGGGGGTTCTTCCCGGAGAACGCCGTGGAGTACTTCATCTCCTACTACGACTACTACCAGCCGGAGGCCTACAAGCCGGTCACGGACACCTACATCGAGAAGGAGGTGGACATCAACGAGGAGATCGACCGCCTCCGGCTGCGGGCGACGAGCGCCCTGCTGGAGCGAGAGGACGTGATCATCGTGGCCAGCGTGTCGTGCATCTACGGCATCGGGTCGCCGGATGAATACAAGAACATGCACGTCATCCTGGAGGTGGGGCAGCGCATCGACCGGGACGACCTGTTGCGCCGGCTCGTGGACATCCACTACACGCGGAACGACTTCGAGTTCGCGCGGGGGACGTTCCGGGTGCGGGGGGATGTGGTGGAGGTCCTTCCGGCGGACGACGAGCAGGCCGTGCGCGTGGAGCTGTTCGGGGACGAGGTGGAGGCCCTGTCCGTGATCCACACGCTGACGGGGGAGGTGGTGGAGGAGAAGGGGCGGGCCGCGATCTACCCGGCCAAGCACTTCGTGACCACCGGGCAGAAGATCGAGGCGGCGTGTTTCGACATCGAGAAGGAACTGCACGAGCGGGTCGAGTGGTTCAAGTCGCAGGGGAAGCTGCTGGAGGCGCAGCGCCTGGAGATGCGGACGCGCTACGACATGGAGATGATGCGGGAGATCGGCTACTGCTCCGGGATCGAGAACTACTCCCGCTACATGGACGGGCGCTCCCCCGGCTCCCCGCCCCACGTCCTGATCGACTACTTCCCGGAGGACTTTCTCCTGATCATCGACGAGTCCCACGTCACGGTCCCGCAGGTGCGGGGGATGTGGGCGGGGGACCGGTCGCGGAAGGACATTCTGATCGAGCACGGGTTCCGGCTGCCGTCGGCCTACGACAACCGGCCGCTCTTCTTCGAGGAGTTCGAGCGAAAGGTCCGCCAGGGCATCTTCATGTCGGCCACGCCCGCCGAGTACGAGCTGGAGAAGAGCCGGGGGGTGGTCGTGGAACAGATCATCCGGCCCACCGGCCTGCTGGACCCGCAGATCACGGTGAAGCCGGCCCGGGGGCAGGTGGACGACCTGCTGGAGGAGGTGAGGGCGCGCGTGGAGCGGAAGGAGCGCGTGCTCGTGACGACGCTGACGAAGCGGATGTCCGAGGACCTGACCGATTACATGCGGGAGATGGGGGTGCGGGTGCGGTATCTCCACTCCGAGATCGAGTCTCTGGACCGGGTGGACACGCTGCGCGACCTGCGCCTGGGGGAGTTCGACGTCCTGGTGGGCGTGAACCTGTTGCGGGAGGGGCTGGACCTGCCGGAGGTCTCCCTGGTGGCCATCTTAGACGCGGACAAGGAGGGGTTCCTCCGGTCGGAGCGCTCGCTGATCCAGACCGCCGGTCGGGCGGCGCGGCACCTGGCCGGGGAGGTGATTCTCTACGCGGACAAGAGGACGGATGCGATCCGGAAGGCCGTGTCGGAGACGAACCGCCGGAGGGAGATCCAGCAGCGCTATAACGAGGAACATGGGATCACGCCGCAGAGCATCGTCAAGTCCGTGGAGGAGGTGATGCTGGCCACCTCCGTGGCCGACGCGAGGCGCGAGGCGAAGGTGGCGGAGCCGGCGCCGGCCTACGAGACGGAGGACGCCGTGGACCTGATCGCGCAGCTGGAGAAGAAGATGAAGCGGGCCGCGTCCAGCCTGGAGTTCGAGGAGGCGGCGAGGCTGCGGGACGAGATCGCCCGGCTGAAGGCGCGGATGGCTGCTACTTAGAGGCAGAAGGCAGAAGGGCAGGCCCTCGCCCTCCCCCAAGCCTGTGGATAAGGCCCTTGTCGCCCCCTCCCTCTCCCGTACGTACGGGAGAGGGAGGGGGAAAGGGGGTGGGTGAGGGCCTGGCATTTTCCGCGATTTCTATGACACCACCAGACGATGTCCAGAGATCGAACCTCCAAGGCGTCACCTGGCGCTCCGTTGGCGTGGGCCTGTTCCTGGCCCTGCTGGACAACCTCTGGGTCACGACCTCGGAGTACGTGTTCCATTCGTCGCGCATGCAGCTCTCCCACTTTCCGATCTCCCTGCTGGCCCTCTTCCTGCTCACCCTCCTCGGCAACGCCCTCCTCGCCCGCCTCCGCCCGGCCTCCGCCCTCTCCCCCCCCGAGATCCTGGTCACGCTCGCGATGGGGTTCGTGGGCACGGCCATCCCCACGTCGGGCCTGACCGGGTTCTTCCTGGGCATCATCGCCAGCCCTTACTACTTCGCCACGCCCGAGAACCAGTGGGCCGCCGCGTTTCACCCGCACCTCCCCCCCTGGGCCGTGCCGTCGGACGAGGGGAAGGCCGTGACCTGGTTCTTCGAGGGGCTGCCTCCGGGCCGGACGATTCCGTGGGACGCCTGGGTGACGCCGCTCCTCTGGTGGCTGGCGTTCTTCGCGGCGCTGACCGGGGCGCTCGTCTGTCTCGCGGTCATCCTGCGCAGGCAGTGGGCGCAGCACGAGCGGCTCGTCTACCCCCTCGTGGCCGTGGCCGTGGACCTCGCCTCGCCCCCCGCAGGGGGGCAGGGGCTCCCCCGGATGATGCGGGGGGGGCTGTTCTGGGCGGGCTTCGCGCTCACCTTCGGGGTCATCTCCTGGAACATCCTGACCTATTTCTCCCCCCTGTTTCCGCCCGTGCCCATTCAGGGGCAGTGGGTGGTGTTCATCCGGAGCGTCCCCCGCATCCACACCAAGATCAACTTCCTGACGATGGGGTTCGCCTACTTTGCCAGCCTGGACCTCCTGTTCAGCATCTGGTTCTTTCTGCTGGTCTTCCTGGCCGAGAACGGCGTCCTGAACCGGCTCGGATACGGCATCTCCTCCCACGTCGTCAACTTTGCGGCGGAGACGGCGGTGGCGAGCTGGCAGGGGTTCGGGGCGCTCACGGTCCTGGTGCTGTGGGGCCTCTACACGGCGCGGCATCACCTGCGCGCGGTCTGGCGCAAGGCCGTGGACCCGAGCCGCGGGATCGACGACGCCGGGGAGCTGATGCCCTACCGGACGGCCGTGGCGGGGCTGGCGTTCGGCCTCCTGTTCATCGGGTTCTATCTGAGCCGGCTGGGCATGGAGGTCAGGATGATCGTCCCGCTCCTGTTCGCCCTCCTGATCAACTACCTGGCCATGTCCCGCATCGTGGCGGAGACCGGGCTGGCCTACATGCGCACGACGCTGGCCGAGCAGTACTTCGCGATCTACACCGTCGGGTCCAGGGCCCTCTCCCCGGCGTCGCTGACGGCCATGACTCTCACCTACGCCCTCGTCTCCCAGGGGAAGGGCCTGTTTCTGCCCCCCCTGGTCCACGCGGCCCGCATCGGGGACTTCGTGCGGGCGCATCGGCGCCGGCTGCTGGCCGGCGTGGGGGTCGTCCTGGTGGCGGGGCTGCTGTTCGACTGGTGGCTCACGCTTCGCCTGGGCTACGCGCGCGGGGCGTTCAACTTCAGCGCCTGGCCGTTCTCATCCGCCGGGCCGTGGGCCTACGACAACACGGTCAGCCAGATGCGCAACCCCTTCGGGACGGAGTGGGCCCGGGTCGGCGTCTTCTTCGCCGGGGCGGGCGCCATGGCCCTGCTGACGTTCCTGCGGTATCGCTTCCCGGCCTGGCCGCTCCACCCCATCGGGTTTCCGATCGCGTGCAGCTGGTCCACGCTGCTGGCCGCGTTCACGATCTTCCTCACCTGGGCGATCAAGGCCACCCTCCTGAAGGTGGGAGGGGTCGTCCTCTACCGCCGCGCGGCCCCCTTCTTCGTGGGTATCCTGGCGGGCTACACCCTCGGCGTGGCGCTCTCCTTCATCGCGGACGCCGTCTGGTTCCCAGGCGCAGGGCACGAGATACACGGGTGGTAGGGGCGACCCCGAGGGTCGCCCCTACATTCGGACAATATGCTGAAATATCTTGACCTATCCCCTGTTTCTTTCCGTTGACAGAAGGGGGGGAAATGTATATATTCTCTGCGGATTTGCGGGTTTGGGATGGGGTGTGGGGCGCTGTGGATTTCATGAGGGGAGGTTCAACCGCTTTATGGAAGGCAATATTCAGCTGCCCCCTCTGGGGCAGTCGGAGTTGACGTTGCTGTGGGCCGTGCTGGCCTCCGCCTTCATCGCGCTGGGCTACGGGTGGTACCTCGTGCGGCGGGTGCTCAGAGAGGACCCCGGCACGTCCCAGATGCAGCAGGTCGCTCGCGCCATCGAGGAGGGGGCGATGGCCTATCTGGGCAGGCAGGTCAGGACGATGATCTGGTTCGTCATCCTGATCACCATCGGGCTGTTTTACATGTACCACAGCGTGCCCGACCAGTACCCGCACCCCCTTCCCCTCGGCGTGGCTGTGGCCTTCCTGATGGGCGTGATGGCCTCCTACGGGGCGGGCTACGTGGGCATGTGGCTGGCCGTGAAGGGGAACGTGCGCGCGGCCAACGCGGCCCTCAAGGGGTTCAAGCCCGCGCTGGAGCTGGCCTTCCGCGCCGGGACCGTGTCGGGCATGTTCACGGTGGGGTTCGGGCTGCTGGGGGCGACGGTGATCTTCATGATCTTCGAAGAGAACGCCATGAAGGTCCTGGTTGGGTTCGGGTTCGGCGGGTCGCTGGCGGCCCTGTTCATGCGCGTGGGCGGCGGCATCTTCACGAAGGCCGCGGACGTGGGCGCGGACCTGGTCGGGAAGGTGGAGCAGAACATCCCGGAGGACGACCCCCGCAACGCGGCGGTGATCGCGGACAACGTGGGGGACAACGTGGGGGACTGCGCCGGGATGGCGGCGGATGTGTTCGAGTCCTACGAGGTGACGCTCGTGGCGGCCATCATCCTGGCGGCGGCGTGTCTGCACAACCCCGGCTTTAACTCGATCTACGGGGCAACGGCCTCCGCCTTTGCCCTCAAGCTCATCCTCTATCCGCTGATCATTCGCGCCCTGGGCGTGTTTTCGTCGATCATCGGCACCTGGGCGGTGAAGGCCAAAGACAAGGAGCTGGCGGACCCGATGCGGCCCATCAGCATCGGCTACTGGGTGGCGTCCATCGTCTCCGTCGCGGGCTTCGCCGTGGTCAACTACTTCTATCTGACCGATCCCAGGACGGGCGCGCCCGACTTCCGGTTCTTCTGGGCGACCACGATGGGCATCGTCCTGGCCGTGGTCACGCTCTGGCTGACCAACCACTTCACCCACCCGAACCTGAGGCCGACCACGGAGACGGCGGTGGCCGCCCGGACCGGCCCCGCCACGCTGATCCTGGCGGGCATGGCCGAGGGGCTGGAGTCCACGGTCTGGGCCGTGGTGACCATCGGCCTGACGATCATCTCCTCGCTGATCATCTTCCCGGACAGCACGGCCCTGGCCGCCTACGGCATCGCCCTGACCGGGCTGGGGCTGCTGACGACCACCGGGTTCATCCTGGCGATGGACACCTACGGGCCGATCACGGACAACGCGCACGGCATCTTCGAGATGTCGGGCATCACGGAGGCGCACGAGGCCAGCCGGAACCTGGCCTGGATGGACGCCATCGGGAACACGACCAAGGCCCTGACGAAGGGCCTGGCCATCGCCACGGCGGTGATTGCGGCGATCTCGCTGTTCAGTTCCTTCATCGACGCCACACATCTGATCGATGGCATCCAGGTCAACCTCCCGCACGTGTTCGTGGGGCTGCTGATCGGCGGGGCCGTGCCCTTCCTGTTCTCGTCGTTCGCCATCAAGGCCGTGGGCCGCGCGGCCTTCCAGGTGGTGGAGGAGGTGCGCCGGCAATTCCGGGAGCACCCCGGCATCATGACGGGCCAGGAGAAGCCGGAGTACGGCGCCTGCGTGTCCATCGTGACGGCGGCGGCGCAGAAGGAGTTGTTAGGCCCCGGCATTCTGGCCATCGCCACACCGGTTCTGATCGGCTTCGGACTGGGGCCGGGCGCCCTGGGTGGCTACCTGGCCGGGGCGATCCTCACCGGGCAGCTGCTGGCGGGCTACATGTGCAACACCGGGGCCACGTGGGACAACGCCAAGAAGAAGATCGAGGACGGGTTCCTGGGCGGCAAGGGGACCGACGCCCACAAGGCGGGCGTGATCGGGGACACGGTGGGCGACCCCTACAAGGACACGGCGGGGCCGGCATTCAACCCGCTGATCAAGGTCATGAACCTCGTCGGCCTCCTCGTCGCGCCGTTTGTCGTGCACATTGACATGCACGAGCTGTCCGTCAGCCGCGTCGCCGTCATCCTCCTCTGCATCGCCGTCCTGACCGTCGGGATCGTGTTCAGCAAGCGCGGGTCCCTGGCCGAGTCAGTGGCTCAGGAGGACCGGCAGGCGGCCAAGTAGACGTTCCGTTGACGCAGGTCATCGTGCGGGATACGGGTCTCGGCCTGTATCCCGCGCTGTTTTAAGGGGAAAACTGGGGGTGGTCATGCCGTGGACGGATCGGCTGCGGGAGGTCCTGCGACAGAAGACACAGGCCTTCTTCTCCCTCGAAGGCGCGGTCCTGGCCGGGGACGACCCGGAGGCCATCCACGACATGCGGGTGGCGTCGCGGCGGCTTCAGGAGGTCCTCCGGCTGGTCTTTGCGGAAGACCCGCGCCTCAAAGGACTGACGCGGGACATCCGGCGCGCCCGGCGCGTCCAGTCGGGCGTGCGGGACCTGGACGTGATGGCGCAGCGCCTGCGCGGCGCGGCGAAAGGGGCCACGAGGGATGCGCGGGAGGCGCTCCGGTTTGCGCAGCAGTCGATCGCCGTCCGCCGGAGACGACGCCACCGGAAGATGGCCGAGGCCCTCAAGGCCCTGGACCTGGGAGGGCTTAGAACGGACCTGGAGGGCCTGATGTCCTCGCAGACGCAGGGTCGCTCGCGCGTCTCAGGGCCGGCGGTCCCCCGCGCGGAGGTCGAGCGGAGGGCGCGGGCGCAGATCGCGGGCCGTGCGGACGCCTTCCGGGAGGCGGTCTCGACAGTCAGAGGAAGCCTGAAGCCAGAGGACCTCCACGGCGCCCGGGTGGCGGGCAAGCGCCTTCGATACATCCTTGAAATCTCCGATGAGCTTCAGATCGGGTCGTTCAAGCGGCAGATCGCCCGGATGCGGGCGATCCAGCAGGCCCTCGGCCACTGGCACGACCTGGAGGTGCTGGAGGAGGCGGTCGCAAAGTTGTTCGCGGACCGGGAGGTGTTTCGGGGCCGGCTCCCGCTCGTGCGGGCGGCGTGCGACCTGATCGCCGCGTGGCGGGCGCAGAAGGAGGCGCACCTTCGGGAGTTTCTCAAGCTCACGGAGACGCTATGACCCCCCGAAACTTACAGACACGCCGGCGCGCGTCCGTGGAGGCCCTGGCCGGGGCGCACGACCCCGAGCCCTCCCACTCGAAGCAGGACGCCCGCCTGTCCCTCCGGCTGTTCGACGAGACGCGCGGCCTGCACGGCCTGGCGGAGACGGACCGGGAGCTGCTAAAGGCCGCGGCCCGGCTCCACGACATCGGCTGGTCCATCAGCCCGGACGGGTCGCAGCACCACAAGCACGCCCTCCGGATGATCCGGGACGCCCGCCTGGACGGGTTCACCGAGGAGGAGCGGCTGATCGTCGCCAACGTGGCCCGCTACCACCGCCGGGCGCTGCCCAGGCCCTCGCACAAGGGGTTCGCCGCCCTGTCGCCGGAGGCCCGGTCGCGCGTGGAGCGCCTGGCCGCGCTCCTGCGCATCGCGGACGGACTCGACCGGACGCATCGCAGCGTCGTGCGCGACCTCACCTGCCGGATCGAGGGGGATGCGCTCCTCATCCGCATCGTCCCCGCCCTCTCCCCGGATGCCGAGGTCGCCGTTGCGCTCAAGAAGGCGGACCTGTTCAAAAGGGTCTTTGGGATGGATGTGAGGATTGAGATAGAATAAGCGGTCAGCCGTCAGCGGTCAGCCGTCAGCTAAAGAAGGTGAACAGGCGGATTTGGCTGATGGCTGATGGCTGATGGCTGATGGCTGATGGCTGATGGCTGATAGCTTAATTGAGGATTCTCCCATGCTCTATCGCATTGAGGTCGGCCTGAGGCCCGGCGTGCCGGACGCCGCCGGGGCGGACGTGAAGCGGGGGATCGAGGACCTGGGGATCGGGGGCGTGGCGTCCGTGTCCGTCTCGGATGTCTACTACATCGAGGGGGACCTGTCCCCGGCGGAGGCCGGGCGGGTCGCCGGAGAACTCCTGACCGACCCCCTGACGCAGGCCCACCGGATCGGCCCTGCCGCGCCGGACGGGGCGCAGGTCGTGGAGGTGGCCTACAACCCCGGCGTGATGGACCCCGTGGAGGCGAGCGTGCGGAAGGGCATCCGCGACCTGGGCATCCAGGGCGTGGCGTCGGTCCGCACGGCGAAGCAGTACGTTATTCGGGGGAGACTCACGGAGGTGGAGGTCCGGAGGCTGTCGGAGGACCTCCTGGCGAACAACGTGATCCAGCACGTCGTCCTGGGGGGCGGAGAGCACGCGGTTCAGGGGACGGACTACCGCTTCCGGCTCATTCGCGTCCCGCTGCGGGAGGCGGACGACGCGGCGCTGATGCGCATCAGCCGGGAGGGACAGCTCTCGCTCAACTTAGAGGAGATGCGGGCGATCCGGGAGCACTATCGCAGGCTCGGCGCGGACCCGACGGACGTGGAGCTGGAGACCCTGGCCCAGACCTGGTCGGAGCACTGCGTCCACAAGACGTTCAAGGGGCTGATCGACTTCGACGGGGAGGAGATCGACAACCTCCTCCGGTCCACGGTGGTCCGGGCTACGCGGGAGCTGAACCGGCCCTGGTGCGTCTCCGTCTTCTCGGACAACGCCGGGGTGATCGAGTTCAACGAGACCTTCGATGTCTGCTTCAAGGTGGAGACGCACAACCACCCGTCGGCGCTGGAGCCTTACGGCGGGGCGGGCACGGGCGTGGGGGGCGTCATCCGGGACATCCTGGGCACCGGCCTGGGGGCCAGGCCCATCGCCAACACCGATGTGTTCTGCTTCGGCCCGCTCGACCTGCCGGCCTCCAGGCTGCCCAGGGGCTGCCTCCATCCCAGGCGCGTCTTCAAGGGGGTGGTCGCGGGGGTGCGGGACTACGGCAACCGGATGGGCATCCCCACGCTCAACGGGGCGATCTGCTTCGACGAGGGCTACATCGGGAACCCGCTCGTCTACTGCGGGGACGTGGGGCTGATCCCGAAGGGGATGAGCCGCAAGGGGGCGCGTCCCGGAGACCTGGTGGTGGTGGTGGGCGGGGGCACGGGGCGGGACGGCATCCACGGGGCGACCTTCTCGTCGGACGCCCTGACGGAGCGGTCGGAGACGGTCTCCGGGGGGGCGGTGCAGATCGGGAACGCGATCACGGAGAAGCGGGTGCTGGACGTGCTCCTTCAGGCGCGGGATCAGGGTCTCTACACGGCCATCACGGACTGCGGGGCCGGGGGGCTGTCGTCCGCGGTGGGGGAGATGGGGCAGGAGATCGGGGCGGTCGTGGAGCTGGAGAAGGCGCCGCTCAAGTACAGCGGCCTCTCCTACACGGAGGTCTGGATCTCGGAGGCGCAGGAGCGGATGGTCCTGGCCGTGCCGCCCGAGCGCGCGGAGGCGCTGGTCGCCCTGTTCCGGTCCGAGGACGTGGACGCGACCGTCATCGGGAGGTTCACGAACGACCGCCGGCTCCGGCTGTTCTACCAGGACCACCTGGTGGGCGAGCTGGACATGGAATTTTTGCACAGGGGCCTGCCGCGCCTCCGGCGAAAGGCGACCTGGCGGCCCCCCTCCCTCCCGGAGCCGGATTTCGCTGAGCCTTTGGACCTGACGCCGGACCTGATGCGCATCCTGGGCGCCCCCAATGTCTGCAGCAAGGAGTGGGTCATCCGGCAGTATGACCACGAGGTGCAGGGGGGGAGCGCCCTCAAGCCGCTCGTGGGGGCGCGCGACGATGGGCCGGGGGACGCGGCGGTGATCCGTCCGGTCCTGACCTCGAGGCGGGGGATCGCCATCGCCAACGGGATCAACCCCCGCTACGGGATGATCGACCCGTATGCTATGGCCGCCTCTGCGATCGACGAGGCCGTGCGGCAGGTCGTGGCCGTGGGGGGCAGCCGGGAGCGGACGGCCCTGCTGGACAACTTCTGCTGGGGGGACCCCGGCAAGCCGGACCGTTTGGGCGGGCTGGTGCGGGCGGCGAAGGCGTGCTACGAGGTCGCCGTGGGCTACGGCACGCCGTTCATCTCCGGGAAGGACAGCTTGAACAACGAGTACGTGGTGGACGGGGAGAGCAGACCCATCCCGCCCACGCTCCTGATCTCGGCGATCTGCGTCATCGACGACGTCGAGAAAGTCGTGTCGATGGACCTGAAGGCCGCCGGAGACCTCCTCTACGTCGTGGGGCTGACGAAGGACGAGCTGGGCGGGTCGCACTACTACGCGATTCACGGATTCCAGGGCAACCGCGTCCCGCAGGTGGCCGTGGAGCTGGGCCGGCGCGTCCTGGACGCGGTCCACCGGGCGATCCGGGCGGGGACGGTGCGGGCCTGCCACGATTGCAGCGAGGGGGGGATCGGCGTGGCTCTGGCGGAGATGGCGTTCGCCGGGGCGTTCGGCGCGGAGGCCGACCTGCGGCAGGTCCCCCGGAGTTCGGACGTGACCCGGAGCGATCAGACGCTGTTCTCGGAGTCGAACACGCGGTTCGTCGTGGAGGTCGCGCCGGAGCGCCGGGCGGCGTTTGAGGCGATTTTAGGTGATGTCCCCTTCGGGCAGGTCGGGGTCGTCAGAGAAGGACGTCGGTTCACGGTGAAAGGGCTGGACAGACGCCCGGCCGTGGACGCGGACATCTTCGACCTGAAGGAGGCGTGGCAGGCGCCGCTGCGGAATCCGTGAAACGTGAAACGTGAAAACCCCGATAAGGAGGTGAAGGCCATGAAACAGGTTTTGGATGCCGTCTATGAAAATGGAATTTTCAGGCCCCTGAAACGTCCTGAGATATCAGATGGACAGCAGGTCCGGCTTATTGTGGAGACACCTTCAGAGTTGGACTCGGAGGACCTCATCGAGTTAGCTGCACAGGTGTATCAAGGACTATCCGACAAGCAGATCGATGAGATAGAACAGATCGCCCTCGATCGCCGAGATTTCTTCCAGAGATAGGATTTCTTAATGGCTTTGATGCAAGTCGTATTGGATACCGATATCCTTTCGGCGATTATGCGACGGAATCCGGTCGTGATTCCAAAGGCTCGCACCTACCTGGCTGAGCATAGCCAGTTTACGTTGTCCATTATCACTCGATATGAGATTCTGCGCGGTCTGAGGGCTAAAGGTGCGGTCCGGCAGACCGTGGCCTTCGATCGTTTCTGCGCAAGAAACACCATTTTGCCTCTCACCGACGAGGCCGTGGTCAAGGCAGCGGAGATTTATGCGGATCTGAGTGGACGTGGGGAATTGATTGGAGATGCGGATATTTTGATTGCGGCTTCTGCGTTGGTCCATGGATTGGGAGTAGTGACCAACAATGAAGACCATTTCAAGCGGATTCGGGATCTTCAGTTGGAGAACTGGTTAAAGTAGCGGGGTCTTTTAGAGGTACCTGGTTATGAAGACACCCTGCACGATTCTGCTCCGAACGCTCGCCCTGGCGGGCCTCGTCCTGGCGTTGACCGCAGGGGCGAGGTATGCCTCGCCCATACAAGACCCGTCGGGTCGCCTTACCCTGGCCCGTCTCTCCTTCTGGGTCCCGCCAAATCGCATGGCCGAGTTCGAGGCCGCCTACGAGGCGAAGGTCGTCCCAATCCTGAAGCGGCACGGCCTGGCGGCCTCCTCCGAGCGGGGCCGGGCCGTGCCGGACAGCGTGTTCAGCAGGTTGTTCGAGTTCGCGACGCTGCCCGAAGTGTTAGAGAAGCAGGAGGCGCTTCAGAACGACCCGGCCGTTCAGGAGGTCTTGCGAGACCTGGGGGCGACCTTCGGGACACCTCAACCCGATGGCCTCATCCGAAATGAGCTTCTGCTCTACAGTACGCCCGCCGGGCCGGGCAGGGTCACGCCAGCGGGGCTGGGCAAGACCGTGCCCGCCGGGCGTGGGACAGGTCGCTGGCGTACCTACGATGTGACGGATGGACTTGCATCCGGGAAAGTGGGTTCGATGCTCCAGGATCGGGAAGGGTATCTTTGGATCGGAACTTGGGGTGGCGGTGTAAGTCGATATGATGGGCAAAAGTTTATCACCTTCACTGCAAAAGACAGGCTGGCGCACAACTGGGTACTTTCGATCCTCCAGGATCGGGAGGGGTTCCTCTGGTTCGGCACATGGGGCGGTGGCGTGAGCCGGTATGATGGAAAGACCTGGACCACCTTCACCGAAAAAGATGGCCTGGCAAACAATAATGTGTGGTCGATGTTCCAGGATCGTGAAGGGCATCTCTGGTTTGGCACCGGCGATGGTGTAAGCCGGTATGATGGCAAGACCTGGACTACCTTTACCAGAAAAGATGGCCTGGGGTCCAATTGGATACGGTCAATGTTCCAGGACCGAGAGGGGAATCTCTGGTTCGGCGCCAGGGATGGGGGAGTAAGCCGGTATGATGAAAAGAGTTGGACCACCTTTACCACAAAGGATGGCCTGGGATCCAATCTGGTGTTTTCGATCTTTCAGGATCGGGAGGGGCATCTCTGGTTTGGCACCTCTGGTGGAGGTGTGAGCCGGTATGATGGAAAGACCTGGACTACCTTTACCAGAAAAGATGGGCTGCCGCACAATTCGGTGTTCTCGATCTTCCAGGATCAGGAAGGGTATCTCTGGTTCGGCACCAGAGACGGCGGCGTGAGCCGGTATGATCCCTTGACAAACTCAGGGCAGATGTGGACGACATTCACCACCGAAGACGGGCTGGCCAGCAATATGGTCTGGTCGATCCTTCAGGAACGGGAGGGGCATCTCTGGTTCGGCACAGAAGGCGGTGGGGTAAGCTGCTACGACCAGACCTTTACCACCTTCACCATACAGGATGGGATGGCCAGCAATGCCGTGACTTCGATGTTCCAGGACCGCGCGGGACAGCTCTGGGTTGGCACGGATGGAGGTGGGATCAGCCGGTATGACGACGGCAAGACCCCTTCGACACGCTCAGGGCAACGCTTCACCAACTTCACCACTCAGGACGGCCTGGCGCACAACACCGTGCAGTCGATCCTTCAGGACCGGGAAGGGTATCTCTGGTTCGGTACCGCTAACGGGTTGAACCGGTACGATGGACAGGCCCATTCAGCAGGCTCAGGACAGGCCTGGACGACATTTACTACAGCGGATGGGCTGGCAAACAATGATGTGCGTTCAATCCTTCAGGACCGGGAGGGGGTCCTCTGGTTCGGTACCTACAGCGGGGGCGTGAGCCGGTATGATGGGAGGAAGTTCACCACCTTCACCACCGAAGGCGGACTGGCGAACAACATCGTGCGGTCGATCCTTCAGGACCGGGAGGGGCATCTCTGGTTCGCGACCTGGGGTGGGGGTGTGAGCCGGTATGATGGGAGGAAGTTCACCACCTTCACCACCGAAGACGGGCTGGCAAACAATTTCGCGTGGTCGATCCTTCAGGACCGGGAGGGGTATCTCTGGTTCGGCACAGGAGGCGGTGGGGTGAGCCGGTATGATGGGAAGACCTTCTCCAACTTCACCACCAGAGACGGTCTGGCGCATAACCATGTGCTTTCCATCCTGCAGGACCGGGAGGGGGTCCTCTATTTTGGCACCCACGGCGGTGGCGTGAGCCGATATGACGGCAGGACCTTCCAGACCCTGACCCGGCAGGACGGTCTGGGGGGCAACTGGGTGTCGGCGATCGTGCAGGATCAGGAGGGCTATATCTGGTTCGGCACCTTTGCAGGCGGCGTGACGCGCTTTCGCCCGCCTGCGCCTGCGCCCCTTCCGATCTTCATGGACGCTGTGGTGGCGGACCAGCGGTATGAGAAGGTCTCTGACCTTGCGACTCCCTCCACCGTGAAGCTGACGGCCTTTGAGTTCCACGCGATCAGCTTCAAGACCCGGCCTGAGGCGATGGTCTACCGATATCGACTCAAGGGCTATGACAAGGACTGGAAGACCACGCGCGCCCGGCGCGTGGAGTACCAGAACCTCCCCTGGGGAGTCTACACCTTGAAGTCGTGGCCGTGGACCGAGATCAGATCTACTCGGAGAAACCCGCGACGGCGACGCTGCGGGTGTGGATACCGCTTGAGCGGATCGTGTGGATGTCGGCGCTGAGCGTCGCCCTCGGATTGGTGGGGTGGCAGACAGCCCGCGTGATCCGGCGGGACCGGAGACTATCGGTGGCGAACAGGGCGCTTCAGGAGAAGACGGAGGCCCTCGAAGACGCCAACGCGCGCTTGCAGGAGGTGGACGCGCTCAAGACGGACTTCTTCTCGAACGTCTCCCACGAGTTGCGCACGCCGATGACGGCCATCAAGGGATACTCGGACAACCTGCTGGACGGCATCGCCGGGGGATTGACTGAAAGACAGGGGCGGTATATAGTCCGGATCAGGGCCAACGCGGACCGGCTGACGCGGCTGATCAACGACCTTCTGGACCTGTCGCGCCTCGACCGGGGCCGCAGGGACCTGCTGAACCTCAACATCGAGAAGATCGCTGTGAAGGAGGCGGTGGAAGAGACGGTGGAGGGATTGCGCCCGATGGCGGAGGAGGCGGGGCTGGATTTGCGGTTTGAAGGGGAAGAGGTGTATGCGCTGGCGGACCGGGACCGGCTGATGCAGATTGTGACGAACTTAGTGGGGAATGCGATCAAGTTTACGCCGAGGGGAGGGGAAGTGGAGGTGAGGGTATCCGTGGATCGTGGATCGTGGATCGGCCCCCCCTCTTATCCCCCCGTGAACGGG
>Ga0137796_10000325_pt1 | contig 30619 bp, 27 predicted proteins | sample OV2TP3_FD_97704 | JGI IMG/M metagenome (GOLD analysis project Ga0137796, IMG submission 97704) | reverse complement strand
AACTCCTCAACCAAGGCACCTTCGTGGCCGGGACCTGGTGGTCGACCCGTCGCGATCAGGATCCGTAGGGAATCGAGCGTCGCCGGGGCGCCTCCCGAGCCCCGCGCCCCGTATCGTCCACGCCAGCGGCAAAGAAGTCGAGCCGGGAGATGTCAGAAAGCGTGGGCGCTAACAGTCCCGGGGCTTGGCTTGACCTTGGGCGCTCCTGTGAGATATGGAAAGACCAGCGATAGTGCCCCTTGACGGTGTGAGGATCTGTTTGGGTAGGGTGCTGTCTAGCGCGTGGTATGGCGGTGAGGGATCGTCCAGCCGTCTGGGATGGGGAGGGCTCCTATGAAATGGCACGGGCCGGCGCGACCATGGGGGGTGCTGCTCCTGGCGGCACTGACTCTGGGAACCTCTTGTACCCTACTTGACCCGGCGCCCCCACCCCTGCCTCCTCCGGTGGCGAAAGCCGAGCCCCCGCCCCCCATCTGTCCGCCGCCCCCCCCCGACAACTTCACCGACCTCATAACCGTCATCGATTCACCAGAGGATGACATGTGGCCGGTCGTGTCACCCGACGGCAGACGGCTCGCCTTCGTCCGGGGCAGCGGGCCGCTGGGCTCCGAGCGGGCGCGCAACTTCGATGTCTTCTACGTGAACCGGCCAGGTCGGCCGAACCCGATCCAGGTGACGCGCCACGCGAGCGGGGAAGCATTCCCGAGCTGGATGCCCTCCGGGCAGGAGCTTTACTACACGTCGGATCGCCTGAGTGTGCTCACGATCTGGCGCACGGTGCTGGAGGCGCTCACAGGCGATATCCAGATCACGGGTCGCGACGCCCACGACTTCGCCCCGTCAGTCTCGCCCGACGGTAGGAAGATCGTGTTTAATGCGTGGCCGACCGCGTCCGGTCAGCCCAAGCCCTCGCTCTACCCGGGGCTACGGCCGGCGGCGGACAAGCCTGGTCCTTCCCTCTGGATCGCCAACGCCGACGGTGCACTGCTTACGCAGATCGCGGTGGCGGGATATCACCCACGGTGGACGCCCGACGGACGGAGGATCCTCTTTTACGCCTCGACCGGCGAGAACTTCGACATATGGATGATTAATGCGGACGGCTCCGAGCGGACACAGTTGACCAACGATCCGGCCGACGAGATCGATCCTACCATCTCGCCAGACATGGGTACCCTCGTCTATGCAGCTTACGACCGGGCGAAGGAGAACTTCGACCTTTGGGCGATCAACCTCAGTGAGCAGGGGGGTCGGACGCAGCTGACGTTCGACTGCGCGGATGACCGTAACCCTGCCTGGGCAGCCGACGGGATTCTGTTCTTCCAGAGCCAACGGAACAAGCAGTGGGACATACTCGGCGGGCGGCCACAGATCCCGTGGAGGCGGTAGGGTGGCGAGTTGCGGACGCTCCATCGGATCACGGCGCGTCCTAGCGCGGCGTCTGAGCGTCGTTATTCTCGGCGCCGTGATGTCCTTGGGCGCGGCGTGCGAGGACTTGCTGCTCAACTGGCGGCTGCTCAGGCAGCCGTCCAAGGCCTCTGAGACCGCACCGGCGCCGAAGGAGCCGGTCGCCGAACAGCCACTGCGTCCCGACGCGGTGGCCGAAGAGGGCCAGATCACCACCGACCCGAGCCCAGAGCTGTGGCCTGTGGTATCTCGCGACGGGCAGTCTCTGTTCTTCACATCCCGCAAGACGGGAAACTTCGAACTGTTCCGGCTCGACCTCGCCAACCCCCGGCTTCAGTACCAGCTTACGGGTGGCGGCGACACCAAGTGCCGCAGCGCGATCAGCGCCGACGGCAACACGGTCGTTCTCGAGGTGTTGTCTGATCCGCGTCGGGATCTCTTCTCTCTAGCTCGCCTGTCGCTGCCGGAACGTCGGATGGCACCGCTGGTGAGTCGACCAATCCACGTGCTGACGCCGGATCTCTCCCCCAACGGCCGCCGACTGGCCTTCGCCCTCGTCGAGGCTCCAGCAGACGCTGCCAAGTTCGCATCGTGCCTGCCTCCCCTGCACGAGGCTCTGGGAGTCACGCAACCTCCACTTCAGCCGTCGATCTGGGTCGCGAGTGTCGATGGAACGGGCCCCGTGTACCTCGGGCGTGGGTTTTACCCCCGGTGGTCGCTCGATGGGAGGAGACTGACCTTCGTCTCGCGCGCGACTGGGAATGCCGACCTCTGGCTCGTTGGTGTGGACGGTTCCAATCTGACCCAGCTCACCTCCGATCCCAGCGACGAGATCGACCCGGCGTGGTCGCCCGACGGCACGCGGCTCGTCTTCGCGTCCGATCGGCGGGTCAAGGGCAACTTCGACCTCTGGCTGATCGACCTGAGGGACGGCCGCCTCGTCCAGCTGACTGGGGATCCCGGCCACGATGGCGGCCCCGCCTGGTCACCGGACGGACGGTATGTCTACTTCCACAGCTCCCGCAATGGCAACTGGGATCTCTACCGAGTCATCCCCCTGCTGCGTTAGGCGTCTAGCAGTGCAACGGGGTGTGGCGGTAGCTATGATCCCCGTCCTCGTTATGCTCAGTTTCGTGGGCTGCGCTACCAGGACCCAGACAGGTGCGGCCGTTGGGGCGGCCGCGGGCGCAGGAGTCGGGGCCGCAGTGGGAGGCGCGGCCGCGGGCAAGAGGGGAGCGTTGATAGGTGCGGCCGCTGGTGCCGCCGTGGGGCTCATCATCGGCGCCCTCGTAGGCCGGCACTTGGATCAACGCACCGGGGATCGCGCGGCGGCAGTCAGGGAGCTGGGGCGGCCCGCGGCAGAGGGCAACATCATCGACATCAGGAGATACGAGGTTGTTCCGGCCCCGGCCAAGCCTGGGCAGACCATCGTTGTGCGCATGGACTACTTCGTGGTTGCCCCGAATCCAGACCAGAAGGTCGACCTGCGTGAGTGGCGCGTCATCAGACGCGACGGGCAGGATGTGACCCAGCCCGACTACCGGCAGCTCCGCGTGGAGCAGGGGACCTACACGAGTCAGTACCGGTTCCGGCTGCTGAGCAACACGCCGCCCGGTCGGTATTCCGTCGTCACGATCCTGGCGACCGAGGGCGAAGTCTCGCACCAGAAGGTTGCCGAAGCGGCCCTCGTGGTTGAGTAGTCGAAACGAGGATTGACCGCGAGTGGCGCGCAGCGACCTGTGCGCTGGCTGTGCTGGGCGTTCGCGAGCGCAATCAGCTCGCGAGGAGGGTGGCGACTGCGGGGAACGCCACCGCCCGGTGCGCGCCGAACCGCGCCCAGAGCTCCTCGAGGAACTCCCAGAAGGCTCCCTCCATGTCGCGGTGGTGGGTGAGGAGCCCCGTCGGCTCGGCGGGGTCCCCCCGCCCCTCGCGGCGGCCGGCGAGGTGCTCGCGGAGCGCGTGGAGCGCCGCGGCCGCGCCGGCGAATCGCTTCCCCTCGCGCCAGCGGATCGGGTCGGCATGGCAGTTCAGGTGGCGGAGCCCCGGCACGGGCTCGGGCATGGGGCGCCGACCGAACGCGGAGAGCGCGCGGTAGCCGAGCCGCGGGAGCCCCGCCCGCACCGCCGGCGCGATCCGGTTCCAGGGTGGCACGAAGACGGGGAGGAAGCGGGCGCCGAAGGCCGTCCCGAGCCGGTCGCGGCCGGCGGCCAGCTCCGCGAGGACCGTCTCGGTCGGCCGCGCCGCCCCGCACTCGGCCGGGCGGACCTTGGCCGCGCCCGGGGCCGGGTCGCGCTCGTGGTTGGCGTGGGCGAAGCCGTGCTGGAGGACGGCGACCCCGTCAGGCGCGGCGTGGATCGCGACCGCGCCCTCCGGCGTGAGCCAGGCGGGGACCACGGCCAGGCCGAGCGGGAGCGCCCGGGCCGCGGCCAGCGCGAGGAGCCGCGCGAGGGTCGGGTGCGCCCCGCCCGCGTCGTCGTCGCGCCAGAAGAAGCTCGCCTCGCGGCCCGCCCGCGCCCACGCGTCGAGCTCGGCGGCGAGGGCGCGCCAGGCCGCCTCGTCCCAGCTCCCGCTCACGGGGTCCCCCCGCACCCCCGACGCCTCATTCGCTGGACCGCCCCGGCCCGCCGTCTCGCCGGTAGACGTAGTAGCGGTCGGCGTGCTGGACGTCGCCGGTCGTGTCCACGCGCGCGAGCTGCCACGCGGGCTCGAGCGTGAGGTCCTGGTCGCTCAGGACCAGGGCATCGGGCTTGAGCCAGCGATGGGTCGCCCCCATCACGAGCTCGGGCACGGTCTCGTCCTCCGGCCCGCCGACCCCGAGGTCGAGGTGGACGAGGATCACGCGCCCGGCGAACCGCGCCTGGAGCGCCGCGTCTCGGAGGGTGTCGGCGAGTTCGCCGAGGACGAGATGGTCGGCCGGTGGCCGGGATCGCGGGTGCGTGACGTCGCACCGGTCGAAGCAGAACACCTCGTGCCGCGGAAACCGCTCGCGGAGATGCGAGTACGACCGGCCGGTGCCGAGGCCGAACTCGACGATCAGGCCGTCCAGACCCTGGAGCCACCGCGCGGCGAGGTTGATCGCGTCGCGCTGGGCGATCTTCTGCCCGATGTGCGAGTCGAGGCGGCTCATTGGGTCCCCCCGCACCCCCGCCCCCTCCCACCCCTCAGGGGGGGAGGGGCGCCGCTGGCCTTCCCGGCGTCGTCGCGGGGGTGGGGTGACACAGCGTGGCTCATTGGGTCCCCCCGCACCCCCGACCCCTCCCTCCCCTCCGGGGGGGAGGGGAGCACCGTGCTCCCCCGTCTCTGTCGCGGGGCGGCCTGGACATGCTCCGGCTCATCGGCCCTGGCGCGCCGCGGCGACCCCGTCGACGAGCTCCCGCAGGATCGCGACGGAGCGCGCCGCGCCGTCGAGGTCGAGGCGGGCCGGGGCGGGGAAGCCCGGGGTGGTCAGGGCCGCCTCCATCGCCGCGGCGAGCCGCGCGGGGGCGAGCTCCGCCTCCGGCACCGCGAGGCAGAGCCCGCGCTCGGCGAAGAGCCGCGCGCGGAGCGGCTGCTCGTCGCCGCTCCCCTCGTAGGGGACGACGACCGCGCGGACGCCGCTCGCGACGACGTCGAGGAGCGTGTTGTAGCCGGCCTGGCTGACGGAGAGCGCGGCCTGGCGTAAGAGAGCGGGGAAGTCATCGCGAAAGGTTTCGACGACGACCGCCGGCCGGCCGGCCACGGGGGTGAGGCGCCCCGCGAGCGTCTGGAGCTCGGCGCGGATCGGATCGGGGAGATACGGCCCCGTGACGAGCCGCCAGGGGAGCGCCGCCGCGGCCGGCGAGAGGGCGCGCGTCGCGAGCACGGCGCTGAACAGTGCCCCGGCGACGCGCCCGCCCCCGCCCGACACCACGACCTCGCTGCGCGGCGCGCTCGCCGTGGACCCCGGGGCGGGCGCCACGAGATAGCCCGTGTAGACGAGGGTCTCCCCGAGGCGATGGGCGAGCGCGAAGGTCCGAGAGAGCGGGATCACGTCCGGGCTCCCGTGGACCAGGACGCGGTCCACCCACGCGCGGATCACCCCGAGGACCGTCAGCTCGGACCATGACGGGTTCCGCTTGCTCACGACGATGTCGCGCAGGCTCACGGCGACCCGCGGGGCGGCGGGGCCGCGCCGGCGGCGGTCGTCGCCGAGCGTGAGGAGCAACGGCGCCAGCTCGAACGCGAGTCCGTGCCGGCCGAACGGGAAGAGCTCGAAGAGGACGACCGCGGGATCGGCGCGCGCGGCAAGCTCGGCGAGCCGCGCCCGCCGCTCGGCCAGGTACCGCGCGTCGGGCGCGCGCCCGTCGGGCAGGGCGAGCGCGCTCGCGGCGTCGTCGGCCGCGGTCAGCGGCGGCAGGGCGACCTCCTCCGCCCCGCCGAGGTCGAGTCCGGGGACGGGTAGCCCGCCCGTGATGAACAAGACCGACTCACCGGCCTTGACCAGCGCGCGCACGAGGAGCGCCGCCCGGTGGAGGTGGCCGAGCCCGAGGAGGTGCTGGCAGTAGAAGAGGATCGGCGGCCGGCGCATCCGGGCTCAGGGGGGCGTCAACGGCTCGTTCAGCGTCAGGAGCTGGAGGCGACCGTCGCCGCGCCGTCGCAGGCGGTGGAGCCGCTCGGGCAGGAGCCGGAGGGGCGCCGGCGAGCGGAGGTCCCAGCCCACGGCGGCCGCGAGGAGGACCCGGATCACGCCGCCGTGCGTCACCGCGATCCACGTGTCGGGCCCGTCAGCGCCCGCGATCTCGTCGAGCCACGCCCGGGCACGGGCGAGCACGTCGCGCGGCGACTCCCCGCCGTCCGGGCGCTGCTCCCACCCCACCTCGCGCGCCCGGGCGTCCACCTGCTCGTAGGTGAGCCCCTCCCAGTCGCCGTAGTGCATCTCGGCGAGGCGCGGCTCGAGGAGCGGGCGTGTCGCGCCGAGCCCCCGGGCGGTCTCGACCGCGCGGCGGAGCGGGCTCACGGCCCACGCCAGCGCGCCCTCGGCCTGCCGGGCGGCGAGGTCGGCCGGCAGCCGCCACCGCGCGACCTGCGCCGCCCCCTCGGGGGAGAGCGGGAGGTCGGCCCGCCCCTGGACGCGTCGGGCCACCGTCCACGCGGTCGCGGCGTGGCGCACGAGGGCGACGTAGACCGAGCGGCTCACGCCACACCCAGGCGAGCGAGGCCGTCCTTGAGCCGGCGCTCCATCGCCTCCGTGGTCCGCTCGGCCGCGACGAAGCGGTGGCCGGCCGCGCCGAGCCGCGCGCGTCGCGCGGGGTCCTCGAGCAGCGCGCCGAGGCCCGCGGCATACGCCTGGGGCGTGGGGTCGGTGAGCAGCCCGCCCTCGGGCGGCACCATGAACGCGGGGCCGGGACCCCGGCAGGCGACGCTCGGCAGACCGGCGGCCGCCGCCTCGAGGTAGACCAGGCCGAGGGCGTCGCCCAGGCCGGGAAAGGCGAAGAGGTCCGCGCCCCAGTAGACGGGTGGGAGCGCGGCGGGCTCGAGGGCACCGAGGAGGCAGACGCGCTCGCCGGGGAGCGGGGCGAGCGCCGCCTCGACGTCGCGTCGCGCCGGGCCATCGCCCGCGACGGCGAGCCGCCAGGGCCGCGCCAGCGCCTCGCCCGCGAGGCGCGCGAGCGCCGCCGCCAGCAGGCGGTAGGAATCGAGCTTGTCCGCGGCGCGCATCATCGCGACACAGAGCAGGATGGGCCCCTCGGGGGCGGCGAAGCGCCGCGTGAGCGCCGCCCGGGCCTCGGCGCGCCCGCCCTGGGTCGTCTCGAACCGTGCGACGTCCACCGCGGGTGGCAGGAGGACGAGGCGCTCCTCGGCGAACTGCGGGGCCCGGAAGGCCGCGAGGGCCGGCAGGTCGCGCGGGCTCATCGCGAAGATCAGGTCGGCCCGCCGCACGGCGAGGCGCGCGGCGCTGACCCACGGGCGGAACGCCGTCCGCCGCCCCTTCCCCGAGAGCGCCGTGTCCACGAGGACGTAGGGGATCTCGAGGGCCGTCGCCACCGCGGGGCCGACGAGGTCCGGACAGCGGTGGTAGTTCTGGTAGGTCATCCAGAGCCGCGGCCGGCGTGCCGGGGCCCGGCGGCGGTAGCGCGCGATGAGGGTCGCCGCGACGAGCGCGGCGCGCCGCTCGAGCCGCGTCGCGTCGGCGGGGTCGAAGCTCCGCCGCCAGGCGAGGACCCGGCTCGCCAGCTCCGGCTCGAAGCCGCACGCGGCGAGGGCCGCGATGAGCGTTCGGGCGATCTCGCGGTCGCCCGACACCTCCCGGTCGCGGGGGTGCTTGAGCGGCGCGTAGAACGCGGCGACGGGTCGCGCGCCGGTCACGGCCGGGCCGGGGCGAGCAGGGCCCCGGGCGCGCCGTCGAGCGCGGGGGCGAGCAGCGCCGCGAGACGGTCGGCGCCGGCCTCGAGGTCCCAGCCCTCCGCGACGCGCCGGATGGCCGCCACGCCGAGTCGCCGACGGGCCGCGGGGTCGGCGACGAGCTCGGTGAGCGCGGCGGCCAGCGCCGCGGGATCCTGGGGCGGGACGAGCCGGCCGTTGACGCCGTCCTCGACGATCTCGGGGAGGGCCGACACGCGGGTCGCGACCACGGGGAGGCCCTGGGAGAGCGCTTCGACGACGACGTTCGGGAGGCCGTCCCGGTCACCGTTCCGCACGATGCGGGGGGCTAGGACGAACAGATCGCTCTCGCGGTACAGCGCCCGGACGGCGGGGTGGTCGAGCGGGCCCGTCCAGTGGATCCGTCCTTCGAGGCCGAGCGTCCGGGCGAGTCGCCGGAGCTTCGCCTCCTGCGGGCCGTAGCCCACCAGGGTGAGGGCGACCGCCCTCGGGACCCGGGCGACCGCGCGCAGCAGGACGTCGAAGCCCTTCTTGTCCTGGAGGCGCCCCACCGCGAGCAGGCGCACCGGATCGGCCGGGTCGGCCCCGTCGCGGGCGGAGCCGTAGGCGGCGGGGGGCGCGAAGAAGGCGTGGTCGAGTCCGTGATAGACGAGGTGGACCGGGGCCGCAGGGGCGAGCCGCAGGAGCTGCTCCTGGTTCGCGCGCGTGCAGGTCACGGTGAAGTCGGCGTCCCGGAGCTTTTCGGAGAGCTCCCAGGCCGGTCGCGTCCAGACGTCCTTGGCGTGGCCCGACAGGCTGTAGCCGAGGCCCGTGAGTCGTGCCGCGTAGCGCGCCACCGAGGCCGGCGTGTGGAGGAAGTGGGCGTGGAGGTGGCGGGCGCCTGCCGGGAGCTCCGCCGCGAGGACCCCGGCCTGGCCGAGTCGGCGGACACGGTTCGGGGTCGGGTCGCGGACGAGGTCGCGGAGCCACAGGCGGAGGGTCGCGAGGTAGCGGCCCGGGGCCTGCCGGAAGGCACGGACGTGCCCCCGGACCACGCGCAGCGGCGCGTCCACGAGGTACTCCGGCAGGTAGAGGACGGGTGCCCGGATCTCCGCGTGGACCGGGTGGCTGATCCGGTCGTAGGGGTGCCGCAGGGAGACGATCGCGAGCCGGAGCCCCCGGCGCTCGAGGGCGTGGAGCTCCTGCGCGATGAAGGTCTCGGAGACGCGCGGGTACCCCTTGACGACGACGACCAGCACCGGAGCGCCGTCGGGAGCGGGCGGGCCGGCGGGAGGATCCGTCACGGCCGGCAGGGGCTGGAAGTCCGGTCCGGGTTGCACCCCGACATTATGCCGGACCCTTGCGGGGGCGGGTACCCACGGCCGAATGGCTGTGGGTGGGCCCGATGTGGTCACCGGATGGCGACCACCCCGGCTTCGCCCGGAGGGCCGCCCGGCGCAGCCGCGCCGGCCTGAAAGGAACGGGGGCTGCGCCCCCCTCCGAGGTCTCAGCCGACTGCCCGGCGGACCTCCTGCCCGTTCAGGCGCCAGCGGGCGACCGTGGCGTTGATGTGCCGCAGCCCGTCCAGCAGGCCGGGAACGCGGTGGCTGGCGGGCAGCGGCTGCTGCGGGAGCTGGACGATCGCCTCGGCGAGCGCCTCCGGGGTGAGGCGGTCCGGGTGGAGGACCTGCACCAGGCCCAGCCGGGAGGCGGCCTGGGCCCGGAGGAGCTGCTCGGTGCGTGGCTTCACGCGCGGGACGATGAGGCTCCGCTTGTTGAGGGACAGGAGCTCGCAGAAGGTGTTGTAGCCGCCGAGGCAGACCACGGCCGCGGCCGGCTCCATGAGGTTCTCGAGGTGCTCGTGGAAGGTGAGCGTCGTCACGCGGCTGAGCCGCGCGGCGCGCCGCTCGAACGCGGCGCGCTGGTGCGCGGGGAGGAAGGGCCCGTAGACCACCAGCGCGGGCCAGGGCAACCGGCCGTTGAAGCGCTCGTAGGCCGACAGCGCCGCATCCACGAGCTCGGCGCCGTCGCCGCCGCCGCCGGGCGTGACGAGGAGGAACGGCCCCTTCTGGACGGTGGCCTCGTGCGGCAGGGGCAGCTCGGACTGCGGCTCGCGGCGGAGGTAGCCGGTGAACACCGTTTTGGCCGCGACCGCGGCCGGGAGGCGGTAGGCGCGGATCGGATCGTAGATCTGCGGCAGGCCGTACACCCAGATGTGGTCGTAGAGGCGCTCGAGAGCCGGCATGACGTGCTTCCGCCGCCACTCCCGGGCGAGCGACTCCGGGTCGTCCATGATGTCCCGGAGCCCCAGCACGAGCCGGCATCCCCTGCGCCGCTTCAGCATGCGGAGGGTCTTCAGCGCCTCCCCGAGCAGGCCGAGCGGCTCCTTGTCCACGAGGAAGAGGTGCGGGTCGAACACCTGCGCCGTGTGCTCGATGATGGAGGCCCGGAGCGCGAGCGTGTGCTCGATGTCGACGTCGAGGTTCAGGCTCGTGTAGTCGCCCTTGCGGAGCTTGATGATCCCGGGGACGCGGACGAAGTCCACCCGGGCCCGGAAGCTGAACCGCCCGATGATCGGCGAGCCCGAGAGGATCAGGACGTTGAGCTTCTTGTGGGACTCGACGAGGGCGTGCGCGATCGCGCGGCATCGGCGCAGGTGGCCGAGCCCGAAGGAGTCGTGGCTGTAGATCAGGACCCGGTAGCCCGGCGCCGGGGACACGGACATCCCGTTCCGCCGCGGTCGGGCCTCAGGATCCTGCTGCGGGCTCGCGCCCCTCGCGCCCCCGGGAATGATCGTGCCCCCCCTCTAGCGCCGGGTGCTCCGGCCCCGCGTGTCCGGCCCCTCGGACACGGCACCGCGGGATTTGCCTCCTCCATGAGACGCGTGGATGGTAGGATTTCCTCTGCCGTGGATGACGCAGCCTTTCGGCGCGTTCCGGCCCGGCGTTTCGGCCTCGCTTACTATGTCACAATCCGGCGTCCACCCCAAGGGTCTCGGCGGGGGGGCGGGCCGGGCGGAGCGACTTGCCCGGCGGCCGCGGGAGTGGTAAACGTGGGGGCACGTCGCCGCCATGGCTGAACCCCTCCTTCGGGTCGAAGATCTGCGAACTTACATCTATCTCGACGAGGGGGTCGTCCGCGCCGTCAACGGGATCGCCTTCACGGTCGACCGGGGTCGGACCATGGCCCTCGTGGGCGAGTCCGGCTCCGGCAAGAGCGTCGTCGCGCAGTCGATCCTGCGGATCCTTCCCGACCGGGCCCGGATCGAGAGCGGCCGCATCCTCTTCTCCGCGGACGGCGGGGCGCCCCTGGACCTCGCGGCGCTGCCGGCCGACGGCAAGACCATGCGGGCGATCCGCGGCGGCGCGATCGGCATGATCTTCCAGGAGCCGATGACGTCCTTCTCGCCCGTCCACACGATCGGCGACCAGATCGGCGAGACGGTGCGGCTTCACCGCGGGGCGAGCCGCGCGGAGGCGCGGGTCGCCGCCGTGGAGATGCTCCGCGCCGTCGGCTTCCCGGAGCCCGACCGGAAGGTCAACGCCTACCCGTTCGAGCTCTCGGGGGGGCTCAGGCAGCGCGCGATGATCGCGATGGCGCTCGCCTGTCGCCCGGCGCTCCTCATCGCCGACGAGCCGACCTCCGCCCTCGACGTCACGATCCAGGCCCAGATCCTCGACCTCCTGCTCCGCCTCCGGCAGGAGTACGGGATGGCGCTCCTGATCATCACCCACGACCCCGGGGTGGTCGCGTACGTGGCGGATTCCGTGACGGTGATGTACTGCGGGAAGGTGATGGAGACCGGTCCGGTCGCGACGCTCTTCGAGGACCCCCAGCACCCGTACCTCCAGGCCCTGCTGCGGAGCACGCCGCACTTCGGGGTCGGGGCCGGCGGCCGACTGGAAGCGATCCCCGGGACGGTGCCCGATCCGCTCGTCCCGATCCGCGGCTGCCCCTTCCTCTCGCGCTGCCCGGAGGGAGACCCCGACGTGTGCGGCCACGCCATGCCGTCCCTCAAGCCCTTCGGGGTGGACCACCACGTGGCGTGCTACCGGCGCGGCTCGGTGCCGGAGCCGGCGCGGGCCGTCGTGAGGGCCTGAGGCGATGGGCGCGGTGGCGGGACTCGGGGGCAACGGCCGGCCGCGCGGCGGCCCGCTCCTCGTCGTGCGCGGGCTCACCAAGCACTTCCCGCTCTTCGAGCCCTGGCTCCTGGGCCTGGTCCGCCGCCAGGTGGGCCTCGTGCGAGCGGTCGAGGACGTGAGCTTCACGGTCCCGCGCGGCGAGACCCTGGGCCTGGTCGGCGAGTCCGGCTGCGGCAAGACGACGACGGCGCGCCTGATCCTCGGGGCGCTCCGCCCGACGAGCGGGGAGATCCTCTTCGACCTGAACAGGACGATGGTCCGCGTGGATCAGCTCCACGGCAAGGCGCTCCGGGCCCTGCGCCGCCACGTCCAGCTCATCTTCCAGGATCCGTTCTCCTCGCTCAACCCGCGGATGCCCGTCGCCGAGATCATCGGGGAACCCCTCAAGCTCCACCGGTACGGCACCCGGGCCGAGATCACCGAGCGCGTCAAGGCGCTGATGGCGATGGTCGGGCTGAACGTCCAGTACCTCCGCCGCTACCCGCACTCCTTCTCGGGGGGCCAGCGGCAGCGGATCGGGATCGCGCGGGCGCTGGCGCTGCACCCGGAGCTCCTCGTCTGCGACGAGCCTGTCTCGGCCCTCGACGTCTCCATCCAGGCGCAGGTGCTCAATCTGCTCAAGGACCTCCAGGCCCAGTTCGGCCTGACCTACCTGTTCATCTCCCACAACCTCGCCGTCGTGGACTACGTCGCCAACCGGGTCGCCGTGATGTACGCGGGGCGCATCGTCGAGATGGCCCCCAAGCGCGAGCTGTTCGAGCATCCGCGGCACCCGTACACCGAGGCTCTGCTCGCCGCCGTCCTCCAGCCGGACCCGAAGCTCCGGCCGGACCACCGGGCGCTGCCCCGGGACGGGCAGGTCCAGCTGCCGGGCAGCCTCGGGTGCCCCTACGCCTCGCGCTGCCCCTACGTCGTCGAGCGCTGCTGGGTCGAGACGCCGAGTCTGAACGACGTCCGGCCGGAGCACGTCGCGCGGTGCCACCGGGCGGAGGAGCTCCAGCTCACGCCGCTCCTCCGGCGGCCGCGTCGCGGTCAGGGCCGGCCCGCATGAGACGCTGTGTCGCCGTCGCACTGCTCGGGGGGCTGCTGGCCGCGGGGGCCCTCGGGGTGGCTCGCGCGAGCGAGGAGCCGCCGGCCCTGGCGGCTCGGGTGACGGCCGGGGAGCTCCCGCCGCTCGCCGAGCGTCTCCCGAAGCGGCCCCTCGTGGTCTCGACGGATCCCGAGGCGACCTACGGGGGCGAGCTCCGGATGCTGATCGGGACTCCCAAGGACACGAAGCTCGCCTTCGTCTACGGCTACGCCCGCCTCGTGCGGTTCGATCGCAACTACCAGATCATCCCGGACGTCGTCGAGCGGTTCGAGATGGCCGAGGGGCGGATCTTCACCTTCCACCTCCGGAAGGGGCACCGGTGGTCGGACGGCGCGCCGTTCACGAGCGCCGACTTCGCGTACTTCTGGGAGCACGTCGCCAACCACAAAGAGCTCTCCCCCGGTGGCCCGCCGGCGACGCTCCTCGTGGACGGCGAGCCCCCGACGGTCGAGTACCCCGATGCGTGGACCGTGCGCTACCGCTGGTCCAAGCCGCACAACCTCTTCCTCCTCGATCAGGCGGGTGCGGCCCCCACGGTCCTCTACCGCCCGGCTCACTACCTCAAGCAGTTCCACGCCGCCTTCACGGACCCGGCGAAGCTCCAGAAGCTCGCCAAGGCCGAGCGCCGCCGGAACTGGGCGCAGCTCCACAACCGGCGCGACGCGATGTACGTCATGGACAACCCGGAGCTGCCGACGCTCCAGCCCTGGCGGGTGACGGGCGCGCCGCCGGCCGAGGTCTTCGTCGCCGAGCGGAACCCGTATTTCCATCGCGTGGACCAGCGCGGCCGCCAGCTCCCGTACATCGACCGGCTCAAGATGGTGCTGGTCGACAAGGCCGTGATCCCGGTCAAGGCCTCGGCGGGTGAGGCCGATCTCCAGGCGCGGTACCTCGCCTTCGACCAGTACACGTTCCTCAAGAAGAACGAGCGGCTCGCGGGTTACCGGGTCCACCTCTGGTCCACCGCGACCACGGCCGAGGTGGCGCTCTACCCGAACCTGACGGCGAACGACCCGGTCATGCGTCGGCTCCTGCACGACCGTCGGTTCCGGCGCGCGCTCTCCCTCGCCATCAACCGGGAGGAGATCAACAAGATCCTGTTCTACGGGTTCGGCGTCATCGGGCAGAACACGGTCCTCCGCAACCCGGCGGGTCGCGACGACCTCCGCCTGACCTGGGCCCGGTACGACCCGGCGCAGGCCAACCGGCTGCTGGACGAGATGGGGCTCGCCGCGCGGGACGGCCGCGGATTCCGGCTCCGGCCGGACGGAAAGCGCCTGGACATCATCGCCGAGACCGCGGGCGAGTCCACCGAGCAGAGCGACGTCCTGGAGCTGGTGGCGGACACGTGGGCGCAGGTGGGCGTGGAGCTCCTGAGCCGACCGAGCCAGCGGGAAATCCTGCGGCGGCGCGTCTTTTCGGGCGAGGCTGTGATGAGCGTGCCCCCGGGCGCCGGGGAGTTCGGCCTGCCGACGCCCGACATGAGCCCGAGCTGGCTTGCCCCGGTGAGCGAGGAGCAGCTCCAGTGGAGCCAGTGGGGCCTCCACTTCGAGTCGAGGGGCAAGCGCGGGCAGGCCCCCGAGCTGTCCCCGGCACAGCGCCTCGTCGAGCTGTACCGCCGCTGGCTCGTCTCCACCGACCGCGCCGAGCGCGCGCGCATCTGGGGGGAGATGATCGAGATCAACGCCGAGGAGGTCTTCACGATCGGGATCCTCGGGGGTACGCTCCAGCCGGTCATCGTGGCGAACGGCCTGCGCGGGGTGCCGGAGAAGGGGATCTACGCCTGGGACCCCGGGGCGCACTTCGGCCTGTACGCGCCGGACACCTTCTACTGGCAGGGCGGCAAGCGGTAAGTGCGGGCCCCCGGCGTGTTCCTCGATCCGGTACAGGCCGGCCAAGCTGGCCGCGGGAAGCGGTAGGGACATGGTCCGGTACCTCGTCCAGCGCCTCGTGCTGATGATCCCCACGCTCTTCCTGATCTCCCTCGTGACATTCGTGATCATCCAGCTCCCGCCCGGCGATTACCTCGAGACGCTCGCGACCGAGCTGCGGGCGGCCGGGGAGACGGCGGATCTGCAGAAGCTCGAGTTCCTGCGGAAGCAGTACGGCCTCGACCAGCCGCTCTGGAGGCAATACTGGATCTGGTTCACGGGGCTCCTGCGCGGCGACCTCGGCTACTCGTTCGAGTACGACCGGCCGGTGTCCGCGATCATCGGGGAGCGGCTCCTGCTCACCTTCGTCGTGTCGTTCGGCGCCATCGCCTTCACGTGGATCGTCGCCTTCCCCATCGGGGTCTACTCCGCCACCCACCAGTACAGCTGGGGCGACCACGGCCTGACATTCCTCGGGTTCCTCGGGCTCGCGACGCCGAACTTCTTGCTCGCGCTGGTGCTGATGTTCGTCTCCTTCACCTGGTTCGGCGTCAGCGTGGGCGGGCTCTTCTCCCCCGCCTTCCAGGACGCGCCCTGGGGCTGGGCGAAGGTCGTGGACCTGCTCGAGCACCTCTGGATCCCGGTGATCGTGATCGGCACGGCCGGGACCGCGGGGATGATCCGCCGGCTCCGGGCGAACCTGCTCGACGAGCTCCGCAAGCAGTACGTGGTGACGGCCCGGGCCAAGGGCCTGCCGCCCCGGCGCGTCCTCCTGAAGTACCCGCTCCGCATCGCGCTGAACCCCTTCATCAGCGACATCGGGAACCTGCTGCCCGAGGTGGTCTCAGGCTCGATCATCGTCTCCATCGTGCTCTCGCTCCCGACGACGGGCCCGATGCTCCTCCGCGCCCTCCGGACGCAGGACATGTACCTCGCCGGCTCGTTCCTGATGCTGCTCGCCGCCCTCACGGTGATCGGCGTCTTCCTCTCGGACCTCGCCCTCGCCGCGCTCGACCCGCGGATCCGGCAGGGGGCGGGGCGGGCGCGGTAGGCGATGAGGCGTCCTGTGTCGACCCGCTCGCACGCCGGCCTCGGGCTTGCGGGCGCCGCCCCTCCCCCCCTGAGGCCGCCGGAGGGACGGGACGTCGCGAGGGCCGCAGGCCCGAGCCGTCCCGGCGATCTGGACGACAGGGGGCGGGGGTGCGGGGGGACCCGATAATGGCCCTCCCCGCGACGCTTCCGGTCCCGGTCGGCGAGGAGATCCCCCTCACCCCGGAGCAGGAGCGCTACTACCTCGCCTCGCAGTGGCGGCTCGTCTGGTGGGGCCTCCGGAAGCACCGGCTCGCGATGGCATCGCTCTGGGTGCTCGTGGCGCTCTATGCGACGATCCCGTTCGTCGAGTTCCTGGCGCCGTACGCCCTCCGCACCCGACACCCCGACTCCGTGTACTTCCCGCCGCAGCGCGTGCACCTCTTCCACCACGGGGAGCTCTCCTGGCCGTTCGTGTACGGGCACACGATGACGATCAACATGGAGAATCTGCGCCGCGAGTACCAGGAGGACCGGTCGGTGCGCTACCGCGTCCGGTTCTTCACGCGAGGCGAGCCGTACGAGATGTGGGGGCTGTGGCAGACGGACCGGCACCTCGTCGGGGTCGAGGAGGGCGGGACGCTCTTCCTCCTGGGCACCGACCGGCTGGGCCGGGACATGCTCTCGCGGATCATCTACGGGGCGCGGATCTCGCTCACGGTGGGGTTGGTCGGGATCTCGGTGAGCTTCGTCCTCGCGCTCATCTTCGGCGGGCTCTCCGGGTACTACGGCGGCACGGTGGACATCGTGATCCAGCGGCTCATCGAGGTGGTCCGCTCCTTCCCGGAGCTGCCGCTCTGGATGGCGTTGTCGGCCGCGCTCCCGGCGCGGCTCGACCCGATCCTCGTCTACGTCGGCATCACCGTCATCCTCGGGATCATCAACTGGACGGGCCTGGCGCGGAGCGTCCGCGGCAAGCTCCTCGCGGTGCGCGAGGAGGACTTCGCCACGGCGGCGATCCTCGTGGGGGGCTCGCCCGCCTACGTCATCCGGCGGCATCTGCTGCCCGCCTTCACGAGCCACCTCATCGTCTCGGCGACGCTCTCCATCCCGCACATGATCCTCGGCGAGACGGCGCTGAGCTTCCTCGGGCTCGGCCTCCGACCGCCGATCACGAGCTGGGGGGTGCTCCTCTCCGAGGCGCAGAACATCAACGCCGTCGCGCTCTACCCGTGGCTCATGCTGCCGGTCGTGATGGTCGTGCTCACGGTGCTGGCGTTCAACTTCCTGGGCGACGGGCTGCGCGACGCGGCCGACCCCTACACGTGAGGCGCGCGGGTCGGCCCGGGTAGGATCCATGGAATCGAACCTCTACCGCTACATCATCCGGCGGAGTCTCCGGCTCCAGCTCGGCCTGATCGCGATCATCTTCGGGCTCGCGTTCCTGAACCCGTGGATGCTCTCCCTGACGAAGCAGATCATCAACAAGGCGATCAAGACGGGAGACGCGACCGCGGGCCCGGAGGAGCGGCTGACGACGCTCTTCTGGCTCTGCGGGCTGTTCCTCGGCGCGGTGCTGGTCTCGGGGGCCCTCAAGTACGTCAAGCAGAATCTCGAGGGGCTGATCTCCGAGCGGATGCTGCGGAACCTCCGGGCCGAGCTCTACCAGCGGATCCTCCGGTTCCCGCTCCCCCACTTCCGGAATACCTCGACCGCGCAGCTGGTCGCGATGATCCTCGGGGAGGTGGAGGACCTCGGCAGCTTCTTCGGCGAGGCCCTCTCGGTGCCCGCGTTCCACGCGTCGATGCTGCTCGGCACCCTGGGGTTCATGGTGTACCAGAACCCCTGGATGGCGCTCGCGGGGATGGCGCTGTTCCCCGTGCAGGTCTACTTCGTGCGGCGGCTCCAGCGGCAAGTGACCCAGCTCTCGCGCGAGCGCGTGCGGATGGTCCGCACCCTGTCGGACCGGATCCAGGACTCGGTGGTGGGGATCCAGGAGATCTACGCGAACGACACGCTCGCGTACGAGGCGACGGGGTTCCGGGGCCAGCTCAAGCGGATCTTCAAGGTCCGCCTCAAGATCTACAACCTCAAGTACCTGGTCAAGTGGATCAACAACTTCCTGGAGAAGTTCGGCCAGTTCGTCCTGCTCCTGCTTGGCGGTTGGCTCATCATCACGCGCCCGGATCTCTTCGACGTCGGGGCGCTCGTGGCGTTCCTGCAGGCCTACAGCCAGCTCAACGAGCCGTGGCGGGAGCTCATCAACTACTTCCAGCAGAAGGAGAACGCGCGGGTCAAGTACGAGCAGGTGATCGCGAACTTCGACCCGCCCGGGCTCAGGCCGGAGTTCCCGCTCGAGGAGCGGCTCCCGGAACCGGTCCCGGTTCTCGCGGGAGCCTACGAGGCCCGGGGCGCGAGCGTGATCCTCGACGGCGCGACGCCTGCGCTGGACCGCCTCCAGCTCTCGACGCCGCCCCATCAGCACATCGCCGTCGTCGGACCGGCCGGGAGCGGCAAGAGCACGCTGGTGATGATGCTCGCGAAGCTCCACGGGTACACTGGCACGGTGCTGCTCGACCACGTGGAGCTCGCAGAGGTGCCGGCCGCGGTCGCGGGCCGCCAGATCGCCTACGTCGGCGCCGAGGCGCGCCTGTTCACCGGGAGGGTCTTCGAGAACCTGATCTACGGCCTCCGCCATCAGCTCGCGGACGGCCGCGGCGGGGCGGGCGCGGACGAGTGGCTCGATCTCTCGCGCGTCGGCGTGTCGGACCGGGCGGGCCTCGTCGCCAGCGTACTCGAGACGGCCCGACTCGTCGGCCTGGACGAGGATCTCTACGCCTACGGGCTGCGCGCGACCATCGACCCGGCCGCGAAGCCGGAGATCGCCGAGCGGCTTCTGACCGCGCGCCGCCTCGTCATGGCGCGCTTCGCGCGCGAGGGCGGCGAGGCGGCGGTGGAGTTCTTCGACCGCGATCGGTTTGCCGTCTACGCCTCGCTCGGCGAGAACATCCTCTTCGGCCACAGCCCGAGCCCGGAGCTCGCCGTGGACCGGCTCGCCGAGCACGAGCACTTCCGCCGCGTGATCGCCGAGGTGGATCTCCGGGAGCGGCTGCTCCGGCTTGGGGTGGAGATCGCCCGGGAAATGGTCGAGATCTTCAAGGACATCCCGGCGGACGACGAGCTGTTCGCGAACTTCAGCCTCATCACGGCGGCGGAGCTCCCGGAGTACACGGTGCTCGTGTCCCGACTCGAGCGGGGTAGCCCCGAGGCGCTGCCGCCGGAGGATCAGCAGCGGCTGATCGCGCTCTCGCTCCGCCTCATCCCCGCCCGGCACCGGCTGGGTCGGATCGACGAGGGCTTCATGGCGGCGGTCGTCGCGGCCCGCCGGCGCTTCGCGGAGACGCTCCCGCCGGCGGTCGCGAGGACGTTCGCCCCGTACGACCGCGAGCGCTTCTTCGCCCGCGGGACGCTCCTGGAGAACATGCTCTTCGGCAAGGTCGTGGCGACGAGCAGCCTGGCGGTGAAGAAGGTCAACGCGATCGTGGAGGAGGTCATCACGGCTCACCACCTGCGCGAGATGGTGCTGGAGGGAGGGCTCGACTACCACGTGGGGCTGGCCGGCGGCCGACTCTCGCCCGCCCAGCGCCAGCGGGTCGCGGTGGCGCGTGCCCTGCTCAAGCGGCCGCAGATCCTCATCCTGGACGAGGCGGTGAGCGCGCTGGAGCCGGACAAGCGGGCCGAGATGCACCAGCGCCTGACCAGCGCGATGAAGGGGCGGACCGTCATCGCCGTGGTGGACCGGCTGGACCTGGCGCGGTACTACGACCGCGTGATCGTGCTCGACGGCGGCAAGGTCGCCGAGCAGGGCACCTTCGAGGAGCTCGCGGCCCGCGGCGGGCTGTTCCGAGACCTCGCGGCGCAGGCGGGCGTCGTCGTCTGAGGAGGGACCCCGGCATGCAGCCCCTGGAGCGCGACGCCGAGACGCTGCGGAACATCCCGCTGTTTGCAAGCCTGCCCACGGCCCGGCTGAAGCTGATCGCCTACACGGCGGAAGTCGTGCAATTCGAGCCCGGCGAGGTGATCGTCCAGCAGGGGGACTCCGCGGACGCCGTGTACATCATCACGGAGGGGGAGACCGGGGTCTCGGTTCGGGACGACGAGGGGCACGACATCGAGCTCGGCACGATGGGGCGCCACACGCTCTTCGGCGAGATCGGCGTGCTCGCGAACAGCCGGCGGACGACGACCGTGAAGGCGAAGAGCCGGGTGACGACGTTCAAGATCTCGGCGAAGCTGTTCCTGGACCTCGTCCGCCAGAGCCCGGAGATCGGGATCCAGGTGATGACCGTCCTGGCCGAGCGGCTCGAGCGGACGACGGCGCGCCTCCAGCAGCACGAGCGGCGGTAGTTCCTCGGAGGGGGGCTTCGCCCCCCTCCGTTCAGACCGGCGCGGCTGCGCCGGGCGGCCCTTCCGGCGAAGCCGGACCGTTCGCCTGTCCATCTCGGCCGTGACGCGCTCGGCCTGCGGCCTCGCGGGGCGTCCCGGCCTTGACTCGGCGGCGAACGGCTCGGGCCTGCCTCCCCCCAGGAACGGCGTCTGGCGTTGCTACCCGTCGGCCGTCAGGATCGGCGGCGGGCGATGAAGAAGCCGAGCTGATCGGCGCGCTCGCGGGGGAGGCGCTCCCGGCGCTCCGCGCGGCGACGCGACTCCGGAGTACCTCCCCGGCGTGACCTTCGCCGGTCCGCCGGCGACCGCCGCTCGCCGAGCCGGCGGTCCCAGACGACCTCGACGAGCCCGCGGGTCTCGAGGTAGTCCCTCAGCATCCCGTAGAGCTCCCGCTCCCCGGGGCGCACGACCGCGACGTAGGGCGGGCGGCGGCCGGTCATCTGCGCGGGGCAGCAGCGGTCCTCGGGGGGACCGAGATGGAGGTGATCCACCGTGAGGTGCGGGTGCAGGCGAGCATGCCGCTCTCGGCGACGCCAAGCATAGCACGGGGCCGGCCGGGGGCGCCCGGGGGGCGCCGGGGCCGCCCCGGGCCGGCCGCTGTCCCGCCGCGCGACGATCTGGGGTACAATGAGCCGGAGCTCAAGGAGGGGGCCATGGCGGACGAGCTGAAGACGAAGGTTCAGGAGCTGCTCGACAGCTCGATCAACCCGGCGGTGGCGGGGCACGGGGGCTACATCGAGCTCCTCGACGTCAAGGAGAGCACCGCCTACATCCGGATGAGCGGCGGCTGCCAGGGGTGCGGGATGGCCGACGTGACGCTCAAGGCAGGGATCGAGCGGATGATCTTCGAGGAGATCCCGGAGATCACCCAGGTGCTCGACGTCACCGACCACGCAGCCGGCTCGAACCCGTACTACTCGCCGTCCAAGGCGTAGGCTCACCACCCGGACCGATCCGATCCCGACCGCCGCGCCCGCGCGCGCTCGGGGGATCGCCGTGCGCCGCATCCTGCTCCTGATCCCGACGAGCTCCTACCGGACGGAGGACTTCGTCGAAGCCGCCCTGCGGCTGGGCGTGGACCTGGTGGTCGCCTCCGAGCGACCGAGCACCTTCGAGGCCGAGTTTCCGGACAGCCTCCTGACCCTCGACTTCGCCGACCCCGACAAGGCCGCTCGGACGGTCGCCGAGCTCGCCCGCCGGCAGCCGTTCGACGCCGTCGTCCCCGTGGATGACCTCACGACGGTGGTCGGCGCCGCGGTCGCGGAGAAGCTCGGCCTGCCCGCGAACTCCGTCGCCGCCGTCGCCACGGCGCGGAACAAGCACCGGATGCGCGAGGCGCTCGCCCGCGCGGGGATTCCCGCGCCGGCGTTCACCCTGCTCACGCTCGCCGACGACCCGGCGGTCGCGGCGCGGCGGGTGCCCTATCCCTGCGTGCTCAAGCCCACGATCCTCGCGGCGAGCCGGGGCGTCATCCGGGCCGACGACGAGGCCGCCTTCGTCGCGGCCTTCCGGCGCATCGAGGCCATCCTCAGGAGCCCGGAGATCGCGGCGCTGGGGGACGGCGCATCCGAGATCCTGGTCGAGGGCTTCGTCCCCGGGGCGGAGGTCGCGCTCGAAGGTCTCCTCGTGGACGGGCGACTCCACGTCCTCGCGCTCTTCGACAAGCCTGATCCCCTCGACGGCCCGTTCTTCGAAGAGACGATCTACGTGACCCCGTCGCGGCTGCCCGCCGCGACCCGGGCGGCGATCGCCGCCTGCACGGCCCGGGCGGCCCGGGCGCTCGGGCTCCGGGACGGGCCGATCCACGCCGAGCTCCGGGTCAACGCCGGGGGTCCCTGGCCGATCGAGCTCGCGGCGCGCTCGATCGGCGGGCTCTGCTCGCGGACGCTCCGGTTCGGGACGGGGATGACCCTCGAGGAGCTCATCCTCCGCCACGCCCTCCGCCTCGACATCGCCTCGCTCGAGCGCGAGCGGCGGCCGGCGGGCGTCATGATGATCCCGATCCCCCGCCGGGGCGTGCTGGAGGCGGTCCGCGGGGAGGACGCGGCCCGGGCGGTCGCGGGGGTCGAGGAGGTCACGATCACGGCCCACGTCGGGCAGGAGCTCGTCCCGCTCCCCGAGGGGTCGCGCTACCTCGGCTTCATCTTCGCCCGCGCGGAGACGCCGGAGGCCGTCGAGGCGGCGCTCCGCGAGGCCCACCGCCGCCTCGCCTTCGACATCGCCCCGCCCCGCTAGGCGCCGGCCCTAGCCGACGGCTGAAAAGCCCGAGAGCGGGCGGGCCGTCGGGGCGCTTTGGAAGCAAGCCCTCCGAGCGCGGGCTTTGCCCGCGCAATCGAAGGGGGAGGTTCGGAAGGGGGGCGTAGCCCCCCTCCGAGGATCTACGCGCCCTCGTAGCCGCGGACCGCGTGGTAGATCGCGCGGTCGAAGAAGCGGACGACGAGCAGCTCGAGGTCGAGCTGCTGGCGAAGGTCGAGCGCCGTGTCCCCTGCCGCCTCGGACTCGACGAACTCCCAGAGGGTCCGCCGGGTGAGGAGGAGCGCCGCCACGACGTGCGAGAGCGGGATCCCCTCGCGCCGCCGCTCGCGCCCGAGCTGGAGGTACTCGGCCTCGACCCGCTCGTCGGAGGCCTGGTCGAGCCAGAGGCCGAGGTTCCGGTAGACGCGCTCGGTGCGACTCCGGATCTCCCGGTCGTCGAGCCGCCGGTAGGCGGCCGTCCGGGGATCGGTCCGCAGGCGCTCGGCGAGGCGCTCGGTCAGCGGCGCCGCGTGGGTCTCGATGAGGCGCACGAGCCGCGTCGTGACGATCATCGGCCAGCTCCTGGCTCGGGTCCGCGCCCGGAGGTCGCTACGGTCGCTTCTTGAAGAGGTTCTCGAAGGCCTGCCGGGCCTCGTCGGGACGGACCGAGCCCGGGGAGGCGTCGCGCTCGACGGTCACACGGAGCGAGAAGTGGGGGCAGTCGTTGCGCGCCCGCTTGTCCGGGATGCGCTCCGCGATCGGCTGGGTGCACTCGAACCGCTGACCGGGGTCGAAGTGGGTGCACTGCTTGCAGGCGTGGAGCTCCGCCCCGCACTTCCGGCACCGGCCGAGCGGCTGGGTCAGCGTCGTGAGCCGCGTCCCGCACTCCGCGCAACGCGAGACGGTGCGGCTCGCCAACATCCGGGGGGTCGGACTCTCCGACGGCCGCGGTGCCGGGCCGCGCGGCCGCTCCTGGCTGCGCCGGTCCTGATACCCTTGCTGCCGATACCTTCTGTCGTCCGCCACGCCCATCATCCTTTCGGCGGCTTCGGCTCGCCGTCCGGTCTACTCGAGCGCCGGTCCGGAGCGACCCCGGCGCGTCACCCGCGCTCCAGGACCCGGGGAAGGCCGCTGACGAACAGACTGAACATGACGATCGCGAACGCCTTGACGCCCGCGTCTGCCCACGCCACCGCCGAGTAGGTCCCGAAGGCGCCCTGGACCACGAGCAGCACCGCCGCCACCGCGATCCCGGTGAGCGTCGCGTCACGACGGGTCTGGTAGAGCGCGGGGCCAACCGCCATCAGGAGCAGCACGAGCCAGATCGGCGACCACACCCGGTAGAGGAGCAACACCAGGGCCACGTTGACGACGTAGTTGGACACGACGCGGAACTTGGCCAGTCGCTGCACGTCGCCCCGGAGCAGGGCGACCGAGAGGTAGTTGGTCAGGATGGCGTAGGCGAGCAGCGCGACGCTGAGGAGGAGCTCGAACCCGGACAGGCGAACCACGAGCAGGCCCGGGACCACGACCAGGATGGCCATCGGGGTCAGGTGATTGTTGACGTGGCGAAACGTCTCGGCCGTGATGGGCCCCATGCTCATCCTCCTGTCGCGCCGGTCTCGACGCAGCGGGCCACGGGGCGGGCCATGAGCGTCGGCTCGAGCTGGGGGTCACCCTCCATGCCAGGAAAGAGCGCGCCAGAGGCAGCCTGTAAGCCGGGTTCTGTACGCCAGCCGGTTTCCTCGGCTGGCGTGACGGTCATTCCTCTGGGCGGCCGGTTGCCCAGCCGCTCAAGCGGCCTGACCCGAGGGCCCGGGCGGGCCACCCTTCGCCCCCTCGCGGGGGCTTGCCCTCCTATTCGGCCTTGCACCGGGTGGGGTTTGCCGAGCCGGCCCGGTCACCCGGGCCGCTGGTGGGCTCTTACCCCACCGTTTCACCCTTACCGCGACCCGTGGGCCGCGGCGGTTTGCTCTCTGTGGCACTGTCCGTGGGGTCGCCCCCCCTGGACGTTATCCAGCACCCTGCCCTGCGGTGCCCGGACTTTCCTCCGGCCCGTCGCCGGGCCGGCGACCATCCGGCTGCCTCTGGCGCGATCGGTCAAAGAGCGTGGGGACACCCCGATTATAGCGTGACTTGCGATGCCGGGGGGCCCGCCGCTCAGGCCCGGCCCAGCCGGGCCCGGTTGGCCAGCCGGTCGGCCGCGCGGTTTGCCTCGCGGGGCACGTGCTCGAGCCGAACGGCGGCGAAGCGGCCCGCGAGGGCTCGGGCCCGCGCGAGGAGGACGCCGAGGGTCGGGTTCTTGACCCGGTACTCGCCGCTGAACTGCCGGACGAGGAGCTGGGAATCGGAGCGGACGGTGACGCCGCGGGCGCCGAGCTGCCGCGCCTTGTCCAGGGCGGCGATGAGCGCGCGGAACTCCGCCTGGTTGTTCGTGCAGTGACCGATCGCCTCGCCCCACGCCTCGACAGGCTCGCCCTCGGTGGTCTGGACGACCACCCCGATCGCCCCCGGGCCGGGGTTCCCCTCGACCGAGCCGTCGATGTACAGGACCAAGTCGCGGGGGGCCGCGGCGGACGGCGGGGAGGGGGCGGACGGCGCGCGCCGCTGCGGACCGCGGCGCGGCCCGGTCACGGCTGGTAGTACAGGATCCGGCCGCATGACTCGCAGGTGAGCACCTGGCTCGACTGGCGCACCTCGTTGAAGCGCTGCGGGGTCAGGGCCACCCGGCACCCGGAGCAGATGCCGTTGGTCCCGACGAGGGCGACGGCGAGGCCGCCGCGACCCTTGAGGAGCCGCGTGTACGGGGTGAGGACGTCCCGCGGGATCTCGCGGGCGAGCGACTCGCGCTCCGCGCGAGCCACCTGGACGTCGGCTTCCAGCGCCCGGAGCTCCTGCGCTGCCGCGGCCTCTTCGCGCCCCGACTCCTCCGCGTGGCGGGCGAGCCGCGCCTCGGCCTCGCGGATCTCGGCGGTCAGGCGCTCCTGCGCCTCCATGAGGGCGAGGATTTCCTCTTCGATGCGGCTCTTCTCGACCTTGAGGGTCTCGATCTCGGAGAGGACGGCCGAGTACTCTTTGTTGGTCTTGACCTCGTAGAGCCGGGCTTCGGACTTCGCCCGCTGCGCCGCCTGGTATTCCAGGTCCTTCTCCTTGGCGCGCATGTCCTTCCGCGTCTGATCGAGCCGGGCATGGAGGGCATCCACGGCCGCCTTCGCCTTCTGGTGGGCGTCTCGGATGCCCTGGACCCGGCCCGGGATGGCCTCGATCTTCCGCTCGAGGCCGGCGATCCGGGTGTCGAGCGTCTGGAGCTCCTGGAGCCGCTGCAGCTCGCGATCCATGTCAGGTGGTGGGCCCACCCGGACTCGAACCAGGATCCGACCGGTTATGAGCCGGTGGCTCTGCCAGTTGAGCTATGGGCCCGTCTCCGCGCATGCTAGCAAATCTTCCGACCTCGAACAAATCCGGCCTCGGAAGCGACTTCCCGGGGTCGAGGCCCGAGCGCCGCGAGGAGGCAGGCCTAGGCGTATGCCGCATACGTTGAGGCCCGACGACGACCGAGGACGACGCGGCGCGACGGGGATCGGCCCCGGGAGACTCACGACTCGAGGAAGCTCCGCAGCTTCTTGGACCGCGAGGGGTGGCGGAGCTTCCGGAGGGCCTTCGCCTCGATCTGCCGGATCCGCTCGCGGGTGACCGCGAAGTCCTGCCCCACCTCCTCGAGCGTGTGCTCGCTGCCGTCCGTGAGCCCGAACCGGAGCCGCAGCACCTTCTCCTCGCGCGGGGTGAGCGTGGCGAGCACCTTGTTGGTCTGCTCGCGGAGAGAGAGCCCGATGATGGACTCGACCGGCGAGACCACCTGCTTGTCCTCGATGAAGTCGCCGAGGTGGCTGTCCTCCTCCTCGCCGATGGGGGTCTCGAGACTGATCGGCTCCTGGGCGATCTTGAGCACCTTCCGCACCTTCTCGACGGGGACATCCATCTTCGCCGCGATCTCTTCCGGGGTCGGCTCCCGGCCGAGCTCCTGGACGAGCTGGCGGGACGTGCGGATCAGCTTGTTGATCGTCTCGATCATGTGGACGGGAATGCGGATCGTGCGGGCCTGGTCGGCGATGGCGCGCGTGATGGCCTGGCGGATCCACCAGGTCGCGTAGGTCGAGAACTTGTACCCGCGGCGGTACTCGAACTTGTCCACGGCCTTCATGAGGCCGATGTTCCCCTCCTGGATGAGGTCGAGGAACTGGAGCCCGCGGTTCGTGTACTTCTTCGCGATGGAGATGACCAGTCGGAGGTTCGCCTCCACCATCTCCTTCTTCGCCTGAGCCGCCTTCTCCTCCCCCGCCCGGATCACCCGGACGATGCGCTTGAGCTCGTCCACCTTCGCGTCGGCCTCCTGCTCCACGCGCTTGATCTTCCGCTGGGAGAAGCGCTTCCAGCGCTCCCGGGGCGGCAGCCGTCGGTCCGCCGGGGTGTTCAGGAGATCGGCGTCCTCGCCGCTCTCGAGCGAGAAGAAGAACGTCTGGAAGTCCTCGGGCTTCCCCCGCTCCGGGATGCTCCAGAGGATGGTCTCGCGCTCGGCCTTGACGACCTTCAGCACCATCTGCTTGAGCCGCTGGGCGAGCCGCTCGATCACGCTGGCGCTGAGGCCCATCTCGCGCAGGGTCGCGAAGACCCGCTCCTGCTTGGCGCGGAGCTGGAGGTCGAGCTTCTGGCGCCTGGGGTGCCGCGGGGCGTACTTCTTCCGCTCGCGCTGGAGCCGCTGCGTCTCGCGCACGAGCCGGTCCACGAGCGCGAGGGCCGCCAGGATGTCGCGGACGACCTCCTCCTCCCGCTCGTCGATGAAGTCCTCGTCGGACGAGTCCACGACGTCCCGGACGCTGAGCCGCCCTTTCCTGAGCCCCTCGCGGAGCGCCTGGAACTCCTTCTTCGCGAGGTTCGTGCCCATGACCACGCGGGTAACCTCTTCCTTGCCCTCCTCGATCCGCTTGGCGAGCGAGATCTCGCCCTCGCGCGTGAGCAGCGAGACCCGACCCATCTCGCGGAGGTACATCCGAACCGGGTCCTCGGTGCGCCCGATGGGGCCCGGGGTGAGATCGATCGCCTCCCCGCCCTCGCTGGCGGGCTGCTCCTCCCGCTCCTCGAGCGCCTCCTCGATCTCGTTGGGGGTCCGCGCCGCCTTGGCCGAGTCGACGACCTCGATGTCCATGGCGCCGAACATCATCATGATGTCGTCGAGCTGCTCCATGGAGACGATGTCGGCGGGCAGGGCGTCGTTGACCTCGTCGTAGGTGACGTACCCCTTCTGCTTGCCCATCGAGATGAGCTTGTCGAGCTCTTCCATCTTCGGGTCGTCGCTCACTGGCGTACCCTCCGCAAAGACACGCTGAGATGCGACGGGGATCGGCCCGGACCGCTCATGAGGGCGGCTCCTCCGTCAGAGAGATCTGCTCCCGGGTCCAGGCGGGCGTCGCGCCGCCGGTCGTGCCGGCCGGCCGGCCGGGGGGCTCGGGGTCGCGGCCCTCGCGTCCCGATCGGGCCGTGAGCTCCCGCACCTGGCGCGCGGCGTCCTGGAGGGCGACCTGGAGGTCGGCGAGCTCGGGGGCGCCGTCGATCTGGGCCTTGGTGATGGCCTGGCGGATCTCGCGGATCCGCCGGAGATGGCGCCGGCGCTCGAGGCGCCAGCGGATCTCCTCGACGAGGGCCTGGGGCTCGAGCCAGGGTCGCTCCTCGACGAGGAGCCGCGTGAGGAGCACTCGCTCGGCCTCGCCTTCGAGCCGCTGGACGAGCGCCGCCGGCTCGACCTGGGGGTGCGCCTGGAGCGCCGCGAGGATGCGCGCGAGCGCCGGGTGCCCCACGTCCTGGGGCTCGGCCAGAGGGGCCAGCGCCACCCGCGCCCCCGGCACCTGGACCAGGAGCTGGACGAGGTCCCGGTCGAACGAGGCGGGCGGCGGCTGGGCGGGAACGAGCTCGGTTGCCCCCGGCGCCGCCTCCGGGCCGCCCGCTCGCGCCGGCCGCCGGGCGGCCGCCTGGAGCCGCTGCGCCTGGTTCCAGAGGTCGCTCGGGTCGATCCCGAGCCGGCGCGCGGCCTCGCGCCCGAGCTCGATCGCCTCGTCGGCGTCCTGCACCTTGGCCAAGAGCAGGGCGACGCGGGCCATGCCGGTCGCCTTGCCGCGCGGGCTCGCCGGGTCCTCCTCGGCGAAGATCCGGTCGATCGCGTACAGGAGGAGGCTCCGGGCGGCCGCGCAGCGGGCTGCGAAGGCCTCGGGCCCATCCTGCCGCAGGAAGGTGTCGGGGTCGTGCCCCGCGGGCAGCGTGGCGACGCGGAGGCGCAGGCCGCCCCGCGCGAAGCCGGTGGGCTTGCGGTCGAAGGCCCACCAGTGCGGGTCGGCCGACTGCTCGAGGAGCTCCTCGGCGCGCCGGGCCGCCTCGGTGCCGGCCCGGTCGGCGTCGAAGAACAGCACGGTCTCGTCCGCGTACCGCCGCAGGAGGCCGAGGTGATGCACCGTCAGCGCCGTCCCGAGCACGGCCACGGTCTCGGGGAACCCCGCCTGGTGCGCCATCAGGCAGTCGATGTACCCCTCGACCAGGAGCGCGCGCCGGGTCGCGCTCATGCGCTCGCGCGCGCGGTGCAGCGCGTACAGGGTCTGGCCCTTCTGGTAGAGCGGGGTGTCGGGCGAGTTCAGGTATTTCGGCTCCTCGCCCGCGAGCGCCCGCCCGCCGAAGGCGATCACGCGCCCCTGCCCGTCGGCGATCGGGAAGATGAGGCGACCGCGGAACCGATCGTAGTGGCCGCTCCCCGTCTGGCGCGGCAACACGAGCCCGGCCGCGAGCAGCGTCTCGACGTCGACCCCCTCCGCGCCGGCCGCCGTGAGGACGTGGTCCCAGCCCTCGGGGGCGTACCCCAGCCGGAAGGTGCGCGCCGTCTCGTGCGCGATGCCCCGGTCGGCGAGGTACTGGCGGGCTCGTCGCCCCGGCTCGTCCTCCCAGAGCCAGCGCTCGAATCGGTGCGCGGCCCAGTCCATCACCCGGTAGAGCCCCTCGCGCACCCCGGCCTCGGCCCGGGCCTCGGGGCGAGTCGGCAGGGGCACCCCCGTCTGGGCGGCGAGGGCGCGCACCGCCTCGGCGAAGTCGAGCCGGTCGTGGCGTTTGAGGAACTCGAAGGCATCGCCCCCCGCGTGACAGCCGAAGCAGTAGAAGATCGAGAGCTTGGGGTTGACGGTGAAGGAGGGCGTCTTCTCCTGGTGGAAGGGGCAGAGGCCCTTCCAGCGCTCCCCCGCCCGCTTGAGCGGGACGTAGCGCCCGACGAGGTCGACGAGATCCACGCGCGCGCGGATCTCGTCGACGACCTCGGGCGGCACCATCACCGGAGTCGCTCCAACCGCGAGGCCGGCCCCGGGACCATCACGAGGCCTCCCGCCGACCCTCGAGCAGCTCCACCACCGTCGCGCCGCTTCCCCCCTCGGCGGACGCCGCCACGCGGAAGCGGCTGACGAGCGGGTGCACGCGGAGGCAGGCCTCGACGGTGCGCTTGAGCGCCCCGGTGCCCTTGCCGTGGACGACCCGGACGCTGCTGTGCCCCGCCAGGACGGCGTCGTCGAGGAACTTCTCGAGGGCCGCCCGCGCCTCATCCCTCGTTTGGCCGAGGAGGTGGAGCTCCCGCGGGACGTCGTGGCGCGTGGGCGTCGAGACGGCCGGGGCGCGCGGCGCCGGGGTTGCGCCGGGGGCCGCCTCGACCTCGCTCCGGGGAACGCGGACGGTGAGGCTCCCGGCCTGCACCGTGACCGTCTCCCGATCTTCCGCCACGATCCGCCCGTGGAGCCCGAGCCCACGCAGGCGGACCTCGCCGTTCGTGGGCGCGGCGCCCGCCGGCGCGGCGGTCGCGGGCGCGAGCTCCGCCTCGGCCTCGCGCAGGCGCTGATAGGCTTCCCGCACCGGCCGGCGCGTCGCGTCCTCGCGCTTGAGCCGGTCGAGCTCCTGGCCGACCCGGCGGCGTGCCTCGCCGAGCGTCCGGCGGGCGTCGGCGTGCGCGGCGTCGCGGATGCGCGCGGCCTCCGCCTCCGCGTGGGCGAGGGCACGCTCGGCCC
>Ga0137796_10000164_pt1 | contig 30822 bp, 29 predicted proteins | sample OV2TP3_FD_97704 | JGI IMG/M metagenome (GOLD analysis project Ga0137796, IMG submission 97704) | reverse complement strand
CGGTCTTCCCGGGGACACCCGGCAGCCGGATTAATGAACGAGACTTGCAGGACACCCTTCAAATACAGCAGGTTCGGCTTAAAGCCGACCGTCGCCGGCAGGGACGCCGGCGTCGAGCCTACAGGGACGTATTCACGGCGTGTCGGCGTAAGCCGAACCTGCTGGGGGAGGACATCATGTTTTAAAGTGTATAAAGGGGTCTGACCCCTTTATACACGATCGCAGCATGAGTATGAAAAATAATCGCTGGACACTGTTAACGTGAAGATCATCACCCTCAACGCCAATGGCCTGCGTTCAGCGCAGCGCAAGGGGTTTTATCAATGGATGCAAAAGCAGAAGGCGGAAGTCATTTGCCTGCAGGAAACGAGGATCCAGGAACACCAACTGGATGACGAGGTACGCTCGCCGGATGGCTACCTCGGTTTTTTCAACTGCGCGGAGAGAAGCGGTTACAGCGGCGTTGCCCTGTATACGCGGCGGCCTCCTGATCGCGTCATCGACCGGCTGGGCTGGTCACAGGCGGATTCCGAAGGACGCTACCTGCAGGCGGATTTCGGCAGGCTCAGCGTAGCGTCGATCTATCTTCCCTCCGGATCGTCCAGCGCGGAGCGGCAGGCGGTGAAATTCGATTTCATGCGCCGCCTGATGCCCGTCCTGAAGCGGATGCGCAGGCAAAGGCGCCAGTATGTCCTCTGCGGCGACTGGAATATCGCCCACAAGACCATCGATCTGAAAAACTGGCGCGGTAACCAGAAAAATTCCGGCTTCCTGCCGGAGGAGCGGGCCTGGCTGGACGAGCTGTTTGATCGCGTCGGCCTGGTGGACGCCTTTCGCGTGGTCAACCAGGAGGCCGATCAATATACCTGGTGGTCAAACCGGGGCCAGGCCTGGGCCAAAAACGTCGGGTGGCGGATTGACTACCAGATCATCTCGCCGAGCCTGCGCGACAATGTGGAAGGCGCAGCGATCTACAAGGAACGGCGCTTTTCCGATCATGCGCCCCTGATCATTGAATATCGCCTTCCGTTCTGACCGGCGCGCCGGATCGGCGGAACCGGTAGATGGCGATCTCGCCCAGCAGGTTTGGCAGAAGGCGCATGCCGAGGCTCGTGCGGTGGGCGTAATCCACGGTCGTGTAGTGCAGGATTTCGATGTTGGCCTTGCGGCACAGGCGCTCGAAATCCTTCAGGGTGCACAGGTGTATGTTCGGCGTGTCGTACCATTCATACGGCAGCGTCCGTGATTTCGGCATCATGCCCTGCAGGGCGATCTGCAGGCGGCATTTCCAGTGGCCCATGTTGGGGAACGTGACAATCCCCTCGCGGCCGATCCGGAGCATCTCGTTCAGCAGCCGGGCCGGGTAGCGGATCGCCTGCAGGGTCTGTGTCATGATGACGTAGTCAAACGAGTCTTCATCGAAATCCGACAGGCCGGCATCCAGGTCGGACTGGATTACGTTGATCCCCCGTTCGAGGCACTGGATGATGTTGGTCTCGTCGATCTCGACGCCGTAGCCGGTCACGTTGCGGTTTTTCTGCAGGAAAGCCATGAGGGTCCCGTCACCGCAGCCCAGGTCCAGCACGCGTGATCCCGGCTCGATCCATTCGGCGATCAGGGCCTGGTCGGTGCGCAATTCCATCAGAATCCCCCCGTGCCGGCGATCCGGTTCATGGCGGTGCGCACGACCTGGTGGTAATGCGGGATCGGCATCAGGAAGGAATCGTGGCCCTGGGTGGACTGGATTCTGACGTAACTGACGTTTTTATCGGCTTCGAGCAGCGCCCTGACGATCTCACGCGAACGCGGCGGCGCGAAGCGCCAGTCACTGCTGAAAGAGATGACGTAAAAGTTGGCCTGCGCCGGCTTGAAGGCCTCCGCGAGATTCCCGCCGGCGGCGCTCGCCGGATCGAAGTAATCCAGCACCTTGGTGATCAGCAGGTAGCTGTTGGCGTCGAACCGATCGACGAAGGACCGCCCCTGGTAGCGCAGGTAACTCTCGACCTGGAATTCGTCCTCGAAGCCAAACCTGATCTTGCCGTGGCGCAGTTCGCGGCCGAATTTTTCGTCGAGCACGTCATCCGAAAGGTAGGTGATGTGCCCGAGCATCCTGGCCAGCATCAGGCCGAGCGCGGGTTTGCGGCCATTCTCGTAATAATGCCCGTTGTTGAAATCGGGGTCGGAGCGGATGGCCTGGCGCGCCACTTCGTTGAAGGCGATGTTCTGCGTGGACAGCTTGGACGCCGCGGCGATGACAAAGGCGTTTTTCACCCGGTCCGGGTAATCGATGGCCCACTGCAATGCCTGCATGCCGCCGAGACTGCCGCCGATGACCACGGCCCAGCAGCGGATGTCCAGCGCGTCGGCGAGCAGGGCCTGGCTTTTCACCCAGTCGCCGACGGTGACGAGGGGAAAATCCGGGCCGTAGGGTTTGCCCGTGGCCGGGTTGGCCGTCAGCGGCCCCGTCGAACCGCTGCAGCCGCCGAGATTGTTCGGGCAGACAACGAAAAACCGGCGGGTATCGACGGGTTTGCCCGGACCGATCAAGTTGTCCCACCAGCCGGGTTTCCGGTCTTCGGGGCTGTGAAAACCGGCGACGTGATGATCGCCGCTCAGGGCGTGGCAGACCAGCACGGCATTCGATCGATCCCGGTTCAGTTCGCCGTAGGTTTCGTAGATCAGTTCAAAGGCCGGCAGCTCGCTGCCGGATTCGAGCTGCAGGCTCTGCGCGAAGTGCTGGACGCGGGGTTTGACGATCCCGACGGAATCAGGGGAGATATCAGCGGTCATGCCGGTAGTTTTTTTGAAGCACCGGATTGAGTCAATTGATTAAAAAAAGCACCGTGCTTCCTTCATAACACGCGCAGTGTATAGCCGGCGAGCAGGTTTCCCAGGTCCTGGAGCGGCGCCACCACGAGCATCAGCACGAGGTTGAAACCAATCAGCGCGATCAGCGGTGACCAGTCGATACCGCCCGCCGGCGGCACGATCCGCCGTACCGGGTAAAGCAGGGGATCAGTCAACTGGTCGGTCAGGGCAGTCAGCGTGGTATATGTGCCGGGATTAATCCAGCTGTAGAGCGCCTGGATGATGATAACGACGATATAGATCCACACCAGCATTTTCAGCAGATGCGCGGCGATCAGCACCAACAGTCCGATCAGGGACGGCAGGTCGCCGGTGAGGATCAGCGCCCTCAGGCACAGTTCCACCCCCTGCAGGAGCGCCAGCAGCACGATGGACGGCCAGTCGATGCCGGCATAACCGGGTATCCAGCGCCGCAACGGGCGCAGGGTGGGGTTGGTGACGGTCACCAGGAACTGGGACACGGGATTGTAAAAATCGGCGCGCACCTGCTGCAGCAGAAACCGCAGCATGACGGCGAGGATGTACAGCCCGAAGACCACGGTGATGAGGTAGACGGTGGCCTCCGCGAGATAGGTGCCGGCGCTCATGGGTCGTCACCAAGCGTGCCGGCGATTTCAACGGATCGATCGCGGGCGGCTTTCAGCGCCGCGCCGAACAACTCGTCCAGCCTGCCTTCCCCCAGGACATTCAGGGCCTGCTCGGTGGTCCCGCCGGGAGACGTGACCTGCCGGCGCAGCGCAGCGGGGTCAAGCTGGCTTTCCAGCGCCATCTTCGCCGCACCAAAGGCCGTCTGCAGGGTGAGAAGGCGGGCCTGCTCCCTGCTCAGGCCCAACGCCACCGCCGAATTTTCCAGGACTTCCATGACATAGAAAAAATAGGCCGGCCCGCTGCCGGAGAGGGCGGTCACGGCATCGAGCAGGGACTCGTCTTCCACCCAGAGTGCGAGGCCGACCGAACGCATGATGGACTCGGCGGTGTTGCGCTGTGACGCGCTGACATTGCCGTTGGCGCAGAGCACCGCGGCGCCGGTGCGGATCAACGCCGGGGTATTGGGCATGACGCGCACGATGGCTGTCTGTTCACCGGCCCAGCGGGCGAGGGCAGACAACCGGATCCCGGCGGCCACCGAGATGAGCAGGAGGCCGTCCGCCGCGAGCGCCGGCCGGAGGGCAATGATCGTCGGCCGCATGACCTGCGGCTTGACCGCGAGCACCACGACCTCGACCCCCTTTACCGCATGCCGGCCGTCTTCCAGCACCTCGATTCCGAACTGCCGGGCAGTGAATTCGCGTTGGTCAGGGTTGATATCGGCGCCGCACAGGCGGTCGGCGGGATAGCCGTTGGCGATCAGGCCGCCGATGAGGCTGCGCCCCATGTTGCCGCAGCCGATAAACGCTATACGCCTGTGTTTCATCCGGGGGTCCGTTTTCGCAAAGGATGCAGTTTAACAAGCTGCCCGCACTACTTATAGCCGCGATGATTTGTCGGGGCCCGGGCAAGGTCACATGGGATGTGCGGCTACCCCCGGTGCGGCACCCGGGTTCCGGGTCACCGCGCCCTCGGCCCGAAAATGGCGGTACCGATGCGTACCAGGGTGGCGCCCTCGGCGATGGCGGCCTCAAGATCCTGGGTCGTTCCCATGGACAGGGTATCCAGCCCGGGGCAGTGTGCCTCCAGGGCCTGCAGCAACTCCCGGGCACGCCGGAAGGGTTGTCGCTGCCGTTCGAAATCATCACTGGGCGCCGGCAGCACCATCAGCCCGCGCAGCCGTAGTCCGGGCAGGGTGGCGCAGGCCTCGAGCAGCTCGGCAGCCGCTTCCGGCGCCACGCCCGACTTGCTGGCTTCCCCGCTGATGTTGATCTGGATGCAGGCATTGAGCGGCGGGAGCGAGGCCGGCCGCGCGGCGCTGAGCCGCTCCGCGATTTTCAGGCGATCCAGGCTGTGCACCCAGTGAAAATGTTCGGCAACAGGCCGCGTCTTGTTGGACTGCACCGGGCCGATGAAATGCCAGGTCAGACGGGGATCGGCGAGTGTGGCGATCTTTTCCATGGCCTCGCGCACGTAGTTCTCGGCAAAGTCGGCCTGGCCGCAAGCCGCCGCGGCGCGGATAGCAGCGACCGGTTGGGTTTTGCTGACGGCCAGCAGCGTGACCGAGCCCGGCCGCCGGCCGTAAGCCTGTTCAGCTCGCGCAATCCGCAGGCGCACGTTGCGCAGGGATTCAGCCACGTTTTTCATGGAACGGCAGTAGTCTATACTTCAGAAAATAAGTAAGATCGAGGTGAATTTTTACGATACCCGGAAAACCCGGACCGCTCTCGGCATCAGGCGCACGGGCGAGGCAGTAAAATGGCATGCGCTGGTTGATCAAATCGCAAGCCGCCGCCGTTTTTAATACCACACCGCCGGGCGCAGCGCCGTCGAGAAAGGTGCCGGCCGGAATTTTCCGGAAACGGATTATAAGGCAGGAGCAGGGTGGCCGTTGATCCGGAATACCTGTCCACAGACAATCAGCCCCGAATTGTTTTGGCTGAACCGGAGGCGTAAATGGATATCGGTGAACTTCTTGCATTCAGTGTAAAAAACGGTGCTTCGGATCTGCATTTATCGGCCGGTCTGCCGCCGATGATCCGGGTTGACGGCGATGTACGCCGCATCAACGTGCCGGCGCTGGACCACAAGGACGTGCATGACATGGTGTATGACATCATGAACGACAAGCAGCGGAAGGATTATGAGGAATTCCTGGAATGCGATTTTTCCTTCGAAGTCCCGAACCTGGCGAGGTTCCGGGTCAACGCCGCCAACCAGAACCGCGGCGCCTTTTCCGTGTTCCGGACCATTCCCTCGAAGATCCTGTCGCTTGAACAGCTCAATGCGCCGAAGATCTTCAAGGATATTTCCGATTATCCCCGCGGCGTGGTACTGGTGACCGGGCCCACGGGTTCCGGCAAGTCCACCACGCTGGCCGCCATGGTTGACCACAAGAACGATAATGAATACGGCCACATCCTCACCGTCGAGGATCCCATCGAGTTCGTGCATGAAAGCAAGAAATGCCTGATCAACCAGCGCGAGGTGCACCGCGACACCCTGGGGTTCAACGAGGCCCTGCGTTCGGCGCTGCGCGAAGACCCGGATGTGATCCTCGTCGGCGAGATGCGCGATCTCGAAACCATACGCCTGGCCCTCACGGCGGCGGAAACGGGGCACCTCGTGTTCGGCACGCTCCACACGAGCTCCGCGGCCAAGACCATCGACCGTGTCGTCGATGTGTTCCCCGCCGCGGAAAAGGACATGATCCGCGCGATGCTGTCGGAATCCCTGCGCGCGGTCATTTCCCAGACATTGCTGAAGAAAAAGGGCGGCGGCCGGGTGGCGGCGCACGAAATCATGATCGGCACACCCGCCATCCGCAACCTGATCCGGGAAAACAAGATTGCGCAGATGTATTCCGCGATCCAGACCGGCCAGCAGTTCGGGATGCAGACCCTGGACCAGAACCTGCAGCAACTGGTGCAGAAGGGCATCGTTACCCGCGATGAAGCCAGGAGCAAGGCCGCCAACAAGGACAACTTTTAACCCAACCTGATGCTGTAACGGCCGGGAGGAACCTATGGAACGTGAACAAGCAATTAAATTCATGAGGGATCTGCTCAAGCTCATGGTGGAGAAAAAGGGCTCGGATCTCTTCATCACCGTGGGTTTTCCGCCCGCCATCAAGGTAGACGGCAAGGTGACGCCGGTCTCCAAGACCAAGCTGACCGCCGAGAACACCAAGGCGCTGGCCTATGCCATCATGAACGACAAGCACCTCAAGGAATACGAGGCCACCAAGGAGTGCAATTTCGCCATCAACCCCATCGGCATCGGCCGCTTCCGCTCCAACGCCTATGTCCAGCAGGGATATTGCGGGCTGGTCCTGCGCACGATTGAAATGAATGTGCCGACCCTGGATAAACTTGGTCTGCCCAACGTCATGAAGGAAGTCTGCATGACCAAGCGCGGCCTGGTCATCATGGTCGGCGGCACGGGGTCCGGCAAGTCCACGTCACTGGCCGCCATGATCGATTACCGCAACGAGAACAGTTACGGCCATATCATCACCATCGAGGATCCGATTGAATACGTTCATCCGCACAAGAACTGCATCATCATGCAGCGCGAGGTGGGCATTGATACCGACGACTGGGACATCGCGCTGAAAAACACCCTCCGCCAGGCGCCGGACGTCATCCTTCTCGGCGAGATCCGCGACCGCGAAACCATGGAATTCGGCATCGCCTTTGCGGAAACAGGACACCTGGCGATGGCGACCCTGCACGCCAACAGTTCCAACCAGGCGCTGGATCGCATCATCAACTTCTTCCCCGAGGAACGGCGCTCGCAGCTGCTGATGGACCTTTCGCTCAATCTCAAGGCCGTCATTGCCCAGCGGCTCTTGAAGAAGACCGACGGCGTCGGGCGGGTGGCCGCCATCGAGATCATGCTGAACACGCCCCTGATCTCCGACCTGATCCTCAAGGGCGAGGTGCATGAGATCAAGGCCATCATGCAGAAATCAAGGGAGCTGGGCATGCAGACGTTTGATCAGGCATTGTTTGATCTTTACGAGACGGATCTGATCACCTACGAAGACGCGTTGCGCAACGCCGATTCCATGAACGAACTGCGCCTGAAGATCAAGCTCCAGGGCAAGGCCGCCAAAGGCACCGACAAGCTGGGCGGACTGGAACATCTGCAGATAGAGGAAGAGGAGGACGAAAAATCGGGCTTGCTGCGGTAATCCGCGGTTTCGGCACGCGGCCGCGGGTTGAACCCGATCGGGAGATTGCCCGCGACCGGAAAAAGCGAAAAGGCGGTTATTGCCGTTCATCGAAATCCCCATTGCCGGGCCGCCGGGGACCCCTGGACGCGGGTTTCCGGCCCTATTCGCCGGCATAAGCGTAACAGGAGGGCACAGGCTGATGGACATCACGCCGTATCTGAAATTGATGGTTGAAAAAAACGCCTCGGATCTTTTTTTCACCGTGAATTCACCCGTCAAGATCAAGATCGAGGGCCAGGCGGCGCCGGTCGGCAAGACCATGCTGAGCAGTGATCTCTGCAAGGCGGCCGCCTATGGCATCATGAATGAACAACAGATCAGGCAGTTCGAAGAGAAGCTGGAATGCGATTTTGCCATCGCACTCCCGGACGGATCGGCGCGCTTCCGGGTAAACGTCTTCCGCCAGCGCGGTGAAGTGGGAATGGTGCTGAGGCTGATACCCTCGAAGATACCGACGGTGGATGAACTCGGGCTACCGGAGATTCTGAACGAACTGATCATGCACAAGCGCGGCCTGATCCTGATGGTGGGCGCCACAGGTTCCGGCAAGTCCACCACGCTTGCGGCGATGCTCAACCACCGGAATGAAAACATGGCCGGACACATCCTGACCATCGAGGACCCGGTGGAATTCAGTCACCCCAACAAGAAGGCGATCGTCAACCAGCGCGAGGTCGGTGTCGACACGCTCTCCTACCGCAACGCCCTGAAGAGCTCGCTGCGCGAAGCCCCGGACGTGATACTCATCGGCGAGATCCGCGACATGGAGACCATGGAAGCGGCGCTGGAACTGTCCAATACCGGCCACCTCGCCATATCAACCCTGCACGCCAACAACTCCAACCAGGCGATGGAGCGCGTGATCAACCTTTTCCCCCAGGATCTGCACAAGCAGTTGTTTATGGACCTGTCCCTGAACATCCGCGCGGTGATCTCGCAGCGGCTGGTGACCGGCGTCAACAGCAAGCGTTGCGCGGCCATCGAGATCCTGATCAACACGCCGCACATCGCGGATCTTATCCTCAAGGGCGAAATCGACGAGATCAAGCAGGCCATGCAGGAAAGCGGTGCCCGGGGGATGCAGACCTTCGACATGGCACTGTTCAATCTCTACAAGGAAGGCCGCATAGAACTGGAGGAGGCGTTGGCCAACGCCGATTCGCGCACCAACCTCGAGGCCAAGATCAATTTCGGTTGATGCCTGGCCGGCCGGCTTTGCCCGGAGGTGCCAGAACGCGGGCAAAAATAAAGGGACCGGAGGTCCCTTTATTTTTTTACAAGAAAGCGGTGCTTACTTGTTATTGATGTACATCGTGACTTCAAAACCAAAACGGATGTCATTGTATGAGGGGGTTTCCCATTTCATCGTCTTATCCTCCAGATACGTGGATTGTTGAAATACGGTGCCATATAACAAGCAGGTTTTATGCCAAGTAATCATGAATCGGCTGTCAAAAATAAATTATTATTTTTCAATAAGTTATATAAATACCGTCGTCCTCTGGCGGTAACTGCCTCCACGTGTTTTAACAACTGGTTAACCCGAACCACCCATACTGGTTGAAATCAACCACAAAAGGCTGCCCCCGTTAGGGTTTACTACACGACTGAGGCGGTCTACCAAGCCATGCGTTCAGGGCGGCGGGAAGACGCAGGCGCCATCGAATACCGGCCCGTCTACACAAACCCGGAGCATGGCCGGCCCGCTGTCCGTGGCCACGGGGATGGTGCAGCCGGCGCACCCGCCAACGGCACAGGCCATGTACTCTTCCATGGAGACCTGACACGGCAGCCCGTACGCCTGGGCCAGTCGGCTGGCCGCTTCCAGCATCGCGGTCGGTCCGCAACAGAACAGTTCAACTACCCGGTGCCGTTCCGGTGCAAGGGCGTCCAGCCAGTGTTTGGCGAGCCCCGTGACGAACCCCTCATAACAGCCGGCATACCCGTGCAGGCTGGCCAGCCGGCAGGGTATGCCCCAGTCCTCGAGCAGGGGCATGGTGGCGATAACTCCGGGAGGGATGCCGCTGATCATGATCCGGGACGGACGCGCCCGGAACGGGAAGGGAATTTCCGAACCCATCAGAACCAGGGGATGACATTCAGCGTGCGTTTTGCGGATGTGTTCGGCAAGAAACACCATCGGCGGGATGCCGACACCGCCGCCGATGAGAAGGGGAAATCGGCGGTAATCCTGAAGCTTGAACGGCACCCCGATGGGCCCGAGCATCTCGATCATCTCGCCGGGCTGCCGTTGCGCCAGCCGGGCCGTGCCCGCGCCATGCACCTTGTACAGGATCTCGATCGATCCGGCGCCTGTATCGGCGCGCATGATGGACATGGGCCGGCGCATCGGGAGCTCGGGATGGCATTGCAGGTGGACAAACGCACCGGGCCTGGCCTGCTCTGCAATCCGTGGGGTCTGCAGCCGCAACAGGAATTGACTCCCCGGCAGCGCCTCGTGGGCCAGCACGCGGGCGGATTCGGAAAATATCGTGTTCCGGCTGGGCGGATGCGTCACGGCCGGGATCCGCATTCCGGTCCATGGACGATCCGGCCGCCGAGCAGTGTGTGGGTTACCCGCCCGGTCATTTCCCAGCCGAGGAACGGCGAGTTTTTGCCCTGGCTGGCCAGGGTGTCCTTCGTAACCGTCCAGGTTGCGCCCGGATCGAAAATGCAAATGTCGGCCACCGCGCCCTGGCTCAGGTGCCCGGCGTTGATACCGGCGATGCTGGCGGGCCGGCTGGTCAGGGCCGCGATCGCCTGCTGTTCGTCCAGCCGGTTTTCCTGCGCGAGCTGCCAGGTCAGCGGCAGCAGCACGTCCAGAGTGGAGATGCCGGGTTCCGTCATATCGAAGGGTGCGGCCTTTGCATCTTCGTCATGCGGCTGATGGTCGGAGCACACGGCGTCGAGAATCCCCTCCGAGAGCGCCCCGCGCAGCCGATCCCGATCGTTCATGTGGCGCAGGGGCGGCCGCGTATAACAGAGGCTGTTGAAGCCGGCAAGGTCCATTTCCGTCAGGTACAAATGGGCTATGCCGACGTCCGCGGTCACCGGCAATCCATCCTGCCTGGCGCGCGCGATGAGATCGATGCTGCGTGCGCAGGAGATCCGGCAGAAGTGAACGCGCGCGCCGGTCTGCTCGATCAGCAGTAAGGTGCGGCTGACGGCAATCGTTTCCGCCGTCTCCGGTATCCCCGGCAGGCCGAGCCGGACGCTCATAATCCCCTCGTGGATGACCCCGTCTCCGCGTAGATAATCGTCTTCGCAGAAAAGATGAACGGTCAACTCGCAGGTGGCCGCGTATTCCAGGGCACGCCTGAGCAGGGCGGTATCCTCAATCGAGGCATAGGCGTTGGCTACGCCGATGCAGCCTGCGCTCTTCAGGGCGTGCATCTCCGCCAGTGTTTTCCCTCCCAGGCCGTGCGTCAGGGCGCCGAGGGGATAGAGGCGGGCCATGTTTGAGCGCAGGGTGCGCTGGTGGATCAGTTCGACGACCGCGGTGGTGTCGATAATCGGGCTGGTATCCGGCGGGCAACAGAGTGAGGTGATGCCTGAGCGCGCCGCCGCGGCCGTTTCCGAGGCGATGGTCGCCTTGTATTCCTGGCCGGGTTCCCGCAGCCGCGCCGAGAGATCCACCAGTCCCGGGCAGACGATACTGCCCAGTGCGTCAATCACCCGGTCGGGGGCAAACCCCGGCGGCGCGCTGCCGACGGCGGCGATGAGTTCGCCGTCGACATACAGGTTGGCAACGCGGTCAACCCGGTTGACGGGATCGATGACACGCCCCCCCTCAATGGCGGTGCGCATGGGATTTTTCCGGAGTGGTCGGTGCGAGGCTGCCCATCATCATCGCCATCACGGCCATCCTGACCGCAATGCCGTGGCTGACCTGCTGCAGGATCACCGAGCGTTCGCTGTCCGCCACCTGGGAATCGATTTCTATGCCGCGGTTGATTGGCCCGGGGTGCATGACGATGGCATCCGGTTTCGCAACGGCGAGTCTTTTTTCCGTCAGGCCGTACAGGTTGAAATACTCGTATTCGCTCGGCAGGAGCGCGCTGCGCATGCGCTCGCGCTGGAGACGCAGCATGATGACCACGTCGACGCCCTCGAGGCCTGAGGTGAGGTCATGGAAAACCCGTACACCCAGCGTGCGAATTTCCGCGGGGATCAGGGTCCTCGGCCCGATCACGCGGATCTCGCCCGCGCCCAGAATGGACAGGGCGTGTATCTCGGATCGGGCTACGCGCGAATGCAGGATGTCGCCGACGATCGCTACCCGCAGCGGGGCGAACTCGCCCTTGTGCAGCTGGATGGTATACATGTCCAGCATGGCCTGGGTCGGGTGGGCGTGCCTGCCGTCGCCGCCATTGATCACGCTGACATGAGGGGCCACCTGGGAGGCAATGAAGTGGGCCGCGCCGCTGCTTGAATGGCGCACCACGAACATGTCGCAGTGCATGGCCTCCAGGGTGCGCAAAGTGTCCGACAGCGATTCGCCTTTCCGGGTCGACGACGTTGCGACGTTGAGGTTGAGAATGTCCGCGGACAGCCGCTTGGCGGCCAGCTCGAAGGTGGTGCGAGTGCGGGTGCTCGGCTCGAAAAACAGGTTGGCGATGATCTTGCCGCGCAGGAGCGGCACTTTTTTTACCGCGCGCTCGCCGACGCCGGCGAAGGATCGGGCGTGGTTCAGGATGTCGAGGAGGAGGGAGCGGTGGAGACCTTCAATGGTTAAAAAATGTTTCAGGCGGCCATGGTTGTCCAGCTGAATATTGTCGCCAGTCATTCCGCCTTTTTTATTTCCAGTGCCAGGGGCTCCGGGCCGGAGAGTTTAACATGTTCGCCGGAATTTAGTGTCATGCTTTTTCCGGCCACGTCGGCGCGTATGGGCAGTTCGCGGCCGCTGCGTTCCACCAGCACCGCCAGGAGGACGGTGGCGGGGCGGCCATAGTCGAAGATCTCGTTCAGGGCGGCCCGCACCGTCCGGCCCGTGTGCAGCACATCGTCCACGAGAATGATGTTCCGGTCTTCCACGCTGAACGGCAGGCTGGAAGGGATAACGCGGGGATGCATGCCGATCCGGCTGAAGTCGTCACGGTAGAAGGCGATATTGAGAATGCCCAGGGGGCCGGGCAGCCCCATCAGTTTCTGCAGGCGCTCGGCGATCCAGACCCCGCCAGTGTGGATGCCGATCATGAGCGGGTCGTCCCGGGCAATCTTTTCCAGATCGGCGGCCATGTTCTGAAGCCACCGATCGATCTCTTTCGTCATTCGTGTCACCGCTCAGGTATCCGTGTTTTCGCGGCAGGAGGCCGTCCCGTCACGGTGCTCATTGAGCCAGCTTTCGAGGATGACCTGGGCGGCGACGGCGTCCACCGGCATCTCGCGGCCCGCGCGATTGCCCGCTTCAAAGCTGGACAGCCGTTCGTCCATGCCGTACACGGGAAGGTGAAATTGCCCCTGCAGCTGGCGGGAAAATTTTTCCGCGGCCCGCGTCATGGGCTGCGGCGTGCCGTCCATGTTCAGCGGTATGCCCACCACCAGGGCATCCGGCCGCCAGTCGCGGACGAGTTGCCTGATTTTCTCCCAGTCGGGGCGGTTGCGGGTGATGTTGACGATGCCGATCGGGCTGGCCGTGCCGGTTATTGACTGGCCTACTGCAACCCCAATCCGTTTTTTGCCGAAATCGAAACCCAGCAGGGTCTTGGTGCTCACGCGTGACCGATGTCGATCGATAACTTGTCGAGATCGATGCCGAGCAGTGCGGCGGCGGAATGCCACCGCTGTTCGGTGGGCGTGCGGAAGATGACGTCCAGGTCCGCCGGACCGCTCAGCCAGGCATTGTCCTTGATTTCCTGTTCAAGCTGGCCCGCTGCCCAGCCGGCGTAGCCGAGGGCGATAAAGGTGTTGGCCGGCCCTTCGCCCCGGGCAATGGCCCTGAGAATATCCCGCGAGGTGGCCACCCCGACGTCGTGGCTGACCTGAAGGGTCGAATCCCATTTCTGCAGGGGCTGGTGCAGGACAAAGCCCCGATCACACTGGACCGGCCCGCCGTGATAGACGGGGGTCTTGCCGATGATCTCGTCGTCTGTCTTCATTTTCATCTGCTCCAGTACCTCGCCGAGCATGATACCGAGCGGCCGATTGATGATAATGCCCATCGCGCCATCGTCATTGTGGGCGCAGATGTAGGTGACGGTGTGGTGAAAATTGGGATCCGCCAGGTTTGGCATGGCGATCAGGAATTGGTTGGTTAGGTAATTTGACTGCATGCTGGCCGCCGTCTCCGCCGTTGTTTGTGGTTACGGCCGTCGGCACGCTGGCGCACGAGGCCGCGATTAAGCCACATTATACCAGTTAATGATCGGCAAGATAGATAGGCCGGCCGCGCCCCGGCGCCGGACCGGTCTGCGGCTGTATCTATTTGAAGCGGTTGTCGTTCAGGAACTGCCAGGTGCGCGTGATGTGGAGAATGTCCGTTTCTTTCCGGATGTGTTCAGGGAACGGCGCGAAGGGGGAAGAGAGTTCCACGATGCGGATGGCGGCATCGTCCAGTATCTGCGACCCCGAGGTCCTGCGGATGGTGATCTGGTTGACGCTGCCGTCGGCATTCAGCGCCACGTCGAGGATCAGGCTGCCGGACAGGTTGTTTTTGCGCGCATCGTCGGGATAGTTGAGATTGCCCACGCGTTCGACCTTGGCGCGCCAGGCCTCCATGTAGGCGGCGTACTTGTATTCCCGGGTGCTCGCAGAGATGAACTTGCGGCGCGGGCGCTCCGCCTTCGCTTCCAGCTTGCGCCGGACTTCGGCGCTGAGCGAGGCGATCTTGAAACTGTTGGTCAAAAGCGCCGTGGCGCTGGGCAGGGGCGGCGTTTCCACCCTGTCCTCGGCGGGTTTGTTTTCACCTTCCCGCACCGGCCCGGCCCGGGCGACCGTTTTCTCCACGGGGTTTAGTTCCGGCCTCCGGGTTTCGACGATCGTTTCGGGCAGCTTCTCGGCCGTTCTGGCCACCACGGTCAATTGCTCGATGTCTTTCAGCGGCTGGGGCTCAGGTGCGACCTCGGCAATTTCCGGATCAGGCGGAGGGGCGGTTTTCTCGGGGGGCTCCACTTCAATCGGTGGCGGGGCGGTAATCTCGGGCCGTTCGTCCGGAAACGGCGCCGGCTGGGGAACGGTCGGGTTTTCCGGCTCAGCGCTGTCGCCTCCGCCCGTGAGGTTAGCCTGGGCCAGGAATGTCGTCTGCTCCGGCGGCTCGCTTTCCTGCTGCACCAGGATGATCTCCATGGTTTCATAGCGGGGCTCGAGCGTATCCTCCGGCGCGAACGTGACGCCTAGGATGATGATGCCGTGCGCGATGATGGCCAGGCATAACGTCAGCCCGAATCGGTCAACCGGTGTAATCAGTGGCCGTGCCGCAATCGCCGTCAAGATGCTGTCACCCTGGTGCCATAATGGCAGGATATTATAACGGCCCGGCGATTGCGGTTAACAGGGCGGTGTACCGGGGGCGGGCGGGGAGGCCGTTCTGCGGATTAGGCTGAATCGCGTTTTTTGCGGATGGCGTCCATCAGATCACCGGCGATGTCGAGGCCGTACAGCCTGTCCAGTTCGCGGATGCAGGTGGGGCTGGTGATATTGATCTCGGTAAGATAATCGCCGATCACGTCGATGCCGGCGAACAACAGCCCTTTTTCGATCAGCACCGGCGCCAGGGTGGCGCAGATCTCCCGGTCACGCGCGCTCAGGGCCACGCCCTTTCCGGTCCCGCCGACTGCGAGGTTTCCGCGGTGATCGCCGGGCCTGGGGATCCTGGCGAGGGCGTAGGGGACCGGTTCGCCGTCGATCAGCAGGATGCGCTTGTCGCCTTCGACGATCTCGGGGATGAAACGCTGCGCCATGGCGAAGCGCACGCCGTTGCCCGTCAGATGTTCGATGATGGCGTGCAGATTGGGATCGGAATTCCTCGCCCGGAACACCGACAACCCCCCCATGCCGTGCAGCGGTTTCAGGATGATATCGCCGTGTTCCTCCGCGAAGGAAATGATCTGCGCCGCGTTTTTCGTGACCAGCGTGGGGGGTATGCAGTCCGGGAACCAGGAGATCAGCAATTTTTCATTGAAATCCCGCAGGGCCGAGGGATCATTGACCACCAGCACCCCCTGCTGCTGCGCGAGTTCAAGCAGGTGCGTGGCGTAGATGTACTCCATGTCGACCGGCGGGTCCTTGCGCATAAGGATGACATCAAGCGCGGACAGCGCGGCGACCTCCTCGCCGGTAAAATGGTACCAGCGGTCTTTCTCGTCCCGGACGGACAGGCGCCGCATACGCGCACCGGGGCGGGTGCCGGCGAGAAAAAGATCCTGCGTTTCCATGTAATAAAGCTCCCAGTCGCGCGCCTGGGCGGCGAGCAGGATGGCGAACGAACTGTCCTTTTCGATTTTGATCCCCGCAATGGGATCCATGATGATGCCGAGTTTCATGCGGCTCCGGGAGTATGATGGCGCGATGTGCGGGATGGGAGTGTATTACAACTGCGTGAGGATCGTGAACCTGATGGGCATTTTGTGCCCGTTTTCAACGCCGTATTGGCCTGGGTGTCAACTTGGGGCTGGTGCGGTGTCCCGCGACTATCGTTCATTATTCATGCTGCCGGGTGTCCTCTGGAAGACACGCCGTGAAGTCATCCCTGTAGGCTCGAGTGCCGCTGTCCCTGCGGCACACGGTCTTCCGGAGGCCATCGGCCGTCCGGAATTTCGAAAGTTATTTTTGGAACAGAATACTAGATGCCGGAGTGTGTTGATCCCATGACCGCCCCGCACTTGCGCATCGCCACCCGGAACAGCCCACTGGCCCTGTGGCAGGCGTCCCATGTCCGTGACGCGTTATGCCATTGTCATCCGGGCCTCCGGGTCGAACTCATCGGCATGACCACACAGGGCGACCGGTTGCTCGATCAATCGCTTTCTGCCGCCGGCGGCAAGGGGCTGTTCATCAAGGAGCTTGAACAGGCGCTGCAGGAGCGGCGGGCGGACATCGCCGTGCATTCGATGAAGGATGTCACCGTGCAGTTGCCGGACGGCCTCGCGCTGCCCGTCATCTTGAAGCGCGATGATCCGCGGGATGTCTTTATCTCCAACCGTTTTGATCGGCTTGAGGATCTGCCGGAGGCGGCGTCCATTGGCACCTCCAGCCTGCGCCGCCAGTGCCAGTTGCGGGCCTGGCGTCCCGGCCTGATTGTGCACAACTTGCGTGGCAATGTCGGCACACGCTTAAAGAGGCTGGACGCGGGCGAGTTCGACGCCGTGATCCTGGCGGCGGCCGGTGTCCGGCGTCTTAACCTCGAAGATCGAATCAAGGAGTGTCTCGGCACGGACCGGATGCTACCGGCTCCCGGCCAGGGGGCAATGGGCATCGAAGTCCGGGTTGAAGATCAGGAGATCCTGGATCTCGTGCAGCCGCTCGATGATGAATTGACGCATGTGGAAGTCACGGCCGAGCGTGCCGTCAGCCGGCGCCTCTACGGCGGGTGCCACCTGCCGCTCGCCGCGTATGCCGAGGTGGCGGGCTACCGGATCACGGTGCGTGGCCTGGTCGGGCATGTCGACGGAAGCGGGATTATCACCGCCGAGGCAAGCGGCGCGCTTTACGAAAGCGAAACCGTCGGGCTGGCGCTGGCGGAGAAATTGCTCGCCCAGGGGGCGGACGACATCCTACGGAAGCTAATCCCGCAAAAAGAGGTCGATGACATGTGAGAATAATTTGCATTCGTCACCGGCCCCATTTGTTGGGTAAAGACAAGGATGCTGTCATGGGTCTTGGATACCTGCTGCTGGATAAACCATGAAAGATATAAAGAAACACATCCGGAGCTCGATGATTTAAACCTGACTGCCAGTGCATTTTGCAAGCCCACGCGAATACTCAAGGCGTGTCACCAGAACGCCCTCCAAAGAGGGCGTTATAGTTTCTGTAAAACGCCTGTAAGCGATCTGTAAGAATCCTGTATGTAGTTAACAAACAAGAATCCCCTAATATTCCAGCAAAGATGATCATGATTTCTTGGCAGGGTCAAAAGGGACAAAAGGGGTCAGACCCCTTTTCCAACGATTTCCTGGCAGAGAAGGGCGATGTTTTATGAAGAGATGTCTGAAAAAAATCGGAGTCTGTCTGTTAATAATTTTGATCGGGATTCAATTCCCCGGATGTGCAGCAACACAGCCTACGGACAGTGGTTCACCAACGCACGTTACGGCACAAGGTGGAAGTAATTTTTACAACGCAACAACGCATACTCAAACAAATGTAGATGGTGGAGTGCCTGCCGACACGGAGGAAGCGAAAATGGCGGCCTATGTGTTGTTGGGAATACTGACTGCTTTTGCCCTTGTACTTTTAATTTCTCCCGGGAGTTTTATCAGCGTGGATCTTCACTGAATCGAACATGACGCATTTTTGCGGCAATAAGAAAATATGGAACGAATAATTATTGGAATTTTATTATGTGTTATAGGAATGGCCTCCGGTTGTGCGACAACAAAGTCGAACGAGGCTGGAACCCCGGTACATGCGTCTGTACATGCCAGTAATAATTTCTATAGCCAGTCTCTTTTAACAACAGATAACCAGGGAGACACAAGTCCTGAAGAAGAGGTCGAAGCGGATGAACTCATAAAAGGAATTCTAGGAAGTGTTCTTATTGTCTTTTATTTGCTGCTTCTGGTTGCACCGCTTTCGGCACTGTGATCTTGTTAACTTGAATAGAACTGACATATCCCTGGCTGGGCCACATTAGTAAAAAAGGGTTCGGTGACAACTGAGGATCATTTGCATTCGTCACCGACCCCTTTGGTTTTTTGTCAAGGATCAGTACAGAGACCACCTGTCCTGGCCATGTGACTGGCGGCGAGGAAATGGCTCTTTTACCGGATTGTGCACGGTCGATCGTGTCAATGACACCATAAACCACCCTCCGCGAATAATCGGCACTCGGCAAAACATTTCCCCCTTATAACGCGTTTTTTGATGCTGAAAATCTGTCTTTAAGCGGTTGCATGGTATGCTTATGACACATTTTCCATTGATGTGTCAGTCGCTTGCGTTGGTCCGACCCGACGTGTTGAAAGGCAAGAAGGTCCTGGTGACGAGGCCTGAGGGGCTCGCCGCTAACCTGTGTGCCAGGATAGAGGCGTGCGGCGGGGTGGCCCTGCGCCTGCCTGTGACAAGGATCGCGCCGCCGGAAGACATTTCAGCCGCCCGCCGCCTGCTGGCCGGACTGGACCGGTATCACGTCGGCATCTTCGTCAGCCGCAATGCCGTGCAGTGGACACTGGATCTACTGAATAGCAGGAGCGAGGTATTGCGCCGCCTGGTCCTCGTGGCAGTGGGGCCGGCGACAGCCGCGCAACTGAGGCGCTCCGGGTTTGAAGAGGTCCATTATGCTGGCGGCAAGGCGGGGAGCGAGGCCCTGCTAGAGTTGCCGGTCCTGCAGGAGGCCGTCGTGCGCGATAAAAATATCATCATCTTCCGCGGCGAAGGCGGGCGGGAGCTGCTGGCCAGTACCCTGCGCAAGCGGGGCGCGCGCGTGGAGTATGCGGAAGTATACCGGCGCACGTCCCCCCGCAGCGATGCGGAGACCCTCGACAGGCTGTGGTCCGAAACGGCGCCTGATGTCATCGTGATTACGAGCACGCAGGGACTGCAAAATCTCTACGATCTGACGGAAGCGCAATACCGGCAGCGGTTGCTTTCGACAACGCTGGTGGTGATCGGCGAGCGCATGGTGTCCCTCACCCGCCGGCTCGGGTTCGACAAACCACCGATACTTGCCCCGGAGGCGAGTGATGAGGGTATATTGAAGACCCTTGTAGACACGGTCGATAACGGGGATCTATGACTGAACACACGGATCAGCCCTTAACGGGCGGCAGTAAGGAAGATCGAGGAACACCTGACGCGGTCCCGGCAAGTGGTAAAAAGCGTCGCCTGTACCTGGCCGGAGGCGCCGCCCTGCTCCTGATCGCACTTGCCGCTGGCGGTTATGTATTATGGCAAACCGCCGTAGAAACGCGGCAGATCTCCCGCGCAGTACACGAGGCTTCGGCCCGACAGGCGGAGATGCTTCGGGCGACCCTCGGGGATCTCGAATCACGCCTTGTGGCCCTGGAAGAAAAACAGTTCCGCCTCGAAACCGAGATGGCGACCCTCGGGGATGACTGGCCTGCGAACAATGAAGACTGGGCCCTGGCGGAGATCGAGTATCTGCTCATCATCGCCATGCACCGGTTGCTGCTGGAGCATGACGTGGTAACGGCGCTGGCCGCGATGGATGCTGCGGAGCTGCGTCTCAGGGACCTCGGCAACCCGCGGCTCATCCCGGTACGGGCGCAGCTCACTGCGGATATCAACCGTTTGCGCGCGGTCAACACCATTGATATCACCGGCATGGCGCTCTACATGGCCGATCTGATCGAGCGGCTCGAAAGTTTTCCGCTGAAGGCGGGCATCGAAGTTGCGGGCGGCGGCGAACGGAACTCTGCCGGTGCAGCAGAGAATGATGCCGGATGGCGCGGCCTATGGAAGTCGTTCTGGGGCGAGCTCAAGAGCGTGGTGGTCATCACCCGCCACGACGGACCTGTCGAGACGCTATTGTTGCCGCACCAGGAATACTTCTTGTACCAGAACCTGCGGATCGAACTGGAATCCGCGCGCCTGTCCATCCTGCGGCGTGACACCGAAAATCTCAAAACCTCCCTCGGCATGCTGACAGACTGGCTGAACCGGTATTTCGACACGCAGGACACCGGCGTCGCGAACGTGCTGGAAACCCTCGATCACATGGCCTCGGTCGAACTCGACCCGGAATTACCCGACATCAGCTCCTCGATTGAAAGCCTGAGGGCCTATCTCCGCGCCAGCGAGTTACAGGAAGGCCCGCCGGATCGCGCCGGCGAATCGCCCCCGTCATGAGGACCCTTCTCGTCATCTTCCTGGCCCTGCTGGCCGCCGCCGCGCTGGCCGGTATGGCCGGCAAAAGCCTGGGTCATGTCGTATTCAGCTACCCGGGCTGGACCGTGGAGATCAGTCTCATCCTGTTTGTGATCGTACTGGCTGGTGGTTTCCTTGTTCTTTACGCGGGCATTCGCATGATCGTGCAGGTGCTCGAGGTTCCGTCCAGGCTGGCCCAGTGGCGGCAGCAGCGGCGGCAACGGCTCGCGGAAAACTGCCTGGCCACCGGCTGGCGCGCGCTGATTGAAGGCGACTGGCGCAAGGCGGAAGATGCCCTGATAAAAGGTGCGCCCTATGCCCGGGTGCCCCTCCTCAATTATCTCGGGGCGGCGCGCGCGGCGCACAAGCAGGGGAAGCTGGAACGCCGGGATCGCTATCTGCGCCAGGCGCAGCTCGAGAATCCCGGCAATGAAATCAGCGTAGGTCTTACCCAGGCGGAACTCCAGTTATCCCGGCAGCAGACCGAGCAGGCGCTGGCCACTCTCAACCGCCTGCACGAGCTATATCCGCACCAGCACCAGGTTGCGCTGATGCTGCTCAACGCCTGCCTGGACAACGAATCCTGGTCCGGTGTCCTGGATGTGCTGACCGGCGTGGAACGGGCGCAGCTTCTGCCCGGCGAAAACCTGCAGGCGATCAAGCTCCGGGCCTATGCCGGGCGACTGGAACATGCGGGACACACAGAGGATCAGGAAAAACTCGATCAGGCCTGGCGGACCATCCCCGCGGCGCTGCGCAACGAACCCCACCTGCTGGCCGTCTATACCCTGGAAAAGCTGAAGTTCGGCGACGCCGGTGATTGCGAACCCCTGTTGCGGCGCGCGTTGAAAAAACGATGGGACGGGGAAATCGTCCGGTTGTACGGATTCGTCTCCGGGAAAGACAGCGCCCGGCAACTGGCCTTTACAGAAGATCTGCTGGCCGGCCATGGCCGCGACCCGGTCTTGCTGTTGACCCTGGGACGATTGTGCCTGCGCAATTCGCTCTGGGGGAAGGCCAAGGCCTACCTCGAGGAAAGCATCGGCATCGAGCCGAGCCCGGAGGCTTACCGGGAGCTTGCCGTCCTGCTGGAGGGGCAGGGCGAGACGGCCCTCGCCGCGTCTTGCTACCGGCAGGGCCTCACCCTGGCCACGGCCATCGCCCGGCATGATTCGGTCAGGCTGCTCGAACAGTCGGAGCAAAGGGAGGCCGCCTGCCAGGCGGCCCGCCAGGTAGTCTAGGCCGGTTGTTGTGCCGCGGGATCAGGCGGGCGGCGCCATCTCGAACGAATCGGCATAGAGATTCTCTTCTGCAAGTCCCTTCTCTGGAAACGTGTTTTGCACGGCCCGGATCATGCCGGGCGGCCCGCAGGTATAGACCTCGTAACCGTCGAGATCGGAAAAATCCGCAAGGACGGCCTTATGCACAAGACCGGTCCGGCCGCGCCAGCCGTCGCCGGTTTCCGGCTCTGACAACACCGGGACGTAGTGGATGGCGTCATGACCGCTCGCCCATTCCGCCGCCAGCTCGTGGAGGTATAAATCCCTGCGGCGGCGGGCGCCGCGGTAGAGATATATCGGGCGTTCCAGGTTGTTCGCCAGCGCGTGTTCGATCATGCTTTTGACCGGAGCGAAGCCGGTGCCGCCCGCCACCATGATCATGGGCCGCGCCGAATCTTCCCGCAGAAAGAAGGTGCCCAGGGGTCCTTCGATGCGCAGCAGCGATTTTTCATGCAACGTATGACAGGCCTGGTCCGAGAACAGGCCGCCGTGGTAGCGGCGGATATGGAGTTCCAGGAACGCCATGTCATGCGGGGCGTTGGCCAGTGAATAGGAGCGCCGCTTCCCGTTCGGCAGGAGGATATCGATGTACTGCCCCGCGAGAAACTGCAGGCGTTCCGACGCGGGCAGTTTGAGAAACAGGCGGATCACCTCCCCATTGAGCCGTTCTATCCGGGCCACGCGGCAGGGCAGCTTCCGGATGGCCAGATCCTCGACGCCGGCTATCTCGCGTGCCTCGATGACGAGATCTGATACCGGCTGCGCCTGGCAGAAAAGGGCGTGGCCGGCGTGCCGTTCTTCTTCAGTGATACCTGTCAGGGTCGACGCCCGGTAACGGATGGCCCCCTCGATCACCCGCCCCTTGCAGGTGCCGCAGGATCCGTTGCGGCAGCCGTAGGGAAACACGTGGCCGTTGCGCAACGCGGCCTCGAGGATGGTTTCCCCCTTCTCCGCGATAAAGCGGTCGCCACCGGATCGGAGCGTGATGGTAAAGGTCATGGGGGGTTTGTCCGTGTGAAGCATGCCCGGAACAGGAGATTAACCGCCGCCCGGCATTGCGGATTCAGGGAATACTCTGCCGGCTGTCCAGCCAGCGCAACAGCGGTTCCCACTGGACCACATCGTAGCAGGTCCTCGCGGGTGCGAGTTCGAAAATGGTCTTGCCGGCCTCCGCGGCATGGATGTAATTCTGGCTGGCGCGCAGCACCGTCATGAACGGAATGCGCCGGCCATCCGGCAGCCTGAGCCGGCCCAGGTAGTATTCCAGCTTCGCCGCCGCCAGCGTGTCTTCCCGCACGCGGTTTGCCACCGTCGCGATCTTCATCCTGCGGTTAATCCTGTTTCTGAGTCCGATCAGTTCCCCGAGGAAGCGTTCGGCGGCGCGTATGTCCAGCGGCGAGGGCAGCACCGGGATCACGACGGTCTGCGCCGGCCTCGTGATATTGATCAGTCGCTGCTCGTGCACGCCGGCGGGGGAGTCCATCACCAGGATCTCCGTGTTTTTATGGACCTGCAGCCTGCCGTCTTCAAGCGGCGCGGACGCGATCCTGGGAAGATGCCCGGGCCGCGCCCTGAGCCAGTCGCTGCTCGATCCCTGGACATCGCAGTCGGCCAGGGCCACCCGCCTGCCCTGCCGGGCGAAATACCCGGCGATATTGGTGGCGAGTGTGCTTTTGCCGCACCCGCCCTTCGGATTCAGTATCAGTATCGTGCGCATGCGCGGTTTAACCTGACGGATTGACGATACCGGCGGCTCGCCCGCCGTTGCGTTTTGCCTGCATCAGCTGCCGGATAACCGGGCTGAGAATGAACTGCATGGCGAGTATCTTTTTTCCGGAGGGCACGACCAGCGTATCCGGCGTGGACATGAAGGATCCTTCCAGCATGCCCAGGAGGAACCGGAAATCCGCCTGGATCTTCTCCATGTTGCGTATATGGATAACCGAAAAACTTTCCTCATTGCTCGGGATCTCGGTGGCGGCGAAGGGATTGGACGTGTCCACCGTCGGCACCCGCTGGAAGTTGATATCGGTACGCGAGAATTGCGGGGTGATGTAATGAACGTAATCATGCATGCGGCTCAGGATCATCTTGGTGGCGTTTTCCGAGGTGTAGCCCCGGACCGCCTTGTCGCGGTGGATCTTCTGTATCCATTCGAGGTTGATGATGGGAGCGACGCCGATCAGCAGATCGACGTATCCCGCGATGTTCACGGAATCCGTTACCACGCCCCCGTGCAGCCCCTCGTAAAACAGGAGGTCGGTGTTTTCCGGCAGCGGCTCCCACGGCGTCAGCGACCCCGGCGGGTAGCCGTGGCGGGCCGCCTCTTCGCTGTCGTGGATGTAGTGACGGCGTTTTCCCGTTCCGCGTTCCGAGTATTCCCTGAACACGGCCTCGAGCTCCTCGAGCAGGTTGCCCTCGGGCCCGAAATGGGTGATCGTCCGGCCTTCCTGTTCGGCCCGGGCCACCTCCTCATCCATTTCCTGCCGCCCGTAGCGGTGAAAGCCGTCGCCTTCGGTGATCGCGGGGTTAATCCCTTCGCGCCGGAAGATGTATTCAAAGGCGATCTTGACGTTGGTCGTGCCGGCCCCGGAAGAACCCGTGACCGCGACGATGGGGTGTTCTCGTGACATGGATCGGGATGTGCCTGCGGGTTTTTACCTCATTGTAACAACAACGGTAAAATGGTGGCAGGTTCGGTATTTCGGTGCAGAATGTCGCCCGTAGGCTCACTATCCGGACGGGCGGGGCGGACATAGGCCAGATGTCAAAACAAATCAGGGATACACGGTTGTACCTGCGCCTGCTGCGCTATGTCATGCCTTACTGGCGGCTGTTTCTGGTGGCCATCGTCAGCATGATCGTGCTGGCGGCGACCGAACCCGCCGTGGCCGCCCTGATCAAGCCCATGCTGGACGGCGCCTTCATCGAGCAGGACCCGCACACCATGGTCCTGGTTCCACTGCTCTTCATCGGGCTGTTCATCATCCGCGGCCTGGCGGCCTTCACCGGCGGCGCATCACTGCACTGGGTGGCCAACAAGGCGGTCATGGATCTGCGCGCCGGGATGTTTAGGCGCCTTTTGGCCTTCCCCAGCCAGTTTTACGACCTGCATCCGACAGGCCGGCTGATGTCGAAGTTCACCTTTGATGTGACCCAGATCCGGGACGCGGCGACGAATTCGGTGACCGTGCTGGTGCGCGATTCCCTGGCGATCATCGGCCTCGTCGCCTGGATGTTTTACATCAACTGGCAGCTTGCCCTGATTGTCATGTTCGGCGCACCGTTTATCGCCCTCACGGTGTTCATCGTACGCCGGCGCTTGCGCCGGATGGGGCGCAAGGTCCAGGAATCCATGGCCGATATCCACCATGTGCTGGGGGAGTGCATCGAAGGCCACAGGGTCGTGAAGCTGTACGGCGGCCAGGCGCAGGAAATGGCGCGGTTTAACGAGGCGATCAACAACAACCGCCGCTTCATGATGAAATACGCCATGGCGGCAGTCGCCACCACACCGCTCATCCAGTTGATCGCGGCGATGGCGATCGCCGCGATCATCTTCATCGCCACGTCCCAGGCCGCCGCCGGGACGCTGAGCATCGGCGCCTTTATCTCGTTTTTCGGCGCCATGGTCATGATTCTGGCGCCGCTTAAAAGGCTGGTGGGGGTGAATGAACACCTGCAGCGCGGCCTGGCTGCCTGCGAGAGCATCTTCGAACTGCTGGACGAGCCGGCGGAAACTGCCGAGGGCAGGCGCGCGCCGGGGCGCCTGCGGGGCGAGATTGAATTCAAGGACGTCAGTTTCCGTTACCGCAACCGGGAGGCCAGCGCCCTGCGCCACGTCAACCTGCGCATCACGCCGGGGGAGACCGTGGCCCTGGTCGGACCGTCCGGGAGCGGGAAGACCACCGTCGCCCACCTGATTCCGGAGTTTTACGTGGCGAACAGCGGCCGGATCCTGATCGACGGCATGGACATCCGGGAATGTACGCTGGAAGCACTGCGCGAGAACATCGCCCTGGTCAGCCAGGATGTGGTGTTGTTCCATGACACCATCCGCAACAACATCGCCTACGGGACACTGCGTGGGCGCAATGAGCGGGACATCATCGAGGCCGCCAGGGCTGCCCACGCCCTCGAATTCATCGACCAGATGCCGGAGGGCATGAATACCCTGATCGGCGAAAAGGGCGTCTGGCTTTCCGGAGGCCAGCGCCAGCGCCTGGCGATCGCCCGGGCAATCCTGAAAGATGCGCCGATCCTGATCATGGACGAGGCGACGTCCTCTCTGGATACGGCCTCGGAGCGACTGATCCAGTCGGCGCTGGAGCGGCTGAAGCAGAACCGCACCTGCCTCATCATCGCCCATCGCCTGTCCACCATCGAGAATGCGGATAGGATCCTCGTCATCGATCACGGCGAGATCGTGCAGGCGGGTACGCACCGGGAACTCCTGCAGGAAGACGGCGTCTATGCGCGCCTGCACAAGGTGCAGTTTGCGGAACCGGTAAACTGACGTCAGGCTGGCGCTTGCGGGGGCGCCGCCGGGGGCCGGAATGCCCTGATGCGCGACGCCAATTCAACCAGCAAGTCCTGCTGGCTCCCGTAGCGCGCCGCGACGTACAGGCCGGTGATGTCATTAACCTCGCCGGCAAGGTCGCGGCGCCTGCCGGTGACGCGCCGGGCATAGGCCAGGGGTCCCTCGCTGGGCCGGCGGCCGAGACCGCGGCGCGCCAGTTTTCCGCAGAACCGGTCATACAGCGCCCGCGCGGGATCCGGATGCGGCCGTCTCTCCCGCACCAGCCAGGCCGTGAGCAGCGCGAAAACGCCGCCGCCCGCCACCACGGATAACAGCGCCAGCAGCTTGAGGTCCACGCTGTAGAGACCCAGTTCGCCGAGTAACTGCATCTGCCGCTGTGGGCCATAGCTGATCACCCACTGGTTCCACTGGTTATTGACCGCATCCCAGGTATGGCGCAGCTGCTGCCAGGCGTCCCGGGACCACAGGCTGCGGTTGAACACAAACGGGATATCCCGGATCGCCTCCGGCAGGGCGCCTTCGATGCCCTGCTGGATGCGTGCGGGTGACACGGCGGAGGTAGGATCCACGCGGACCCAGCCACGGCCGTCGAGCCACACTTCCGCCCAGGCATGGGCGTCCCGCTGGTAGACGATGAAATAATCGCCGACCGGGTTGTAATTACCTCCCTGGTAACCCGTGACCACGCGCGCCGGGATCCCCGCCGCACGCATCAGGATCACGAACGCCGCGGCGTAGTGTTCGCAAAAGCCCTTCCGGGTTTTGAACAGGAAATCATCCACGGTATCCGTCCGTGTCAGCGGCGGGCTCAGGGTGTAATAAAAATCGGCTTCATTGAACAGGCGCAGGGCGCGTTCGATGATCGCCAGCGGTTCGGATTCCTCCGCTCGCCACGAACGGCCCAGGGCCACCGAACGCTTGTGCAGGTAAGGCGGCAACTGCAGGGCGCGCCTGAGGTCAGCCATGCTGCTCCGGTCCAGGTAATAGTCGGGATAGGACGTGAGTTCATAGCGCTGGCGCTGGCGCACCGGCGTCCACGAGAGGAACTGCAGGTCGTGCGTGACATGGCTTTGCCGGGGTGCGGAGGCCGGCATTTCCAGCGCGAACAGCCAGCGCTGATTGCTGGGTTCCAGGGTGACGGCATAACGCACGCCATCGCCGCGCACGCGGAGCGGTGCAGCCGGGCGCGCCGTGTCATCGCGGATCCAGGCGCGGCCGTCGGTGAACCACAGCACCGGCCCGCGCCAGTAGAGTTGGGACTGCTCCGGCACGCGCCCCTCAAACTCGACGCGAAAGGCCACGTCGTCGCTCTGGATCAGGCGGCTGATGCTGCCCGGCTCCATGACGTCATCGATCCCGGCGAGACCGGCATGCGCGTCTTTCGGCAGGCCCCAGAGCGGACCGTTGATGCGCGGAAACAGGACAAACAGGATGAGCATGAAGGGACTGGCCTGCAGCAGCAGTTTTGCGCTGAAGCGCAGCGCCGCCGGAACTGACAGGCCGCGCCCGCGATCGCTGATCATGATCAGGCTGGCCGTGATCACGAGCACGGCCGGGATCATGCCGGCGGCCGTGGCGATCGACTGGGTATAGAAGAAGCGGGTGATGACAAGAAAGTAGCCGAGGAAGGCGGCGATAAAGAAATCGCGCTCATGACGGATCTCCAGTACCTTGAATCCGGTCAGCAGCACCAGCAGCGAGGTGCCCGGGTCCCGCCCGGCCAGCGTTCCGTGATGGAGATAAACGCCGAGGAAACACGCCAGCACGAAGATCGTGCGGGTCGCCTGGGACAGGAATGAGGGGCTGAGCTCTACCGGCCGATGCCTGAATACGGCCGCGAAGCGCCACACCAGCATGGCCAGGGCCAGCGTGCTGACCCACACGGGCAGGTCGATCGTGTGGGGCACCACCGCCAGGCCGATGCCCGCCAGCAGCCAGCCCAGTGCCGGTGTTATCAGTACGGTCTGATCGGATTCAGCCGGCATGGTGTAAACCGAATCTCGCCAGGCCTTCCAGGCATATCCGCTGGTGGCCCGCACCGCGGCCGGGGGCGTGGCGGGTGCTCGGGATGTCGAGGCCATAGCTGTACCCCAGGCGTTCAGCGGTGATGATCCACAGGCACAATTGCGACAGCCGGGCTTCGATCGTTGCGAGATGCAGGACAGCGTCGAAGTTCAGCATAAGCGTGTGCCCGCCTTCGCCGCTGAAGCGTTTGATCAGCAGGGGCTGTTCGCGGGCGAGGGCCTTCCAGATGATTGCGCGGATCGAATCGCCAGGGTGGTATTGCCGGAAGCCGACAAAATCATGCATGCCGGCGCCCGTCCCCCGTTGTCCCGGGTGATAGGCGGGGAGCGGGGCCGGCAGACGCTCCACGCCGGCCGGGGCGGGATAGACCACGCAGACCCGGGACAGGGTGACGTAGGACCAGGCCCGGAACAGGCCCATCGGAAAGCAGGTGGCGATGACCAGGCGTCCAAGGGGCAAAAGACCGCGGTGCCTGGCCGGGACGGGAACCAGTACCCGCTGGTAGCTGTCGGCCGGGACGTCAGTGGTTACCGGCGTGGTGTGAGCCGCGGTGGATTTACCGTTGCGTACACCCTCCGGACGGCTGACCAGCTCCAGGGCGTGGCGCGCCAGGCCGTGCCGGTTGGCGATGACGATCGGAAAGTACGCGGTGCTGCCGGCGAACACGGGCTCCGGCACCGCCGCCGTGAGGACCAGGCCGACGAGATTGCGGTAGGTGTGCACCATGCCGATCAGGAACACGCCACCGAGCAGGAAGGTCAGCAGGAACGCCAGGCTGTTGTTGTAGTTCACCGCTCCCAGCAGCATGGTGAGCAGCAGCAGGGAGAAGAGCAGGCCCTGGCGGGTGGGCAGAATGTACACGCGCTGCCGTGTACTTTCGTGAAACGCCGGGGCCTCCTGCCCGGCCGCGGGCCGCAGGCGTTCCAGGACGACGCTGGCCGGCATGCCTCAGGGGATAGGGACCTGGCGAATCAGGTGACCGCCGGGGTCGATGACGGGAGCGGCCGAATCCTGGACCGGGCTGAGCCGGTGGCCGATCACGCTGCGCAGGATAGCCTGGACATCTTCCGGCAGTACCTGGGCGTGACCTTCGATCAGGGCCCAGGCCCTTGCGCAATACAGGATGGCGAGACCCGCCCTGGGTGACAGGCCGTTCGTGTAATCGCTGCAATTGCGGCTGTACTCCAGCAGGTCCTGGAGATAATCGAGGATGGCGGCCGAGACATGGATATGCACCGCCTGCTTTTGCAGGGCAATCAGGCGTTCCGGCGTGATCACCGGTTTGACCTCCTCGAGCAGTTCCCGGCGATCGCTGCCCATCAGCAGTTCCCGTTCCGCGTGGTTGTTGGGATAACCGAGATGGATGCGCATCATAAACCGGTCGAGCTGGGATTCGGGCAGGGGATACGTCCCGACGTTGTTGGAGGGGTTCTGCGTGGCGATGACGAAAAACGGCCGGGGCAGGCTGCGGGTTTCGCCTTCCACCGTCACCTGGCTTTCCTCCATCGCCTCGAGCAGCGCGCTCTGTGTCCTCGGGGTCGCACGGTTCACTTCATCGGCGAGGATCACCTGCGTGAAAATCGGGCCATCGTGAAACCGGAAACTCGCCGTCTCGCGGTTGTAGATGGATACGCCGAGGATGTCCGCCGGGAGCAGGTCGCTGGTGAACTGGATGCGCTGGAATCCCAGGCCGAGCGTTTTGGCCAGCACGTGGGCCAGCGTGGTTTTGCCGACGCCCGGCAGGTCCTCGATCAGCAGGTGACCCCTCGCGAGCAGGCAGGACAGGGCCAGGCGGATGACATTTTCCTTGCCGAGGATGATGTGGTTGCATTCGGCAACGACGGCTTCGATCTCGTCAATCGCGCGATCTGCCGCGATGTTCTGTTGTGCGATGGTCATTGTTGTAGCGTAAATAATGGGGTCGGAGTCAATTAATAATACGCTCAGTTGTCACTGATCTCCCCCTTTTCGTCAAGCACCCCGCGCTTTCAGGACTAACAGGCAGATGGCCCACAGGCACAGACCGGCGGCAACGATCACCGCAAGGCCCGACAGCCACAGCGGGACATTCCACGCCCCGACGACGACCGGCCAGCGGTTTATCAGCCTTGTGGCCTGGAGCACGGCGATCAGCCCGAACACGACAATCGTAGTTGCCAGATAAATTTTCATGCGGGATTCGGTGTAATTCGCAATGCGGGGAATAGTTTTCGGGGGGACAGTATACTTAATTCGATTCCATAATTATCGTGATTTTTTCCGGTATGACCGGGATAAATATAGCAGTTCCCGAATTGACC